>ENA-ORMS01000199-ORMS01000199.1-human-gut-metagenome-genome-assembly--contig:-NODE-199-length-66461-cov-7.466268_pt1 | contig 66461 bp, 84 predicted proteins | sample MGYA00242104_ERZ508997 | MGnify/ENA primary metagenome ERZ508997 (study PRJEB26280, sample SAMEA2338704) | human gut metagenome | biome: human gut; feature: human-associated habitat; material: faeces...
GGCATACCCTCGTCTATAGATATTGAATTCTTAGAATTAAACGACAACCCCTATTATAACGGGACGTGGAACCGCGGCGACCTTGTGCGCGGCTGTCTGGCTGTGGGCGTGGGCATGGGACTGAGGTATTGGGCCTTCGGTCTGCTATGAGAGAAAACGGACGGCACGGCCTTGTCGGGATGGCGTTTTGCACCCGACGGGGCTTTGCCCTGTGAAGAAAAATTTGTATATTTGGAGAAAGGGAGGTAACGGGAGTTAGTGAGAAGGTAACGCGCTTTGCGCGAGAAGGTAACGGACAAATGCTTTTTCGCTTGAGCTTTAAAACTATTGTCCGTTCACTTCATTCGTGAAGCGAATTAACTTCCTCTTAACTTCCAATAACTTCCCAATATAAAGAAAAATTAAAAAAAGAGATATATGATGATAGTATTAAGTATTTGGGCCTTTCTTCTTTTAGGAGGCTTTCTATTGCTCACGGCGCTGCGCTTCGGCGTGCCCGATATGGTGAGCAGGGTTTATTATCAGCTTCAGCACACGACTGACAGCACGGTGCTGGGCGGAACGACGGAGCACAAGAGAGGATGGATCTTCTCGGTTGTGATGATTATGTCGGCGTTTCTGATGATGGTGTGCATGCTCGACACGGAGAAGGGGGTGCTGCCGATGGCCTTCTTGGGCTGTTGCGGTATGATAACGGTTGGACTGGCACCCCGCTATCTTAGTGAGGATCAACGCGAGGTACACAGATTTGGTGCTTTGGTAGCCACGGCAGGCTGCATATTTTGGTGTATTACGGCATGTTACCCTGTTACGCTCGTTATAGCCCTCGCGTATCTTGCAGGAATGGCTTATGCAGGACGGAAGGACGATGGACGGGACGTTAAGACGTTTTATTGGCTTGAGATAGCGGGCTTGGTGGACGTGTTCCTCACCTATTGGGCGGTGAGATTAATAGGATAACCCCGAGGCTTCCGTCTCTCATACACCCCATAAGTCGCGCAAGACTTATGGGCTTATAATCTTTAATAAATATTTTTAAACATAATTTTTTAGGACAACATGAAAGCAAGTGAGAAACTGATAAACCATATCAAGCAGGCAGAGGGCTACAGGGCAAAAGCCTACCGCTGCCCGGCAGGACGCTACACCTGTGGCTACGGCCACACACGCGGCGTGACACGTCTGACCACATGTACGGAAGCAAGAGCAGAAGCATGGCTGCGAGAGGACCTGCAACCCGTTGAAAACTTTGTCAATGCCATCAATAACATTAACACGCAGGGACGTTTCGATGCGATCGTTGACTTCGCCTTTAACCTCGGCCTCGGCAATTTGCGGTCAAGTACGCTGCTGAAGCTCATTCAAAGCGGTGCTCCTGACAAGGAGATTTGCAGAGAGCTTGGCAAATGGGTCTATGCTGGCGGCAGGGTGCTGAACGGACTTGTGACGCGGCGCGAATGGGAAGCCGAACGGTGGATGGAGCGTTGACGGTAAACAAAAACCCGCCACCTTCACAGGCGACGGGCAACATTTTAATACTTTACTTTGGATCATGATCATGGTTGACCATGTTTCGTTTGCAAAGATACGAAAATTTTGTTGTTGCTGCAAATATTTTCCCTCTCAACGGCGTTTTACATCCTGTCACGGACTATTGGTCTGTAAAACTACGGATAAACACGGAAGACACGAAAACAACTCTTGTATTTAAAACATCGGATTCGACGGATTGAATGGACTTTTTAAACTATATCCTTAGTCGTTATTTTTTTAAAACTACGGTTCTGTCTTCCAATAAATGTCCTTCTCTTTCCAGAAAAGATCTGGTTTCTTCCATGAATGAACCTGAATCCGTTTCCAACTCAAGAATTTTCTTCTTGTCAAACCCAGCTTTCCTACAAAGTTCCATGGCGGTATGGTCATCTTCCATGAAGACAATAACAGTCTGAATGACCGACCATTGTCCTTTTTCAAATTCAGTAATCATATCTTTAATGTTTTAATTTCATTCTCGTATTTTTCCGTGACTTCTGCGTCGTTCGTAGTTTAAAACAAGAACTCAGTTAAAGGAAAATCCGTCAAATCCGATGTTTTTCTTTTCTTACTCTCCAGGCACGGTGAAGTCTATCCACTTCACGTTAGGGAAGAACTGCCGATAGTTGTCTTTCGTCACATCCATCTCCCAGTCGGTACCGTCCATATACTCTATGCAGACGCTCACGGGCATGGCATGTACTTTCTCCACTCCGATGTAGGCAGCGTCCGCCACACGCTTATACTTCTTATTCGTGTCGAAAGGCCCCGTTGCCGACACATGGCGCAACTGAAGGTTGGGTGTCATGCCTACCGACACGTCGCCCACCTCGTTCACGGCACACCACTCTACCTTGACATACTTCACCTTCTTCTCTCCGTCGCATGTAAACCCGACGTTCAGTGCCTTGGATGTGTAGAGGAGGGTAGGTTTCAACTTGAAGGTTGAGAACACCACTTGCGCATTTGCTGTTTGGGCAACGAGCATCATCGCCAACAGCATCGTCATTCTAAAGATTTTCTTCATAATTTTATGTTCTTATACGTTAGTATTTTCGTAGGTTTGTCTTTTACCCGGCGGCTCCACCACTGAAGGTGGCGGTAGGGGTCAGAAGCCCGATGGCGGCGGCGAGGTAGAGTCTTAAAGACGCTAAGCGCGAGAAGGCTTTAATATTTCCCACGGCAGGTACACGGCTTGCCGTGGGATTTTTATTCTTCGGGCAGGAGCATCACGCCGACACGGACCTTTGCGCCACAATGAGGACAGAAGGCGGTGGTATTGATAGTATGCTGTGCATCGCTCGAATCGCCTATTGGATAGAATAAATCAGTGATGTCACAATCCAGTTTCTCGCAAAGTTCTTCCAAACGTTTTATTGTAGGGTTGCCTTTGATGTAATTCTGAATAATGTTCTGCGTCTTTAGGTCGAACTTCTGACAGAAAGACGTAATGGTGTAACCGCGCTCTTTTATGGCGCGACGAATGTCAATTTTCGTTCTCATATTTATATTTGTATTGTTTTGGCTGCAAAGTTAATACATATATTTGTATTTTGCAAGTTTTTCTGAAAAATAATTATTACATACGTTTATTTCTGTTCAAAAGAGTATAGTTTTATCTGTTCGCAGTGTTTTCTTTTGTATTTTTTTTGTAAAAAGAGAGGCATATCATCTATTTTTTGTTGTATCCGAATTATTCTTTCGCCCCTATAAATAGTTAATAATCAAAGGCTTAACTGAAATGCCGTCCTGAAAAAGCCATCCCAAGAGGAACACCTAAATAATTGATAATTAGAGCAATCGCATCCAGCAAACTTTCCTTGCAGTTTCGATTCACAGGCGAGAGCGCCGCCGCACTGAGGAGCCTTGCGTGTACCCGCTTGGGTGGTCGGCTGCATATATGCCAACGAGCACACCACCCACACCACCGCGCCCGCCCTGAATGATCCACACCACCACCGCCGAGGGCACCACCGAGGACACCACCCCGTATATATATAATAAGGTGTACAATTATATATATGTGTAAACAAATGCAAACAAACTATATACAATTGTAGATAAATGTTAAAAGTAAATGTATTTGATGATTTTTTAATCGTAAAATTTGGATAAACCAAATTTATGTAATACCTTTGCAAACGTAAACAAGAAACAACATAAAGCGGGGGGCAACCGTTATAAATTCCGCAAATAAAACAATGAACAAAAAACAAATTAAAATTTTGATTGCGTTAGCAGCCATTGCAATGGCAAATAAAGACGGATTCACCGTCAACGCTGCAAACTTGCAGCCCGTTAAAAGTGGTTACGCTGTAGCCGTTGCCGACACTCAAAATTCATTCGGTTTTTCAGGCCTTGCAAACGTCGTTAAATATGTTAGCGAGCATCCAAAAATTAACGCTTTCGGTGGATGGTACAACAGCGAAAACAACATGTATTATTTTGATGCTACAGTAATAGTAGACAATTTGGCTACAGCAAAGGAACTGGGTCGAATAAATAAGCAAATTGCAATTTTTGATCTTGCAAACTTAAAAGAAATAAGATTGTAATAAATAACCAGGACCGGCGGCGCCGGTCCTTACATCCAACAATTTTTTTATAAAAATAATTATGAAGCAAAAAGATAAATTATATTATTTTATAAAATATCCGAGTATTTTGGGAATTCGCAAAAATACGCGCGTTTATAAATATATATGTGATCTTGCTTGTGACGGCATAGCAACGACGGGCTACAGCGACAAAAATACAAAGCATATAGAGACGGGGGACGTTATACGCATTTTAAAGCGCCTGGGTGTTGCGTGTGGCTCTATGAATGTAGCCCCTCGCGGCGGTGCGTGTGGTGAACGTGTGTTTTTAAATGGCAAAGTAAGAAAAGAATGTATAACGAATTTTGATAAGTTTAGATATTCTTTTTTGGCGCGATCACCAAAGAAAAATGATTTTGACGCGGCACGCGAATTTATAGCAAGTTTACAAAAATAGAAACAACCGGGACCGGCGGCGCCAGTCCGTTGCATTCAGCAATTAAAAAAAATATTTATGATTTACAACAAGGTAATTGACGGCGTAAAATTTACGTTTGTGTGCGAGACGTGGAACACTCGTAACAGTTGGGGACACAAAGTAACTTTATATAGAGGCGACTCTTTTGAAGTTGACCGTGCAAAGATACGTTATTATAATAGAACGTGGGAATGTTATTTATATCAAAGCGTTATTTTAAGTGTTATTTTTGATGTTATAGAACGTATTAAAGCGGCTGCAAAGATAGCGTTTAAAACGTTGAACAATTACAAAGTTTTAACAAAAAAACGCGCTGCTGAATTCTCCGAATATCTTGCAAAAGATCCGGACTATATTTTATATAATGAATTATACAAAATGTTTTAACCGTTCGCGGGTTGACGGGCTGCAAATTGTTTGCAGCCCGTTTTGTCGTCTGGTGCCTCCATGCTGGCACGGATGGAGTATTACGCCCCCGTGCCATTTGCGCCCGTCTGGCTGCTCTACTCTATCACGTTATACACAGTATAGAAGATCACAGATTTTAGAGTTTTTGCAGCGGTGCCCACTCCTGGCGGCTTGTTATAGATCTTATAGAGCATCACGGATATTAGGGAATTGTAAATAAATGTAAATAATACATATTATAAATATATATAATTGTAGATAAATGTTAAAAACAAATATATATAATAACTTTTTTATCAAAAGATTTGGTCATATCAAATTTATATAATACCTTTGCAACTGTAAACAAGAAACAAATAACAATTTAGATCTGGCGGCAACAGTAATTCGGCTTATATATTATGGCAAGAATCACAAAAAAACAGGAGTTCGACGAGCTTTCAAAGTTCGGCTGCGCTTTTCTTCAGACCAACAATTATGGCGGTTATTGCATCGTCGTTGACGATGGCGGAGAAGGGGTATTGTGGCGCGACTGCACCAGTAGAAACGAACACACGGCACAAAGATGGCAGCGTATTAAATACACTTGCCCGCGTGATCCTGAAGCCGAATCGCGCCCGTATTTTACCATATACGGCACCCGCTATTATCTGGACGACTTCATGCGCTGCGCTTAAACCATACCGGGGAGGTTCCGGCCTCCCCTATTATAAATAACATATAAAATTACAACATTAAAAATACTTTAGATTATGAGTACACCTAATTTTTCTTTAAACAACGCTTCGCGTTATTTCGTTTTTGGTATGCCTGTATATTATACACAGGAAGATATAAATGAGAATGGGCTGGATCAAGACCTTTTGGACCATTTCGACGAGACGGGCACGGAGGCTATTTATGAAGCCGACAAAGAGAATGTGGCCTACGAATTGAAGGAGAAGGGATGGCACGATATAGAGGAGCATGACTATGACCGTAATTACCCTACACTTTTTTTCTCTGAGAAAACAAAAACTATAAAGTGTGGGGACAACCGAATGGATATTACTATTCAAGCTGGCAGCACGTCTGGTTATTATGAGGCATCAATTTTCGACTGGTTCGTGGTTGTCAAGATTTACAAAAGAGTTGATTATTATTACGAAACGTGTGATTATGTTTATGGCGACTTTAATGCCGACGACGTGATCCGCGATGATTGGTACGACAACGCCGGACTCAGCAAGATCCATGCTACACATATTATAAAAAAAATTGAGGCGGTTGTAAAAGAGCTAAGCAGCGAGGCTGAGCTGGCTTTCTCGATGTATTGCGACGAGGAAATGTACTGCGCCTATCAATGTTCCAACGGCGAGGCCGGCTACGGCAGAACGGACAAGCGCCTGTGGCAAGAAGTGGAAGAACAGAAGAAGAAAACAGCATAAAACAAGATCATCATGGCACAGAACATCACAATATCACGCACAACGGGCACACGCGCCTTTCTGACGGCTTTATTCGCCATCGTTGTATTACTTGTCGCTCGCACGGTTAAAAACGCCCTGACGGCCTTTAAAACGGTCCGTCAGTGGCTCCAGACTCAGCACAGCTTTTATGGCCAGGATGGCGATCCCATCCTGTGCACCGGCTGGCAGTTGGTCGGTTACAACATCATTGCAGCAGTAGTGGCAATATTGCTCTGCATCGAGTATTAATTACGCCTTATTATAGGCAGATAAAAACATCACAACTTTTAATATTTCACAGATTATGAAAACAAATTTTGCAAATAAAGTAGTTAAGGCCGCAAAGCGTGCCGCTTTCCTTCTCTCACTTGTGTTAGTAGCCGTAATTTCTTTTTCGTGTATAGTCGTTTGCGTTCCGCTGTTTCTCTTGTTGTGTGACGTGTTAGGCATAACTGGGACAGTACAATTTATTTGCGCTTTAATATTTATTTTTGGTCCCGTTCTTGAGCTGACTGTCAATGTAGAATGCAACGCCCTGGCAGTGGTTGACCGTATATTTCCCCGCTTTTTCCCATGCCGTATGCCGTTTCAGTGTTTCAGCTTCTGGCACCGTATGCTTCACGCATAAACCGCTTATTATAGGCAGATAAAAACATCACCAACTTTTAAAATTTTACAAATCATGGCACAGATAGTATTATACAACGTTAGTAACGACGAGAAGTATTTTCCCCAGCGTCGAGACATGTTCAACGATGCACGATGGAACGAGGCAAAGCGCCTTTTTGCCCAGGTGCTCAAGCAGCACAGCAAGGAGGCAGGCCGCCGCTCGTCGCGCTTTCTTCAGGACAGGATGGTAGGTGGTGACTTTCCGGCACCTTCCGGAGGCTATCACAACGGCATCACATGTATTGCCAACAGTGGCGAACACAGCCAGCAGCGAGGCGAGTTTACGGTGTACGATATTATAGGCAGCTCTTATATTTACGAGGCTCCCACGGGCGATCTGTGTATTGCCAACATTCCGGAGGAAGGAGAAACGGAATACTACCGTATAGCCGTATTGTCTTACTAAATCATCCATGGGGCTGCACCTGGCAGCAGGGTAGCCTCTATTATAGGACACATTTAAAATTGAGAATATTATGATCCAGATATTTGTTGAAGCGAAAAATTTGATTTGTAGCGATGGCCATGTATGGCTGTGGAAGTCTGAAAGCCTGGATGGCGTGCGCCACTTTGCCACAAAGGAGGATGCACAAAAGTATATAGACCTGCATCATCAGTTTAGCCGCGAGAAGGGTTGGAAAGAAGAGCTCTACAGCATCGGCACGGAGGACGACTTTATGGCGGCTGCAAAGAAGTATGAAGCCGACAAGAAGGCCAACGAGGTTAAGGAGTATTGCAAGCACGCGGACGCATTAATAGAGCGCAGCAAACTTGAAATTAAGGCCCTGGACGGACTTATTCAGGTGTGTCGCCAGTTTGACGGCAAGGTGCTGAACAAACGCTTCCACGATGCCGTAAAGGACGTGACGGGCCTTGATAGCTCGTTTGATCATAATTTAAACCGTTACGAGGTAGAATATTTCGGATTTTTATATAATCGCGGCACCAAACCATATATCTACATTAGCGCCGACTTGAACCACGGATATAACCGTTACACCGGTAAGAAAAAGGAGATCGACCCAAACGTATGGCAATGGGACACAGGCGACCGTTTGGAGGCAGAAAAAGCCATTGTCGTTATAGAACACTATAAAAACGACCGTCTGGAGACGATTGAGAACCTCAAGGCATCAAAAAGGAAGTATGCGGCATACCTGCGCATGGCACGAAAAGCGGAACAGATTTTTAAGGACATGCAACAGTATGACTATGAGATTCAAAAGTTCGCCAGAACTCACGCACTGAGCAAGTACCACTGCCTCTCTAACTTGTGGCTGTCTTATTAGATCATCATTCACGGGGGCTGCACCTGACAGCAAGGCAGCTCCCCTATTATAGAACACATAAAATTTTGAGAAAATCATGGATAAAAAGAAATATATCGACGTATTGACCGAACAGGCAAGCAAGCACAGCAGACCGCAGGAAATGGCTCTCAGTGACTTCTGCGACTACCTTATAGAGTTCTTCAGCGTTGACGCTTTCAAGGCTGGCACCGTTGAATATAGCCAGCACATTTTGAACTGTACGGAGCAAAATCCTGACTTTGCCGGACTCGCCTTCCAGTGGCTCGACGATGTGGCAACAGCGATGGAGCGTGGCGAGTGGCTGGACGTGTTCGGCAACCTGTACGAGGAAATGTATCTGAGCCGTGGCAAGGCATCGAAGACCGGGCAATTCTTCACGCCTCAGAGCGTGTCGGACTTGATGGCACAGATCAGCGGTCTGGGAGCCGGCGACCACGGCAAGGTGAACGACTGCGCAGCAGGTAGCGGACGTTTGCTCCTGGCACACTACATGGAGAAGAGCAAACTGGACCATTCAGCTGGCAGACGCTTCGAGTATGTGGCACAAGACAGCGATCCTATTGCTTGCAAGATGTGCGCCCTGAACTTTATGGTACATGGCATGTATGGCCGTGTGGAGTGTCGAGACACATTGCGCATGACGGAGCCGACCGTGGTGTACGTCATCAACGAAGTGGAATATCCGTTTAACACGCCTTATTATAGCGTGAGAAAAATATTAGCGGAAAATCGGAAGTAAGGTATCACGGGGGTGGAATACCCTCTATTATAGAACATAAAAATACTAAGGATTATGACTTTACAGGAGTTTAAGCGCGAAGCGCAAAGAAGAGGAAACTATTACGACAACAGCGCCAATGCCGCTGAGCATTGGGCAAAATCATGGGGTTTGACTTATCACAGTCTGTTGTGGTATTACAAGAGCTACACTATTGGCAATATGACATGGAAAGGAGGCAAGGTCCGCCTCCGTCACGGATCATACCAGAGTGTTGACTGCTTTATTGGCGACGAGCAAGTAAGCGAGTACCGCTTTAAAAAAGCCCTTGAGTCATTTGTATTGCCTCCGCTCACCAGCGAGGAGAAACAGTACATCGAGGCAGAACAGCAGCGTCTGGATGCTGTTATGCGAGAAGAGAGCATGAAGGCGAGAAGAAGGAGACATCGCCGCCACGAAGTAGACACACGTCAACTTTCGTTTAACTTTGCAGTATGAAAGCATCAAGAACGATTCATTCCTTCCTGCTCAGCCAGCAGGAGGAACAGACGCTCCTCACGGCTCAGGAATATCCCTGGAGCGTGCTACAGGTAATACCCACCACTCCGGCAGACTTCGACCGCACAGTGGCAGCTCTCGAGGAACGAGGATTGGTAGCCCATCACGATACCGACCGCACATTCTGCATCATCCACCTGGCAAGTGGCTCCCACAGCGGGAGACATCCTGAACGGCACATAGCCGTCACTCAGGACAATTACAAGCAGATCATCAAGGATCTGAAGGACACGATGGCACAGGCGGCAGTGTGGTACGAAACGAATATTATAGAACCTTTAAAAAACGACAGGAAAATATGAAATTACAAAAAGAAACGATTACTATTGAAATATTTCACAACAATATACATGCCTACAATGCAATCTATAAAGCTATTACGGATGCGTCTTTTAAGCAAGCCGATAATTATCACGTTAAGGTGAGAGTTATTACGGATGTGGAGTGCAACAAGGCTAAGTAATATTATGAACTTTTTAAAAACATACAGATCTATGGCAAGAATAATTATACTGAGCACTTGCGACGAATGGAAATCTTACGCTTCTTTTCAGTTGTACGGCACATGGCGGTCATCTAAATCCGGTCTCCAACGACTATACAAGACCATTATAGAAGGCATTAAAAATGGCACATTCGCGTATGAGGACGAAAGCATGTCGCGCGTGGAACAGATTCTGACGTTCAAGGAGGACGAAAAGAGAGAATGTGCAACGACCTTCTTGCGAGGCTTGCAGGACAAACTTATATACGGGCATCTGGAATTGTCCGAGCTTAGATAGCTCCCATCCCGAGATCTTAATCGAGTATTTTTTGTTTTAGGCTGCTTGCGGTCCGCGAGGATATCAAGCAGCGTAACGCCCACCACGACCAAAAGGCGTGGCAGCAGGTCCGAGCTTCTGCCTGGGCGACAATTTGATGTTTGATTTTTGAATTGTGCGCCGTGGGCGCATGTTGAATTGCTCAACGCTGAATTGTAAGGAACATCGAGAATATAAAACATCCGATTTGACGGATTGAACGGATCTTTCTTTGGCGAGTTTCTTAAAACTACGAATGACCCGAAAGACACGAAAACGTTTGGCACGGGAAAAAGATCTGTAAAATCTGCGCAATTGGATGCTTAAAGGCAAAGAAAATAATAAAAGTGCTTTCTATTCAAAATAAAAATCCTTTTTATTTGGTGGTTACAAAATAATTACTAACTTTGCAATAGATAAAGAAAGAAACATTATTCATTTAAATCGGGCGGCAACCGTTAAGCGGCAGAAACATTATGTTAGCAACTGACAAGCAGATTAACTACCTTTGTGCGTTAGCTAATAAGGTTGAAAAAATCAAGGTTATTAACAGCAAGATAAATGCTATTAAGAACCTTCCAGAATATATCGACTGGCATCAGGAGCGCCACATGAGAGTAACGACTTTTGATGCAAGCATACGCATCAAGGCATACAAAAAACTTATCTTTAACAGCAACATTGTTTTTTCATTGTGCAAAATGGCACAAGTATAACCGGAATTAAGAAACCTATTAAGCCCTACCGCAACACGGATAAGCGGAATAAATATGCGAAAAATGTACTTCACAAGCAAGAAGAGTTTTCTTGTTGAGCAGAACGCCGACGGCACGTTGCTCATCACCAAGACATCGACAATGAAGCCTTTGGAAAACGCTGGCTCTTTCATCGTCTCACAAGGTGGCATTGATGCCATCCTCGCGAAGTGTAAGGAGGTCACTGAGGAGCAGTTTGCCGAGGATCGCAAACAGCTGCTACTGCGCCATGAGCAGGCGAAGCAGCGATCTCAGGAGCTCGCCATGGCCAACCGCAAACGTCATGAAGAGGAATATGACGCAGTGTTTAACGGTGACGTGGTGGAGACAACGGTTGAGAACATCCGCACATTGCTGCGCTACCTCAACGACATCAACTGGGGCGTGTGGCAGCTCCCTTCCATGACCATCGGCTACAGCTGCCACCAATATGATTGTGACGGGAAAACGGCCACTACTATTAAGCTCGACAGATCTATAGAATATCGTGGCGAAAAGGTTACACAGTTCCAGTATGGAGCGCCGAGCGGACATCTTCGTGATTATTGTAGAATTTAAAAATCAATTTCAGCCCTACCGCAACACGGCAAGCGGAAAGATATGACAACAATAGAGCAAGAGTTGATTAAGACTGGTTATTGCTATCGCGATAATGAAGACGGATCTTTTGATGTTTGTTACGACCATAACCAGGATGCCTTCTTCGCAGGTCTCAGCATGTATCACGTCGCAACCGTCAAGGAGGACGATGAACTCTGGTATGTTGATAATGGCTGTGGAGCAGGATGGGGAGAATACCCCAAGGAGGATTGGACTTTAGAGAGAGCCATCTACGACCAGTGTATTGACGAACATATTAACTAACTCTTTCAGCCCTCGACATCACGGTTAAGTCATAAGATATGCTTATTTATAAAGTTGAAGTACAGGACATAAAAGCGGTCAGAATTTATTTGGTACTGAATATTTTGGAGCATTTGAACCTCTTTGCGATTACATATTGAGACATGATAGTGACTTATCCTGGTGTGAAGATTGGATGGCTGAGCGATTGGATAAAACCCGTCTTATGGGTCTTTTAAAAAGACACTTAGTTGACTTGGATGAAGGTATGATTTATCTTTATAGAACGTTTGATGATCTGCTTTCGGAGCTTCTTGGTAGCAAAAAAGATTGTTCTACATGGCGATATGTTATCAGTACGATAAATGTAAAAATGAAGTAAATTACGGAAAAGCCCCGACCTAAGCCGGGGCTACGCGAGCCATCTGGCTCGAATCTACGATAGTAGAAATTCGTTCTTTGGAGAACGTGTGAATTTACAATTCCGAAGAATTGACGGTCAACGGAAGTTGTTATTTTCTTTCAATTCCATAAAGGTACGATTAAGAAGCCTCCGAAGACAGGTGCAAATATAAGAATTAAAACGGTACGGACAAAGAAATTGGCTGTATTATTAACAAATATTTAGAAAGCAATTCTATTATGGCAGAACAGATCAGAGTATGGAAGTCGAAGAATCTACGCTCCACCTATATGCTTGTATATAGAGACGAGCTGACGGGGAGGCTGCGTGTCACCCGGATAGATGGCAGAAAATGCGACAATGAGAAGGGTCTGATAAAGAGTTATAACATGTTTGGTGGTGGTCTTTGGGCGTATTGTCGGGATATGGGCAAGACCATTGAAGAGATACGCTCAGCAGTAGAGCGAGAGATTGCTGAGGACGAAGCACGAAGAGAGCGCGAAGCCTTGCATGCGAAAGCAGAAATTGAAGCAAGGGCAAAAGCTCTCGAAGAAGCCAAGGCGGCGAGAGCTGCACTGGCAGGAACAAAGGAGAATGTCACGGTCAAACCTTTTGAGGTTCTGCAAAGTTACGACCTGTTAGAAGAGCGCCTTGAAGTCTTGAAGCCTGGTGATTATGTCGTGTGCATAAATTATAAGAAGTATGGGAGTTTAGAGCTTCGGGCAAAGGCTCGCGAGTCTGATCATCTGAAAGTATTGACAACGGTCGCAAAGGAGGATAAACCTTCAAAAGCATCTTTGCATCGTTTCGCCGTTGCTGTGCGGAAGGCTTACGAGTCTGGCATAAACATCATCGGTAAGACGCACGCCCTGACAAGCTTCGGGAAGAAAATATTGGATGCAGCTCCCTACATCAAAGAGAGCAAAAACACCTACTTTTCCTCGGCTGCGCCTCGAAGATATTATGACAAGAACACTTTGGTGTACTTGAAACTTGAGCAGATAGAACAGAACGATAATTAATTGATTTATTATAGACAATATGGAAAAAGACAAAATCATTTACGACAAGCGTAAGGCCATGGGCGAGAGCATCCGCGCGATGCGCACTGCCCAGGGCTGGGAGCAAGAGCAGCTCGCCCAGATTGCAGGCATCACAGCAGCGAACGTTCGCAGCGTGGAAGCCGGCAAGTATGCCGTCAATATTGACGTGCTTAACAAGATTGCAGGAGCGTTAGGTGCCGAGCTGAGAATGGTGGAAAAGGGCTTTTAAAGGTAAAAAGGTAAAACGATATGGAAACAACAACAAGTAACACAAGAGCTGGCCGCCCTGCCATGGAAGGCAAGACGCGGCGATATATCGTGGCCGACGATGTGCATGAGTGGATCCTCCAGCACGGAGGCGGAAAGTATATCACGGACACCATGCGCTGTGTGCGTGTTACGAGCGGAGGCAAAGGTGCTGTGACTGATTATGCGATGTGCATTCTTCGCGCTGCAACTTGCTTCGATTTTGAGGTAGATCTTACCGAGCCTTATGCTGACTTGGGACTGAAGACTCGCGACATGATATTGTCGGAGGTAAAAGAGCCTGAGACATATCATGTGTACAAGGAAGGGACGTGGAAAGATGGCGTTTTCTGTAATAACATTGGCTCCCTTGCTATCAGTTCATCGTCAGAATGTCCTGAAGACGAAAGCAAGCGACGTTATTACAGGCCGTCGGGAAACTTCGGGGATTATAAGCGTATTCCTTACAAGTGGGTGAAGGCAGGAGACTATTGTTTGGTTAATCGGTATATCGACGACAAAGCACGAGTCGTAGGCGTATTGGCGCAAGTAGAGAAGTGAAAACAAATAATAACAATAAAAACGAAATATTATGGCAACAAAGAAGGTATATCCATTTATCAATGCGAGAATTGTAGCAGGTGTCGATGAAACACTTGAGGATCATGTAATTACATTTGATGCTCGTGAGGTGGCATATTACCACCGTCATGAGGAATCGGGCGGCATCGGGGACATTGTGACAGTTGGCTTCAAATCGGGCAAGGAAATAGATATGTATCTCGGGCTTGACGAGGAGTGTTATCCTGATGACAATCTGATTACAAGAATTGATTTGGTGCAATACACTCATTTCTGGCACGACAACGAGGATTCTACGCCTAACGAGGACGAGGATTAACACACCAAAAAACAACATTTTAATATTTTATAGAATATGACTAAGATTGAGAATTTTGAGGAAAAGCCGAAGCGCAAGCGTAACTATCCGCAGGTAGGCGAGCCGACGCTGCGAGAGGAACGCGAGGACACGCCGGAAAGTGAAGACAAGGGCATGGGCGTGAAGACGGTGTTGGCGGGTGTACTGGCAGTGCTAATGGCTGTGTCAACGGGAGTAGTGCTGTTGGCGTTTGCGGGTGCTGCGGTGTTCTTAATGCCGATGATTGGCGGACTGACAAAGGAATAACTTTAAAGATTAAATATTATGACATACGAAGAAACAAAACAATATGGAGCACACTCCGTTATCTATACCACCTTTTATGGATGCGGTCATTATATTGTGAACGACCGTGAGAAGAACGACGTGACAGACAACGAGTTTTTTACAGAGGAAGAAGCCCAACAGCGTATTGAAAAATTGAAGCAGCAGGGATATATCTCTGATGAAGAATACCAGAAGTCTCCTCGTCCCAACACCAAAACTTATGAGTTATGGCCGGATGCAGACGAGTATCTTGATGATTTGATTGCAGAAGAAGACTAAACGGCGTATGAACTGTTTTATTATCATTGGATGAAACGGATTGAACGGATAAAAGTTTGTGACATTCACTTCATTCGATGATATGTAACAAAGAAACTAAATAATAAGTAAGTCATTATGAAAAAAACAGAAATTTGAGATTCGCATTGCCGTAGGTGGCGATGACGAGAGAACGGGAGTGGAAATATAAATATGGAAGGACGGAAAAACCTCTGACTTCAGATTGCTTGAGGGCGATAACCTGCGACTGGCATTCGAGAGTCTGAAGTATTCACTGGGCGTTGTGGCACGGATGTATCTTGAGCAGATGTACAAGGAAGGATATATTGACGACGAGCAGTACCAGAAACTTCATACGAAGTAACATATCATACAGTAATTTATTATTAACCATTAAACTTTATAGAATTATGGCAGAAACAGAGAAATTTTCAAGTGAGCAGATTATGGCAATGAAGCATATCCGGAACAAAGGCTTCGCAGGGTATCATCGTAGAAGCGACGGAACGGCAGCGTGCCCGGAGCTGGAGGAGCTTGTGGAAGCAGGTTTTCTTACAAAGTGGTATCAGCGAATGTTCAATGAGGATGTGTATGAGCTGACAGAGAAGGGATCAAACCTTGTCCGTTCGCTTGTAGGGTAAGCCACTGTTATAAGCCAACAGAAGGTACGGAATGAACGGAATTTGTCTATTAAAATATTCTGTGGATTTTGTGTTTTCTGTTGGCTTCAAAATCAATTTACTAACTAAAACCTAAAGATTATGAGAACTAACTTGAAGATGATGGCTGCTATTGCAGCCGTGGGCATGACGATTGTTTCATGCGGTAGTGATAACGAGAATCTTGTGGAGGACGTGGTGTTAGGTGACTGCCCTACCCCATCGTCGTTGATTGCTGTCCCGCGTTATCGTCTGCCTACGAGATTGGAGGCTGCGCAGGTGTTGAAGTATGCTGATGTGCTGGATGGCTGTTGGCAGAGCAAGCAGCGCATCATGTGCGTGGATAGTCTTTTGAACGGCTATTACACGTTTGTACCGCATGGCACGGTGACGAGGGCAGGAACGAAGACTAAGTACTGCATCCTGCCCATCCGCACGGAGAGAACGAGCGAAGAGGATCATGTGGACATAACTGTGAATGACGAATGGGACTGATAATGAGGAGAGTGGATTTACACAAATCCATAAAATCACAATTCCATAAAGACATAAATCCACATTTATGGCTTTCCATAAATACACAAATACATCCACACATAAACACATAAATACATAAACACACAAACACACATATAAACATATAAACAAATGTATCAATCAATCAAGCAATACATATATAAACACATTAATCAATGAACAAATAAACAAATAAAGAAATGAATGAAGACAGAAACAAAGCAAGGAATAAATAAATAAATGAATGAACAAATAAATACACAAATAAATATGCGTGGATATTTGCGTATGTAAAATTTAATTCTTAAATTTGCAGCGTGTTATAAAGACCAGCTTTTCTGCATGAATGAATAGATATTATTAACATTAAAATACTTTACAAAATATGGAAAGACTTAGAGAAATACTTGCCTTTGTCAATCACAAAGGCGGTGTAGGCAAGACAACAACCGTTCAGAGTCTGGCAACAGGGTTACGTCGCTATGGTAAGGGATATTTCGGCAAGGATTCAAACGGTCATGGCCGCTTGCCGCGTGTGCTCATCATCGACCTCGATCCGCAGGCATGCGCCTCGTTCCTTTTTGGGTGGAGCGAGACCTTAAATGTCGGCAAGCCTACCGTTTACGACGCATTAGTGCAACAGAGCAATCTGCCCGTCTATCAGGTACGCGAGGGCATTTACCTCGCTCCAGCTGCGCAGCAGCTTATATCCATTGAACCATTCCTAAATCAGCGTGCCGTGCCCCGCAAGGTGCTTCGCAAGTTACTTGTCAAGCCACTGAACGAGTTGACTGGCACCGAGCTGGCAGACGAAGGCGTAAATACCGTCGTGGATGCCTTCGACTATGTGCTTATAGACTGTCCTCCAGCAATGTCGCTGCTCACATACAATGCGCTTACGGCAGCCACAAGCGTAGTTTTGCCCGTGCAGCTCGAAGTATTGGCTACAAAAGGTATTGCCGAGATTATCAACGCCATCGAGGAGACACGCGAGGATCTGAATCCAGAGCTTGACATCCGAGGTTTGCTGATGGTTATGAGCAACGACCAGACAAATGCCACAAAGCAGTTCAAGGAGTATCTTGGCGACAAATACCAGGACTATATGTTTGACGCTTATACGCGTCGCGACACAAAGATGGTGGAAGCTCAGGCTATGCGTGAGGACATTTTTTCTTATGCACCATATTGCAGAGTAGGGCAGGACTACGAGCGTTTTACTAAAGAGATAATCAATAGTTTGAAATTTTAAATCATTATAGGATATGGCAAGAGATACACAAAGAAGGCCGTTTAGCGTTTTTCGTTCAGATGCTATAGACGAGAACGAGCGCATTTTGGCGGCGGGTAGGCAACAGCGTCAGGAGAACAGGGAGAAGAAGGAGAACGGGGAAGCGGCATCGAGTGCTGTCACTGCTTCGTCCGCAGAAGCTCCGGCATTAGAAACTGAGACTGCTGTCACCACAACGCCTGCTGCTGAGACATCGGCAACTACAAAATCTGTGACGGATCAACCGGCAACCACATCGTTCAACAATGATATGACCATGAGCATGCGCAAGTCGAAGAGCAAGAAAACCGAGAACGGAATCACCATCTATGTGCCAATGAAGTATTACGAACGTATTGCCCTAATGAAAATGCGCACGGGTGTGCCTATCAAGGACCTGGCGTTACAGGCTGTGATTGAGTTTTTGGATAGAAACAAAACAAGGTAAAATTCTACTAAATCTTTTTACCAAGTCACTAAAAAAATGTGCTTTTTTGGTTTGCAACACCTACGGATTTGTTTACATCATTGTAGATAACTAATTGATAATTAACACTTCCAAAACCTCTTAATATGATATAATTATTAGTTATTATTTTATTCCTTTTTAAAACGAAAAAATTCATATCTTGTAATTATATTATGTTAAGGATTTTTTGAGAAGTTGAAAATCAACGAGTTAGAGCATACGAAATAAACAAAAACGTAGGAGTTGGTAAACAAAAACGTAGGTTTTGGCATATAAAAACATAAATAGGAACAAAATGTAATAGACTAATTTCTTATGAAGAAGATAATATCAGTATTGTTCGCGTTCTGTCTGTGTATGGCAGCAAGCGCACAGCAGCACATGAAGTTTATGGGAATACCTTTGGACGGTACGATAGATAACTTTGCCATGAAGCTGAAGGCTAAGGGTGTGACATACGATGCAGCGAAGTCGAAAGCAGCTGGGCAAGGCTGTAGAGTCTTTAACGGCACGTTTATGGGTGAAAACGCTACGATTAATGTTGCTTATAATCCTAAAAGCAAAATGGTATTCAGTGCTGCGGTTGAAATGCAATATCCAACTGTAGAGTCTGCTCATATCCCCTTCTTGAACTTAACCGAGAGTTTACAACGGAAATATCCTAACACCACGCCCGAGGAAAACAGAGGTCCAGACGGCGATGTTATTGGACTGGCGTTTAATATTCCTGACGAAACAGGTGGCAACAGCATTGGTTTTATCCTTCAATCATTGAAAACGCCCAGCTTCGGGTCTGGCATTCCTATTTGTCTGATGTACACCGATATGGACAACTTTGAAAAAAGCGAGGCGATACTCAACGAGGACTTGTAATATGTAAGGTAAAATCCTAATAAAGTTTTTACCAAGTCTCTACAAAAGTGTGCTGTTTTGGTTTACAACACCTACGGATTTGTTTACCAACTCCTACGGATTTGTTTACTTAAACCTACGGATTTGTTTACCAACTCCTACGTTTTTGTTTACATCACCGTAGATAACTAACTGATAATCAATTCTTCTAAAACCTCTTAATATAATATAATTATAAGATATGGATTTTTTTGTTTTAAAAACGGAATAAAATAATAGCTTGTATTTATATTAGATTAAAGATTTTTTGAGAAGCTGAAAACCAACGAGTTAGAGCATACAAAGTAAACAAAAACGTAGGAGTTGGTAAACAAATCCGTAGGTTTTGGTACATAAAAACGTAGGTTTAAGTAAATAAAAACGTAGGTATGGCAAAGAAAGCGAGAAAAGAAGATAGAGAAAACCAACTACAACTTGCCCTAAATGAGCTGCGCTGGATTAACACGCCCGTCAACTATACATCATACGCTAAAAGCTATTCCCTCATACAGCAGGATGTTATGTTGTTGGTAAGCGGACGACTGCAAGACCATTTTGCCAAGTTCTTGAATGAGCACCGATATTTGAGCAAAGAACGTCCGAATGGAGGCATAACGAAAGAAGACCTGCTAAAGATGGGATCGATACGTTTGCGTCTGGCTGACTTTGGTATAGACAGTAGTCATTATGACGAGTCGGTGAAGGTGATAAACCAAATGAAGAAAATTGAGTTTCACCTTCCGCGTTTTGATCCAGCAACAGGACTTAGAAAAGGTGAGGACTACATGCCTATCTTCAGTAAGATATTTATTCCTAAGAATTTCACGTCGCGAGAAGGAGAAGACCTTAACTATTCGGGGGATAGCGGTACAAAGTTAGACGAGGACGGACAGGAGGTGCGCAAGTTTAGACGTGACGGATATATTGAGGTGACGATCAACATCGAGGTAGCAAAAGCCGTGTTTGATATGACGGACGGATATTTCAATCATCTTGAACGAATAGCTTATTTCTGTAACTCGGCTTACACGTCACGTCTTTACCTCCTGTTGATGAAGTATGCGAGCAAAGGGCAGATGCACCCGGTTATAGACTATCATGAGTTGAAAGATGCGTTGGGTATGTTTAAGGTAGACGTTGAGAAAAGCGACGATACGCAACCCGCAAAGGTCGTGACTACTGAGAAATATCAAAAATTCTCACAGTTCCGCAAACAGGTGTTGGATGTGGCGCGTGGTGACATGGAACGACTGTGCGAGGAAAACAAGATAGAGATAATGCTCTCGTGTGTTGACCCAGACAAAAAAGGCTACGAGCCTATTTATAGAGGCAGCACAAAACGTGGCAATCCGGAAAAGATAAAGTTTCACATCAAGCGTACGCCGTTGGGTGTGGCGCGAGACCTGGAACTGCATCGTGGCTCGTCAGAAAAGCGTTTGTGCGCCAAGCTGATGTCGCTATATCCTACCCTCGACGAAGAACGGCTCAAAACGTTTGTTGCCGGTGTTCCTGAAGACCTTTGGAACGACTTCAAGACGTATGCCTATAATGGTGTGCAAAAGGCAGTGGAGCAGCCGCATAGATGGAGTGGTACGATGGAAGAATTCGTGTTTTACATCATGGAGCAATGGATAAAGCAGCATAGTGCGAAGCCCGAGCCACGGCAGCAGACGTTTGACTTTGCCGAAGCTGAGGAGAAACCCTGGGAAAAAGAATGGCAGCTGTTTTTAAACTTAATTGACAAACAACTTGCTTCTGATTTGAGAAGGGTTAGGTACATATCGCTTGAGAACGGTACAGTATGTCTTGGTGCTACGAGCAAGGCCCAAGTGGAAATGATAGAAGCACATTTCTCGGATGTTGCCGTTTTAAATCATACTAAAAAATGTTTGGCAAAGGTATTCGGCAAGACAATAACCTTAAAATATAAGATCGTAAAGCAATAAACATTTCACACCGCTTACCCATTCCCAAGGGTAGGCGGTGTTTTAATATGTCCTGTTGGTGTCGGCAACTTTTTTTACTTTTGCATGCAGAAACCAACAAGACATATTAAAACACATGGGAAAAATCAAGATCATTACATTATGGCTTCTGGCTGTAATCACGTTTGCGAGCTGCGCCGCCTCAAGAAAGGTGGAGCAGGGGAGTAGTGAGCAACGGCGTGATAGTACAGTAACCATTGTTAAGGACAGCGTGACAAAATCGGAAACGAGGACGGACAGTAGCGCCGTTACAGTCACGGACGAGAATCATACGTCCGGAACCATGACCGACAAGGGTAGCAACGAGGAGACCATCACTGAGCGAGTGACAGAGAGCACGGATGCCCAGGGTAACAAGACCACCACCACCGACCGTACCATACACCGTAAAGGCGACTATGAGCGTAATGCCTCTTTCGAGGCACGAATAAAGCATCAGGAAGAGATAATATCACGGATGCAGCACACAATAGACAGCTTAGTGTTGAGTAATAAGCTGAATGTTGGCACCCACTGGGCGAAGAAGGACAGCACGAATGTTGTGAAGGAGAAAAACACGAAGAATATAAAGTCTACATCAGAATGGTGGAATCTTGCTCTTCTTGTTTTCAGTGTTTCTTCTCTTGTTCTTTGTTTCTTACCTCGCCTTATAGTAAAAAGAATAAAATATAAGAGCTCATGGGTAGAAAGAAACAAGACATAATAGAGAACACCGAGCAGCCGGAAGTTACCTTGCAAGACTTTGTGATTCCTGCTAAGATAGAGGCCTTCTGTGAGAAATACAAGCCGCTCGGCCATTGGCGCGAGGATTGCGACGTATTCACCGACTATCAGCTACGCTCGTACTTCAAGGCAGTAGTTTGTCCGTTGGGTGATCCTTTGGCTTTGTATCTTCAGGAGTTGGCTGCGAAGGGCTTCAAGATGAAGGACGATGAATGTGGAGAGCCGGTCATCTACGCTGCGCTGCGATGATGTTTGAATTACTAATTAATAATTACTAATTAAAAATATAGAAATGAAGAAATTGCATTATTATTACAAGATTTTGGCTATATCAGATGTTGGCGAAGAGTTGCAAAAATTCATGCACCGTTGTCAAGAAGCCGAACAGAAGGCTCTCGATTGGGCCAAGAAACATGGAGCAGAGCACTATTACGAGTCGCCCGAAGGCATGGCAGGTGGAGTGGGAGCCGTGGAGTTTGCCGACACTACCGAACGTGACGGATGGGACAGGGCGGTGTCGCCTGAAGGACGAGTGTTCTTCTTCCCCATCGAAGGCACCGACTTAGAAAAAGAAATGAATGATCTGCCAGTCGTGAGTGAGGCAGAGCTGTTCGGCATACTCAACCTTCAACCGAATCGCACAAAAGACAACCTGCCATTGCCGATGACTTTCGGCAACAGCACGCCTGTCGTGTTTCTACATCAAGGCTACTGGTATGCCGACGTGCCGTATGTAAGTGCCGACATGACGCTCACGAAGATAGAAGAGAAAGAGTTTTATCGTCGCAAGATGGCAGCCATCAACGAACGTAATGTAATATGATTTTTTGTTTTTCGTATGAAGTTAAGTTACACTAAAGTATAGCACATGTTTCCTTTGTTATACGAAAGCAGCCACTTATTCGTGATGAACAGGTGGCTGCTTTTTTGATTATTTGTTCAGTTCGTCTGATACCATGTCGCTGCCATATTCTCTTGCTTTCAACAACTCGTAATTGTTTAATTGTCGAGTGAGATTAGCGATCTGGTTCTGCTGTGCGGCTATGATGTCGAGGAGCCGATTTTGGTTGTCAAGATAGCGCGACTCTATTGCGGCATGCTGCATCTGTAATTTAATTAGACTTTTAAGGTTCTCGCTGTTCATGTTGCCCAGATTTGCAGGCAACGCGGCATCATCATTTTTCGTGTCTGCTACATCTTTGTTATCAGATGCCTCCTGCTCGTCTTCGACTGCATTTTCTTTTTTGTCTTGTTTAACCGTTATCCCTGGAATAGTGGTGGCGCAGACCTCGACATCAAGCGGGTCAAGGTAACTCTTCTCACCCGGCAGACGCTCAGATGGCGCACGGTCAAAGCCGCCCTTTGGTTCAAGTTCATCATCAATTGTCGGTGTGCCGGGCACAACGGCAGCCTCGCCATTGGAGTCGGCATTGCGGAAGAAGGCAGACAGTGGAATTTGAAACGCATTGCACAGACGAAGAAGACTGATTATAGGTAAAGTTCCCTCGCCGTTAAGCCAGCCTTTCCAACTGTTGTTTGATTTTGACCCCAGCGCGGCCTGTATGGTCTTGACCTGAAGCTGTGGGTTGACAGCCAACCACTGTTTTAGAAACCCAAAATTGTATTGGTACATCATAGCGTAAATTACGATAAAAATTAGTTGTAATGTAAATATAAGTTAAAAAGAATTGTTAAAATGAATACAGTATTTGCAACATCAATACAAAAAATGTATCTTTGCATCAAATTTAAGAATTAAAAATCGAATGACCAAGCAAATCATAGAAAAAATTAGAACTCCTCGCACACCTGTTGACATAAAAGACGTGTCAGCAGAAGAGAAAAAAGCGCTGTTGCTTTTTTTGATGCCCAATGGCTTTTCAATTGCGACCTTTTACAGAAGGTTCTTTCAGAAAGGTTTTTCGACTTGGGAATTGATAGGCGTTAAGGAGTGCAAAAGGCAATTTTTAGCGTCACCGGAGGTGAAGCGGAAAATTGAAGATTTTTATTATCCTGAGCAGAATGCCCCCAAGGATTTCCCTCTTTCGCTGGCGGACGAAGATAACGGGCGCTTCTATGCAAAGCTCAAGGAGCAGGGGCAAGGCCTTTGCAAGAAATTCGCCTCTTTTATGAAAGAGCGCGGAATGAGCGAGAGAACGACATACACCCGTTTTACGGGTGACAAATGGAAAGACTGGGAAGGCATCGGCATTTTACCTTTGCTGAAGGTCTTTTCTGAACAGACCTCGCTACACCAAAACAATATAGATTAAAGTAAACCGTAAAATATATGATTGACGTTTCTGTCGATTTAGAAACCACTGGCCTTGCCCCCACGGCGGCCGTGATCTCGCTTGGAGCTGTGGCCTGGAAGAAAGATGCCGAGGACACTCCGTTTCTTCTAAACGACGAGAAGAAAGAAGATCCTTTTTTCAGTTACTATTACCATGTGGATCTTCGAAGCCTTTGGGTGCTCGGCGGCTTTACGTTCGAGAAGAAAACATCCGACTGGTGGGCCTCACAACCGCAGGAAGCAAAAAACGAGCTGACCGCATCTGATAATGATGACATGCCTTGTTATCCCATTCAGACGGTTATCTTAGGTTTTTTTGACTGGATCAATTCAGTCAAGGAAGTGTTAGGTGAAAAGGAGGTTCATTTGTGGGCACAGGGAACGGATTTTGATATTGCCATTCTTCGCAACCTCTGTTCGCGTCTTGTTTACGCCTTACCTGTGCAACATACACATTTCCGTGATCACAGGACGTATATATATGAAGTTGGCGACCTTATCTACAAAGCCCTTGAACAGAAGACCGTCATCTCTGATTATATGTCTCTACATAAACGTTCACCTTATGCTTTGGTGAGCGATTACAAAGAGAAGAACGGTGTTGTTCATAGTCCTGTGTACGATTGCAAGCGCAGCATCTATACAACCTGGCAGCTGTCGGGTATGGTAAAAAGACTTTTAGATACGTCCGACCCGGACGCGGCTAAAAAAATAATCGAAGATATAAGAAATAAAGTACAAAAGTAAAATGCCTATTCTTCAAGACACATACATAAAGATGCCGTTCGTGCCGAAGAAGCGTATGGAGAAGCACCGTATTGCCTACACCATGCTGATGCGGGGCGATAATTTTGACGTACCAACTCTTCTTTTCTACGGTGCTCCCTTTCTTCTCGTAAAAGACGCTGCCCAGTTGATATACAAATACATGTCAGGCAACGTGAAGAATCTCTGTATAGACAGAGAGCACTCCTGTAGGTTCAGAAACGGAAAATGTTATTGGCGTATAGCCGTGACTATAGTAGGTCTGAACGAACCCTTTTTGGCTCTTGAGGAGCTTGTCAGGATGTTGGTTTCCTGCATGCAACGTCTTTGCTATTGCAAGATCCGACATTACAGGACAGAGACGTTCTTGAACCTCTAAAAGAAGGTCTCGAAAATGTAACGACATAAAGGACAGTACGACGTGAAGGTAGCTGATTAAAAAAGCGTAGGGGACCCGTCGCCTTTCTTAGAGCGACGTTCGTCGGCTGTCCTTTCTCTAAAGATTTTAACGACAATTGTTGTAAAAACAGTTGTAGACAAATGTAAAATATAAAGGATAGTATGGTGACAGAGGTAGCGGCAACGTCCTCCTATAAGTAGACTGTCAGGTGTGGATGTAAAAGTCTGAGAACACCTGCAATGTCGAAAAACGTTTGGCAAATCACTGGCTATCCTTTTTAAACAACGACTGCGATCATGTTCTTTCATCCTATCATAAATCGCCTCGCTAACATCGACCTGCACCTTCTCGTGAAGTCTGCCAACGAGCAGCGCATCGAGGGCCAGACCGCGTGTTTCTGTCCTATTTGCAAGAAGGGACAGGACGCGGATGCCGATGTCAAGCAGACACCCCACTTCATTATCTATGAGAATGAGCGAGGTGGACTGTATTCGGGCGTGGGCGTTGACGACAATCGAATGGCAGAGCATGGTGCCGTGAAATGGAAATGCACCCGCACGGGCAAGACCGGCTACGGAGCCATCGAGCTGTACGCAGCCAAGATGAATCTTCCGATGCACGGATATAGTCTTCAGCGTATCTGCCAGCGATTGGTAAGGGATGTGTATGGCGATACCGACGAGGTACGCCGTGCCTTCCCAGAAGTGTTTGCCAAGATGGACTATCGTACTCAGGCACAGCAGACCATCGAGACGTTCTCTTTTATGCCGAAGACCGACTTCTCTCCACAAGAGCTTGCAGCCCTTGGGTGTGAGGTGACGCTCGATAAAGGATTGCCTCGTTTCGGCTTTGGCAGTACGTTTACGCCCGATATGCTTAACAAGGACTTCCGTATCTATTCCCTTCTGAGCGTGACGCTGCCTGATGTGATACGCAACGGACAGCATGTGAGCGAGATAATCCATGGCACACCCTGGAATCCGCTGTTCGTATGCTTTGCCTCGCAGGAGATAGGTCCGCAGAACTCATACGGATGTTTCTTCCGTCCGGCAATGGCAGGGAGTGAACCGATAGTGTTCTCTACGGCAGAGGAGCACAGCGTGAGGAAGGTGAGCAAGTGGCTTATGGGTGACAACGTGTTCGTATATGCAATGGATCAGCGCAAGAGCGACAACACAGCCGTACATGCTGCCATCGCTAAGTACGACCCTGAAGAGAAATACACCGAGCAGAAGGAAATATGGGTGGAACGTGAAGACAAGGATGGTGTGGGCAAGGGTACGTTCAAGCAAGAAAAGGAGAAGATACCCACTGCCGAGATAAAGGCTCGCAACATCGTTTTTTGTCGCACACCCGAAGACGCATTGAGCGTGTATTATGCTATGCGTTCCTTGCGCCTTGACAAGATAGAAGACCAGCATTTCCAAGATTTCTGTTGGTATCATGTCGCTTTCTCCATTGGACGGAGAAACTTTTGGTATATAGAGCATGGCGAGTGGAAACGTGAGAATCTTGACTTTAGCGGTGTTCAATTTCAGAAAATGAACCGCTTTGCCGAGCACGTTATCATCCTATACCCCAACGATATTGTCTCACAGCGCGACTGCGGAGCTATATGCACCAAGTTCAGCTCATTGTACTATGCCATGTTACCTGAAGGGTTCCGGTCACGTTATTGCCGACGCTGGCAGTGGCTATATGGCTGCTCTCCCCGAAGCGTGCGCGACTATCTGCTGGCGTACACCATGAACGCAGAAGAGAACTTCCAGTTCGACCATGATGTCCGTCTACCGCTTTACTCCAGTTTGCGTGGAGCGAGCAACACAGAGCCGTTTGATATAGAATGGCCGCGTGATCCCAGAAGCGGCAAGCTAAAGCCACCTACCTGCAAGGTGTCGCCTACGCGATTGTGGCTCTTTATGACGGCACGCGGATATTACCGCATGATAGACCCCGAGAGCACCGACCTTGTTGGTCAATATATCCACCTGAACAAATGCTTCGTGGAGTATATTGACGTAAAGAGCATTATCCAGGCAGCAAAGACATTGTTATTGAAATATACAAAACAGGCATGGCGATATAGCGACAAAGAGAGACGCTTGATGTCCGACTGTGCTAATATGGTGGACAAGGCCTTTACGGAAAAGTCTGCCGGAGGTTTGCAGAGCATGGTGATAAATTTTGCCGATGCGTTTGATGCAAAGACTGAGTATTTCTACTTCAATAATGTGGCATTGAAGATAACGCCCGACAGCATCCGCACGGTGTCTTACGACGAGATCAATTTCTTCATCCCCTCGCTTGCCAAGAAGCCGTATGACTTCACGATGCGAGCGTTTAAGACACCTTTCACCATAACTGAGCGACAGGAATATCGCGACCGACTGGAAGCGATAGACAAGAAGGAGAAGATGCAGAATGAGGACGGGTCTTTGGTGTTCTCTACATTCGAGATAGGGCAGATGAAAGCCGACCTTGAAGAATGGGCGCAAACCTACCGTTGGGATGTCAACTGGCAGGGAAAACAAGAGAAAGACCTTTGGCCCATCTTGCGTATCGTGCGTGGTTGCTCTAACGTTCTTTGGGAGCGAGAGCAGGAAGCGCAGCGCAACAAAGAAGAATTGACGGAATTGGAAAAAGCCGTTATCGGTGCTCATTTCGTCAATATGATTTCAGGCATTGGACGTTTGTGTTATCGTTCCGACAAGGGCATGATGCCAGTCTGTCCGTATTTCCTTGAAGATGACATTCCCGACGAGAAACAGGCTACTGGTGGTTCGGGCAAGTCTATCATCGTGAAACTGGTAGTTGGCAGTGCTGTGAACGTGCTCGACATTGACATGAAGCGTATGGAGCATATTAACGATGCAAGGTTTGTGCTGGGCAATCTACTCAGCGAGCCGTTCAAGTATAGGGTTCTACACTGGGAGGATAAGCAAAAAGGATTTCCAATGAAGTACTTCTACAATATGGTTACTACAGGACTGACGGTAGAAAAGAAGAGCGTAGACCAGGAACTTGTCCCACTAAAAGATGCCCCTAAACACGTCATCACCTGCAACTATCCGCTGTCCGATGATGATGATTCGACCGTAGGACGTTTCCCTCTCGTCAGCTTCTCGAATCGTTTTGCCCGAGCCAATCCGCAGAAGCGTAAGGCAGCACGTCTGATGTCGGCATTGATGAAGAACTTCAGTGATAAGCCGGAGGAAATTGACGACACTGACCGTAACCAAGCCATTTACATTTGCGCCCTTGCAGTGCAGTTCCTGATGCGTTACCACACCTTTGCTATTGCGCCGCAAGGCAATGTGCGTCGCCGTCAGATGGTGCAGAAGCTCACCGAGAGCATTGTCCGCTACTTCGAGTGGTTCTTCTCTCGCAATGAGGTCTACGGTGTGCCGATATGTACGGATGATATGTTCAACGAGTTTATGCGTGACTGGGCGGATGCCTCCGAGGGTAAGAGCAAGGAGTATAGCCGAGCTACTTTCAAGAAGAAGATATACGACTATTGTGAAAACATGTCGATAACGTGCAACCCGAAGCACCTCTTCGAGAACGAGAGCGACAAACAACGCAAGTGCTTCAAGCTACAGGCATGGGTAACTCAGGAATACTTCACCGGTCGTGAGTGGGAGAATGATAATACCATCGAGCCAAAGTTTATCCGCTATCTCCAAACGTCGAAGCACGTTTTCTTCTTCTACCGTCCAGGCAAGGACGCAATACCGAAGGATTACCGCGAGCTCAAGCGCATAGCTAAGCAATATGCCGAGCAGCCTGACCCGCTGCCATACCGCGATGATGACGGAAATATCGTACAACTCACCGATGAAGAAAAAGAACGGTGGGAGAACAACAAGACGCGCAAGCAGGGTAGGCGAATGGCTCCACTTGTGGCAACAAATAGCACAACGGTAAGTGTTCCAGATATAAAGGATGAGGAGAATATGCCGTTCTGAGAATCAAAAACAAGAATGTAACATTTTAATTCATTATAGATTATGGAAAAGATAATTTTACGAAAGGACTACAAGACAAGAGTAGTGCCGGTTGAAGAAGCTGTTGGCCATTATTTGGTAAAGAAGGCCGCTCACACATGGGCCGAAGAGTTTGTTGACGAAAGCACCAAAGAAACGGTAAAAATAGACCGTTGCGAGGTATTGCTGGAGCGAGGAAAACTTATAACCGACAAGTTGGCTAACGGACTTAAAAAGCAGGGCGTTAATGAGGTTGAAATTTCGGACTGTCCTTTCCGTGCGGAAGAGGAACAGTATTTCTCTCGTCTCGTTCATGTAAAAGTTACTGTTCGTAGCAGCAATAACGAGAATGCCGTGCTTATTGTGCGTAGCGACTCTCTGCGTGGAGCACAAGATTGCGCCATTGATTATGCCGAGGGAGCTGTAAACAAGATCTTTAATTCTAAAGAAGCAAACTATGTGTATATCACAAAGTCAGAGATTATTGGAAAGTTCCATTTCATTGGCCGTACAAGTGCAGATATTGAGGAGGAGGAAGAGCAACTGAAAAAGGATCCTGATGCGCTCGTAAAAGAGCCGTTCAAGGTGAAGGCTAACTTCATAGATGCTGAGATCTATATCCCCAATGACCGATCTCATTATGGAGTACATAAAAACGAAATGTTTGTTGTGTGGGCGTACGATGTGGTGACAGCTAAAAACATCGTCTTTGGTTATCTCAAGCACAAATTTAAAACCGTATTGAACGACCGGGAAACCTTGCGCATTGTAGGGGCCACACAGTTCTATGCGCATACTTATGTCCCTGCCGAGTACTGCAATGAATATATCAAAGACGAGCGAAAAAAGCTTCCGGTAGAAGAGTAAAGCAATGCTTTGATGGTTATGTCGGTATGCTAAGAGATATAACTTTTCAAGGCGACAAAGATTAATGCGAACATTCTTCCCAGTATAACAGATGAAGAGAGTAAGCAAAGACTGTCCCTTCAGCATTGAAGAGTTGGATGAGTTTCGTGCTATGCTATACAGCGTGAACACTTCGTTTCGTTGTTGCAACGCGGCTCCCTTAGACTGGGTAGCAGGATGGCAGAGGCACGATATACGAGTAAGTAATAAACATAAATAATTAAAACAACAAACAAAAATGGCAAGTTACAGCGGCAACGTTGACTATCTTGCACCTAACGGTGTAAAGGTGTTAAAGGGCATTGACAATGACAATCCCGAGAGAGTGTACATTTGTACTCCTTTGGATGTAAACGAAATCAAGTTGGAGCGTCATCCGCAAGACCCCAACCGTATGGTGGCAAAGATGCGTGTTAACATCTGGCCTCTGAGTGAGAATTATAAGAATGTAGTGCGTCGTTCAGCCCAGGAACGTGGCAATGCCAATGTTTCCGTACCGACGCACGAGATGCAGATGTCTTTTTCGGTTGGCTACATCAAGTCGGTAGCGCAGAAATTCCCGAAGCTCGTAGAGCAAGTGAAGGAAGCCAACAAAGAACGCGACCCCGAGATTATGGGCCAAGACCCCACCGATGAGAACACCCACCTCTTCAAGGCTATCCGTCAGCGCATGAACAAGCGTCTGGCTATGCTCTACCAGCCACAGCCTACACAGCAGCCGTCACCATACGCCACACCGAATGTAGGCGTAGCAGGAGCAGCCACCGGATATGTGGCACCAGCTGAGGGCACCGATCCGCTCGCTGGCTTTACCGATGCCGACGTAGGCGACCTGCCGTTCTGATGATTTTTGAGTTTTGAGTTTTGAGTTTTGAATTATCGGCAATGCCGATTGTGAATTAATCAATTTTGATTTAAGAATTGCACAATTCTAAGTTCAAAACTTAAAACTCAAAAATTAAAACTCAAAATCGCGAAGCGATAATTCTTGCTTAGGCAAGCGGCAAAGCCGATTACAAAAATCAAAAATCAAAAATCAAAATTCGATATGAAACTTCAAGCACAATCTTCACGCGCTCTTTATGCAGCGCTCAATAAGTCTATAAAATGTATAAGTTCAAGAAACACGATAGCCATCCTTGGCAATGTATTGATAACGCAAAAAGATGACCGTTTCTTTTTCGTGTCGTCAACGGCTGAGTCGCGTCTTTCTCTCCCTGCACCCTTGACTCTTGTCGGAGGTAAATATGAGGGTCCTGTGTGTATTCCTTACAAGGAGATTGTTTCGCTTCTGTCTTCTTTGTCCGATTGTGTTGTAACGTTTATGTTTAACGACAAGAAGAGCCTGACAATGGAATATAGCACAGACGAGACTCGTACCGGAAAGTGCGACATTCCTTGTTTTGACGGTGCCGAATATCCCAATATGACAGACCTCGACGAAGAGAAGACAATGCGCCTGTCTTTGTCCCTTTCGCTCTTCCAGTCGGTTGTTACCGATGCTTCGCGTTTCATCGTTGAGAACGAGCTTCGTCCCGTCATGGCGTGTCTGCTTCTTGATGTGTCTGAAGACCGCTCACGCATCAATTTTGTCGGAACTAACGGCCATATCCTGTTCAAGTGCAGCCACTCCAATGATCCTGCCCACGGTGGCAGCGACTTTTACCGCGGGGGGGAGCCTCGCCCCTTGCTTATCAGCTTATGTTATTTCAAGGTATTGTCCGTTTTAGGCGAAGACGGTACCGTGGACATTTCAACGGATGGCAACATAATGGTCTTTACGTCAGATGGTATGGAGATTCGTTGTCGTTGCACAGAAGGCCGCTATCCCTCCTACACAGCAGTAATTCCGGCGAAAAACCCTTATTTCTGCGTTGTTGACAAGAAAGAACTTGTAAACACTATAAGACGTGTCGGTGTCTTCGCAAGTAGCGAATCGAACCTTGTGATCATAAAAAAGAAGGGTGTGTTCTTGAACCTCTCAGCCAAAGATACCGATTTTGCAAGAGCCGCTGAAGACCAGGTGCCCTTGTTGTCGGATGACTGTCCCGACAATTTTTGTATTGGCACTGCGACGAACGAAATTTGCAATTGCTTACAGACTATCCCGTCAGACACGGTGCGCATAGCCGTGTCTGACCCAACCCGGGCAATGGTCATTACAGCCGATGATCCCGCGTCCTGCATCATGACATTGTGTATGCCGATGTTGATCAATGACTAATCAATTCAACATTCAAAAATAAAAAAATAAAAATATGGACGATACCCTTCTGTTTATCCCACCTTGCTGTGTAGACAGTAAGCTGCCGAGAGCCGTCATGCAAGCCCCATCGCGTGTGCTTACGTTTTACACGCATGGCGACGTAACCTTTGAGCGCTTTTATAGGGCTATCAGCCACATTGTCGTAGATGCTCACGTCATGGTGCTGTCCATGCCTCTTGTGACCAACGACGTGGCCCTGTTTCTTCAGTTGTGTTTTGAGAGAAAATGGATTACACACATGGTGCTTTCCACTTATCACTCATGTGGCCGACTGTTAGAGAAATATCTTAGCGAGTACAAAGACCGCATGTTATATGTACGCAGCGACGATGCTGGTGAGATGGCCTCGCACATGGTGCTTTACAACAAAGACAGAGCACTCGTCCTCACAGGCCTGATGCTTGACCGCCCGAGACTTGACGTTCGTCTGATGTGTTACACCTTGACATACTATCCCAGTCACATTCTGTCGTCTACGCAGCAAGACTGGGGTAATGCCCTTCGTAACGCTCTCTTCCCCGATGTTCTCAGACATCGCAAAGAGCAGTTTGCACACGGCATAAAGCGCATGGAGGACCGCGAGCTCGACAAGTTTCTGCATCTGGAGTTTCCTCCCTTGCATGATTGACAAAACTATTGTTCTATGAATAGATCAACACAATCATATACAGAGCTCCGTATGTTCATGGAGCGATGGCAGTGGAACGATCCGCGTACAGGAAACCGTGTTACGGGCTTCGACCCTCCACAGACAGCAAGAAACGTAGAGCGAAAGCCGTTCTACATCAAGTTTCTCACCAAGACGGGACATGTGGATGAAGGTACCTGTGTGTGCCTCTCCGTTGACACCATGCGCCACCAACGCAAAGTCCAGTTCGTCGAGAGTGGTGAAATAAGGGTTGTCAACGATATTCTTGTGCTAAACGTAGACGGCACAAGATTCATAACACACTAAAGAGTTTATAAATGTAAATAACAATTAAGTTAAAGTGGATTTGCAACGTTATTACATGACCGTTTCTGTTCGTGAGGATAGAAAAGAGTCGTTTAGTTGTAATTATGCAGTCGCTCTCGGTTCGTGAGAATAGAGAGTGTTTTTAAAAACAATTAAAACGATTATATACTATGTGGAACTTTATAAAAAACAGAATTAGCAACAAGTCTGCGTCCCTTAAAAAAGAGATGTGCGACATTGTGACCATAACCGAAATTTTCAAGAAGTTTGAGCAGCATGGCCTTGTGTCTTGGCGGTTAAAAGATAGGGTTCTTCTTATCGAAGAGTCTTTAGCCCTCGCGAACATGGCAGGTGGACGCGAGGCTTTTCAGAAATTTCTTGATCAGGCGGCCATGTGGCAGAATGCCCGTTTGATAAGCGACGGCTACGAGGTTTACCGCATGAAGGTCGAGATCGATGCTGTGCGTCATGCAGAGAAGAATTTTGCCGTGCTCACAAAGGCCGACATTGCCCGCATCCGTCAGCACGCAAGACGGGAGATGCGGATGCTCCCTCTTGAGGAGCTCGACTATATAAAAGAGTTTGACATATTCATTATCAGGAGTCATGCTCCTTCAGCACAGAACGCAGACCCCATGAGCAACGAGCTGCTTGCCGTGGGCCATTATGACGGCCAAAAAGTAGAAATGGCCCTCTACAAGGAAATAAAGCACAACTTGATAAAGACTGACAAAGATGATTAGACTGAAGCTTGACCACCACGATCTGCTCTTTGCCATTGAGGGTTTCGCGCGAGGCTCCCATCTGCGTCAGCATGTTTGGCAGCAGGTAGTCTACAAGAGCATCCCTCAGATGACTAACGACGATCTCGACTTCTTATGGTATTTCTGCCGCCGTGACTTTTTCGGGTATTATTTCCCGTCCTTTTCCGACGGCCGACGGCTGCCCAAAGCTCCTGGCTGGCTCGACTACCTGCATGGGCTCGCGGCTCTGCATAGGAGCAATCGCTTCAATGTGGTCTTCGTGTCACATGCCGACAACAAGAAGCACAAAGCCCTCTGCTACCGTTTCGACGGCTTGTTTCGTCCTCTCGCCGTTGACGACCCGATGCGCATAAACAAGCTTGAAAGTTTTCATTCTTTCATCCCTGCCGACGACATCGTATGTATGAGAAGACATCTCTACAACGACAATAAGTATGTGCCGGAAAAACATCTTGGATGGTGGCAAGACATAGACATCTATGAACACCCTGAAGATGTGGAAGCGGAAAGTTTAACATTTTAATATTTTAAATTACAGACATCATGGAACCATTATTTGTCACACGCCGTGCTTTGCTAACCCTTAGCAACGGCAGCAGGATTATGTCACAGCTACAAATCCCCCCCCATAAAGTCATCTTTTTAGATCAGTTGGAGAGAACGCTTGTAAAAGAGTTTAACAGAAGCCAGCCACATTTACAAAATAAGGTGGTGAAAATACATATAATGAGAAATTGAACAAAAGAATGTTGTAAACCTTTTAAAACCAAAACAAATGTCGAAAACAGAAAATATAACATGCGACGATGTAAAGGACATTATTCGTCTTGCATGCCCATACTATGAGAAGAAAAGCGCGTTACACAATTATGATTCGTTCATTTTTGTAGAAAACCCGCTGTGCAATTTGCTGTTAAGCAAAAATGTTTTTCCTGCCCCGCAGGATCTGCCAGAGATTGAAACCGAACGTGACATTCTTCGTCCGCTGGAAGAAACGGGTAAAGATTTTTTTGTTTGCAATATTGACACCTTGCTGCTCAGAACGTCCGTGCTTGATGTTGTGGATCGTTTTGTTGACCGCAAGAAATACCCATGCTGTTACCAGCGTGTCTTAAAAGAGGACGATAAAGTAGTAGTAGTCGAAAACAGACATGTCTTTCTCAGTGCCCTCGAACACGCAACACGCCTGTTGCCCCTTTGCGGCATTGAGCAGGCAGAACTTTACGACATAGGTGACAGTCTTGTGTTCATCGGCAGGAAAGAAGGCAAAATTGCCGCAGCTATAAAAATAGAAAAGAAAACACCACGGGTAGGGTATAAAAGCCCGGTCGTAAATATCCTTCCGGGAGGTCTTTCATTCAGCACAGATTCTGAGATTCACGCGGACCTCATTCTCAGCGCCATAAAGACGCTCGACGAAGCCAACGAGGTGGCAGAGGATCATGATTATCTTTTTGCGAAGCTCTATGAGGTGAGTCTTGTCATGCGGACAGACGTGTTCGTTCTTGCCCATTCAAAAGAGGAGGCAAGAAAGATCGCGATGTATGACGTAAACGTGGGTGACGAGTTTTCCGATGATTTTGATATTGAGGGCTGTGCCGAAGCAAGCATCGATGATGTGCCAACGGAGGGCGATTGTCGGGTCTATTGCAAAGGCGGTCCGATAGATTGTGACGAGTTTCATGAGACATTCGATGATAAACTGCAAGAAGAACAAGATTAGCACCGGTCATTCAAATATCAAAAAAATATATTTGCAGATATGAAACCTAAGTTAAAAGAAATCGTACAGCAATACAAAGGTAGCTGCAATAAGTTAGCAGAAATTGTCAACGAACAGCTCTTCGACGGCTGCCGCAAGTGGTACTGGATAGGAGAAGAAGTAGGCGGCGTGTGCGACTTTGAGGAATGTGACGTGCTGAACCCTGAAGATATGGTTCGCATCATCGAGAGCGGTCTGACCTACGACCAATATACCGAGTGGCGTGAGGCCAACCTCGATGATGGCCGTTACATCAACCTCAAGTCGTGGCTCATGGGGCTGCGGCATGATATGCTGACGGAAGAAAAAGAATAAACAGATTTGTCAATCTTAAAACATAAAAAGACATGTGTAAACAATTAAAAGAAAAACTGTCACAGACATTTATGAGCTCTATGAAGTCTGTAATAGACACGCTTGACGAGCACTCTAAAAGCATCAAAGAACTGGAGCAGCGCATAAACCAGCTGTCCGCAAAGGGCAGTGGTGCTGAGGGAAATAAGAATATAAAGTTTACTATTGAAAGCCCTTTTTTCGAAGATCTCGACTATTATAATGCTGAAGATGGCGAATATTGCAAGTTTTTAGATACCGAACACCCCGATGCGTATATTGTTGCCATTTTGAAAAAGCCCTACAACACCGGGGAGATTGTAACGTGTTATGCCTTTTGGGTACACAAACAGAGTGGCAACGATCTTTTCTATATGGCAGACGAAACTTTGTCGGAAAATTACAGTCACTATTCGAGAGGTTTCTGTAATTTTATCGGCAAGTATGTGTCTTTCTGTCTACGAGAGACATACAAAAGGGTAGACCTGGCTGAGAAGGATGTGAAGCAAATCAACGATTACATAAAGAGGGTTGGCTATACAGCGGATTTTAAGGGAGTGAAAGTAGGCACTTCTTTGGGCCATTTCGTTTTTGCAAAACTTACTCGCCCTCTCTTTAAGACACCAAAACGCCGTCATGGTAAACAAAAAAATGAATAATATTTAACCGTATTAATTTCTTACTTTTCATTTTTAAGACGCAAGAAAGGCAGCCGTTGTGATAACGTCTGCCCTTTGTCTTTTCTTATGCAAGCCTAAAAACTAAAGATTGAATATTCCCTAATCATCTTGCCGATAAATCTTGCTAAGGCAAGCGACAAAGCCGATTACAAAATTCTAAATTCAAAATTGAATAATTCAAAATGCGCGTAGCGCACAATTCACAATTCAAAATTCAAAATTCAAAACTCGATCATCTTCCGCTCGGCAGCACAAACCAACCGCCACCGCCACGGAAGAACTTGCAACCTAAGTACAGTGTATCGAAAGCGTCCGTAAAATCGGTACGGTTTTCCAAAGGCAGCGTGTCTTCACTCTCGGGTTTTTTTTCTTGACTCTTATTTTTGTGGAATCCTCGATATGAAATCTGCACCTCGCACAACTGCATGGCAATGATAAGGTCAGTGTTGTTCGGCTGGTTGATGCGGATGGCAGGGTAGGAGAGGTGAGCCAAGCCGTCGTTGATAATTTTGTGCTTCACCTCGTGCTTCTCGGGAGCGCCCATATCAATGGCCGTCACGTTCCACCCTCGCTTCTCTAATTCTGCAATCACGGTCATATAGAATCGCTCGTCTGACGAAGCGTAGGATGCTCCCTGCTTAGCCGTAGCATCATAGAAATACGTCACGTCGCGGTTGATGGCCCGCTTCGGTGCGTAATAATCCGAAAAATCGGCTATCAGTTCGCGCAGCTTGCGTTCGTTTTTCACATAGAAGCTCTTGATGACGTTCAGACATTCCATGCCGTCACGCTCATACATTTGCCCAACCACCATCGTATTTATGTTAGCATTGTAATCCACCCCAATATACAAAGGGAGGGAGTTGATGCAGTCGGAGTCCTGGCGTGAGTCGTTGCGCTCGCCCAACTCCTTTAAGTCGGGTTGATAGCTCTCGCTCGTAACTTTCCTTCCACCGATGATGCCCGACACCTTTTGCGTAGTGAATTTTGCAGACGACAGTGGGTCTATCTCGTCGGGGATATACCCGTGGACATGATCAATGTCGAGGTTGGAGTAAAATCCGTCGTTTGACTTCTTTACTTTGATGTTGAGAATTGAAATTGCGAAGGTCATCGGAGGCAAATCGCGGCGCATCTGCCTTATGTAATCCTCACCTAAAATGTCCACATTGTCGAGCGATGACGCACGACGCACACAGAAAGCCACACGGCGCAGCTCACGCAGATAACCGTCCTGAAATTTCTTTGAGCGCAGGAACATCTGCATCTCAAAATCCTCTCCAGGCGTAATCAGATATTCATAGTCGTAAACCAATTCGGCATCATCCACGGAGAGTAGCTTATAGTTTACCGCCATATCCACCATTGCCTTCGTGATGTGCTTGCCATGATTAGGCATGATACGAAACTCTCCCTCATGCTTCATCATCTTCAGAGCCGTGTCGCGAATATCTTCTTTTACTTCTGCCGGCACCACATGCACCGAATGTCCCGACTTCTTCGCATTGTAAAGCATATCGTTGTAGCGTATAACCTTGTCGGCATAATCCTCCAACTGCTCCTGCACCCATCTGTAGGTCTTGCCCTTGAACGGACCTGTCTCAACGGTCAAGTCTAACTTCTCCTCCTCTTTTTCGAGCCACGACCCTTTGGCTGTGAGCGCAGCATCGGAGAGGAATCGCGTACTCTTATACATCGGATTATACTCTGTAAAGTTGATGTCACCCAACGGATGAGTCTGGCCAGAAAGAGCCGGCAGCAACTCGTCAGTTACCTTTTTTAGCGGAAAGAACCTCGCTTCGTCCCCCACAAGTGCGCTAAAGGTGTAACTGTTGGCACTGGCAGTCTGGGAGAGGGATATAAGCACCCATCCGGCACCATTGGCAAACCAGATGTAATTGTCATAGTTCTTAGGCTTAAAAATACTCTCGCGAGCATGCTTCGGCGGTCGACCCCAGCCAAAGTGAATGCCCTGCGTAAATCCGAACATACGCTCCATGGCAGCCATCGTACTTGGTATGGTCTTGCCGAAGCCCTGTTGACGCGACACAGCCACCCATGCGCCAAGCATACCAGGCATGGAGTTGCTTGCCATCCAGACGTAAGGAGCCACCAATCCGTCGGTCTTACCCACACGGCGGGCAGCAATCACTCGTTCATCCTTGGCTCCCATGTATAGCGACTGCTGCTGAAATTTAGTTAAGTATATGTTGTGTGCTTGCTGCATTTTTTGAGTTTTGAGTGTTGAGTTTTGAATTATCGGCTATGCCGATTTTGAGTTTTTGATTTTTGAGTTGTTGCTGCGTTTCTCCTACTTGGTTTTGAATAATTCAAAATTGGATAATTCAAAATCGCCAACAGCGACAATTCAAAACTCAAAATTCCTAATTCCTAATTGCCGAAGGCTTATGTCCTATGTGCCATTTGTTGCATGTCCTGCATCTGTACACCGTATATCCTTGCGCTTTGAGCTTCGGATTTTGGTTTAGATATTCCCAAGCATCATCCTCGGTCTCGTAAGCCTCCTTCGCCTTCCATGAGCGTTGCTTGCGTGTGTAGTGTTCAGGGTCCGGCTTGAACGGCGGAACCTTGTTGAAATATTTATGTCGGTTGTTACTCATGTGTTGTTTTTGTGTTGTTGTCGGTTGTGTTGTCAGAAGAGGGTAGGCTGCGCCAGCTCCATTTTGATGCGCTTACAAGCCTTGTCGTAATACTCCTTGTTGAGCTCGAAGCCGATGAAGTTGCGCTTCTCACGGATGGCTGCAATGGCAGTGGTGCCGCTACCCATGCAGTTGTCTAATATGGTGTCGCCCTCGTTGGAGTAGGTACGGATGAGGTACTGAATGAGAGCTACGGGCTTTTGGGTGGGATGAAAAGAGTCAGGTTCCACGTTAAACTCAAGAATGGATGTAGGATAGTTCTCCCATTCCGTTACGACTGTCCCTTTCTGAGAAGGTCTTTTGCCTATAACCCCACCGAATTTGTTTAGTGAATTATGCCTAACCTTGTGGCATGGTCGCAAATCTTGCGGATTGTATGGCATACGCTTCTCTCCCATTATGCTCTTATGGCCCATTCCGAAACGGCAAAATGCAGATATTATCTCGTAATTCTTCAGAGGTCTGTTCTTGGCATGAACGAAACCTGCCGAAGTGTTCTTTTTCCATATCCAATCATATCGCCATTCTTTCATATTGCTTGTGCGAATGGAAGTACTGAATGGTTCACTGCCAAAAAGAAGGACTACCCCCCCCATTTTGAGAACACGATGATATTGCTCCCATAACTTATCAAACGGAAGCACGCTGTCCCAAGCGCAAGCAGTAGTACCATACGGCAAATCGCATATCACGCAATCCACACTCCCGTCCGGAATCCTTTTCATCCCTTTCAGGCAGTCTTCATTATATATCTTATTCAGTTCTATCATGCTTTGTTGTTTCGTAAATCTATCAGTTAAACCATTTCACAGTTGTCTCGCCCTTATATCCTTTCTCCCACACGAACCATGCGTAAGCCGCGGCGCTGCTGCCGTAAGCCTCGAAGTCGCCATTCATGGCGCATTTCAGTCGTGACGAGCTTACCCAAACACGAATGGGGGGGATAGAACGGAAGAGAGCGCGTCGAGCCTTGCCTTCGAGGAATGTCAGCTTCAGGAACATCGCCACCTTCTTTCCTTCGGGAATGATGCTCAGAGCCTTCTCCACAAACTCCTGCGCATATCTGTAGGGTGGGTTGGTAACGATGTTTCCCTCCCATTCCAAATTGTCAATAGCGAGAAAGTCTGCCACCTCGCCGTACCCTCTATCCACAAGGTCGCGGCTCACCACCTCATACCCTGCTGCCTTCAGCACCTCGCTCATGTGACCCTCGCCACACGAAGGCTCCAATATCCTTCCCTCAAATCGTTCCAGCTTGCACAGCCATTCCGTCGCTTTCGGCTCAGTGGCATAGTAATCCTCCCGCTGCCGATCCGCATCCGTATGGTTGCTTGCGCCTAATGTCTTGAACACAGCAGCCGAGCCGCCCACCCAGTCCTTTCTTTTTATGTTGTTGTTCATGTTGCGTAAAGTTTTTCTTGCTTATAATGAAAGTTACAGCTTTAGAAGAATTTTACAGGCTGACTTTTATCGATTAACTTGCGAGTTTCTTCAGCACAAGCAGCCACGCATTTTTCTACTGCTTCGGTGATGTCAAGGATTTGACCCTCACGCATATTGTTGTATTTATCACAAGTGTCCTCTATTATTTTGTAGAGAGTCTGTTTTTGTAAAGCCTCCATATAGTTTACATACTCCTTGCACGTTTTGCGCCGTGGTCCCTTTACCCAATCAATAAAGTCCTTCTTCCAGTCCTTCCATGTCTTGATTTTTATTGTTATCATTGTCGCTTACATTTTTGATTATCTTTTCAATGAGTTTCTTCACCAAAATCCAGTTTCATCTGCTTGAACTTCTCGGCATACCATCGTTTGTATGATTTGCCCGAAATCCACCAGTCGTAGATGTTCTCCGCTATTTCGTTTTCTTGCTCCTCTGTCAAGCGGTCAGAAGAGGAGCTGGACGAAAACCCTGGCGCTGTGAGATTCCATACACCTTGGTTTTGTCTCCAGTGTCCCGGGTCTGGATGTTTGATGTAGCCGCCTGTGTCCTGAGCAATCCTCTGACGTTTCTGAGAGGCATCCAGTCCTTGCGGATGTCCACCAGATATATTCTCTTTTGAATACCCTCCCCCGTTTCGGATAGCCTTGATAGCCCTTATCCAGTTGCGCTTGATATGCGGATAGCGTTCATTCTCGATGTGCTTCTGCTTTGCAGACGACATAGGGCAGCCGATGCAGCCTATGCGATGCCAGCCCTCGTCGTAGAGCGAGCAATGAGGAACCTTCACCACATCATTAAGAAACTCCCATACGTCTTGCTCGGTCCAATAGATGATGGGCGAAATCAAAAGACTCTCTTTGCCGTGTATGCAACCTAACGTCTGTTCTTTATCAGCGTTAGTGATATTCACGCCCTGCTCTTTAGATTTACGGCGAGCACGTTTTGCCCTCTGCTCCTGTCGGTATTCGTCCAACCCGTCAAGATTGCCACTAAACTTACGGTTATTTATTTCCACCTCGTTGCGCTTGGCTCTTCGAGAACTCTCAGCTTTGCGTATGCCGATTAGCGTCACCTTGCCAGCACCTGCCGTTTCCTTATATTCAGCGCAACACCAACGCACACGCATAGTGGGCAGAATCTGCTTTTCTGCGGCAATCTGGAAGATGGATTTGCCCGGCTTTATCAGTTCCACCTCGGGATAGTTCTTCTTTACGAAACGTATCACTTCGGGAGGATCAACGCTCGTAAAATTCATGTGACCGCGAAATTTCACCCCAGCCAACTGAGCCATGTGGAAAAGAGCCTGTGAGTCTTTTCCTCCACTAAACGCTAAGTAATATCCGTTCTCGGCATCATAGTTCAGAGCTATCTTCTCTGCTTTTTGCAGCAGCTCCACCGAGTGAAGCATCTTCTTTCGCAGCCTTTCCGAAGCACGCTCCAACGCTTGTGAAAGATTGTAGTCTATATTCATATTCTCTTCTTTTTTACCCTCTCCCTTTTATAGGAGAGGGTGCTTAGTTACTCTGCTACAACTTCCCAATCTTCCGCAAATACATCAGATGAAGAAGGAACCCACGAATCTGCTCTTCCATCTGGATTGATAATAAGCATCTGATTAGTGTAGTCAATGTGAGGATTCTCACGGTTCATCAAGATGTCCTTGGCAGACTTTGGAAGTGACTGCATCTTAGGAATGATGTCACCAGTGATATGAGCTGGAACCTGCTTCACGATAAACAATCCCTTACCATTCCATCCCTTGCGTCTTACAGCAAGACCAGCCTTCAGTAAATCAATAGCACCACCGAAGTTAACAGAACCTACTTCACGATAGGTTTCCTCAATCACACTCTTAGGAGACCAAGACTTATATCCGTTTTTGTACTCTACTAAGTAGCCATCTTCCTCAACGGCTGCTGGCTTCAGTTCTCTACCAAGCACTTTCTGTGCTTCTGTCATAGTCATAGGCATTGCCTTGATTGTCTTAGTACCTATGTACTTTTTCATTTTTTGTGTCATAATTAATTTATTTTTTGGTTATTTATATTCCGTACTCCTTTAGATACCACTCACATTTGAATCCTTTTCTTGGCATGAAGCCCTTAAAGTCGGTGGTGCAGAAAATCATTCGCTTGTTGCACCATCGGGCCATATCCTTTTGCCATTCGGGGATGGCGTGGTTTGGATTTGTAGGGTCGCGGTATGGTTGTGCGTAGGCGTACACGGCTCTGCCTTCATGGTTCTTGCGAAAGCGTTGCAGTCGCTCCCACCAGTAGTGCAGACGGTGGTAACATTCTCGGAAGTTGTTCTTGCCGCCTATCATGGTATAGAGAAAGTATTCGCCCCGGAATCCTGCCGCATTGATAAGTTGCATGGCTCGCTCACATTCTGCTATCTGTGCTGTAGTGTCGCAACCGAAGCGGATGCGGGAGTCTATCCATTTCACCTTGCCTAACAGTTTGGCATATTCCGGAGTGACAAACCGTGCGTCCATCGCCTGATTGAAGTCGATATGATACCCCCCCGAATGATTTTTTCCAACTGTTCTTTTGCATAGTCGCCAGCTGCAAGGATGTTGTTATCCATTAGCACAACGTGCGTTCTGCCCCCGATGGCTATCTCTTCTATATCCATGTACGGACGGATGAACCCTTCCTTCTTTGGCACCACACACCAAAAACACTTGTTGGGACAGCCTTCGGTCAGTTTGCCGTAAGCATGATTCTTTGGCACCCATGGGAACAACTCGTATAGCGGTTGCATTCGGTCTATCTCGTCGGGTAGACGCTTATAGATGTCGTAGCCCGTTCCACCCTTCTCCAGTCGGTCGTAGGAGAACTGCCGAAAGTCGATGTCGGGCGAAAAGTTGAAAACCTTGCTGGCATACAGTATATCGTAATGATGCCTGTCGAAAAGGTCGGTAGGCTGTGCCCATTCCACTTCATCTCCCCGCATCGTGTGCCAACGGGCAATCTTGCCGAGAGCCACGTTAGGGTATATCGTAGCTCCCCATTTCTTTTTGCCGTGTCGTCCGTCCACGTCTATGAGTCCTATTTTCATCTCTATTCCCTATATTTTCTGTTTATTCAGTATCACTCTTCACTTTTCCTTCTTCACTTTCACCTTCCATAAACTCGAAGTAGTCAGGTTCTTCCTCTCGCTTGTCGCTAAACATTTCCTCGTCCTCTATCTCTTGGAGGTCTTTTGTAGTAAGACCATACTTGCGGGCCATGCGCAGCTTCTCCTCCTCGGTGTAGTTGATGCGGTCACGCTTCACGATGCTCACGTCCTGCGTGATTGCAATGCGGCTCATGTCCGGCATCTCGTCTGTAGCGTCCTTCTCCTCCTGAAAGTTGCCATACACATTAGCTAAGGCTTGCATACCCTTATCCACTGCACGGTCGTTGTTCTGCTGCTTACCCGTGCGTATCAACCACTCGGCACTGCTCAGATACATAGCCTTGTGGCGTGGACTCTCGTCGGTTTGGAAGAACCGTATCAGATGGTTGCACACCAGTACGTCGTTGTTGAGCTCCGTGACCGTGCGCGGACAGATGTTGCCATCGTCATCGAGCGTAATCTTCAGCGCAAGCACATACTCCTGCGCCTCTTTGTTGCCCTGCGCTGCCTGGTTGAAGAACAATTCATAGTCGCGTCGGGCAATATTTCGGCACACCGTCCGAGGGTCGATGTCCTTGTTTTGCACCCATCGCTTGTAAAACTCCGAGCAGATCTGCATACGGTAACGTTGATCCAGCTTGGGGAACGCCGTCTGCATGCTCGTGCCGTAGGAGAGCCACTTATCGATGCGGGCTAATGTGTTTTGCGTAATTCCTGACATAGTTTTGTGTTTTTATATAGTCAAAGTTACGATAAACTTTCTTCCCCATACGGACATGAATTTAAGTGAAAAGTGAAAAGTGAAGAGTGAAAAATCCAATAGTTAAGAGAACACATGGATTCTTCACTCTTCGTTCTTCACTCTTCGTTTTTTACTCTTCCCTTAAACCCATGTCCGCTGTGCGTAGCAGTTTATCAGTAAATTTGTTGCATAAAATTCAGGACAACAACACAAAACACAACACAAAAACATGAACAATCCATTCTATGTCTCGCGAGCCATTGCCGCAGTGCTCGGCTTGCTGTGGGTTCACATCGAACCCTCAATCAATTTCATCACCGTGTGCTTCTTCGCCCTCATCATCGACTGCTATACGGCATGGCGGTGCAACCGTCGTATCTACCAAAAATACCGCGAGGAGATAAAGCGAAATCCGAAGTGTAAGATGGACGGTAAGCTGCGCTCAAAGAAGATGGCAAAAATGGTGTGGACCTTCTCCGTGCTCATCATGTGCATCTGCCTCGCCTCGTACCTCGACCGCAACATTCTCGGCTATATGAACACCCACCTCGCCAACCAACTCACGGCCATGTACTGCCTCGTACAGTTCGTCTCTATTCTCGAAAACGAGAGCACATGCAACGGAGCGGCTTGGGCAAGAGTGCTTCAAAAGATTGTGGCAGACAAGACCGAGCGACACTTCAACGTAAAGCTGAAGGAGCTGATGAAGGATAAGGAGGAAGCAGAAAAAACAGTGGAAGAATAAATACCAACAACGAATTTCACGGATTCCGCGAATTATTGAATGTTCGTGTAATTCGTGAAATTCGTAGTTCTTAAAGTTTAGCAGCATTATGACAATAAGCAATGTCCTTGAGCATTGGGCTTCTATCTATGAGCCCCTTGCTCACAAACCCGAGAGCGAACGCCTCGAAGACCAGAGTTTCTTCCGCATCCGCTACATCGACCTTGAGAACATCTTTTCTCGAAATGCCAACATCGTTCACTCACCGTGTATGCTATACAGCGTGCTTACCATCGGCGAACTCGTTGACGCAAAGAAGGCATCTGTCTCTCACCAGGTGTGGTTTCTCGCTAAAGTGAAGGACACGCCGCAGACCCTTGGCCGTTACGACGGCAACAAGATAGAGCGCACGGCCAACGACCTCACCGACTACTGCAAGGACCTCATAGCCTGGCTTATCGAGGTGAAGCGCACAGGCCGCTGCCCCGTCACAAAGCGCAGTTTTGCCGACGATGCCGTGGTGATGGCAGAGCTGCTAAGCATCGACACCAGCAGCATCTCCTTCGGCATGGTGGGCGACATCTATGCCGGACAATGGCTCGTGGTGGGCATGGACTGGAAGAGCCTGCAACCGCTCTACAATTTTGCGTGTGGCAGCAACGGAAAGTATATCGTGCCGAAAGAGGACGTAAAAGGATAGGAGGGTAGGGCATGGCACGTTTTATTTCTCCCGTACAAAAACCTTTTGCTCCGCTCTCCCGCGTCGCTCCGTTGTATCTTGACCAAGCCTTGATGGATATTGAGGCGAACATGCAAGCGCAGCGCATTTACCCCACTGAGGTATATCGAGGTTATGAGGAGATTAACCAATACCGCAAGAAGCATGGCATGTGGTGGTCCACTGGCGAGGGTGTCAAGTCGTTTGAGGGGCACATCTATCAAGCCGACGATCAGAGGGGATTGCTCACGGTGGGTATTCGCTATAACGACTATTTGCGCTATGTGGATATTGGTGTAGGTCTTACTGGTGACGTTCATATCCATGCAAGCGATGTGGATCGCACGCGGTCGGCAAAGAACGCCAAGAGGTATATCCGCGGAAAATGGGACCGCAAGCAGGGCAAGTCGCATCGTCCTGCCATCATGCGTACCATACGCAGATTGCGCGACCGCTATCGCAATTATCTTGCCGACTTCTACGGTTATCAGGGAGGCATCGACATCATTCATGCCTTGGAAGGAATGGGCGAACACGTCAAGTCTGATTTCTAACTTTAATTCAACACAAAAACGATTATGGCAAATCTAAAGACAGAAGTTATCCTCTCAATGAACGGCAAAGCTGCCATTCAGGTGCTTGAAGCCCTGCGCGACAAGGCTAAGGCTGTGAGAGAGGAAATAGATCATCTCGATAAGGACGCTCCCGATTTCAAGGAGCGTAAGGCTGGACTCGAAAGCGTTTATAAGACTCTTCAGAATTACCAGACGAATATCATAAAGGACACGGAACGCCTGGACCATGCCCTTCAGAATCTTACGTCCACTTCACTTCAAAACCTACGCAAGGCTTTGGGCGATGGCCGTCGTCAACTGCAAAAGCTATCTGAGGACGACTTGGAGCAAGCAGAGGAAATAAGAAAGAAGATGAAGCAGATAGGCGATGAGGTTCGTCTGCTTGAGGGTCAGTATGTCAAGATAGCCGAAGGGTTGAAGAATGTTTCCAACCAGTCCGACCAATGGCTCGACAAGGCTATCAAACAGCAGCGCGACCTTGTAGGGTCTTTGGAAAAATCGGATGCTGGCTATCAGAAAAACCTCTCTATATTGAAGCAACTGGAAGCTGAGGAGGATAGGCGAAAAGGGAAGATGAGTAAGAAAGAAGCAATGGCTACCGTTTCTGATAAGTATGCCAATGCCTCGGAACTTCGTCGAGCCAAGACCACTATTACTGAGGTGCGTGACAAGACCGACTCACATAAGGTGGGCGAAATAGAGCAATACAATAAGGCTTTGCAGGAGATAGATAAGCGTCTTAACGCAATTTCCGGACAGTTTGTTGATATTCAGAAGGGTATAGGCAATGTGTCCAACCAATCAGACCAGTGGCTCGACAAGGCTATCAAGCAGCAGCGTGACCTTGTTGGGTCTTTGGAGAAGTCGGATGCGTTGTATCAGCAGAATCTTGCTACATTGAAGCAGTTGGAAGCCGAGGAGGACAGACGCAAGGGCAAGATGAGCGTGTTGGAAGCACAGCAAACTGTGAGCAATGGCAATGCTTCGGCCTCTGATTTGCGCCGAGCCAAGGCTACACTTACTGAGGCCCGTGACAATACACCTACAAGATTTTCTGATAGTATTGGCGATTATAATCGTGACCTTCAGGAGATAGAGAAGCGGCTGGAGGCTGTGTCGGGTAAGACGCAAAAGGCATCAATGAGCTGGAAGCAGATGAAGCAGGTGTTGGCTGAACCTAACAAGGCTTCGGGCGAAGACATCAAGCGCACGCTGGAGGTGATACAGCAGAAGATACAACAACTCCCTGCTGGCAGCAAGTATGTTGCCGACCTCCGTCGCCAATACTCCATGCTCGAACAGACCCTCAAGGGTACCCGTATGTCGCAGAGTGCCCTCAACGACATTCTCGCCCGTAGCAAGCAGGGTAAAGCTTCTCTTGACGAACTGCGCCGTGCTTACAAGCAGCTTGAAGAGGAACTGAACCAAATCAACACCAAGAGTAAAGAGTTTGCCGACAAGCAGAAGTCGATGAAAGAACTGAAGAAGGACATCGACAAGGTGACGGGTGCAGCACACAAGCAGGGTGGGGCATGGCAGACAGCCCTGAAGAACCTCACGGCATACGTCGGGCTGTTTTCAGCGTTCAATATGCTCAAGACATATCTCTTTGATATATTTCGTCTGAACGCCAAGTTTGCCGAACAGCTTACTAATATCCGTAAGGTTGCGCTCAGTACACAGGAGGATGTGGCTCAGTTGTCTAAGGAACTCTCTAAAATTGAGACCCGAACAAGCATAGAAGAGCTAAACAACTTGGCCTATGCGGGTGCTAAGCTTGGCATTCAGACGCAAAACTTAGCAGGCTTCGTCCGTGCCGCCGACCAGGTAAACGTTGCTCTGAAAGAAGATTTGGGCGATGAAGCGTTGACTTCTCTTGCTAAGATTACTGAAGTGATGGGGCTTATTGACAAGTATGGTGTGGAAAACGCTATGCTGAAGACGGGCTCTGCTATTTTCCGACTGGCATCTACATCTACAGCATCTTCGGGCAAAATCGTTGACTTTTCCAACCGTTTGCTTGCGCTTGGTGATGCTGCCACTCTTACGACACCTGACATTCTTGCTATTGGTTCTGCTGTTGACTCAATGGCCCTTGAACCCGAAGTAGCTGCTACTGCGTTTGGTAAACTTGTGGTAGAGCTGCGCAAAGGAACGTCTTCAATAGAAAAAGACCTCGGCATTGCGCAGGGTTCGTTGAAGAAGATGATTGAAGAAGGCAAGGGTATGGAAGCCATTCAAACCATATTCCATAAGATGCACGAAAGTGACAACGTATTTGCACTAAACTCTCTTTTCAAGGATCTTGGTTCTGAGGATGGTGCTCGTCTTACTAAGGTCATGGTTACGATGGCAGAAAAAGTGGGTATGCTCGACAAGGCTGTTGCTGAGTCGAACAAGGCTTTTCGCGAAGGTTCGGCTGTAACCGTGGAATATGAAATGCAGCAGGAGACCGCCGCTGCATATATGGAGCGAGCTGCTAACCTTTTTGAGAAGCAGTTTGTTTCGGCAGATGCTGCAAGCGGTCCGGTGCGCGATTTGGCTAAGGCATGGTATGAAATGGTGGATGCTCTCGTGCATAATGTTACGTTTATGACCGAAGTGCGTATACTTATCACGTTGCTTATGGCTGCCATGAAGATGTTCCTCGGTATGTTGCCAACGCTTATCACGATGTTGAGCACGGCAGGAGTGGCAGGAGCCTTTGCTAAGTTGGCCGAACTTACAACTGGATTGACTGGCAAAACGATGTCTCTTGCAAACGCCTGGAATGTTATGTATTCGTCCTTCAAGAAACTGTCTTTCGTAGGCCAAATGAGCGTGATGGGCGGTCTTATTGGTCTCGCCGGTGTTCTCGTCGTAAAACTTGCCCAGTGGACGGCTTCACTAAAACAAGTGTCAGCAGGACAGCGAGTGCTCAATGAGGTACAAGAGGAAGGCCAGCGCAGAGCTATGGAAGAACAGGAGTCTTTGAAGCGTTTGCATCGTGTAATGAATGACACTTCCGCATCAATGGATCTTCGTCTTGAAGCCATGAACAAACTGAATGGCGCTATCCCTAATCTTAACGCAAAAATCAACTCAGAAACTGGCGCTGTTCAAGAAAACACGAAGGCTTGGGAGGAAAACTTTAAGCGTTTGCAGGATTATTACGAACTGGAAGGCGCTCGCGCTAAACTTGCTGAACTTGGACGTAAAAAAGTTGATGCTATTCTTAAACTTCAGCAGAAGGAGGATGCGTATGCCAATACCAATGTCGATATTCCTACTGGACCGGTAACCTCAAGTGGTGCAATGATGGGCCGTCAGGCGCAGGGAGCCATCGGACAAGCAGGACAAAAAGCAGCAGCAAAGCGAGAGCGTGACAAGGCTCAGCAAGAATACAATGATATTATTGCACAAGAAGATGCGTTGTATAAAAAATTTGGAGCCAAACTTGATGTTAAAGGCAAGAAGGTTGGCGAGAAAGGCAAGAAGGTTGGCGGCGGTGGCGGAGGCAACGCCGAAGCCCCCGAAGACGATTCTCGCGCCAATATCTCAGAATTTATCACTAAGATAAATAATTTCTATGAGCGCCAGAAAACAGCCAAGATTGAAAAGATGACTGAAGATGGCGTTGAAAAAGATTTGCAGGACTATGCTGTGGCAAATATTGAAAATCGACTAAATGCAGCTCTTGCAGCCGCCAAACAGTCGCTCGTTCTCGGCACTAAAGCATGGGATGACTTCAAGGCTTCAATGGATAAAGACCTCAAAGAGAAGGACGATGAATATGGGCAGTCACAGTCAAGAATGTTGAAGGACGCAATCCAGTCTACAGATGTAATGAAGTTGCGTACCGACCTTCTCAAACAAATGCCAAAGATTAAGAAAGGTCAGATGGTTGGTTTGAAATCTGACGAGCGCGACCGTGCATATCTTGATCGCCTTTGGCTTGAGGAATCAAAGAGTGAAGACAAGCAAGCAACTATAGACCAAAAACAGGCAGAACAGCGACGCAAGGAACTTTTGGAACACGATTATACGGGTATAGTACAGCAGAACTCGTTTCTCGGATTGGCAAAAACTGGATTTGTCGATATAAATATAGATGAAATCGACAGGGATAGGGATGCTATCATAAAGGTTTTGGAAAAAGCGCGTAACAATATTGTTGGTGTCTTTCAGACAGGTGGCGAAAAGGATGCGCTACTTAAAATTCTTTTTGGTGAGAATTATGAGGATATGCCTATGCAGTTCCTTTCTCTGCTTGATGCTCCGGAAGAGGATGTGCGTTTGTTTTATCAGAAGCTAATCCAATACAACGACGAATACGAGTCTGCAAGCAAAAAGGGAGACGACGAGCGTAAGAAACTGAATGATTACGGTTGGTCTAAGACTGATTATTATAAGGAATACCAGAAAGCTCTGCCTGGTGCCGAGCAAGAGGTGGCTATCAAGGGTAGCTATCGCAATGCCGGTCAGCGTATGGGTATGGAGTCGGTATCGGCTTCGGACCCAGAACTAAAACTGATGAAGGCACGCATGGAATTTGCTCAGCAGTATTATACGTTCCTCGAAGAGCACAACGCCACCGAGCAGCAACTTGCTGATGCCCGAAAGTCAATAATGACGGAACAGGTTAACTATACCAAGAAGCTCACGGGAGATATGTTTGAGCAGTATAATTCACTCCTTACCTTCATGGGACCGTTGCAAACCTTCGGCGAGTCGGTAGGCGATGCTTTTGCCACTATGACCGAGGACGCAGCCGAAGGACGCAAGGCGTTGAAGACAGCCTTAAAGCAGATGATAAAATCGTTTGCCACCAATACCCTTCAGATGATTAGTCAGCAGCAGATAGACCGTGCGCAGACCACGGCTCACTATACGCAGTTGCTCCTTATGCAGCAGGCGTTTGGTACAGCAAAAGTAGAGGGGGAGGCTGCCACTGGAGCTGCTTTGCTTACGACAAAGACGGTAAATAACCAGACAGAGGAACAGCTTGAGGTGGCTCACCAAGAGTCAATGGCAGCTCTTCGTTCTGCGGGTATCTTCGGTTGGTGTGTCAGCACGCTCGGACCTATCGCCGGTCCAATTGCTTACGCCGCAATGATGGCAACTCTCATGGGCTTGCTTAATTTCGCTATCAGCAAGATAGGTGGCAGCGACAAGTCTAAAAACGAGACAGCCAAGGGTAAGAATACTAAGGTTGTTTCCGGTATGCTCACCTACGATTCCGGCAACGTGCAAGACCTCCGTCCGTTCGTCGGTAACGATGGTAGCCTTTATTGGGCAACCGAGGATAACAAGCCGCACAACGGTGTGTCGCTCCTTACGCATCCAACCGCCACCACCATCAACGGCCATCCCTCGTTGGTAGCCGAGAATGGTCCCGAGTTGGTAATCGGACGCGAGACAACCCAGGCAATGATGATGAACAATCCTCAGTTGCTGAAGGCTCTCGTCAATTACGACCGTAACTATTCCGGTCGCCGCGCCTACGACACTGGCAATGTAGCCGAAACAAGCCAAACGGTAGCCGCAGGATCTTCTGTAAGCGACGAAATGGTGTCTGTACAAGCTAACACCAACGTAGCGCTCCTGCAAGCCGTAAACACGCTCCTGCAACGTTTGGAGCAGCCAATCGAAGCCAAGATTGATATGTATGGCCGTGGCAAGCTTTATGACAGCATGACAAAAGCAAATCAGTTTATGAAGAACAAATAGCCTGCCGCAAGCTGCCTTTGCTGCAATCCGCAAGTAGCAGAGCATTTCCCTTGCGCCACACTTTCGCAAGCGGCAAAGCATTTATCTTGCGCTACCTTTTGCAATTAGCAAAACATATATCAGGTCGTCGCGCCGTCAGGCGAGGCGACCTTTTCCTTTAGCTTCACTCGCATTTTTTCTCGGTTCTCGCTTGTTTAAGAATAAACTTCTATCCCCCGAGTCGTAAATCTACGAACATCTGTAACTACCTAAAAATCATGGACTTTATCTAACCCCTACCCATCAAGAGTTTATAAATCTACTCAAAAGCGCTACTACCTTATATAAATTTCGCCAATTTTCTTTCTCTCCCATTTTCAAAACTCCCGAACCCTAACGATATAGTTAGTAGCATTAACGCCTATGGCGTAAATAATTGACATTTAGTAAGTTGTAAGGATGATAAAGGCAACTAAGACAGCGAAAATTGCGTATAAAATGCCTTATTTCTACTATTCTTTATATATTTTTTGTTCTTTGCGCTCGTATAAGTATATAAAAAATTACCCCATTTTTAAACTTTTAATCGATAAATAGCGGAAAATCAGAAAGCTAAATCACTTTTTGAAAAATTCATTGGGGGGTCACGAGGTGGATTTTGGGTGGACAGCGGAAGCGTTTTTCAAAATTACGGACTTTTCATTTTTTGATGTTTTTCTAAAAAATGGACTCAAAACGGCAAGTTTGGACATTTGAAGGGAGAAATGTTCAAGATTAAACTTTAGGTTTGTACAGCTAAAACAACAGTAAAAATTATTGGTAAATAAAATAAAAGTTAAATACAATAGAAAAAGTTGGTAATGTTAATTATAATTCTTATTTTTGCAACGGTAAAAATGACAATTATTAATATGTTCAACGAGATTTGCTCTGTATATGAAGATGCTACTGATGCCAAAGGTCGCTTCGTTGACCGCGAGACGGGCGAGTGCATCCAGCAGATGACTATCCGTGAGTTTTGCTTAACGGATCGTTGGAAGCCGTATGTGCAGCAACTTCGTGCTATGCGCAAGGAGTTTGGTAGCAAAGCCAAGAAGATGCCTGAGTATATCAAGACTAAGAAGAAGTTACCTGGAGCCACTCTTAGCGGCTTGTTCGCCCTCTATGAGGATGACAGCCTTACGCATCCGGGACAGCGGGTAATGGTGAGCCGCCGTGAGACGCATCTAAAGCAGCATACTGGCTGGCTCGCCATCGACATTGACCTCGACGACAATATGCAAATGAGCAATTTTGAAAATGTGCGCACGATATGCCGTTTTCGTCCTGAGATAGCCTTGCTGATGCGGTCATGCTCCGGCAGCGGATATTTCGGTCTTGTGCGCTTGGCTTATCCTGATAGGCATAAAGACCAGTTCAAGGCTCTGTTGAAGGATTATGCTGCTTGTGGCATTACGCTTGATAGGTCGTGCGGTAATATAGGTCGTGTACGTTTTGCGTCATGGGATGATCCTGAGCATATATATATCAATGAGAAGGCAACTGCCTATACAGGACTGAACGACCAAGTGGTAATGCCCCTGCCTTTGTCTCGCTTACATCATTCAGCTTATGCGGAAACTCGCCATGGATCTTCAGCTAAGAATGGTGTTGTCATTGGCGATTGGCATGATGACACCCCCGAAATAGTTTACCGTAAGGTGAAACGACTTGTTGAGAAGGTAGAGCAACAGCATGTAGATTTGATGGCAGGACACGAAGCTGGATATATAGAGTGGGTGTATTGTGGAATGTCTCTTTATCATCTGGTAGGGCAGGCTGGTTACGACTTCTGGAAGCGTGTATCGCGATTCCGTCCGGCGGATTCTACTTGCGGACATCATGAGAGCGACTTCGCTAAGAGGTGGCCGTCGTTTGCCCAATACTCCAATACAAAAAATTTCTTCTTCAAGCAGTGTATGGATAAACACATCACATTGACGAGGGATGATTTGTTGGAGATATACGGATAAAGAACCTAAAATTTCAACGAAACACTTTTTCACAAGTGTTAAACTGAAAACTCAAAAAATGGCAAAAACATCCCGATTTTCGCAAAAAATGAGGCTTACGCGTATTCACTTCATGTTCACTTCATGTTTACTGATTCTTTACTGATTGGTCAAATGTTAAAATTTAAACAAAAACGATATATATTTCTATTATGATTAAAGAATTTAAAACTCGTACTGGAGCGATTTTTAGTGACACCAAGAATTGTCTTGAGTATTTGTATGTTGGCGACTATGGCAAGGAGGCTAACATCAAGGCAGACTTTCTTGGCTTGACCAAGGAGATTAATGGTGTAATTCACAAGAAGGTTGACCTTGAGGACAAGATGGTTGTTACTATCTCTACTCAAAAAGGATGCCCGATGAAATGCAAGTTCTGTGATTGTCCTAAAGTCGGTTTCCACGGCAATGCTGATGTTAGCGATCTGCGAGCAGAAGTAATGTCGGCTATCGTTCGTTCCGGATGTCAGCATACCAAGCGTTTTAATCTTCATCTGGCTCGTATGGGCGAACCGTCGTTCAACTGGAATAACATCAAGATATATTTGCTTTGTTATCTCAAGGATGATGTTAGCGTGTTCATGGATGCAGATGTCATTCATCCAGTATTTACGACTATGCTTCCGCGTACTTTAGGCAGCAAGACTTTAAAACGTATTATTACTGAGTTTTGTCAAGTTAAGAATTACGAGTTTAGAGGTGAAGCCGGATTACAGTTGTCTATAAACTCTACAGATGGATACCAACGTAACGATTTGTTCCGTGGACGATCTTTATCTTTGCAGGAAATTTCAGATATTTGTCGTGATTTACCTATGCCTGTAGGAAGGAAATATACATTGAATTTTCCTGTCACTAAAGACACAATATTAGATCCTGCTGTTTTGAATAAACTTTTCGACAAGGGAAAGTTCATTGTAAAGATAACTCCTATCCATGAGACAAAAGAGGCCATAAGCAATGGCATTCAGACCGAGGGTGGATATTACACATACGATGTTTATAAGCAGTTTGAACAACCGCTTGTCAAGGCAGGTTGGGATGTGATTGTTTTTATCCCTTCAGTGGAAGAAGACGAAGATAGAATAACCTGTGGCAATGCTCTTTTGAGTGAATATAAAGAAGATTGATATGAAACTGATAACAATTACTGGTCCGAGTGGTGTGGGCAAAGATACCGTGGCAAAGATGATGTCGGAGATGACCGACTGGCCTGTTATCTGTTCTTACACCACACGGCCGAGACGTTTTGGCGAGGTTGCCGGCGAGGATCATTATTTTGTAGATAAATGTGACGTGCCTCGCGAAAAGATGTTAGCTTATACCCAATATGGAGGCTATGAGTATTGGACTACGGTAGACCAAATAAAAGGCATAGCCATCTATGTGATAGACGAAGCAGGGCTGGTTGACTTGAAAAAACATCATCCCGAAATTACGGTCTATTCTATTTACGTCTTCAGTGCAGCAGCGGCACGTCTGACAAGAGGTGTTAAACTCGTACGGATATTGAGAGACGAAGAACGTCTGAATTTGGCCGCAGATATTAGCTTCGATGATCGTATATACAATGACTTCTCTAAGGATCTAAAAGAGCTGCGCTTTGAGGTAGCAAGATGTGTTTGCTACATGCCGTTTGTCAAAGAACATCTCGATCCGTATGATTTAGAAACCCCGCATTTTACTGATTAAAGTTTAAATATATAAACAATGAAATTTACAGAACCATCTATAGAGTGGTGGCCGCAGGTCAGTTTGGCGCAACATATCGCTAAGATCGGCAGAATCTGCTACAAGGCAAAAGGTAAGCAGCCCGAAGAAGGAATGACCGAAGAGGAGGTGCACGCCTTCATCCAGAAGCGCGACGAGGAACGCTGCAAGGGTTTCTGGGACAGCGGACATCGCTCGATGTATCGTCACGGCACCGTCTACTTTTTCATGCCCAACGAAAAGGGCCTTCCTAACTATATCTGGGCATATCTGAATGCTTCGCCTTACATCGACTATGCTACAAAGAACCATAAGGTATGGATCAGCACTAATATGCAGTTTATGCTTGAGAACATGAACCTGATGAACGCGCTTAGCTCGTATGGTGTCAGCGAAGACGAGTTTATAGAGAAGGCGCAGAAGTATGAGTGTAAAGAAGCGTTTTCTATTATCCGCATGACGCTGGTAGTGACCACACAGATAAGCACATCGCGCGAGCTTAACCGCACGTCGCCAAACAGCATAGCCGAGCAGAGCACACGCTATTGCAATCTGGAGAAGAAATGTGGCGTGCAGATAGCACGTCCACATTGGTACATTAACGGCACACGTTGGCAGCGCATGGTGTACGGCTTTGTCTGCCGAGTGTGTGAATGGGGCTATAACCGACTGCTGAAGGCAGGATTGAAACCAGAAGATGCCCGTGGCGTTCTGCCTCTTGATACCTACACGGTGGTGGCATACACTTACACCATTGCCGACTGGAAGAACATCATAGACCTTCGCTATCATGGCACAACCGGCAAACCGCATCCTAACGCATATCTGGTAGCAGAACTGATATGCAACAAGATACTGGAGCGTATGCGTGTATATTTACCCGATTTTGAAATATAACGAACATAAAAAACATTATGCAGCAATTAACATTAAATGAATATCAGGAGAAGGCAATGACCACCTGTTTGCCTACATGCAACAACATTGCCTATATGTCAACGAACCTGTGCGGCGAAGTGGGTGAACTTCTCTCTAAGCTTGCAAAAGCCATCCGCAAAGGCAAGCTGTTTATCGGCACAAGCGACCGTGACGAGAACGGCGAACGCATCATGACACAGACCCTTCATGGCGTGACCGAGCAGGAAATGAACGACATAAAGAAAGAATGTGGCGATGTTATGTGGCAGATGGCCGGACTTTGTTCCGTGCTTGGTTTCAGTCTTGAAGATGTGTGCCGTCAGAACCTTGAAAAATTGCAATCGCGCCAGCAGCGCGGTTTGATTGACGGCGATGGAGACAACCGTTAATTTTGAGACAATAACGCTTCTTATGATAAATAGAGTAGTTTATGACCAAATCAAATCCCTTAATATCGCGTGAGGAGTTTGTGCGCCAACAGCCCACTATCTACACATTCAACTTCAAGGATGTTCCCGTAGAGAAATATGCCGAGATGCTGGACGTGCTGTTCCATGCTCCTGCCTTCTGCGAGATTGTTGACAAGCGCAACAGGTTTGTCATGTCGGCAGACCGTTTGCGTCCGGGAACGAGCGAAATGATAAATCTCGTGAAGATCATCCAACAGAGTGACCGCAAGTTGGCGGATGCTGTTTACTCCTCACTCGTTCAGACAAATCTTCGGTCTACCGTTTCCTACGATTTTCTGTCTTTCTCAACCTTGTTGCGCTATTATGTAAACTACAAAAAGGACGGCATCAAGGAACGTGTTGACCGTTTGGCCTGCAACCTTGACAAGGTGACGTTCCTTGCTGATCTGCTTGAGTCGATTGTTACTGACATCAAGGCGGATATGAACGTCTTGTTTGACGGCAAAATGGAGTTTAACCAGTTTGATGCCGTCGCCAAGGTGCTTGAGCAGCTTCGCGGCTTCTTCAACTCGGCCCGCTCCAAAAATAAGACCTCGCCCGAAGCGCAGCTCTATTTTGAATATTCCGACTCCATAAACGATTATGTCGGCAAGCGTCTGAAAACCTATACGGCAAAATATCGTAAGATGCACCCTGCTGTCACAACACATACGGAGGCAGACCTCATAGAGGCTTTAAAGATCTTTTTTGGAGAAAACAAAGCCTTTTCTCTTGAAGCAGCACACCTCTCAGGCTTTATAGGCCACACCGAAGCAGGTGGTGCGTTTATCGATGCAGCTAAGCTTTATGTTGTGCTTGACGGTGTTCAGCGCGAGAAGATGGAGACTGTCATGGCAAAGAAGAAGCTGACACTGAAAAAGGACAACGAAACAGCATACTGTCTGACTCTGACTGATCTGCTTCTGGCCGTGTATAGAGAATCTCGTAAAAAAGCTAAAAAAGAATAGTTATGCCAAACATCTATCTTCGCATGCCAGCCGTCCGATGTCAGTTTTTCCGTCATCGTGATCCGAAGCACACGCTTGCTCCTGACGAGCCATTGGTATTCAACGCATACATGCCTGAATATCTCGTCATGCGACAATATCTCACTAACGGAGAGTCATTAAAGGCTGTTAATATGCAGTGTTTTTCACACCAGCAATGGCGCAACATGATGGGGGGCAAGTCGCCTATCGACGGCAAACCTGTTTTCCATCGCGACTCGGCTGAATATCTTACCTTTGAGGAGGTTCAACGGTTGAACGGCATCCGCGATTACAACAAGAGTGATAGCGTTGACTATTTATGTGTAAAACTGCCCTCGGAAATTGAGCTTGTTGATGTCGTCAAACAGGTAACTCCCTCATGGACGTTGCTTCCTTACGGGGTCTTTCAGTTGATGGCTTGTCTAAACAATGATTTCAAACGTTGCGTTGTGGAGTGGACTCTTGCTACATTTGACTTTTGCACGTCTAACAACACGGTGCTGTGCCGAAAGCACGCGACCATGCTCGAGCGTTTTCTTATGCGCTACGGCATGGATTCGACACAGGCAGAGAAAGACAATCTGAGACGCATCATAGAGAGATGGTTTGCAGCGGACAACAACAACTTTAAGTCTTACTCATGTGCTGACATGCAGTTTGTTGACAGCAAGGAGAAGGCTTTTTCTTTCGAGAGAATAAAATGGGAGTAACTGTTACTAACTGTTAACGTCCTGTATAATATATGTTAAAAAAAAGGCTTTTATAAAAAAGAAATGGTTGAAGCGGAAAAATGTTTAGAAACTTTCCTCGACGGGGTGTCAGACTTGTATCTTTACACCCCTAAAGAGACGGTGTTGCCCATACCTTTTAATGTGGGACAGCTGACCGAGATGAACAAATGTCAGTTGCCTAAAACCCCAGCTCTTCATATATCTACAATAGAGAATGAGGATATTGTGGCGAGCAGCTTTACGGCAAAATCGTCAAGTTCAAAGGCAACGTTGGGACTCTTATATACCTATGATATAAGCGTTAATGTCGAAAAAGGGTATAAAAAAGTGCCCGATATAGTGAAAAATGTGGCACATGCCGACTTTTATGTCGTCTTGCGCCGATATGACGGATCGCTTCTGCTGTGCTACACCATGCCCGGCACGTTTGCAAGCAGCAGCGTGTCGTCGCTTTCGCAGTCGGCAACGGAGGCAACAATTTCCATAAATTTGCAGTCGTTGTCTGATTTTATAAAAATGGACTTACTTTAATCAAATAGAAAAGACATTGTTAATAGTAGTTTTTTGAACAATTTTTCATTTTTCAGCCGTTGTCCGTGAGGATAGCGGCTTTTTCTTTGTCCTAATGTTAAAAACCACGGTCTTTAATTTTGCACATGGATAACACAGCGGGGTGGAGCAGCTGGCAGCTCACTTGGCTCATAACCAAGAGATCGAGGGTTCGAGTCCCTTCTCCGCAACATTTAGCAACCAGGTAAAGAGGTTGTATTCAGGATAACAACACAAAAACTATTCAGATGATAACTACACTTCTTGAACTCTCCACTACTAAATACTGGATGATGCACCCGCCGATGCTCAATGCCTTGCGCATTGGCATACAGGAGAACATTGCCGGTCGCATTGCCCTTACAGCGGAACAGACCGTTAAGCGCATGGCATACGCTATTGGTATGACAGCCAATGGTGAGAAGTTACAATTCTCAATGTCTTCAAATGACGATGAAGGCAACGGACGCGAACCGAGCGAAGAAACCAACAAGTTTGTAGCCGTGCTGCCCGTCTGCGGTCCGATTACCCGTAACGGTGATGCTTGCTCTTACGGATCAATCGACTTTCGCGACATGATGATACAGACTTCCGACCATGAGGAGTGTAAGGGTATCGTCGTTTACATCAATTCCGGCGGCGGTTCTGGGAACGCTATTCCTGATTACAAGTACGCTATTGACTATGCTCACAAGCAGGGCAAGAAGGTTGTTGCTCTCGTTGACGGCGACTGCTATTCGGCTGCAATGTATCTTGCTGTTCTTTGCGACGAGATTTATTATGTGAACGTAAAGGACGGTTTTGGATCAATCGGCGTTTATGGAGGTTTCTACACCATGAAGTCGGGCGAGAAGAACGTCTATACAAACGAGACTTGGAATGAGGTGTATGCTACACAAAGTTACAACAAAAACGAGTGGTATCGCAAGGCGACCGACGGAGACTATTCTCTTCTGCAATCCGATCTTGACTCTCTTTGCGAGGAGTTTATGTCGGATGTAAAAGCGGCTCGCCCTAATGTTACTGAAGAGCATCTTCATGGAGCAACATTCGACGCGAAGGAAGTGGAAGGCATACTCAATGACGGACAGTCTACCCTCTCTGAGATTGTAAATCGTTTCCTTGCGGATGCAAACTCGAATTCAAAAGCTGATACCACAGCAACCAATACAAATACTAATATAAATATGGAGAAATATCCTCTTATTTGCAAAGCTTGTGGATTGCAGGCTGGCGAGATTGCCGTTACGGAAGAGGGCGCGTATATGAACGCCTCGCTTCTTGACAACCTCGAAGCCCACATGAAGGAAGCCGAGCAGAAGGTGACTGATGCCGAGCAGAAAGCCACCACAGCGGAGAACGCTCTCGCAGAATTGCAGGGCAAGTTTGATGAACTCTCCGCAAATGTAAACGCAGCTAACGAAGCAAAGGAAGTCGCGGAGACCGCACTCGCCCAGGCTAACGAGGCTCACAGTAAAGAACTAAGCGACCTTAACGCACAGCACACCGAGGCTCTTGCCAAGAAGGACGACGAGCTGAAAGCTCTCGCCGAGGCAAAGGACAAGGAGATTGTCGACCTCACAGTAGCTAAGACTGAGACCGAGGCAAACCTTCAGACCGCAAAGGACGCACTCGCCACAGCCGAGCAGTCGCTTGCCGACAAACAGGCTCAGATTGACGAGCTGACCCACGATGCTGGCGCAGAGCAGAACGCCGGCAATGCTCCTGAGAACAATGGCGAGGGAGTGAAGACCCGGCAGTTGCGCACATTCGACCCCAGTCAGTACAAGACTAACGTCGAACGCAGAGAAGCCTTTGAACGCTTCAAGCGTGGTGAGGAATAGTATTTCCCTACCTCAGCCCTCAACCAACACAAAAACAGACAACACAACAACAACACAAAAACACAAACAATTATGGCAACACTTCCCAACAACTTTATCGGTAAGGATGCGCTTCAGCATGTAGCCGAGCAGGTTTCTAAGGAAATCCTTATGGGTATTGGTTATACCGATCCCGCAGAGACCGACCGTCTTGGTATTGACATTATCAGCGGTATGCAGTTTAAGCGTACCTTCCACATTCTTCTCCGCAAGGGTGGTACAACCCGTCGTAAAGACGTTCACTCAGTAGTAAACAGTCAGGCGGGCTTTTTGACTGAGCGTACGCTTGTCGCCCGTCTTGCTTGGGATCACTTTACCGATTCTATTGACGCATATTGTGAAACAGTATTCGGTACGGACGCTCAGGGTCAGTACCCGATGTCAACAGCAGCGGTAGAAGCAATCCTTCGCAATTACGCCGATAACCTTGCCGCTAACTTCTGGTTTGGCGACATCTCGCTCGACGATGGCAAGGAAAATGTTCCTGCCCACAACCAGGCATTGGCTCTCTATGACGGTATTCACACCTGCATCAAGCATGACATCGAGGCTGGCATTATCTCTGAGGCTAACGGCAACCTCATTCCTTGCGAGGCTATCGACGCTCCTGCTGACAACAACGACTCTACACCTTACGACAACTTCTACAACTGGTATCTGAAGTGGGACGCTCGTTTGCGCAAGCAGAAGACCCTTGTCTATATGAATGAAATCACTGCTCATAACATCGCAGCCGGCTATGCTAACAAGTATCACGGCAACTACAAGGTTGATTATGACGCAGGTGGCAACTTCGTTTTGCCTGGCATGTCAAAGGTTACAATCTGTCCTGTTTCTGACTTTGGTGTAGGCGACCGTATGTACGCCACTATACCGAAGAACCTTGTTTACGGTGTAGATACACTTAGTAACGAGACTTATGTGGGCGTTAAGGTCGGCACGGACACAGATTTGCGCCAAATCCAACTCCAGATTCAGTCAATTCAGGGAGCCGGCCTGAGGGTGCCCTACGCACACTCGTTTGTAATGTCGGATGGTAATCTCGCTAATCCTGACTTTGTAGCTGGTGATTACACCAACTCTAACCTCGTTGTTACTCTCGCTAAGGCCAACGCTCAGGACGCGGGCAACATCGACGGAACAGTGAAGGTGAATGGCACTCCCTACAAGGATCCTATCGAGACTTCTGTAAATCAGGTTATCTCGCTTGAGGCAGCTGACGGCACTAACTACAAGTTTGTAAACTGGAGCAATGGTTCGACCGAGAAGAAGATCCAGATCACTGCCACTGGCATGAGCATGGGCTTGATAGCCTTCTTCAAGAAGAACGGCTAATCCTTAACGGAGTTTCTTTCACTCTATATTTTCAAGGGCGATGGTCGTGGCTGACCTGACGGAATATGCTAACCCGTCGCCCTTCTTTTTAATCAACACAACAATACAAAAACTTATAAGAATATGGCAGTAACAGCAACATGTCCTGAGATCAAGAATGTTTTCGCCGCTGACGAATGCTTAGAGAATTTTGGTGGCCTTGGCGTTAATGTGTATGTTTTTGACAAGGGCGACCTCAAAGCTCCTTTGAAGGCAGAAAAAAACATTTATCCTGCGCTGACCACCGAGTCGTTCAACACAGGTAAGGGTCTTTACAAATTTGAGTGCAAAGAGGGCAGTCAGGGACATACTTTTGAGAGCCTTGGCCGTAGAAAAGGCTTCAAACAGCAGCTTGACTATGTGCTTGAGAGTGTAAACGCCGATTCGGCAGAGGTAACTCGTGCTCTGAACAACCGCGACCTTGGCTATATCATCCAGGATGGCGCGAAGAGCATCATCGTGTACGACGCTCAGCACAAGTTTGAGTATGCTTCTGGTGGCATCAAGGGCGACACTGGTAAGAAAGCTGAGGACGACCGTCAGGTTGAACTTAGCGGTTCTCTCCAGCCTACAGCCTACGGACGCTATGAGATTGCAGAGCCTGAGACCGGTGGTTGGGACTCTCTCCTTGCCTCAAAAAAAGAGTAAGCGATATTGAGCAGCAGAGCGAAAGCAATATCGCAAAAGAAGCGCTCGACGATGCCGATCCTTCTTTCTTCGGCACAAGTGACGAAAAAGACGGAACGACGGCAAAGAAGAGCGTAAAATGATCGCTCACGGTTAAAAATCTTCAAAGTTATATTTCTCCGCATTTGTCAATCTTTAACATAAAGACTGGCAGATGCGGTTTTTTTATTTGTATAACGTGGATGCGGAAATTTTTCGATTATTTCCGCATCTGTGTAAACCGTATTTTTTGTTCTTCGCCCATAAGCTATTTTTACTTTTTATTTTAGAATTAGCATTTTTAATAGCAAAATGTAACATAATATTATTTTATATGCTAATTTTGCAATTAGAAAAGCTTTTTTGATTACATTATTGTAAATGTAGAATAACTAAAAATATAGAGTTTATGGAACTAAGACATTTACGCTCCTTTGTTTATGTCGCCGAAACAAAGTCGTTTAGTACAGCTGCCACACGTTGTTGCGTCACCCAGTCGGCGGTAAGCCAGCACATTCGTGCCCTGGAGGACGAGTTGGGCTGCAAATTGCTTATTCGCACATCACACGGCATTATGCTCACCGAAAGTGGTGAAGCCCTGTTGCCTCGTGCCAAAGAGATACTGAAGCAGACCGAGGACTGCAAAGAGCAAATCTATGCCCTCAACAACTGCATGACGGGCGAACTGCGTATAGGCGTAGGTTCGTTTATTGCTCCGTACGTCCGTATGACAGCATTGATATTCATGGAGAGATACCCTAACGTGCGTATCAATGCCGACTTTACTAAAGCCTACATCCTCAACCAATCGCTAAGGGCGCACATGTTAGACCTTGCTTTCACTATGAATATGGCATACCGTCACGAAGGAATAGAGTCGCGCCCCTGCATACCTTTTAATGTGTATGCTGTCATGCGCGACACCCATCCGCTTGCCTCGCTCTCAAAGGTGTCGTATGAGGACATTCTGAAGCACCCTATCATCATGCCCGACATAGGCGAACGTGCCATTGAGACTTTTCATCAATACATACAGCGCGACCTATATAAGCTCAACATTAAGTGCATCATCAGCGACCCCGACGAAGCCCTTGCCTCGGTGGAAGAAACCAAGTATATAACCTTCATGTCTAAGCTCTACCTGCGCAACCACCCTACCCTTGTGGCGCGTCCCATCGTCGGACTCGAACAGCAGTTGATGAGCAACGCCCACTGTATGCAGGACGTACCAAAGAAGCGAGCTGCACAACTCTTCCTCGACATCATCCGCGACGAGGTAGTGCCATACATTTCCGTAGCCGAAGAGTCGCAAGGGAAGTTCACGCCACCACCTTGATAGTCATTAGATTTTCTTATAATGAACCGAGCCTCACGTTAGCAGCGTGAGGCTTTTTAATTTTAGTATTAGCCGAAATTATATGTTATTCCATGGCAAGAACACTTAATAAGAAACTCTTCGCTCCCACCACTTTCTCCCATACCTTTGCAATAAGTTCAATAATGAACGAAACCAAACACAAACAACTATGCAGATTAAAACTAATGACGGCAACTATGATGTTGCCAGCAAGGGACTCGGCAACACAGCCTTGGGTCTCGGCATCGCAGGCTTGGCAACGAGCCTATTGGGAGGCAGCGCCTCGCTTCTGGGCATGGGTAGAAACAACGGCATGACCGCCAATCCTACCGACCCTGACGCGCGTTTCGTAACTAAGAGTGAGACTAACCTTATCCAGGAGAACAGCACTCTGAAGACCGAACTCGCCATTCAGAAGAGCGAGAACTACACCGACAAGAAGCTCGTGGAAGTGACACAGTATCTCGACACGAAGTTGCGCCGTGTGGAAGACAAAGTGGATGCCAACAAGGATGCGCAGCAAGCCGTCAACGCACAGCAGATGGCTTACAATGCGGCTGCTAACGCCAGCATCGACGTGCTCAAGTCGCAGGTGGCATCGTTGTCGAGCGTAACCAAGCTGTTCATCCCTTCAACCAACGTATGCCAGACCGGTTGCGGTTGCGGTTGCGGATGCAATCAGTAGGAGAATGACGTAATCCAGTTATATATATGGAATACAAAAACTCGCAAATCTTGGCGGCAGTCGTGTCCGAATGGGCACGACCCGCCATTTCGCAGATAGCTGCAGGCAACCTCATGCGCCTACCTATGCTTCAGTCTCTGCAAGCCACCATCAGCTCGTTAGGCATTGTTAGCGGCAACTATGCCCTACAGAAGGACATTGAACCGCTTATCCAGCCAATCGTCAACTCGCTCGTCGCACCTATGCTTGCCCGATATTTCGGCCAGATACCCGAAGAGAGCATACCGCAGATGGCACACGACATAGTGGAGAAGATGCGAGGTAACGGACCGCTGTCGGTGCTCGAAGGCATGGTGACGTTTGAGGAGGAAGACCTCAACGAGCTTGCCGATCTTCTTGACAAGAACCTACCAGTAGGGCAGACGCAAGGCTATCATGTAAAACATTAAACAGAGTAACAACACCAGCGGCGGCAAGCATCGTCGCTATAATAAAACATAAACGATTATGAACAAACGTACCATTCCGGCTATCATCATAGCCACACTTGCGGCAGGTGCAACCGCCGCCG
>ENA-ORMS01000201-ORMS01000201.1-human-gut-metagenome-genome-assembly--contig:-NODE-201-length-66103-cov-8.653358_pt1 | contig 66103 bp, 63 predicted proteins | sample MGYA00242104_ERZ508997 | MGnify/ENA primary metagenome ERZ508997 (study PRJEB26280, sample SAMEA2338704) | human gut metagenome | biome: human gut; feature: human-associated habitat; material: faeces...
GGGTCAGGTGGCCCGCCTGCGCAAGGAGAAAAACGGCATGTTCGCGCCGGGACGATTCGTCATGACCTGCTGTGAGGCGGATATCACCTTCATGGGCATCCCGTGCAAATTCGTCGGAAGCGCCGGGCTGATGGTCAAATCGTGGGTGACGGTGACGGCGACGGTGGAGGTCAAGTACCACAGCCTCTACAAGGGCATCGGCCCGATCCTGACGGCGCTCACCGTCGAGCCGGCAGAGCCTGCCGCGCAGCAGGGAGCGACCTTCTGAGCGTAAAACGAAGCATAAAAACCCCCGGAGCACATGTTTGAAGTGCTCCGGGAGTTTTTTGTGATAGGAGGAGCCTCCTGCGCGGAGCGCCTATTCCGAATCCCGATAGGCGCGAAGGCCCTCGCGGCCCTCGTCCGTGACGGGCTTGAGCCACTTCATGCTCTTGAAGTGGATAAGGCAGGCGATGGACTTCGGGATATCCTCCGCGAGGTAGGCGACCATGACCACGCCGACGAACGGAAGCTTCAGAACGTTTGCGGCCAGATACGTCAGCGGGATGGAGACCAGCCAGAGGCTGCCCATGTCATAAAGCATACCGCACAGCGTATCGCCGCCGGAGCTTAGCTTTACTACGCCTGCATCGGCTCTGCCGCGGCTTCGGAACAAAGCGCCCGACTGGAACGCTCCGACCGCATATATGCTGCCGTCGGAGGCGGTCTTTACATCGTTGAAGGTGTCGCCGTTTCCGCCGAAGGAACGAACGAAAATCACGTCGCCGGACGAAGAGTATTTTACGATGATTGCCTTAGAAGAGCCTACGGCGCCGGCATCCGACGCGTTACCGTCAGATGAAAACGTAATGCCTGCCGCTATATATGAGCCGTCCGGAGAAGCGCTGACGGAATAAAAGCCGTCCGTTTTGCTTCCGCCGAAGGAGCGTATCCATTGTATATCACCCGAGGAATTTAACTTGTATATAACAGCGTCGTAATCGCCGTAGCTCTGCACGCCGAGATCGGTGGATTTTGAGTAGCCTACCGCTATTATATTGCCCGAAGAATCGGTATCGACGGACGACAATATTATACCGTTATTTGACGGGAGATATTTCTGCCATTGCAGCCTGCCGTCCTTGTCATATTTAATCACGACAGCTGCCGGAGTGCTCTTAACCGAAAGATTTTTAAGGCTGCCGTCATCGGAATTTGCCTGAACCACGGCAACAAAGCCTCCGTCGGGAGTTTTGGCGGTATCGTTAAACGAATCATTACCGCTTCCGCCGTAGCTTGAGCCCCAGTTTGCGCTGTTATCGCCCGGCGTTGCGGGAGAGGTTGTATAGGTCATGGTGTATGTGACCGTTTCGCCGCCCGGCTTTGTAACGACATTCCCGTTTCCGTCGGTTACGGGAAGTTCGGTAACGACGGGTCCGCCCGTGGTAGGCGGCACGATTATCATTGTGGTCAGCACTTCGCCGCGCGCATTGGTAACCGCTTTGCCGTTCTCGTCCGTAACGGGTATACCGACTTCCTTTGAAATATAGACAACAGAGGTCTTTACATTACCGTCCTCATCATAGACAAGCTCGCCGTTTTCGTTTGTTACATCAACTATGGTGGTATCAAGCACAACGGTTACCGCTTCGCCGTTTTCGTCGGTTATCGGCACGCCGTTTTCATCCGTAACTACCACAACCTCGCCGTCGCCGGAATTTGCGATGTTCTTTTTGCAAGCCGACATTACGCAAAATACGGCAAGCAGCATAACGATGGCAGCTATGACTATCTTTTTATTTGAATTCATCGTTTTAAACCTCCGTGTCAGATGAAGCACTTTAAAAGCACATAAACATATACGTTCGTATTGTATCATATTGCATAAGCTTTTTCAATTCAAAAATCATAATATTTGTTACAATATTATGTAATTAAATACTATACATTATCCGAACATTATGATATAATACGATACTGTATAATTAGGTTTTTTATGCAGTACGGTGTCCGCTGCGGCAACGCTGCAAAAATCTCGGAAGGATGTATAAATCAATGGCTTACAGAACACACAACTGCAACGAGCTTACCTTTGACGATTTAAACAAAACCGTCAGCCTTGCAGGATGGGTAGACACCATTCGCGATCACGGCGGAGTAGCATTCATCGACCTTCGCGACCAATACGGCGTTACCCAAATAGTAATAAACAACGACGAGCTTTTAGAGGGCGTAAAAAAGGAAAGCGTTATCTCGGTTACGGGAAAAGTCGTAAAGCGCGACGAGGACACCGTTAACAAAAAGATTGCCACGGGCGAGCTTGAGGTGCGTGTAAACGAGGTCGAAATTCTCGGCCCGTGCTCCGAAACACTCCCCTTTGACGTTGAAACCTCAACCGACACAAGAGAGGACGTAAGACTGACATACCGTTTCCTCGACCTCAGGAACAAAAAGGTTCACGACAATATTCTGTTCCGCTCCGAGGTAGTAAGCTATCTCCGCAAGAAAATGGAGAGCCTCGGCTTCCCGGAAATAAACACGCCCATACTCACCTGCTCTTCTCCTGAGGGCGCAAGAGACTATATAATCCCCTCAAGAAAGCACGAGGGCAAATTCTATGCTCTGCCGCAGGCTCCGCAGCAGTTTAAGCAGCTGCTTATGGCTTCGGGCTTCGACAAATATTTCCAGATAGCTCCCTGCTTCCGCGACGAGGACGCAAGAGCCGACCGTTCCCCGGGAGAGTTCTATCAGCTTGACTTTGAAATGGCCTTTGCCACACAAGAGGATGTTTTCGCCGTAGCCGAAGAGGTTCTCTATGACACATTCACAAAATTCGGAGGCGGCAAAAAGGTAAGCCCCGCTCCGTTCAGAAAAATACCGTTTGAAGAGGCAATGCTTAAATACGGCACCGATAAGCCGGATCTTCGCAATCCGCTTGAGATTTGCGACCTCACCGAGTTTTTCTCGGACGTTGACTTTAAGCCCTTCAAGGGCAAACCCGTCAGAGGAATCGTAGCTCCCGGCTGCGGCAAAAAGAGCAAGGGCTTCTTTGAAAAGCTCCTCGAATATGCCCTCTCGATAGGCATGAAGGGGCTCGGTTATCTTACCGTGCTTCCGGACGGCTCCTTCAAGGGTCCTATTGACAAATTCCTCGTTCCCGAAAAGAAGGCGGAGCTTAACAGCATGCTTAACCTCAAGACTGACGACACGCTCTTCTTTATAAGCGACAACATCAAGGTTGTAAATCTTCTTGCCGGTCAGATAAGAACGGCCCTCGGCGAAAGACTTGAAATTATCGACAAGGACCGTTTCGATATGTGCTTCATAACAGACTTCCCGATGTATGAAAAGACGGACGAGGGCAAGCTCGACTTCACTCACAATCCGTTTTCAATGCCTCAGGGCGGTATGGACGCTCTCGAAAATCAGGATCCGCTGACAATAAAGGCTTATCAGTACGATATAGTCTGCAACGGTGTTGAGTTGTCCTCGGGCGCGGTCAGAAACCATCGTCCCGACATTATGATAAAAGCATTTGAGCTCGCAGGCTACACAGCCGATGAGGTCGAAAAGCGTTTCGGAGCGCTGTTCCGCGCATTCCATTACGGAGCACCGCCTCACGCAGGTATGGCTCCCGGTGTTGACAGAATGATAATGCTCTTAAAGGACGAGGAAAATATCAGAGAGGTCATAGCTTTCCCGATGAATTCAAACGCCCAAGATCTTCTTCTCGGTGCACCCAATACCGTTTCGGAGCAGCAACTGCGCGAGGTTCACATAAAGCTTCGCCGCCCCGTGCCCGAAAAATAACCGACATACTAATCGAAAGAAAGTGATCTTATGACGATAGACAGAAGCCTTGTAGAATACCTCGAAAAGCTCGGCAGAATACACCTGAGCGAGGAAGAGCGCTCCGCTTCTGAAAAGGATTTGCAGAGCATACTCTCATACATTGACACTCTCAATGAACTTGACACGGACGGTGTTGAGCCGGCTTCCCACTCTTTCCCGGTTGCAAACGTAATGCGTGACGACACAGTTACAAACGGCGCCGATACGGAAAACATTTTGAAAAATGCTCCGCAAAGTCGCGACGGCTGCTTTGTCGTTCATAAAACGGTTGAGTGAGGTAAACTATGAATATTTGCGAAATGACGGCTCTTGAAATATCAAATGCCGTAAAAAATAAAGAAATTTCCGTAAAGGACGCAGTTGACGCATTTTTTGCGGCAATAGACGAATACGACGGAAAATATCACTGCTATAACACCCTCTGCAAAAAAGAGGCTTATGAAAGAGCCGAGGAAGTGCAAAAGGGAATTGACAGCGGTAAATATAACGGCAGGCTCGCAGGCGTACCGATAGGCATTAAAGATAACATCTGCACTAAGGACATTCTTACAACCTGCTCCTCCAAGATACTTGAAAACTTCATTCCCACATACAATGCAACGGTTGTAAACCGTCTGAATGACGAGGGAATGGTAATAATAGGCAAGCTCAATATGGACGAATTTGCCATGGGCAGCACAACCGAAACCTCGGCAACGGGAGTCACACATAACCCGTGGGACACAGACAAGGTTCCGGGCGGAAGCTCGGGCGGCGCGGCGGCCGCGGTGGCAGCAAGACTCTCTCCCGTGGCTCTCGGCTCCGACACCGGCGGCTCTATCCGTCAGCCCTGCTCTTTCTGCGGCGTTTCAGGCCTCAAGCCGACTTACGGTGCGGTTTCGCGTTACGGGCTTGTAGCCTATGCGTCGTCTCTCGACCAGATAGGCCCTATGGGTAAAACAGTTGACGACTGCGCCGCTCTTTTTTCCGTAATCCAGGGCAAGGACGAAAAAGACGGCACCTCCATGGTCTATCCGAAATTTGACTTTGATAAAGCCGTCAAAGGCGATGTCGGCGGCAAAAAAATCGGTATTCCCGAAGATTATCTCGGCGAAGGCATTTCGCCCGACGTAAAGGACGCGGTTCTTGCCGCTGCCGATATCTTCCGTGCAAACGGCGCTTCTGTTGAAACCTTTAAGATGCCGATAGTAAAATATGCAATACCAGCATATTACATTATTGCCTGTGCGGAAGCGTGCTCAAACCTCTCGAGATATGACGGCATAAAATACGGCTATTCAAGCCCCAACGCCGACACGCTTATGGAGACATACGTGAAAACGCGTTCGGAGGGCTTCGGCATGGAGGTTAAGCGTCGCATAATGCTCGGCAACTTCGTTTTAAGCTCCGGCTATTATGACGCATACTACAATAAGGCTCTTAAGGCTAAAAAGCTTATACAGAACGCCTTTTACGACGCCTTCAAAAAATATGATATGCTCTTAGGCCCCGTAGCTCCCACTACGGCGCTTAAAATAGGTGAAAGCCTTTCCGACCCGCTTAAAATGTACCTCGGCGACATATACACGGTTATGATAAACATAGCCGGTATGCCGTCAATGTCCGTCCCCTGCGGATTTGACAAAGACAATATGCCGATAGGTATGCAGATTATAGGCAAGCCGTTTGAAGAGGCGGAAATTATGAGTGCCGCAAAGGCATTTGAAAATGTCACCGACTTTCACAATAAGCTGCCGGATTTAGGCTAAGGAGGTAAAGCTTTATGGAATGGGAAATAGTTATGGGACTTGAAGTCCACACGGAGCTTGCCACCAAGACTAAAATCTTCTGCGGCTGTTCCACCGAGTTCGGCGGTGAGCCGAACACTCACGTTTGCGAAATTTGCTCCGGTATGCCCGGAACACTTCCGCTTCTCAACAAAAGAGTTGTGGAGTTCGCCGTGAGAACCGGCATAGCAACAAACTGCACGATTACTCAAAATAACAAATTCGACCGAAAAAACTATTTTTACCCCGATCTGCCGAAAGCGTATCAGATATCGCAGCTTTATCTGCCTATCTGCCGCAACGGCTTTATAGAGGTCAAGGATAAGGACGGCAATTCCAAAAAGATAGGAATTCACGAAATTCATATGGAGGAGGATGCAGGCAAGCTCGTCCACGATGAATTTGAGGACTGTACTCTTGTAGACTACAACCGCTGCGGCGTGCCGCTGCTTGAAATTGTTTCGGAGCCGGATTTCAGAAGTGCCGAGGAGGTGCTCTCGTATCTTACGGAGCTGCGTTCGATTCTTCAGTACATCGGCGTTTCGGACTGCAAGATGCAGGAGGGCTCTTTAAGAGCGGACGTGAACCTTTCGGTTCGCCCAAAGGGACAAAAGGAATTCGGAACACGTACCGAGATGAAAAACCTCAACTCCTTCAGAGCAATAGCGAGAGCTATCGAGTATGAGGCCGAAAGACAAATCGAGCTTCTTGAGGACGGCGAAAAGGTAATGCAGGAAACGCGCCGTTGGGATGATAACAAGGGATACAGCTATGCAATGCGTTCCAAGGAGGACGCTCAGGATTATAAATACTTCCCCGAGCCCGACCTTCCGCCGATTGAAATCTCGGACGAATATATAGAAAATGTCAAAAACACTCTGCCCGAGCTTCCGGAAGCAAAAAAAGCTCGCTATATGTCACAGTTCGGTCTTCCCGAATACGACACCGGAATCATAACCTCGGACGTAAATCTCGTAAAGCTCTTTGAGCATACCGTTGAAATCTGTAATTCGCCTAAGGATGCGGCAAACTGGATAATGGGCGAGCTTATGAAAATGCTCAATGACACCGGCACCCTGTCAGAAAATATGTCGTTTAATCCCGATTCGCTCGGCAAACTCATAAATATGATAAAGGCCGGCAAAATCAACCGCGGCACAGCAAAATCGGTATTTGAAAAAATATTCACCGAGGATGTCGATCCCGAAAAATATGTTGAAGAAAACAACCTCGGTCTTGTCACCGACCTTTCGGCTATTCGCCCCGTAATTGAGCAGGTAATAGCCGACAACGAAAAGAGTGTAAGCGAGTATAAAGCAGGCAAAACCCAGGCAATGGGGTACATCATGGGTCAGGCAATGCGCGCTCTCAAGGGCAAGGCACCGGCTCAAGAGGTTCAAAAAATACTCAAGGAAATTTTAGGCTGATGAATACCAAATATCTTTTTCTTGACATAGACGGCACGCTCGTAGGTTTTGACGGCGTTATGCCCTCGTCGGCGTCGGAGGCGCTGAAAAAAGCTCACGAAAACGGTCACAAGCTCGTAATCTGCACCGGCAGACAGCTCTCGCAGGTTTATCCGTGGCTTTTAAAGGAGATTCCCTTTGACGGTTTGATTTTATCGGGCGGAGCTATGGTTATAAATGACGGCAAGGTGGCAGCTCATCACTTTATAAGTCAAAGCAGTCTCAAAAAGCTGACCGACTACTTCGAGAACAGCAACACCGCATATTATCTGCAAACACAGAACTTTCTCGTATCCAAAAAATGGTGCGTCGACCGCACGCTTTCGCTCTTTAATAAGCTTGGATACACCAAGGAGGATTTACTGACGCTCTTCGGAGAAACGGTAATCGATGATAACGCCGGAAGCAGGAGCGATATTGAAAAGCTGATATATTACGATTCGGGTGTTGATTTTTCCGAGCTGCAAAAGAATATAGGCGATGAATTCTATATTGTCGGATACAGCTTCGGCAATCTCGGCAATACAAGCGGGGAGATTGCGGCGCGCGGAGTCAACAAAGCCAGCGGAATTAAAGAATATCTCGATTGCTGCGGCGGAGACATAAACGACGCATTCGCATTCGGCGACGCGGAAAACGATGTCGAAATGTTTAAGAGCGTAAACACGGGCATAGCAATGGGGAACGCCTGTGACGAGCTCAAACACTTGGCCTCGTATATAACCGCCGATATCATGGATGACGGTCTATACAAAGCGTTTGTGCATTTCGGTTTGATTTGAATTTTGATTATAAAGCAAAAAAGCACGTTTGAGTTATTGCTCAAACGTGCTTTTACTGTTTATTTGTTATCTTCCGAGATACGGCATGGGATTAGTTCGTCTGCCGTTTACATAGACCTCAAAGTGAAGATGCGGTCCGGTTACGTTACCCGAGGAGCCTATATTCGCAATAGGCTGACCTGCCGAAACCTTTTGACCGACACGCACCTTAAACGAACCGGGTAAGGTATGCGCATAGAGCGTTGAAAGGCCGTTGCCGTGATTTATGACAATATAATAGCCCCAGCTCGGATGATATGTTGCCGTGGTTACGGTTCCCGAAGCCGCCGCTACTATTGTAAGACCGGTACTTCCGCCGCCCGGCTTTACTATATCTATACCGCCGTGACGTCTTGCTCCGCCGTAGCCCGAAGAAACGGACGTTGCACCTATTGCCGGCCAAACAAATCTGCCGCCTGTTGTAATGACCTTGCCGCCTGAGTTACCTTTTCCGGTGATCGGCGCCTTTGTGCCTATCTGTATAACCTCGTTTACAGGCTCCGAAAGAGTCACTCTTGAAACCTCTTTCGATGAAACACGAGTACCGTCAATATAGGTTACAAGCTCCGTAACCTGCTGAACTCCGTTCACACCCTTTGTTGTAACCTTTTTTGTGCCTGTATAGAGATTGGCATTATTTACGTTTGTGCTTGTATAGGCTATTGCTTCATTATGAGTTTCGGTCTTTGTGACCTGCACTCTGACATAGTTTACCTCACTCGAAACAAGCAGCTTGTCGCCGGAACGAATCGTCTCGGAAAGGCCGGGATTCAGCTGCACCAATTCGGAAACGGTGAGCCCGTTTGCGGAAGCGATTCCCGAAACGGTATCTCCGTCCTTTACCGTGTAATACACCGCTTCGCTCTTTTTTGATTTGAGCTTGGCGGATAGCTTTTCCGCGTCCCAAACCGTAGCCTCATTATCGGGATAAAGCCCCTGCTCATATGTTATGTTTTCAACGAAGCTCTTTGCCGCGTTGGGGTCGTCTATTTTATAATCGCTGAGTATCTTATCGAAAACGCTTGTAGCGTCCGTCTCATTTTTAACGGCGCACAAGAAATCGCCGTTAATATATATGCCGCAGGCATTGGTGATATTGCTGTCTGAATTTTCTATGAGCTTATCGCACATTGACGAGGAGTCGGTAAGGTCGGTCTTATTTACGACCTTGAGCTGATACTGCGCAGGCTTAATAAGCTCCTGCTCCTTACCGGAGGCAGACGCAGCGGTTTTGAGCCTTGTTTTGGCCTGCTGCTCGGCGTCGAGATATTCCGACTCGTTTTTGGCATAGCCTATTACGGAGCCGTTATATTTTATCTCAAGAGCGAGCGTGGCTTTGTTCCAATAGCCTATCGTGGAGCAAAGCACACCGAGGCAAATAATCGGGACAAGCAGATTTACCGCAAAAGTAAACACTATGCCATGCCTCGAAAATGCCTTCTTTATATAAATACGCAGCTTCGCTTCGGCGGATTTTCTATCTGTATGGATAAGGGAATTTAAGCCTGAGCTGACTCTTTTTATATCTGCCATAAGGAGCTTGAATTCCGCGCTTACGGTTTTGAAGGTCTTGAGCATAAATTTGTCAATCACAAGAAACACGGCAAAAAATACCGCTCCGACTGTTTTTACGGGACGCGAAAGCCCCCTCGACAACCATTTCCCGAATTTCATAAATCCGGAGCCTGCCGTAAAACCTATGTGATATATTAAGTTGTAAAGCTTTTCAAAAAACATAACAGCCTCACAATAAAATAGTAAAAGTTATTTTACCATACAATGCGACAAATTTCAACCTTACGCTTTTACATACCCGTTGCCGAACATCTTATCTATTTGGCGTTTTATTCCTTTGTGCTCCGGCAAAAGCAAACCGCCGTCTGTCGCAATTATCATTTGAGCACTCTTTTGCGCCTCGTTGAGCATTCCGGTGTCCGTCAGAATATCTGCAATCCGCAGCGACGGCAATCCGTGCTGCTTTGAACCGAAGAAGTCTCCGGGGCCACGCATTTTAAGGTCCTCATCCGCTATTAAAAAGCCGTCGGTAGTCTTGCACATTATATCAAATCTGCGTTTTGCCTCATCGTTTTGTGCATCCGACACCAAAATACACGTGGAGGGCGCACTTCCCCTGCCGACTCTGCCGCGAAGCTGATGAAGCTGCGAGAGTCCGAATCGCTCGGCATTTTCGATGACCATAATCACGGCATTCGGCACGTCCACACCTACCTCGATAACCACGGTGGACACAAGAAGCTGTATTTTGCCGCTCTCAAAATCGCGCATTATATTGTCCTTTTCCTTGGGCTTCATTTGACCGTGCAAAAGTCCGAGCCTGTAACCCCTGAATGCGGTATTTTGTAAAAGCTTGTAATACTCCTGTGCAGGTATCAGGTCGCTGTCGCCCTCCTCGACAAGCGGACAGACGATATATGCCTGAAAGCCCCTATCAAGATGCTTCTTTATGAATTTGTATATTCTCTCATGCAGAGCCTGAGACACACAATATGTCTCGGTTTTTTGCCTGCCCGGCGGCAGCTCGTCGAGCACCGACACCGAAAGGTCGCCGTAAATTATGAGTCCGAGCGTTCTCGGTATGGGCGTAGCCGACATAACGAGAATGTTTGGATTTTCTCCCTTTTGGGAAAGCGACGCCCGCTGTGCCACACCAAACCTGTGCTGCTCATCGGTGACGGCTAATCCGAGGCGGCTAAACTCAACGTCGCCCTGTATAATCGCGTGCGTTCCTATGACAAGCTTCGCGGAACCGTCGCGCAACTCCTTTTTTATTTCTCTCTTTTCCTTAGCCGTGCTGCTTCCGGTCAAAAGCACAATCTTTATATCTGTACCGTCAAAGATTTTTGAAAGAGTTCTGTAATGCTGCTCGGCAAGAACCTCCGTAGGTGCCATAAATGCGCTCTGCATACCGTTTTTTGCCGCGTTATATATAAGTGCCGCCGCCACAAGAGTTTTACCGGAGCCGACGTCGCCCTGAAGCAGACGGTTCATCGGCTCACCCGATTTCATATCGGACAGTGCCTCAAAGACCGCTCTTTTTTGCGCTCTTGTCGGAGAAAACGGCAGACGGTGATAAAACTCTTCAGTACAGTCATTTTTGATAACCATCTCGGTTTTTTCTTCACCCGTTCGTTCCTTGATGGATAAAAGTCCCAGCTGCAATATGAAAAGCTCGTCGAAAATAAGCCTTTTTCTCGCCCTGTCAAGTGACTCGAAGCTTTCCGGAAAATGGATGTTGCGTATTGCATAATCAAGAGAGCAAAGGTCGTTTTTCTCAAGTATTTCGGACGGCATAAAATCAGGTATCTCTTTGCAGCCTTTTAATGCCTGCATTGTGCATTTTTCCGTGAGTTTGGAGCTCACATCAGCCGTTTGCGGATAAACAGGACGTATTCTGTCCTTATCCTCTCCTTTTGAAATCAACGGCGATACCATTTGCCTTATGCCGTGCTTATCTACTGTGATTTTGCCGAAAAAGAGATACTCTTCGCCCTCCTTCAGCATACTGTCAATAAACTTGTTGTTAAAAAAGACAAGATTTAATATGCCTATGCCGTCCGTAACGCTTGTTTTTGAAAGCAGCCTGCCTCCGGGTATTCTGATCTTAGAGGGAGTGTAGCTGACAACAGCACGGATACAGCATTCCGTATCAACCGGAGCTTCCCTTATGGGGACAACGCGGCTCCAATCCTCATACGCGCGCGGATAAAAGCGCAAAAGGGCGCCGACCGTATCGACGCCGAGCTTTGAAAATGCCTCGGCACGAGCAGGTCCGACACCCTTTAAATATTGTATTTCGGTTGAAAAGTCCATTATGAACACATCCGAGAATTGTTTTTGAAAACGTCCTGTTATTCGACGGACGAAATGAAGTAGTAAACCGGCTGACCGCCGTTAATGACATTTACCTCAACATTGGGGAAACGCTCCTGAAGCCGCGCCGAAAGGACATTTGCCGAGTTTTCGTCGGCGTCCTCACCGTAAAATACGGTTATAAGCGAGCCGCCGAATTTCTTGACAAGACGGCGTGTAACTCTGTATGCGGCGTTTACAAGGTCATCCTCCACAAGGGTTATTTTGCCGTCCTCCATGCCGAGGTACTGACCCTCCTTGATTTTTTGTCCGCCGAACACGCTGTCACGTGCGGCAAACGTGACCTGAGCCGTATGAACGCTCTCGGCCGCCTTCGCCATATTCAAATGGTTTTCCTTGCTTGAAAGGCTCTCGTCAAAATTGAGCATTGCGGTAATGCCTTGCGGAACAGTCTTTGTTGCGACAACACTGACGCCCCTGTCAGCAAGATTTACGGTTTGCTCCGCCGCCATTATAATATTTTTATTGTTCGGCAAAACAAAAACGTGCTTTGCCGGAGTTGACTCAACGGCATTTAAAATATCATCGGTACTCGGATTCATAGTCTGACCGCCCGAAACAACTACATCACAGCCAAGCTCCTTAAAGAGCTCTGCCATACCGTCACCTGCCGCAACTGCGACAAAGCCGTAATCTTTGGTCGGCTGTACTCTATTGATTTCGGTATCACGACTTAAATTTTCTTCTTTGTTGTCCTTTTTGGCGTCCATACCGACATCGGCATTCGCGTGCTGATAACGCATATTGTCTATTTTAATATTTATGAGCTGACCTATTTTGAGAGCGGCCTGAATTACATTGCCGGGTTCGTTTGAATGGACGTGAACCTTTACTATATCGTCATCGTCAACCACAACAACGCAGTCGCCTATCGACTCAAGATATGCCTTTAATTTGAGCGGTGTGCTCTCCGGATTTTTCGATTTTGTTATGAGGAACTCGCTGCAATAACCGTATTTGATGTCTCCCGAAGCCGCCGCCACGACGGATTTGCTTTCCTCGGCATTGCTCTTTGCGGGCGAGGCATCGTCATTGCTTTCTATAAACTTGCCCTCGTTTATATAGCCTCTGATACCGTCGAGTATATAGAGAAATCCCTGGCCGCCGGCATCTACCACGCCTGCCTCTTTGAGAACGGGCAAAAGCTCAGGTGTTTCGGCAAGAGCCTCCTGCGCCGCGCGGTAAGCCTCGTCGAGAACAGCACCGCAGTCATCTAAGGCGAGTGCCTCCGCTGCTGCCGCCGCCTTGCGCACAACGGTTAAAATAGTACCCTCGGTGGGCTTCATAACAGCCTTATAAGCCGACTCCTTGCCGAGAGTGAGAGCTGCGGCAAGGTCTTTGCCGCCTACCTCCTTTTTACCCTTGAAGCCGTTTGAAATGCCTCTGAAAACGAGCGATAATATAACGCCGGAATTTCCTCGCGCGCCCCTCAAAAGAGCTGCGGCGGTTTTGGCCGCGACGATACTCAAATCCTCGTCATCGCTTACCACCTGAAGCTCTCTGACTGCCGCCGAGGAGGTCATTGACATATTTGTTCCGGTATCGCCGTCCGGTACCGGAAATACGTTGAGCGCGTCAACGTCCTTTCTGTGATTCAGTATATTGTTAGCGCCGGAAATGAAAGCGCGTTTAAACTGCTTACCTGTTAACAAAACTTGTACACTCCTATTATTCTTTCATTCCGTCAACAAACACATTGACTTTTTTCACGCCGAGACCCGTTGACTGCTCGACGGTATATCTGACCTTGTTTGTTATGGAATCCACTATGGTTCCGATATTAACGCCGTAAGTCACGATTATGTGAAGATCTATTATTAAATCGCCGCCGTCGGCACGCACGCCGACGCCCTTATCCGGATAATTCTTACGTTTAAAAAGAAGCGACCGAAGCCCCTGTGACGCGCCGCTGTTAGCCATACCAGCAACGCCGAAGCACGAGGTTACGGTTTGACCGATAAGCTCCGAAAAATAATGCTGATGTATCTCAATAACGCCGAGATAATTTTCAATTTTAATCATACATCGGTTTATATTGCAAAAGCGCAATATTCTCCTTTCCTGTGATGTTGTTATTATATACCATAAACCGCACAAATACAATATTGTATCCGAACGGCGGCTCAGCTTAAGCTCCAGCGGCAAATTCCCGCATAGAGATGGTCGGAGGAATACGAGAAATCCGGCTTTAGGCCCTTTTTATACGCCGCAAAGCCGCTCCTGTAACAAACGGGAACAAACGGCATATCGTTTAAGAAGCTGTCAAGGAACTCTGAAAGCCCTATGCTGCCCTCGCAAAAGGCTTCGTAATCGGTAACCGCACGCAACGAGAAATCTATACCCTTTGACGCAGACCCTTTTTCCGAAAAGAACGGGCGCAAATCAAGATTTTCGGTAAGCTTGATTTCTCCTAAATACAGGTCAAAATCACCGGAAGCGATTTTCTGGTTGTATTTATCAAGCGGAACGGCATCAACTGTCACGGAAAAACCTATGCTTCTGAGGCTTTCGGCTATGCTGTTCGCCGCCGCCGCGCGGAAGCTGTTTTCGCTGTTCACAAGAAGAGACACCTTAAGGTTCTGTGAGCCGTTTGTAAGAGAACCGTCCTTTGCATATTTATTATATCCTGTTTTTGTCAGTATGGACTTTGCCTTGTCGGCATTTGCACTCTCGGCGAAATTGATGTTTGTAATTCCCGAAAGTTCTGAAAACGCAGGATTGAACAGAAGCGGAGCTGCTGTTGCATAGCCCTGATACGACGACGAAGCAATGTCTTTTTTATCTATTGCGTAATATATTGCGGTTCTGACGGCGGACGATGAGAGAACATCCTTTGAGTCGTTAATACCGAGAAAAACAAGGTTGTTCATATTGACCGTACTGCTGTCAACGGAGACATGGCGGTAAACGCTGTCGCTCATATCCTTGAAGAGAAAGTTCACATTGCCTATTTCGAGAGCATTTTCGGCATAGGTGAAATTTTCTATTTCATAAAGCTTTATCTCGGGTATATTTACGCTGCCGCCGTAATTTTCATTCTTGGAAAACACCCCGTCGCTGTACACATAAGGGCCGCTGCCTATCGGTATATTTTCCGTCTTATCGGCTGTGCCGTTTTTTACAACGGGAAAACTGAGTGCATTCAGCACATACGGGTCCGGTGAAGAGAGCGTAAACGTAACAGCTCCGCCGGACGCCTTTGCCGACTGAATATTTGACAGCAGCTGCCCGTAGCGCGACGACGCCTTTGCCTTATTGAACGAATATACGACGTCCTGCGGCGAAACTGACGAACCGTCCGAAAAGCGCGCACCTGAGAGTGTAACGGTAACCGAAGTTCCGGTAATATCACCCTTTTCGGCTATCACATTTTCGGGCGTATAGTCTGCCTTGACCTTAAAAAGCGGGTCGTAGGCTAAATCCGTAAGGCTTATATTTTCCGTGCCGACGGCAAAAAAAGGATTCAGCGAATCATTATTGGAATACGGCAAAACAAGGTCGTTTGCCGATGAGGCAGTGCTGTCGCCCGAGGCGGCAGAGCCGGTCTGCTCATCCGAACCTCCGTTGCCGTTATCCTTGCGGCAGGCCGAAAAAATACATACCGCAGAAAGCAAAAGGCATATTGCAGAAAATATTTTCTTTTTCACTGTCGCACTCTCCTTTTAAAGCGATATTCTCTGAATCCGAACGGTTTTTGCCGTGTCACGGCTTACGGTGAATATAACACCGTCAAGCTCGGCTTCACCGTCGGGATTTTGAAAGCGCACCGGCAAATTGGTTTTCATCTTTTCTATCGCAAGCTCGGGGGTAACGCCCAATACGGACATTTTAGGCCCGGTCATGCCTACATCGGTTATATATCCCGTACCGTGCGGCAATATTTGCTCGTCTGCCGTGGGCACATGGGTGTGAGTTCCAAACACAGCCGAAGCCCTTCCGTCAAGATAAAAGCCCATAGCGCGCTTTTCGGCAGTCGCCTCTGCATGGAAATCGACAATTATTATATCGGTTTCTCTTTTCAGCTTCTCCAATACACGGTCTATACATATAAAGGGATTTTCGAGCGGCTCCATAAACACCGTGCCGCAGAGATTTACCACGCCTACCCTGTATGCGCCCCTGTCAACTATCGTATGGCCTCTGCCGGGAGCCTCTTTTCCGTAGTTTGCGGGCCTTAAAAGAAACTCGTTTCTCTCAAGCTCGTCATATATTTCACGACGTCTGAAGGTGTGGTTGCCGCCGGTTATAACATCCGCGCCGCTCGTAAAAATATCATCGGCGGACATCGGCAATATGCCGTTCCCGACAGCGGAATTTTCGCCGTTTACCACCGTCACGTCTATATTATTTTCTCTTTTAAATTTCGGTAAACAATTCCTCAGCTTTTCGCAGCCCGACGCCGATACGACATCGCCCACGGCGAGGATGTTTATTGTATTTGACATAATGCACCGTTTCTGTTTGTTTTTTCGAAAAGCTAAGCCCCGATAACACTCAAAGTTTTTCTCTTTAAGGCATCAGGGCTTAAAAATTATTTCGCGTAATCGACAGTCCTGTTTTCGCGTATGATGTTGACCTTTATCTGACCGGGATATTCAAGCTCATCCTCAATCTTTTTGACAACTTCGCGCGCAACAAGTGCCATCTGATCGTCACTTATAACTTCGGGCTTAACCATTATGCGAATCTCACGGCCTGCCTGAATTGCAAATGACTTCTCAACGCCCTCAAACGACGTTGCTATTTCTTCAAGTTTTTCAAGACGCTTGATGTAGTTCTGAACATTTTCACGTCTTGCGCCGGGTCTTGCGGCTGAAATTGCGTCCGCCGCCTGAACGAGACAAGCAACAACCGTCTTTGCCTCCACGTCGCCGTGGTGAGCCTGAATTGCATGTACTACATTCTCGTTTTCCTTATATTTCCTTGCGTATTCAACGCCCAAATCGACATGAGAGCCTTCAAATTCACGGTCAAGCGCCTTGCCTATATCGTGGAGAAGTCCCGCTCTTTTAGCCGTTTTAACATCGGCACCGAGCTCTGCCGCCATAAGCCCCGCTATGTAGGAAACCTCAAGCGAATGATTAAGCACATTCTGGCCGTAGCTTGTGCGGTATTTTAATTTTCCGAGTATCTTGACAAGCTCCGGATGTATGCCGTTTACACCTGCGTCAACTACTGCGCGTTCACCGGTCTGACGTATGGTCTGCTCAACCTCGCGCTTTGATTTTTCGTACATCTCCTCAATGCGTGCGGGATGTATTCTGCCGTCGGAAATAAGCTTTTCGATAGTAAGTCTTGCTATTTCGCGACGAACCGGTTCAAAACTTGAAACGGTTATGGCTTCCGGTGTGTCGTCGATTATAAGGTCAACACCGGTTATTGTTTCAAGTGTACGTATGTTTCTGCCCTCGCGGCCGATTATACGGCCCTTCATCTCGTCATTGGGAAGAGTAACCACCGAAACCGTGGCTTCTGCAGCCTGATCAGCGGCACAGCGCTGTATTGCGGTAGAGATTATCTCACGCGCAAGAGCGTCCTGCTCATCCTTGGTTCTCTGCTCAAAGTCCATAATTTTAACGGCCTTGTCGTGAGTGAGCTCCTCATCGAGATTTTGCAAAAGCAAGGTCTTAGCCTGTTCCTTTGTATAGCCCGAAATTTTCTCGAGCATATCGAACTGGCTCTTTTTGATTTTTTCAACCTCTTCGAGTTTTTTATCGGCTGTTTTGACCTTTTCGTTTAAAGCTTCTTCTTTTGCTTCAAGAGCCTCTGTCTTTTTATCGAGAGACTCCTCTTTTTGAATTATTCTGCGTTCCTGCCGCTGAACCTCCGCTCTGCGCTCTCTGTTTTCCTTTTCAGCCTCGGATCTCAACGAATGGATTTCGTCCTTTGCTTCCAAAATCGCTTCTCTCTTTTTATTTTCCGCTGTCTGAACAGCCTGATTTACGATTCTGGTAGCTTCCTCCGTAGCTGAGCCTATAGCAGACTCCGCCACCTTTTTACGGTGTACCTCGCCGAGTACAAATCCGACGACTCCGAAAACAACAGCAGCTGCGACTGCGGCTATTATAGCTATCGTTACAGGATTCAAAAAGTTCTGCACCTCCTTTTGGTTTTTAGTTTTCCGATTATCATGCTTGAAAATAAGAAAATTTATTGGTTTTTGACAGTGTAACGGTATCATTTGTAATACTGTTCGCATTTTAATACACTATCTAAGATATTTTATATCTTTTTATATAATAAGTCAAGAAAAAGCGGACCGTTAGGCACAAAAACTGTCGATATATAAGATACAAAAGACGCGCCGCAAAGGCTCACAGCCGTTGCGACGCGCCAAACACGATTTAAAATTTTTAACGTATAGCCGAAACCGAATTACGCGAGCTTGAGATCCTCCCAAAGCTTTGAAAGAAGATCAAGCGTATCCTGGTCAAGGTTGTGGAAGAACTGCGTTTTCACTTCCTGCTTGGGGTAGAGCACCTCGTTATCCTTATTCACATACCTGTCATCGCTGAGAACAGCCGTAACGGGGCAGAGATAGCCGAGATAATTGGCGTTGTGGAGTGCCACTTCGGGCTCGCACATATAATTTATAAACAGCTCAGCAGCCTTTTTGTTTTCAGAGCTTGACGGGATGCACATTACGTCGACAAATTTATTTGTTCCCTCCTTGGGGTAAACAAATGCAAGATCGTCATTTTCCTGCTTCATTGTGAGGTAATCTCCTGCGTAATACGGAGCCATGGCGGCTTCGCCCGCCTCCATCTTATTAAATACCTCATCCATAACATACGACTGAATCAGCGGCTTTTGCTCCTTGAGCTTTTCCTCCGCAGCGCGCCACTCATCGGGATTCGTCGAGTTTACATCGTAGCCGAGAAGATACTGTGCCACACCGAATGCGTCGCGAGAATTGTTGAATGTGAGAATTTCGCCGGAATATTTCGGATCCCACATAGCGCTCCAGCTGTCGGGCTTTTCGGAAACCATGGTCGTATTATAGATAAGTCCGACCATACCGCCCGTGTAAGCTACTGTATACTCGTTGTTTTCGTCAAAGAAAAGGTTTTTGTATTCGTCGCCGATACCCTCGTAATTGGTTATCACCGAATAGTCAAGCTTCTGTAAGAGTCCCTCGTTCTTTAAACGCTCTGCCATATAATCCGACGGAATTATAACATCGTAATTTACTCCGCCGCTCTTGAGCTTTGCATAAAGGTCCTCGTTACTGTCATACATATTATAGTTGACCTTTATTCCCGTGAGCTTTTCAAATTCGGAGATGACGTCAACGCTTCCGCCCTCGCCGTCGGAAATGTACTCACCCCAGTTATATACATTTATTTCGGTACCCTTGAGCTCCTCGATATTATAATTTCCGAGAAGAGCGGCCGTATCAAGCTTTTCGGTTTTAAGCGAGCAGCCCGAAAGCATAAGTATTCCCGCAAGCAAGGTCAATGTTAATACAACAGAAATTATCTTTTTCATTTTTCACGTTCCTTTCTCAACCCTCTGAGCCTTTGGCTCTTTTACGTTCCTTCTTTTCGCTGCGCGCCTGAAGCACATTCATAAGAATCATAAGCACAAGCACCGATATAAATATCAGCGTCGATAACGCATACATATCGGGTTTTACCTTCTTCTTTGTCATTGAGAAAATGACTATCGGAAGAGTCTGGAATTTTGCGCCGCTTACAAAATAGCTGATTATGAAGTCGTCAAGCGAAAGCGTAAAGGCCATTATAAAGCCGGTTATTATACCGGACTTGATATTTGGAAGCACAACCTTGAAAAACGCGGAGGTCGGTGTGCAGCCGAGGTCCTGCGCCGCCTCCGAGAGATGGCGGTCGGTCTGTCGAAGCTTCGGCAATACGGAAAGTATGACATAAGGCAAATTAAACGTGACGTGAGCTATTAAAAGCGTGGGGAAGCCCAAAACGCTGCTCGACGACACTATTTTGCCGGCAAATACAAAAAGAAGCATCATCGAAACACCCGTAACTATTTCCGGATTCATCATAGGTACGTTTGTAACGGTCATAACGGCACTTCTCAGCCACCGTTTTTTCATTGCATTTATTCCGACTGCCGCCGCCGTTCCGATAATAATCGAAATAAGAGCGGAGGTAACGGCTAAAACAAGTGTGTTACGAAGAGCCGTAAGAGCCGTGGCGTTACGGAACATTTCGACATACCATTTCAGCGAAAAACCCGACATAACGCTTGTGCTGTTTGAGGCGTTAAACGAGAACACCACCATAACGAGCATCGGGGCATAAAGAAATAACATTATAAGAGCGATGTATATTTTTTTGAGAGCTTTCATATTATCATCGCCCCCTCTTCATTATCGGCAAAGCGATTCATAATAAGCATACATACTATTATGAGAAGCATCAGCACAAGTGAGAGCGACGCTCCGAGATTGTAGTTGTACGCTGACTGGAACTGCATTTCAATGGAGTCTCCGATAAGCAGGAATTTTCCGCCGCCGAGCTTTTGGCTGATATAAAAGGTACTTACCGACGGGACGAACACCATTGTTATACCGGAGATAACGCCGGGCAGGCTTAGCGGAAAGATGACCTTTTTGAGCACCTGAAGCTTACCCGCTCCGAGATCCTGTGCCGCTTCAACAAGGCTTTTATCAAGCTTTGACATAACAGAGTATATCGGCAGCACCATATACGGCAAAAAGTTATATACCATTCCGAGGATTACCGCGCCCGGAGTGTTGATAAGCTGCGCCGTGGGCAGCCCCACAGCCTTTAAAAGCGAATTTATAAGGCCTGTATTTGAGAGAATCGTTATCCACGAATATGTGCGGATAAGGAAATTCATCCACATGGGGAGCATTATGAGCATCATTATGGTTCGCTGAGTGTTCGCACGGCTCTTTGCCATAATATACGCGAGCGGATATGCAAGAATAAGGCAAATGACCGTAGCCAAAACCGCATACCACGCAGATCTGCCGAAGATAGCTCCGTAGGATGAAAGCGCCCTGATATTGTCAAGGGTAAGTGCGCCGCTGCGGTCGGTAAAAGCGTAGTAGATTACCATTATAAGCGGAGCCAAGATAAAAAGCACCGCCCATATCATATACGGAGCGTTTATGAGCTTTAAGGTGAGAGAAGACTTTTTCATGGCTTACTCTCCAATCTCGGAGACTTCGTCTTCATCCGTAAGCTCTGCATTGGGGTCGGAAAGCTCGTCAAATTCTTCGCTGAACGAGCTGTAATCGCCGTAAAGACCCGAATATTCGCTCTTTTTCATTATCTGAATTTCATCCGGCTTTATCGAAATACCTATACGGTCGCCGACTTCGGCTTTTTCGGTGGTCTGTATCATCCACTTAAAGCCTTTAATGTCAACGATTATTTCATAGTGAACGCCCTTAAACGTAACAGAGGTAACGTCGCCGGAGAGCATACCCTCCCCGGGCGGCACCATATCTATATCCTCCGGTCGCACAACTACATCTACGGGTTCGTTAAGACCGAAGCCCTTATCGACGCAGCGGCAGCGCATACCCTGGAATTCGACGTTGTAGTCGGAGAGCATAACACCGTCCACAATATTGCTTTCGCCTATGAAATCCGCAACAAAAGCGTTCTGCGGTTCATTGTAAATATCGGTGGGCGAGCCTATCTGCTGAATAACGCCGCCGTCCATAACCACTATGGTATCGGACATGGAGAGTGCTTCCTCCTGGTCGTGCGTTACATATATAAACGTTATGCCGAGCCGCTGCTGTATGGCTTTGAGCTCGCTTTGCATATCCTTGCGAAGCTTTAAGTCAAGTGCGCCGAGCGGTTCGTCGAGAAGCAATACGCGCGGTTTAACGGCAAGGGCGCGCGCAATTGCGACGCGCTGCTGCTGACCTCCGGAAAGAGATGAAACATTGCGTTTTTCAAATCCCTTGAGGTTTACGAGCGAGAGCATCTCTTCAACGATTTTTTTAATTTCACTTTTTGACTTCTTCTGAAGCTTTAAACCGAAGGCGATATTGTCCGCAACGTTAAGGTTGGGGAACAGTGCATAACGCTGAAAAATGGTGTTCACCTGTCGTTTATGAGCAGGAACACCATTTATTTTTTTACCTTCGAAAACGACATCGCCGCTGTCCGGAGAGAGAAACCCGGCTATTATACGAAGTGTCGTCGTTTTACCGCAGCCCGAGGGTCCGAGTAAGGTGACGAATTCGCCGTCGTGTATCTCGAGACTCACATCTTTTAGTATAGGCTGGTCATCAAAGCTTATTGAAATGTTCTTAAGGTCAATTATTACTGCTTTGTTTTCCAATTATGCAGCCCCTTTCCAACCGATAGATATTGTTGGGAAGTACAAAAGTATGCACTCCCTAATTGGTATGAGATAAATATAATTTGAAAATCATAAAAAGTCAATGTTTTTATCGAAAAACGGCGGAATATATTTTCCCGACGATACCGCCGAAGCCTAAACGAGTAAAAATATATGCTTCGCCGCATTTTCGGGGCATAAAAAAAGTAAGCGGGGAAAATATCCTCGCTTACCTTTATTTCTTTAAATTATTCCTGTGCGGGAGCGCCTACCGGGCATGTATCTGCACAAGTACCGCAGTCAATGCACTTATCTGCATCTATTTCATACTTGCCGTCGCCTTCGCTGATAGCCTCAACCGGACACTCAGCAGCACAAGCGCCGCATGAAATGCAGTCATCCGAAATCTTATATGCCATTTTACATGACCTCCTTTATTATGTTTAAACACATTGTAACATATATTTTTTGAATTTCAATACCATATTTGATAATGTAAAAAATTTTTTATCAGTCTTTGCTTTTTGCAAAAACGGCTTTGAGATTTGCGCCCTTTAAAATGAATATTTCGCGGAAAAGCATAACCGAGAGAAAAGAAATAGTACCGCCCATAAGCACGTCGCTGAAGAAGTGAGCGCCGACAACTATTCTGCTTACGGCAACAATTCCCGTGAACAATATCGGGCATATCCAAAGGGCGGCTCTTTTGCCCTTGCTCTTTATACCGAGAGAATCCGCGAGCATTATAAGCCCGTAGCTCATTCCCGCGGCGCAGGTGTGACCGCTCGGGAAAGACTTGCACGCGTCTGTCGTGCCGAAGAGCGTCATCATTTGCGCCTTATCCATCTGACCGTTTCTCACATACCATCTTGTGAAATTCGCAAATCCGCCTATTGAAGCCCCGCCGGCGGTATTCATAGCGCGGTAACGCATACGGCCGAACGGGATTTTAACTATCGCAACCACGGCATTTGCGAGTATTACGGTGCAAATCATTGCAAACGCAAAGTTTATAAGCTTTTTTATGGATTCATCGGAGAAATTCTTTACGGCAAGGGTTCCGAACAGCATAAAAAGCGCCGCCAAAAACAGCGCAATCCCCGACAAAAAAGCCGAGCCCTTGTAGCTCTCCGCATTCAGGTGTTGTAAAAGATAGCCCACGGTCTCACTTAAAAATGCGTAATATGCCGCAGTACCCGCTATTACGCCTATAACTTCAACAATATCCTTTATCGGGCGTTTTTTCCAAAATCTGCGAACACCCCAAAAGAGTATCTGTATACTGAATGCAAGCATAAAATAAACAGGCGCGCTGCCGATGCTCTCAAATGTGGCACCGAACGGGTCGTTAGTGTAATACGAATGTGACGCCAAAGCATGCCGCGTCAGGATATCGCTCACCTGCAAATCGGTAAACGTAGCGGTTAAAAGAAGTCCGCCGAACAAAACTACAAACAGCAATATTGAAATCAGGGTTTTAGATTTTTTTGTCATTTCATGTACCCCTTTCGGATAGATATTTTACATAAATTTTACCATAAATCAACATTTAAGGCAATTAAAATTTTTATCCTGCCGTATGGTTTGACAATGCATTTTGCGTATGCTAAACTCTTCCTAAAAAATTAACGGAGAGATAAATGAAAACACTTTACATATCGGATATGGACGGAACGCTCCTGAATGACGGCGGGAAAGTAAGCCGCCGCAGCGTCGAAATAATAAATGAGCTTATAAAAAAAGGTATGCTGTTTACCGTTGCTACCGCAAGAAGCGCAATGTCTGCCGCAGAGCTTTTGAAGGATATTGATATATCCGTGCCGGCGGTGCTTATGAACGGTGTGTTTCTGTTTGATTTAAAGAACAAAAAAGCGGTTGCCTACCACGAGATACCGAAGGACGCCTTTTTTGCGATAACGGAAATATTTGTGCGAAGGAACAAATCGCCGTTTGTCTTTTTCTACGGTGACGACGGAAAATTCACAATAGAATACACTGATTTCAAATTGCCCATTCACCGTGATTTTTACGAAAAAAGGAAGGGTAAATTCTTCGGCGAATTTAAAAAAGTCTCCGAATACGAGATTTTAGACGATATGCACCCCGTTTTTATAAGTCTTTCCGACGGATATGACGAACTGAAGCCCATCTATGACGCAGCGCAGAAAATAAACGGAGTTACCTGTTCTTTTTACGCCGACACATACACCCCATACTGGTTTCTCGAAATATACAGCAGTAAGGCGAGTAAGGCTAACGGCGCACAGGAGGTTATGGCTCTGGTCGGCGCGGACAAAATCGCGGCGTTCGGCGACAACAGAAACGATATACTTCTGTTTTCGCTGGCGGACAGAAAATACGCCGTCAAAAATGCTGTCCCGGAGCTTCGGCAGATTGCCGATGAAGTCATAGGGGAAAACAATGATGACGGCGTAGCTGAATTTTTAAAAAAGGATTTTAAGGCATAATATGTTTTAAAATCGGTATTTTTTTGATGACGAACGACAGTACGGCGCATATAATATATGCTATAAACGGCATAAACACCGAATAATACACTGGGTGCTCCGCAAAAACAGTCACCTTGTCAAATGCATACAAAACGAGCATATGCGTAACATATATTCCGAGGCTGAGCGACGACAGGGCTCTTATGAATTTTTCCGGAATAACCCTGAAAAGCCGCTCCCATTTGATATATTTCGCTGCCGTAAACACGGCGGCGGACATAGGCAGGCAGGCTATCGACGTATAGTCCATAAACAAAGTGTCGGTTTCCCCGCTTTTTTTGCTGACAATATATGTTCCGAAAAACATCAGAGCGGCTCCGAAAATACCCGACATATAAATAAGTATACGCGCCTTTTTGGTATAATCCTTGTTTTTTATAAGCCAGCCCATAAAGACAAATACCACATAGCCCGTTACTATAACCGGAGTCAGTCCACCGTATACGGGAATTACAAATCTGTTGACGAGCGGCAAGACCGAATTGAACACAAAGCCGAGAACGCACACATACTCTATGATTTTGATGTTTTTCTTATCCGCGGCGAGCGAAAACAGCGGCAGGCACATATATACGGCAAAAATGCAATAGAAAAACCAAAATACATAATTTGCCTCGTTATTGAATATCGCAAGGAAAAGCCCCTTTGCGCTCATGGGCGCGGTTGCCTGTTTTAACACAAACGGGCGTACCCAGTAAAGCAGCGACCAAAAAAGAAACGGTGCAAGTGTTCTTGCGGCACGTTTTTTAAAGAACGTCTTTGTATCGTATTTTTTGCGGTAATCAAGTAAATTTGCACCGGTTATCATAAAAAACACGGGCACGGCAAAATGAGCTACGGTCTGCAAAAACATATATATGAACCAAAGGCGTGTTTTCTGATAATAAAAAACTCCGCCGGAGCAATGCAGCACCACAACGGTAAAACAAGACAGAATATTGAGAATATCGATATAATAAAGCCTTTTTGGGCTGTTTGTTTCCCCGGCAGGCAATTTACCGCTCCCCATTTTATCAACTCCTTTTAATGTTTATATCATAAGTTACTTTGACCGTTTTGTCAATTACGCGCGCATAAAAAGGGTTTGACAACAACGCCGCTAAATGGTATTATAAACAGCGGAAATTAAAAATCTATACTTTATCGCTTCTCGGTAATACGAGGCTTTGATTTTTAATATCATATATTATATCGTGCGGCAAATCGGCAGATACCGTGTCCGATAATGCGCCCACGCCGAAAACGGTAAAATCGCAGAAATGCGTTTTTATATTTGCGGAACAAGCCGAAAGTAGATTTATCTGAAAGTAAGCTCCGCCTCGGATGTCCTCGCCGTGTAAAATTCAGAGGACAAAACTTAATATGCGGGTATGGCGGAATTGGCAGACGCGCAAGATTCAGGTTCTTGTGGAGGCAACTCTGTACAGGTTCAAGTCCTGCTACCCGCACCACGTCGGAGCAAAGCAAACTTTGCTCCGCTTTTCTTTGTATGAAAAATATCCGCTTACAAACTGCTGACGTATTTATACCGTTTCGCAAAAGATTATATTTTATTCGTCGTAACATTGCCGTAAGAAATGACAACATAATCTTTTTATAGACAAAGCTCGCATTCTTATGTATAATCTTATCGTTGCATTCTCTGTAAGGTTCGCCTTACCGATGTCAAGTTAAATCAAAGCTGCGGCAAAACGGTGCCTGCAAGCATCCGATGCCCGAAAGGTGATGAATTTCAAAATGAAAAATTCAAAAGAAATCGAACCTCTCTCACAATATATGGAGAGCTCCGATACTGCGGTCGTTCCCGAAAATCGTCTTGCAGGCACGGTAGGTGCGCTCCTTTTTTCACTTGCGGGAGGAGTAGTGTATTTTCTGCTGTACCAAGTAGGCTATATTGCCGCAATAAGCGGACTGATAGGAGTTATATGTGCGTTTAAAGGATATGAGGTTTTCGCTAAAAAGCTCAGCAAATTCGGCTGCATAATTTCCGTGGTTATGGCTTTGCTTGTGATAATTCTCGCTTGGTACTGCTGTCTTGCAAAGGATGTTTACAGTGCCTATCAGTCGTGGTTTGCCGACGGCGAGATAGATTTTACGCTCACCTTTGCCGAGTCGTTGAGAAATGCTTACAGATTTCTCAGTGAACCCGAAATTTCCAAATCATATGTAACCGACCTGATAATCGGCATATTTCTGTGTGCACTCGGCGCAGTCAGACCTATTATAAATATTGTAAAAGGCAATAAAACCAAAGCTACCGAGGACAAAAACGAGCCCGCTTTTCAGGCTGAAAAATACAACGCTCCGGAAGAAAAGTCAAATGCGTATATGCCTCAAAGTATGCGTGCGGCAAGTTCCGAGAAGCCGCAGGATAAAAACGGCGATATGTAACCCTCGAAGCATTTAAAATCACATATTACGAATACGAAAAGCCGAAACGCAGCAGTAAATTTTACTTCTTAGTTTCGGCTTTTGTTTTTGTCAGAGGACGGTTCTTGAAACCGTCTTAATAACATTCTCTTTGTTTTGCTCATTATTCTTTAAGTTCTGTTGTTAAACAGGGATTTTTAACACATAAACTCGGTCTTGACTATCCTACTAAATCGGTAGTATAATAGGGATATATTTTGAAACGGAGGATATGTTATGATTTCAACAAAAGGGCGCTACGCTTTGCGCGTTATGATAGATATAGGCCGCCACCAAAATGCCGCACCGGTCTCTGTTAAAGATATATCCTCAAGGCAGGATATATCGGTGAAATATCTTGAACAGGTGGTTTCAATTCTGAGTAAGGCCGGCCTTATACGCAGCTTTCGCGGCAATGCCGGCGGATACAAGCTCAATGTTGACCCCGAAAAATGCACGGCGGGAGACATTCTCAGAGTCTGCGAGGGTTCGCTGTCGCCCGTTGCCTGTTTACAGGACGAAAACAACTATTGCGAGCGCAGCTCATACTGTGAAACGCTTGATTTTTGGCGCGGCTTTTACGATGTTATCAACAAATATGCCGACAGCGTCACTATTCAGGATTTAATCGACAAGGCAGTAGGCGCAAACGGCTCTTACTGCATCTGATAAAAATAAATTCGAAACAACCCATATACGGCATCGCAGACAGCACGTTGCCTGTTGCGCAAAAATACTTATTATAATACAAAGGCGGAAATTATGCTGAATCAGTTTTCACGTACCGAGCTGCTTCTCGGAAAAGAAGCCATGGAAAAGCTGCAAAATTCGCGCGTTGCCGTATTCGGCATAGGCGGCGTCGGCGGCTACACCGTGGAGGCGCTTGCAAGATCGGGCATTGGTAAATTAGACCTTATAGACGATGACAAGGTCTGCCTTACGAATATAAACCGTCAGATAATCGCAACGCGTTCAACAATAGGAAAATACAAGGTCGAGGTTGCCGAAGAACGCATCAAGGACATAAATCCGGACTGCGAGGTTACAACGCATCGGAAGTTTTACACTCCGGAAACGTCGGCGGAATTTGATTTTTCACAGTACGACTATGTTGTTGACGCCATAGATACCGTATCGGGCAAAATCGAGCTTGTTATGCAGGCGCAAAAGAGCCAAACTCCCATAATCTGCTCAATGGGTGCCGGCAACAAGATGGACCCGACTGCATTTGAGGTGACTGATATTTATAAGACTTCGGTCTGTCCGCTTGCGAGAGTTATGCGATACGAGCTGAAAAAACGCGGAGTTAAAAAACTCAAGGTTGTTTATTCAAAGGAAAAACCGCTTGTACCAATTGAGGATACGGCGATAAGCTGCCGCGAGCACTGCATTTGTCCTCCCGATACGGCGAGAAATTCCACACAAAGACGCGCTATCCCCGGCAGCAATGCGTTTGTCCCGTCGGTAGTCGGGCTGATAATAGCAGGTGAAGTCGTAAAAGATTTGACGAATTACAGGGCAAAATAAAGGCACAAAAGGGTGTTTGAATATGACAAGAGACGAAGCATACGCGCTCCTTACGGAATACAACAAGGAGCCGTTTCACCTTGAGCACGCCGAAACGGTTGAAAAAACAATGATGTATTTTGCCGACAAGCTCGGCTACGGCGACGACAGGGATTTTTGGGGAATCGTAGGTCTTTTGCACGACCTTGACTTTGAAATGTATCCCGAAGAGCACTGCATAAAGGAACAGGAAATAATGCGCGAAAGAGGCATTGACGAAAAGATAATTCACGCAACGGCGAGCCACGGGTACGGCATAACGGTAGACATTAAGCCGGAACACGAGATGGAAAAGGTCCTTTATGCGGTAGATGAGCTTACGGGGCTTATAGGAGCCGTTGTAAAAATGCACCCGTCGCACAGCGTACAGGATCTTGAGCTTAAATCCGTGAAGAAAAAATTCAAAGCGAAGAATTTTGCCGCCGGCTGCTCTCGCGAGGTCATACAGCGCGGTGCGGATATGCTCGGTATTTCGCTTGATGAGCTGATACAAGACACAATCGACGCCTTAAAGTTATTTCAGGACTGAAAGCATTAAAAATGTAATAATCAAAGCTTAGTTATTTTTTAACTAAAGGCGGCTATAAAAATACGGTGGGAACTAAATTTAAGCTCCCACCGATTTTTTATTTAATGCAAAGGATTGTCGCCGCCATTGTAAACTGAGCGGCATAATATAAGATATGGTTTAAGAATATGTTAAACTTTGTATTCTTGTTTTCGGCAAAGTACATACCCGAAAGCACGGCGTCGGACAGAGTAAAGAGGACACCGCCCACAGCCATAACAACCCATACCTTTTCAAAGCCGGTGGCAATTGCCGCTATAATGGCCGAAACCATAGTCAACGCCAGGAAGAAGGTATAGAGAAATACAATGAATTTAAACTTGCCGAAATGATTTTTCATAAGCTTTTCGGTCAATATATTGCCGAGGGCTATAAGAAGCGATACGCCTATCGAAACAGCAAGTGTTTTGCCGGTAAATCTGTAGCTTTTATAAATCGCCACGTTAAAACAGATGTGACCTAAAAGGAATGAGATAAAGCCGGAATAAAGATATGAATCCTTATCCTGCAAATAAATCCATTTCAAGTCAAGCCAAATATCGCCGACCATTCCGAGTATGAGTCCAAACGCCACCCAAAGGCCGAATTGAAGATTGTCGCGGTTTGCACTTGTTGCGGCAAAAGCGGTTGAAATAAAACAGAGACTCGCCGCCGCCTTGGCATACAGTGCGGAAATTCCGCCCTTTTTAACGCGCAAGAACAAAAATATACCTGTCATAACAATGCCGATTGCCAAAAGCACCCAATATAATGTCCAGCTCATAGTTATCCCCCAAATTTTTTCTGTTTAATCAATGAGCAGATTATATAATATTTCAACAATAATTGCAATAGCTTAGGCTGTTTTTTTGTTAAATAAAAGACAATTTCCCGACAACGCTTTTAGTCTCGCCATCGTACAGGACAAAAACCGCAAGTTCTTTTTATCGCGGAGGCAATTCATTGTACATTGCCTCAAAAAGCGCGGTTTCCAAAATACGCTCCTTTGTATCTCCCGTCATAAATTCACTTCGAACGCAAAATCCTTTTCTCGGGCTATGCAAAGAAGCCGTTATGGTATCGCTGTATAAAAAAGCCACGGAAAACCGTTGATTTCCCGTGGCTTTTGAAGTATTTGATTGAAAAATCGTAACCGATTATCTCTTTGGTAATTGAAAATCCTTTGTTTTCAAGGTTTTTAAGCAGTATTGTGTATTACCTGTGTTCTCTATATTTTACCGTTAGAATATCATATTTTGTTCAAAAAGTCTTGCTTCACCTTTTCTTAAACAGCGGTGAACAGTTTGCATACTTGTTTTAAGAAATTCGCTGATCTGTGGAATAGTCCAACCATAGATATATCGGTATTCCATCACTGAACATTCTTTTGGTGTCATATCAGGCATATTTCGCAATGATTTTATTCTTGAAATGTATTCATTTTTTTCAGCAGTCAATTTATCAATTTCTTCCTGTATCTCTGAAATGTACTTTTTGATATGTGAAATAGTGCCTTCGGAAACATTGATTTTTTCTTTTATACCCTGAATCCATTCAATGATCAGTATAATTTCTGATTTGTTAGATGCAATTTCTTTTTCAAGGGTTACAGCATTCATTTTCATCATAGTTAATAACCACCTTTTACAAATTTTCTAATGCTTTAATAGCATCCTCATATGATTTTTGTTTTTTCTCTTTTGTGTTGATTTGCTGAAGACGCAGTTCTTTTCTTTTTGAAGTATCACTTTGAAATTCAAATTCACTAAACATAGTATTTTTTAGCGGTGAATTTCTTAGTTTAAGAATTGCCTTGTTTTTAATTTGTCTGATTCTTTCGGTTGAAACACCAAATGAATCTGCAAGTGTGGTTAAACTTTTAGGTTCACACCCTACACCATAATGACAAATCAATACTTCCTTTTCTTTTTCTGAACAGATTGAATCCAAGAAGAAAAGAATTCTTTTTCTTAAAGTCATATTTGAAATGCAATCCAAAACTTTTTGATAGTCCTGTTCCGCACTTTCATCTGAAATTAAATCTTCATATTTCAGATCGTCTGTCCCGGGAACATTATCGGATATACTTAAAATTGTTATAGGTTGTTCCGGGTTATCTTTTGGTGTGCGTTTATATACGGTTTTGATTAAAAACCATTGTATTCTTTGAAAAGCATAAGTTGAAAAAGAACACCCTTTGTCAGGTGAATATTCATTTGCTGCAAGGAAAAAGCCATAAACGCAATCAGATTCGATTTCATCATAACTAAATGCACCGTCTTTGACAAACCATCTTTTAATCATCGAAACAATGATAGCATAATTTGTGGTCAATAGTTCTTCAAACGCTTTTTCATCGCCTTTTTGATATTCAGAAACCAATTCTTCATTTGTCACAATACCCACACCTACCCTTATAAAGAAAGATAACCTACACCACATTATTTGAAATGTAGGTTATCTTTGAAAGAGGTCATTTTTTTAATAGGCAAGACCACGATTTTTGCCTACATAGATTTTCCCAAGCGATCTTCAACTTCTTTTTGAAGATCGCTTCCTTCATAATTCCATATCTTTTTGTACTTTCGGCAAAAATCCTTATAATCAGTTGCTTCTATTGGAATGATCTGACCGCCGTATTTTCTTAATTCGTCAACGGAAATGTGCAGTTTTTGTGCTTTTGGACGCAACTGTTCATCAGTCATATTTTCAGTTTTACCAAGATATTCTGTGTGGAAACCTTCACTTTTAACCGCCCACCTTGCCCTTTGCAGGACACAGCAGCGACAGTTGCAATCTTCCGAAGCAATACCAAAACCGCCCGGACAATCGACCTTCATTCCACCAACTTCAAATGGTTCATCAAGTTCACGGATTTGACCGTCAAGTTGCCTGTGATTCGGTCTTGTCCGACCGTCAAGTGTCGCATCCCATTGTTTCACGATGTCAGCACCTTTTTTCTTTGCTGTGTGCATAGCGTTCATTTTAGATTCATTCTGTACCCTATGTCCTTCCGTTCGTGCTATACGATAAGCGTTTTTCATACTTGCTTCGCTATAATTACTTATGTTCCTTGCAATATCAGCATAGGACAGTTGTGATGCAATTCCTCTTGTAATTTCGGATTTAACAACCTTTTGCAGCTCGGAAATGTTATCATATAATCTATCAGAAAAGTTAAAACCTTCAGTTGGTTTCATTACCGATTGAATCATCTGCGTTTGATCAATCGGTAACACCAACGGAATGTTTTGTTGCTGAAGGCTATACACATTACCGATAAAAGCATCTTCATAACATTTTTTCAAATAATCTTCTACGGTTTTAACATTTCCGGTTTGGAGTATACCCAAATATTCTGAAATTTGCTGTTCCAAGAACTGCTGATATTGCAGTTGATATATTTTTGATTGAAGCTGTGTTGTTTCTATATCAGCCAACAGAACTTTAATCTTTTGTTTTATTCCACCAAGTGCTTTTATATAATTCTTGGTTAAATCTTTCAGAATTTGCTCTTCGTCATCCAATAGTACCTGAATGACTTCTTTGTCATACTTTTTCATTATCAACAATATCAAAATTCCGTGTGATGAAACTACGGAACAGTTCATCATATTTGCCGATATAATCGCCCTGAAGCATCAGTTGATAGAAATATCCTTCTATACCCTCACCACCGTAAAAACAACGGTGTAGCATTTCCGAGAGTTCATCACAGGCATCCAAGACATCATCAATAGTGATAGTTGAACAAAGTTCCTTGTCATTATCAAACAAAGCACATATTGCACGATAGGCAAGATAATTGTTTCTATACCTTCCGATGATCGCCTGAATTTCTGTTTTTGTCGGATTCTTGATTACTTTTAATGCAGCAAGTGTTGCATTGAAATCACCTTCGATCGGCTCTGAAGCAACCGCCTGAATCTGCTTTTTAACACCTTCAAGAACATCGACACAAACAGAATAGTTTTCTTCTCTGCTGCTTGTAAGCGTACTTTCATAAATTTCTTTTGCTTCGCCAAATTTACTTGCATACAAAGCACCTTTGTAATTTGCATCAAGTTCCTTCTTGGCTTCCTCAAAGATTCTTGCTGCACCTGTGTAAACACTTGCATATGTTTGAAGTGCCGAACTGATTTTTTCTAACATATAAATTCATTCCTTTCGTTCACTTAACAGTGAAATGTAGTATTTCGCCGGTTCTTTCATTTTTTATTGTTGGTGTGAGAATACCGGCTTTGATCTCACCATCAACAATTCGCTGCATTCTTGATAGCATTTCACCCAATGATTCTAATGCAGCCTTGCCGGGAACAGTTGACTGCTTTCTGTATTCTGCTTTTTGTTCTTCAAAGGTTTCAGCGGAAAAGAAGAAAGGCAAATCATATTTAATTCCGATTTGTTTTATTTCCGGATCATAATTCAAACGGAAACACCCCCTTAAATAAAAATAAGAAGTCTATGTCTATGATAAATTATACCATAGATATAGACTTCCTCCAAGCGATAAACACAATATATAGTATGTTTCGGCGAAAGTTATTCTGTATTTTGTGGTTTATATGCACTCCGAATAGCATTGTTTATAGTTGATATTGATACATCATATTTCAATGCCAACTGTCCACGATCAAGCCCGGAATAAAAATCATTCACAATCATTTTGTTCCGTTCTTCAACGCTGCAAAGACTGTTCCTGATGTATATATCACCACCGGGAAAGGCTGCAATCAGTTTTTGCACACCTTCTTCACCTATCACATCAGCAACCTGTTTCAATGTTATATTTGCCATCGTATTGTTTCACATTCCTTCAAGTTATCATTCGGATAATTGAAAACCCTTTGTTTTCAACGGTTTTTCAATGTTTTGTGTCTTATCCGTGGTTTATAGTGCTATTTAATATCAATAAAATAGTTTTTTAAAAACAACAATGGATATGATAAGCATTTGTTTTTACCTTGTTCTACTTTTTGAATTGTTTTGCTGTCCCATATCCGATCAAAGAAGATAGATTGTGAACGCATATTTTCAAGGGCTTGCATAATAGCAAGGTTTCTTTCCCATTTATCCCTGTGTTTGTTTTTAGGCTTGGGGTGCTGTTCATAGTTAAAAGGGTATTCAAATCGACCTATACCGCTTTTTTCTGCAAACCGTTCCATTTTATATGATATGTATTTATAACCGCCTTTGGTGGTGTTTTGTATGCCGTTATAGGGTTTTGTGGTACAACACTTCACACACTTGAAGATGTTGTTTTTATCAAGGTACAGTTTCGTTTTATATTCACCGCAACAGGGGCATATGAAGAAGTTTTTACATCCATATCCAACCCTAACCTTTGAAAAGTAAACTGTTTGTTGATGTTCATCCCACTTTAAAACCGCTTTTGTTCTTCCGGCATCAGTCAATTTCTTAAATTGCTTTATATCCACAAATATCATAAAGTTCACCTTCGTGCGCACGTGCGCGAGAATAAAACCCTAAATTTATTGATAAAGTCAACCTTCACACAATCCAACAAGACTATGTGAAGGTTGCATCTGATATTATGAAATAACCGCAAGTGCTTCTGCAACCCAATCTTTTAAAGGTCTGCGGTTCATTGCTTTATTCCATCCTTTTGAAGCCATCCGGTGCTTTGACAAAAGACAATTTAAAATCACCTGATAAACCTGTTGTGCGGAATAGCCTATATCATCATATGGTACACTACTAACTTCTTCCATCGCCTTCCGAACAACAAGAAGTTTGTTCAAAAACTTAACCGTTCTATCGTAGCCAACATATGTAGTGAATTGAATATCAGAAACAAGATTTAACGAACGCAAAAATTCATTGCAGCGGTGTACTTTGAATCCCTCATCTAAGTTTTGAACAATAATTCCTTTATCATTAGTTTCTATAATGAATGTTGGTAAATCCTGTTTTGATGTATCAATTCGCATCGCTATAATATCATTAACCCCAATGTTATCAAGTACATTAATATATTTCATTTTCAAATCTTCCTTTCAAAATTCAATCTGTGTAGAGGGATAAACATCCATCAATTTGTTTGCAATTTCAGCAGGGCTGAAGATCAGCAATGAAGAATAATTAACATTTACGCCTTTTTCGTTTAATGCCTTTATACAAGCCAATGTAAAGGCAACTGCATCTTCATAACAATTCTTTTTATTATCGAAAAACCATAGAATCGGATTATCAAGATAAAACCGATTGCTTTTGTATTTAACATTCCAAGGGGCGAAAGATATTTCTTTTGTTATCCCCGGAACGGTTTCACAGTTAAATGTAACTGTAACATCACCATTCTTTTTTCTGCGAATAATCCGAACAGATTTGATGTTTTTCAATTCTTTGATTCTTTCAATGTCCGTTGCAAGGTTTTCCCCTGCAAATGGTGGTTTGTAATTCATTATGCTTGATCCTTTCATTTTTGATTTGATTGCTTTCATTTTGGTGTTGCAGCACCTTTTATTTTTTTACACGGTTAGCACGGATAGAAGTGTGTTTTCTTATTACTTCTTTTTTTCAAGATAAAAAAATTATTTTACTTTATCTTATAATAAGAAGTTTAGACAAACCGTGTACAACCGTGCTACACATATAAAATCAATGCTTTATCCGTGATTTTGAACCGTGACCATCCGTGTATCAACCGTGTTTTATTCTTTTCTTACATAGATTTTTATTGTCTTTCTGTTTCTATCCTTTCCGAACCCAATATCAAGAGGTGTCAACCTCTTCATTTGTTTAGGGAAAATGTTTCTTGCCAAAGGTTTGAAACCACTTTCCGCACAGTATGTTGAATATCTCAAATAAACCATTGTTGTAGGTTCATTTTCTATTGATTCAATCCCTACATCATTAACAAATGAAAGTACCGGGTTGTTTTCAATTCTGTATTCTTCCAACTGTTCATCCACTTTGACCGAATCAGAATAGCACTTGTTGTTTACAACTCTTTTTAATCCTTCAACACCTATTCGGATAAAGTATTCCATAGCATCCTGTTCCTTCAATTTCCAAATAATTGTGTTATCATAATTGGGATCGGTTTTTGAAAAGTGTGCATCAAACGGAATTATCAACAATCGCCTTTGTGCTGCACCTGTGTGATCTCGGATTCTTGGAATGGTGTTTGCAGAAAAAATCAATTTGCAGAAAGGTTTAAATTCAAATTTGGGTTGCCCTTTCTGTTGTGCATCAATTTCATTTCCGGTGACTATCTTCTTGAACACTGATACATCAGAATTGAATTCATCGGAAATATCATCACCAAGGTTTGCAAGTTTCCCGAATAACATAATCGTTGAAAACTTATCATCAAGATTTTTGAAATCCAATACAGAATAATTCTTTCTTCCCAAGATTGATTGAATGATTTCAATGAATGTGGATTTACCGTTTGAACCTTCGCCTGTTAGAATGAAGGCTTTACCGCCACCCAAAGTGTTTGACCGATAAAAGCAAGCACCAACACATTCTTCAAGAATTTTTCTAACCTGTTCATCATTGCAAGCAATGTTGTTCAGAGTTTCGTCTGCCAATTTGGAATATGCAGCCGGGTTGTAATCCCAAGGAATACGATTTGTGATGACGATGTTCGGATTGAACGGTTGCAGCGTGTCTGTGTTTAAATCATATATGCCATTTCGGAAGGCTATCAGATTTGCATTTTGATCATCAAGATCAATTTCATCACAAATTAGATTTAACTGCTTCAGAACCTCTTTTCGTCTTGCATCTGTCAATGAAGATATTTCCTTGTACATCGCTTTTTCGATTTTGTCCGGATATGGAACATACACACCATCTTGATAAATATGTAATTGACCATTGATTTTTTTGATGTGATAAGTATTTTTTATATATTCCGCAAATTGATCGTGCAGAAATGTTCTTCCATTGAAAAACGCTTTTTTCTTGAATGCACCATCACGCAAAATCACATCAAGTTCATTGTTGCTTACCGGTTCTTTTAAAACATATTTATTTATGATTCCGATGCAATCCCTGATTTCGTCTACTGTAAAACCTTCTCTTTGCAGTGTCAGAATATAGGAAAATAATGCTGTGTTTCTTCCGTCACCGGCTCCCATATCAGCAAAATCCAAATTATACCCCTTCAGGGGCTTTAAATACTTTGGTGCAGCCTGATATGGTGGATTGTTATATATCGGAAATCTTTCGTTTCCATTGAACATCAAGCATTCAAGACCGTTCCTTTTGCCAACCTTAATGTCAACCACAATTCCAACTGCCGTTGTTACCTCGGTATAATTCTGTGTAAAGTCACCGTTATCAAAGAAAAGCGAATGAATACCTTGACCGCCTTCACGATCTGTAACAAGAAATTTCAGTTCTTCACCTTCAATAATCTTCAGCAACAATTCGGAATTTTTCCGATCATCACATTCCATCAGCACTGAACCGTTTCCGAGAATTCCCGAAAAACTGTTGTGACCTCTGGCAGTTTGCAAATTTATATAGTTTTCTTCCTTGGTGTATGGAACACTCGGTATTTTTGAATTCGGTTTGTTCGGAATATAACCTTTGTAAAATCCTGTTTTTTCCCAATCAAACACCATATCACCACCCTTGATTTTTTTTTGCATTACTGATTTTCCCTTCTTGATTTTTAGTTGCTTTCTGAACCCTTGCTTAACTGATTAGAAGTTGCAGCTTCTGTTTCAATCAATTTTTCGACACTAATGCCAAGTGCCTTTGCAATTTTGCCAACCGTTGAAGGATTTGGATTCTGTAAAGATTTTTTAATTCTCGCAATAGTTTCTTGCCTAACACCGCTTTTTTCACTCAATTCTTTTAATGTCATACAAGAAGAAGCCAAGGCAACTTCAAATCTTTCATTGTTGATTTTCATACATTTCACCCCATTTCTTTAAAAACTGTCAATATCATCAATCGACATTTACATTGTAACACATACTATCAATATTGTCAATGTATTTTTTGATTTTTCCGTTGACAATATTGATTTTTGTTGATATAATAGAATCACATTTTACTGATGAAAGGGGGATTGCAATGAATTGGTGTGATGTGGGAATGAATATTAAACAGGTACGAAAGAAAAAAGGGTTAAAGCAAAAAGAACTCGCAAAGTTAATTGGTTTCAGTGAAAGTTCAATCAGCAAATATGAACAAGGATTGATTCAGATTCCAAATACCGTTCTTGAAAGGATTGCAAAAGTGTTGGAAGTTCCATTATTTGAAATTCTACCTTGGGATGATGAATTTAACTCAAATGGAAAACTTGCAAAAGAATCAAGGATTTTTGATGAAATCGAAAGAGTTTTTGGAAAAGGTGCAGATGATTTGTTAATGAACTATGTTCAGCTTAACCAAGAAGGACAAATGAAAGCCTGCGAATATGTTTCTGATTTGTCAATCAATCCTAAATACAAAAAAGAACCGCCATCTGACAAAACAGAAAGCGGTTCAGATTGAAACCAAAATCAGCAATGAAAACACGATCTTTTTCACCTTTGCAGCGGTGAGAAAAAAAAAAGAACCCCAATACTGCAATATCAGGGTTCAAAAAGCAACCAAACCAAAAATGAAAGCCAACGAAGCAATCAAGGATGATTTGATTAAGTTTATTATATCATTTCTTCCTTGAAAAGTCAATCAGGAAGGAATGATTTTTAATATGGGAAAACCTCTTAAACTGCCGAACGGTTTCGGCGGTGTTTCAAAATTACCCGGTAGAAGAAGGAAGCCTTGGAGAGCAAGAAAAACAGCCGGATGGAGTGATGAAAACGGCAATTTCCGTCAGGTATATATAAACCTTGGGTGCTATGCAACAAGGAATGAAGCGATTCAGGCATTAGCAATGTATAATGCAAATCCATATGATCTGCACCCCGATATTACATTTGCACAGGTTTATGATAAATGGTCTGAACGAAAATTTGAAGAAATCAGCCAATCAAATATAAATGGGTATCAGGCAGCGTATAAATTGTGTTCGCAAATCTATGAGACACCTTTTTCAACCATTAAACTTTCACATCTGCAAAGTGTTGTAGATGCTTCTAAAAAGAATTATCCGACACTTAAAAAGTTAAAGGTGTTGTTTAATCAATTATTCGATTATGCAGTTCAAAACGAAATAATCGGTAAAGATAAACACATTGTTGAATTTCTGAAGATCGGAACACCGGAAAAGAGTACCAAGCATTATAGGTTTACCGATGAAGAAATAAATGTTATATGGCGATGGTCCGAAAACAATGAATATATCCAACTGATTTTAATGCTGATTTATTCAGGTGTCAGACCGGGTGAATTATTCAACCTGAAGAAATCAAATGTAAATCTTGAAGAAGGTTCATTTTATATTGAAAAAGGTAAAACCGCCAATGCTGCAAGAAAAGTTCCGATCCACATCAAAACACTTCGGTTCTTTGAACATTGGATGAAAAAGAACGATTCGGAATACCTTATTACACAGTTAAACGGTCAGAAATTCAGATTTGATACAAATCACAGTCAATACACGGATAGTTATTGGAAGCCGTTACTGTCTGATATGGGTATTTTGAAATACAATAATGAAACAGGTGAGCAAAGAGAACATACACCTGATGACACAAGACATACATTCACCACGCTTTGGAAGGAAAAGAAACTTGATGAAGCAATGCGAAGAAAAATTCAAGGTCATTCCGGCAAGGGTATTGGTGAAATGGTTTATACACACTTTGAATTTCAAAAATTAAGCGAAGAACTAAATAAATTGTAAGGTGGTAGTTTGCAATGATAAGTATTGGAAAAGCCTGTGAAATAGCAACCAAAGAACGAAATAAACCGTTTGTGGATTCTATCCTTAATGTTGGATATGGTTTTGTTATCAGTGCAGTGGATGAAAATGGGATGCAAGAATTGTGTTTTCCAACATTAGTTCACAAAGAAAACGGTAATCCAGAACCTTTTCGTGTTCCTGATCTTATGGAAGATATAAAGAACGGAAGAAAAGTCAGAATTCCGATGAAATATCGAATTAAAAATATAATGGTAGATTGACAATGGAAAACTTTGAAGATGTTAAAAAATTCTTTGATTATCTGATTATTGATGATGACGGTTGGAAAGGTATCAGGGATGATGCACCGGAATCCGCCAAAAAGGCTTATGATGAATACATCAAAAAACAAAATACCCTTGAAAAGCAGGGTTACAAGGTATAAAAGTAAATATTTCTGATTAGAGCATCCGCAAGGGTGCTTTTTTTATAACCGATTTGTGTATTACCTTGTGTCATACCTGTGTTTTACCGCACCGCAAAACGGTGGCTTTGAAACTGAACAAAACTGAACAAACCCCCGAAAACACTGATGTTTCGGGGGTTTGAAAATTGAACAAAATTATCTCTTTGAGAACTGCGGTGCGCGACGAGCGCCTTTGAGGCCGTATTTCTTTCTCTCTTTCATTCTCGGGTCACGAGTCAAGAAGCCGGCCTTCTTGAGTGCCGAACGAAGATTTTCGTCGTACTGAAGAAGAGCCCTTGAAAGGCCGTGGCGAATTGCGCCTGCCTGGCCTGTTACACCGCCGCCCTGAACGTTGCAGACGATGTCGAATTTGTCAGCTGTGCCGGTGAGAGCGAGAGGCTGACGAACTATAAGTTTAAGTGTTTCAAGGCCGAAATAATCGTCGATATCACGATTGTTTATCGTTATTTTGCCTGAGCCTGCATAAACGCGAACTCTTGCAACCGACTTCTTTCTTCTGCCTGTGCCGTAAAAATAAGGATTAGTCTCGTACATTTATTTTTGCCTCCCTTTCTCAGAATTCTTTAACTTCGGGCTTCTGAGCCTCATGTGTGTGTTCGCCGTCTTTGAAGATACGAAGTCTTGTAAGCTGCTTTCTGCCGAGTGAGTTATCGGGAAGCATACCCTTAACTGCCTTTTTAAGAGCAAATTCGGGCTTTTCAGCCATAAGGGTCTTATACTGAATCTTCTTCATGTTACCGATATAACCGGTGTGATGATAGTACATTTTCTTTTCAAGCTTGTTGCCTGTAAGAACTATTTTGCCGGCGTTGATTACGATTACGTGATCGCCGCAGTCAGCGTGAGGAGCAAATGTCGGCTTGTGCTTGCCGCGAAGAAGCGTAGCAGCCTCTGCAGCAACGGAACCGAGGGTTTTGCCGTCAGCATCAAGAACATACCAGTTACGGCTGATGTCGGCAGCCTTAGGCATATAAGTTGACATAAAACATAACCTCCGAATAATTATTTCTTTTTTATTGCCCGAATATATTATCACGAAGAAACGATTTCGTCAACACCGTTTTTTCAATATTTTAACGATTATATGATTTATCTCTCGTTTTCTCGCATTTACTCTTGTTTTCTGCTATATTGCTTATTTATTATTTTTGAGTCTTTGCCTATTGTAAAGGCTCTTTCGGACAAAAGCGAGGCGGCGTTTTTCATACAATGCTCAAGGCTTATACCGTTTTCCTTAATTTTATGTATTTCGCATACTCCGAGTTTCTCGGCGGAAATATCGTTTTCAACGTCGCCGCTCAAAAGGATACACGGAACACCGAATTTTTCGGCTATGTCCGAGACCCTCTTAGGAAGCTTGCCGAATAGGGTTTGCCTGTCCGTCTTGCCCTCGCCTGTTATAACCGCATCGGAGCGACGTATTTTATCCTCAAGCGATGCAGCCATTGCCAGCACATCAAATCCGCTTTGGAGCTCACAGTTCAAAAAGGCAGATAATCCACCGCCGATGCCGCCCGCAGCTCCGGCTCCCGGAAGATTTATAATCTTTTTGCCGGACGCTTTTTCAAAAATCTCTCCTATATTTCGTAAGCCGTCATCCAAAAGCTTTACATCGTTCTTCGAGGCTCCCTTTTGCGGAGAAAAAACATAAGCCGCTCCGTTTTCTCCGCACAGAGGATTTGTGACGTCACACGCGAGAGTGAACTTTATATCCTTGAATCTTTCAAAATTCTCGGTTCGCCGTATTTTCTTAACTCTTATCATATTTTGACCGTCGGGCAAAACCTCGTCGCCGTCCTCCGAAAAGAACCGCATACCGAGGGCATACAAAATGCCCGTCCCCGCATCCGTGGTAGCACTGCCGCCGAGTCCGAGAATTATATGTTTTGCCCCATGCTCCGCAGCGTCGCAAATCAGTTCTCCGCTTCCCAATGACGACACCTTCACGGCGTCGCGCTCGCTGCTCTTGAGAAGCGTCAGCCCGCTTGCCGAGGCTATATCAATTACAGCGGTACCGTCGGGCAAAACGGTGTATTCCGCCGTGATTTCACGAAGCAGAGGGTCGTGCACCGCCGCTTTTCGAAGCTGCCCTCCGAGTATATCGTAAAAACAGCGAGAGGTCCCCTCTCCGCCGTCGGCAAACGGCAGAGAAAGCACCTCAAAATTTTTGTTACACCGAAGAAGTCCGTCTTTAACCGCGGCGCAAGCATCCTTTGACGTAAGACTCCCTTTAAAAGAGTCGCAAACAACAGCTATCTTCATAATCAGAACACCATATATCCGAATATTTCCTTGAGCGTATCGAGCGGCGACTGACCATCGGCAATCTTTACCGCGATGTGCTTTTTGCCGTAATCCATTATGGACACTCTGCCGCGCATCATGGAGGACAGGTTCAAAACCGTATTTGTATCTATATCGTTCACATAAAGGATAACGGAATTGCCCTTTTGCCCTATTTCGTATATACCCTTTGCGGCGGCGGTATTACGAAGAAGCGAAACATCGATAAGACCCTGAACCGACTGCGGAATTTCACCGAATCGGTCGCGGAGCTCATCCTTAACGTCCTCTGCATCTTCTGTATTTTTAATGTCCGCAATTCTGCGATAAACCGCAAGCCTCTGAGGAATGCTCTTGATGTAATTATCGGGAATGTGAGCGTCTATCTGCATATCTATGAGACACTCCTTCTTACGCGAAATCGGCTTTTCGCCCTTTTCCTCCTCCACGGCTTCACCGAGAAGCTGCAAGTACATATCGTAGCCTACCGCCTCCATATGGCCATGCTGCTGCGCACCGAGGACGTTGCCCGCTCCGCGGATTTCAAGGTCACGCATGGCAATCTTAAAACCGGAGCCGAATTCGGTATATTCCCTTATTGCCGAAAGTCGTCTGTTCGCTATTTCCGACAATTCCTTGCCGCGCTTAAACGTGAAATATGCCGACGCTCTGCGTGTGCTTCTGCCGACTCGTCCTCGTATCTGATGAAGCTGGGCGAGCCCGAGCCTGTCGGCGTCCTCAATAATCAGCGTATTGCAATTCGGAACGTCGACGCCCGTCTCGATGATGGTGGTGCAAACGAGTATGTCTATGTCGCCCTCAAGCAAGTCACGCCAGATTTCAGACAGCTCCTCCTCGCCCATTCGGCCGTGCGCCACGGCTATACGAGCCGACGGCATCATTTCCTTTATCTTAGCCGCCGTGCTTTCGATTGATTCGACACGGTTGTGGAGATAATATACCTGACCGCCTCTGCGAAGTTCCTTCTCCATGGCCTCGCAGAGAATTCCCATATCATGCTCTATAACATATGTCTGAACGGGGTATCTGTCCTGCGGAGCCTCCTCTATTACGGACATATCGCGTATGCCGGTCATAGCCATATTAAGCGTTCTCGGAATAGGCGTCGCCGACAAGGTCAAAACATCAACCGTTGGGAACAGCTCCTTAAGCTTCTCCTTTTGAGCCACGCCGAAGCGCTGCTCCTCATCGACTATTAAAAGGCCGAGGTCCTTAAATTTTACATCTTTTGAAACAAGACGGTGCGTGCCTACGATTATGTCAAGCGAGCCTCGCTTCAAATTTTTAAGTATTTTCTCCTGCTCCTTAGGAGTTCTGAAGCGTGACAGCATCTCTATCTCGACAGGGAAACCGTCAAATCTTTTAAGTATGGTACGGTAATGCTGATACGCAAGAATTGTTGTGGGAACAAGTATTGCGCATTGCTTACCGTCTGCCGCGCATTTAAAAGCCGCACGAAGCGCGACCTCGGTTTTTCCGAAGCCGACGTCGCCGCAGAGAAGTCTGTCCATGGGATAAGGCTTTTCCATATCGCCCTTTATTTCATCGATTGCTCTGAGCTGATCGGACGTCTCGTCATATTCAAACCGCCGTTCGAAATCGCTCTGCATATCTATATCCGGAGAAAATGCATAGCCGGGGCTGTTTTGCCTTTTTGAATACAGGGCTATGAGCTGATCCGCCATATCCTTGACTGCGGCACGAACCTTATTTCTCGTTTTTTCCCAGTCCTTGCCGCCGATTTTATTCAGCTTTACTGTTCTGCCGTCGTCCTCGTGAGGACCTATATATTTTGAGACAAGGTCAAGCTGCGTTACCGGGACATACAGAACGTCGCCCTTTGCATACTTGATTTTGATATAATCCTTGGTTATTTTGCCGACCTCAAGCTTATTGATGCCGTCAAACACGCCTATACCGTGGAGCGAATGAACAACGTAGTCGCCCTTTTTAAGCTCATCAAGCGAGTGGAGGCTCTGTCCCTTTTTAAAACCGCTCCTGCTTTTTCTCTTTTTGGACGCAACGGCGTTTCTGCCATAGGTAAAGGCATAAAATTTTTCGTGCGGATAGCCGAAGCCGCCCGAGAGCGCACCGGGCAAAACCGAAACTCTGCCACGCGGAAATTCGGCAGGCTCGAGCGGGAAATAAAGTGCCGGAACATCCTCGTTTTCGAGATCCTCAGCAAGGTTTTTTGCAGCCTTTTCCGTTCCTCCCATTACTACAACCGTCGAGTCCTTTTGAACAAGCGGAGACAAATCGTCCAAGAGTATGTCGAGCTTTCCGTTCCATACGGGAAGTGTTGACGCCGTAAACGTTACAAGGTCGCGTACCGGCACGTCAAACGAACCGCGCGCAAAATCGTCGAGAAAAACAGTATCCTTTTTTTCATATTCGCGTGTAAGCTCCGGGAAGGTCATCGTAAACTCGTCGAGTCCGCGGCAAAGCTCGCCGTCCTCAAGGAGATATTTGATATCCTCGTTTTGGAGCTTTATTGCGGTGTTTGCCTTTTCCTTGACTCCGGCACTCTCGCAAACAATAAGCAAAAGCGAATCGGCATAGCTTAAAATTGTCGCATTCTCTTCGTAAGCGAGCGGAAGATACTTATCGGCAGAGTTTAAGCTCACGCCGTTTTTGAGCCTGTCTATATCCTTTTGCAGCATTTCGCGAGCCTTTTTGGCTCCCTTACCCTTTACGGTATCATAAAATGCGGTAATTTTTTTCATTAAGTCGTCGCCGCCCGAAAAGACTATCTCGGTTGACGGCATAAGCGTCAGCTTATCAACATTGTCGGTCCTTCGCTGAGACATTATGTCAAAATGAGCCATGGTATCAACGGTATCGCCCCAAAACTCTATTCTGACGGGATTTTGGTCGTCGGGCGAAAACAGGTCGAGTATTCCGCCGCGCACGGAAAACTGACCTACTCCCTCCACCATATCGGCTCTCGTATAGCCTGCGGAAAGAAGCACACTCGTTACGTCGCCGAGCTTAATATCCTCGCCTCGCCTTATCGTAAGCGAATGTTTTTTTAAGTCCTCGGGCGGAATAGTCCTCTGAACCGCCGCCTCTGCGGAGCAAACCACTATATCGGCGGTGCCGTTTAAAATATTTGTGAGCGCATTTATACGGCGCTGTTCATATTCATGGGAACGATTTTCCGCCGAGGTAAACGAAAAGTCCCTCGCCGGATACAGAAACGAATTCTTACCGAAAACACGCAAGTCCTCGCAAAGCTTCGTCGCAGCCGCTTCGTCGGGCATAATGACAAGAGCCCTGCGATCTAAATTACCGCAGAGCGAATTTATAATATGAGCCTTATGGATTCCCGAAACGCCGAGAACTCCGACAGGCAGATTTTTGCTTTTTACCGCCTTTTCGAGCGTCTGATATTCGGGCGAGGTCTTTAAGACCTCAGCAAATGCTGACATATTAAATTAAAGCTCCTTCAGGAATTATATTTGTTCATGGCTTCGTCTGTTTTGCCGTCCAGAATAAGCTCCACCGCACAGCAGGCATTATCAAGTGCCTTTTTAAGCTCCGGTGCCTCGTCCTTTTTGTACTCGGAGAGAACCCATGCGGCAAGGTCGTAATCGGGATGAGGCTTTTTGCCGCAGCCGATTTTGACTCTCGGAAAATTTTGACTGCCTATACAGGATATTATGCTCTTTATACCGTTATGACCGCCGTCTGAGCCCTTGCGGCGTATTCTCAGTCTGCCTACGTCAAGCGATATATCGTCAAAAATCACAATGATTTTTTCCGGAGGTATCTTATAAAAATCTGCCGCAGCCTTTACGGCCTCTCCGCTTAAATTCATATAGGTCTGCGGCTTCATTACGATGCAGCGGTGCGAGTTTATAACCGTATCGGCTATAACCGCCTTGAACTTGAGTTTATTTATTTTAAAACCGTGCTTTTCAGCAAGAAAGTCAACGCACAAAAACCCCGAATTATGACGTGTCAGGGTATATTTTTTCTCGGGGTTACCGAGTCCTGCCACTAAAAATTCGGGTGCGCCGACAGCTTCCGTTTTTTTGAATCTGCCTAACATTATTGTGTTTACCTGTCCTTATTTATCTTTTAGGCACCAGCCTATCTTATTGACCTGACGTGCTCTTGCTATACCGAGCGAATCGCCGGGAACGTCCTCTGTTATCGTGGAGCCTGCCGCGGTATATGCGCCGTCACCGACCGTCACGGGAGCTACAAGATTTGTGTTGCAACCTATAAACGCATCGTCGCCTATGGTGGTTCTGAATTTCGCCTTGCCTGTATAGTTGACCGTTACCGTTCCGCAGCCGAAGTTTACCCTCTTGCCCACGTCGCTGTCGCCGACATACGTAAGGTGCGAAACCTTTGTGCCGGTATCTATATTGGAATTTTTTACCTCGACGAAGTTGCCGAGATGCACCTTTTCGCCTATCACCGAATTGGGCCTTATGTGAACAAACGGACCTATATTTACGCCGCTCAATATCCTTGCGTCAAAGCTTTGAACGCTGTTTAAATACGCATCATCGCCGACAGTTGTATTGTGAAGAAGCGTATTGGGCCCTACGGTGCAGTTTTTGCCTATCGTTACGTTTCCGCGTAAAATCGTGCCGGGCAAAATAAGCGTACCCTCGCCGATTTTTACGTTCGGGGAAATCATAACTCCGTCAAAGCACGGGATATTCACACCGCAGTCAAGCTGATGCTCTATCTCTCTTAAGCGAACAGTCTCGCTGATTTCGTGAAGTGAGCACATATCATAGACGGCACTCGTTTCGCATCTGCAATCGGTTTGGAACCGTGTTTTTTTATCACAGGCGCGAAAAAGCTCCTCAGCAGAGCGCGATGCACCGTTTTTAATGAGTGTCATGAGTTTTTTCGAAGAGAACACATACGCTCCGGTCACGTCCTCACCATTAGGCTGTCTTGAAAAGACAGCGGCCGCCTCATTTCCCTCGTTCACGCAGAGAGAAAGCGCGTTTTTAAGAGAGCTGCCGCTCATAAGCGGTACATTTCCATAGAGAACATATACATAGTCAAATTCGTCTGCAAAGCCGTCGGCTGCAAGCAGAAAATCGCTGTCATTTTCGGCATCCGGCGATACAAACACCCGGCTGTCACCCTTTATTGCTTCAACACCGGAGCTATCACTTTCAATTATAATTGCCGTTTTTTCCGCATCAGCCTTTTCGGCATACGACTTCACATACGAAATGAGCGGCAAAGACAAAGCCTCACACATATAAATGGGTTTTTCGCGTTTTTTATTATCTGCGGCTATAATCAGCGCACCTGTTTTAAGAGCCATAAGAGCACTCTCCCAATATATTTTGTATTCTGCCGCCGTATCTGCCCGATACCTCTGCAGCAACAATATTATTGTATCACAAAATGTCTTTTCTTACAATAAAAACATCCGCCTCATCGCACCAAGCAAATCAACACTCCGGCCCGACTTGTTAGTTTTTACCAATATAAGCAGTTTAATTTTGTAGTGTTTTTTCGAAAAAAGTTCTTTTCTTTTTTTATTTTCTCTGATATATTATACACAGGAAGGATCCTAAAACCCATTTTAAAAAAAGGAGAGATAATCCATGGATTTCAGTTCTATCTTTGAAACAATCAAGGGCTTCTTCGAAGCTAACGTGCTTCCGACTCTTAAGCCTATCATCGACGCTATAATGGATCTCATCGGCGGCATCATCGGCGGCAAATAATCAAGCCAATCGACAAGCGGTGTAATTTCGGTTACACCGCTTGATTTTTTATAAGGATTTGTTATGAAGCACTTTAAAATCTCATTATGTATATTGCTGATGCTCGCGTGTCTTTGCTCCTGCGGCAAAAAAAAGCAGGAGGATTATACCACACCTGCCGTCTCATATTCCGAAACAACCGTTCCCGTTGAAACGACAACAAAAAAGGTTGAAAAAACCACGGCCGAATCCACAAAGCCTCAAAGCACGGCTCCCGCCGCAGTCAGCACGGAAACAACGGAATACGAAGCACAATACGGCGATTCACAGCTTGACTTCGATACGGACAACAAATTTGTTGACGCCGTAGTCGCGAAATACGGAATTGACCGCGAAGGTCTTATAACCGCATATTCGGTAAAGGGCAGAGACAGTAACTACATCTGGCAATTTAACGGCAGCCGAGACGAAAACGGCAAGCTCATAAGAAACGCCGACACGCTTAAATACGTTTATTACGTAAACGCCGATTGCTCCAAGGTAAGCCGTACCGGCGGCTATACGGGAAATGACGGTTGCACCTTAAAGGACGGACTGACGGTATTTTTACTTACACAAAAGGTTCTGATACCTAATTTGCAGGAGCAGATAGACCGAAACTCATAATCACAATATAAAAATATGTCGGACTGTAAAAAGTACGTTTTTACAGTCCGATTTTTTGTACGTATTTCAAAAAACTCTGACGGAGATTTTAAGACGCTGTTTTTTTGTCTCTCCGATTTTGCCGCAAAACACAAACCGTCCCTTGTGCCGCACCGATATTATCTCGTCCTCTTTCGGTACATATGATGAATTGACGGTCATTTTGCCGTTTACAAATATAAGCTTTTGCATAAAAAGCTGCTGTGACTCGCTGCGCGATATTTTATAAACCGCGGCAACCATCGCGTCAAGCCGCAGAGACGGCACCGTAACCGTCCGCTCCTCCAGCAAGGCTCCGACAGAGTCCGGAGGAGATAAGGTCATCTCACATCGCACCGTGGTGTGCTTGACCCTGTCAAGATTGTCGAGCACAAAGCGTGCAACCTTTTTTTCGCAAAAAACGTATCCGCAATTATCATCCGTGAGAATATCGCCTATTGTCTCTCTCTTGATGCCGAGCCCCATAAGCGTACCGAGAAAATCACGGTGAGTGAGCTCGTCGGCAAACTTTTTTGCCACCGGTGAAATTTTCACCCACACAAAATCGCATTCGGCTGCTTTTTCCTCCTCACTCTTTTCGCCGAAAAGAGCCGCACGACGCTCGGCAAGCGGATAGCCGCCGTAAAGATACACACTCGAAAACAGCTGTGCAGATGCTAAAGTGCTTTGCTCGTCAAGCGTTAAAAAATCGGAGCTTACGGTTCTTCGCTGCTCGACGGCGCGCAGCGACAGCTCCGCGAAGCGCTTCTTCAGTTTGTTTTCGTCATTGTCCAAAATCCGAACGCCTCCTTTAAATCTATAATATATCGATAATATAATATCAAAACACAAGTCGCGTGTAAAGTACCGTTAAAAAAGGGACGAGCCGCCATTACGGCGGCTCGTTCCTTAAGCGAGGAAACCAAAATTTCGTTATTGTTGAGTAATAATGCGTCAGATAAGCGAACGATAGAGTTCTGCAATCTCTTCAACGCTTGTGTCGCGGGGGTTACCTGGACGGCAGGCATCCGCATACGCAGACTCCGAGAGGAACTGTATATCCTTTTCTTTAACGATTTCTTTAAGGTCTGCGGGAATACCTACATCGGAAGCAAGGCGTTTTACTGCATCAACAGCAGCCTTTCTGTACTCATCCTGAGTCATATCGTCCGTACCCTTTACGCCCATAGCCTTTGCTATATCTCTGTATTTTTCACCGGTAGCCGGAGCGTTATATTCCATAACAGTCGGAAGAATAATTGCATTTGCAACACCGTGAGGTGTGTCGTAAAGCGCACCGAGCGGATGAGCCATAGAGTGAACTATGCCGAGGCCGACATTTGAGAAGCCCATTCCGGCTATGTACTGACCGAGAGCCATTTCCTCTCTGCCCTCGGGGGTGTTTTCAACAGCACCTCGAAGAGCGCGAGAAATTATTTCGATTGCCTTTAAATGGAACATATCGGAAAGCTCCCAAGCACCCTTTGTGATGTAGCCTTCAATAGCGTGTGTAAGAGCGTCCATACCGGTTGCGGCAGTAAGCCCCTTTGGCATACTCGACATCATATCCGGGTCAACAAAAGCAACTACCGGAATATCGTGAACATCGACGCACACCATTTTCCTGTTTTTCTCGGCGTCGGTTATAACATAGTTTATGGTAACCTCAGCGGCTGTGCCTGCGGTTGTGGGAACGGCAAAAATCGGGACAGCCTTATTCTTTGTGGGAGCCACTCCCTCAAGACTTCTGATATCTGAAAATTCGGGATTCGCAACAACTATGCCAATCGCCTTAGAGGTATCCATTGAGGAGCCGCCGCCGATTGCGATAAGATAATCGGCACCCGAAGCCTTAAATGCCTTAACGCCGTGCTGACAGTTTTCTATTGTGGGATTAGCCTTGATGTCGGAGTATATCTCATAGTCAAGTCCGGCTTTATCAAGAACATCCGTAACCTTTTTGGTAACTCCGAATTTAAGAAGATCGGGGTCCGAGCAAATAAAAGCCTTTTTAAAGCCTCTGCCCTTTGCCTCGTCGGCAATGCTCTCTATTGCGCCCTTGCCGTGATAAGAAGTCTCGTTAAGAACAAATCTGTTAGCCATAACTTATTCCTCCGTATTCAATAAAATAAATTTAACGGCAACGCGGGTAAACGTTTAACCATCTACGTTAAAATTTTAACAACCGTTTTTTAAAAAATCAATAGGCAATACTCACAAATAATCAAAAAAATTTTTGACACTTAAAAGACCTGCCCTCGCCGCAAAGCGAAAACAGGTCTTGTAATCATAAAACCATATAAGACTTACGAGCCGGAAACTATCCAGCCTATGCCGTATGTCACGGTGGTCATTATAAGCCCGGCTATAAGTACGCCGAGGGCGATTATCGGAAATGCCTTTTTAGGCGGTATTTCCAAAAGCGACGCCATAAGCGCGCCCGTCCAGCCGCCGGTTCCGGGAAGCGGAATCGCAACGAACAGCAAAAGCCCCCACTGCTTACCGCGGTTTATTTTATCTCGATTCTTTTCGGCTTTTGCTTCAAAGTGCTTTATTATTTTGTCAAAGCCCTTTATCTTTCTCAGCCACTCGAATATCTTTTTGATAAACAAAAGGATAAACGGTATCGGCACAAGATTCCCGAGATACGAGATGATGAATGCCTGAAGCATATTCATATTGAGCAGTCTTGCGGCTATCATACCGCCGCGGTTCTCAAGAATCGGGAACAGCGAAATTATAAACACCGTAAGCCATGACGGTATGGTATCTCCGAACAGATGCACCATTTTTTCCGCGAGATTTTCTGTCGCGGACAGCGTCATAAAGTACTGCGAAAATGTAGACAGCATATAATTCTCCTTATAATCAGATAGAGTGCTCCGTCAAATAAGCCTTTGCTTTTTTGAGAATAGCCTTGTCGTTTTCATAATTAAGGGTCTTATAAGCATTATCATAGCTTAACCAAATGTAGTCCTCAATTTCCTCCGGCTGAATAACGGTTCTTGTATCTTTTGTGGAGGCGATATAAATTATAACCGTTTTTTCTATTCTACCCTGAATCGTATACTCCGAACGGCTCTTAAATTCCGGAAGAATGGCTATATGAAGCCCGGTTTCCTCAAGGACCTCGCGTCTTGCGGTATCCTCGTTGCTCTCGCCCTCTTCGACGTGGCCTTTGGGGAAGCCCCAATTTGCGCTGCGCTTGTTTTTGATAAGCAAAAATCTTCTTTCGCCCGCTATTTCCCGGTAAACTATCGCGCCGCAGCTGCGCTCATAAAGACAATCTATCGAATAGGAGCCTTTTTTGTACATAAACGCGAGCGCGTCACGCACATCATTTACTATAAATCTTTTACTCTTTGGCGACACAACAATAATTACGCCTTTTGTCTTAGGTATTTTAACGGTGGCTATTACCCTGCCGTCAAAATTTCTTACGGGGTGATTTATGCCCATAATAAAGGCGCCCTTTACGGGAGAGTGCGGCTCAAGCCCGCTTTCGACGGTACCGTAATTAAGGCGGTACTGCGTCTTGCTGTTGCCGTCAAAGAATCCTATGGGTCTTGTGACCCTCACTTTGACAAACCTTCCCAGCATCGTGGTTCTCCTTAGAAAAATCTGAAAATATTATACAGGTTTTTTTCGCTCGTTTCAAGACAAATTTAAACATTAAGTCTCAAATCACGCCTCAATGTTTAAATTGACATTAAAATTACTATTTTTGTAATAAAATTTTAATCAAAAGGGATTGTGAAAAGCAGTAATTTACGATAAAATATACTCATTATATTATAAGCTGTTGTGTGAAAGGGTGTCAATTATGGCAGATGACAAGAAATTCGGCAATAACGATTTTGAGGATATTTACAGTTCTTCCGAAAAGAACGGTTACGAGGATATATACAGCGACAGCGAGGAGGAGGGACGTGCAGTCTCTTCCGACAAGAATGGTGATGACGATTTCGAGGACTTCTTCACGGGGAGAGACGACAAATCAGACAACGAAGATTTCGGAAACGAGACTCCCGTTCCGCGCCACAGAGAGATAAACACAAGCCCGGAGGTCAAACCTTACAGCTACAACTATAACAGAGCCGCAAATTCAAGAGCCAAAAAGGTTTCCGACGAGCACGGCTTTACCGATATTTCAAGCGGCAAGCAGCCGAGAGAAAAAAAGCCTCACCGACACAGCGCAGGCAAGATAATCGGTATAGTCATATTGATTTTACTGGTGCTCTGCGCCGCCTTTGCCGCAGTTACATACCATCAGGCAAAGAAGCTGCTCGGCGAGGTCAACTACTCTCCGCTTCAGGAGAACGAATACATAGATTCTTCAAAGCTCGCACATTCGGATTCGGTACGTAACATTCTCCTGATAGGCGTTGACGCGCGCGAGGGGGAAAGTTCAGACAGCACAAGGTCCGACACCATGATGATTCTTTCCATTGACGAAAAGAACAAGCAGTTAAAGCTCACCTCCATTCTTCGCGACACATATGTTGAAATTCCGGGCTGGAAGTGGAACAAGATAAACGCGGCGCAGAGCCACGGCGGCAGGCAGCTGCTTGTAGACACAATAGAATACAATTTCAAAGTGGATATAGATAACTATATGCTTGTGAACTTTGATATGTTTACCACTATAATCGACGAGCTCGGCGGCGTAGATGTTGAAGTAACCGAAAAAGAGGCAAACTACATAAACGCGCGTTACAATATGACTCAGGCCGAAAAAGACGCTTTCCCCGGAGCCACAAACGCCGGTGTAAATCACTTCAGCGGTATGCAGGCTCTTTGGTACAGCCGTATGCGCTATCTCGACAGCGACTTCTACCGCACACAGCGTCAGCGCAAGGTCATTTCGGCAATTATAGATAAGGCAAAATCAAATCCGACGGCACTCTATTCGATAGCCGAAAAGGTTATGCCGATGATTGAAACGGATCTTACCACGGACGAGCTTGTAAATCTCGCAAAGGGCTCCGTAAAATATATGAAATACGATCTTGCTCAGATGCAGGTTCCGATTGACGGAAGCTGGAAGAGCGTTAAAAAATCAGCCGGCAACGTGCTCTCGATAGATATGGATAAAAACGTTTCGGCAATGCGCACATTCATATACGAAAAGGCGGACACCTCAAATAACGAGACTACAACGGAGAATTCCAAAAAGAAATAATTTTTCAGGAGATACAATATGAAAAAAGCTGAATTATCACTTGCCGGCGAATTTAAAGTAGGCAAGGTTGACGACAGGATCTTCGGTTCGTTCATAGAACACCTCGGCAGAGCCGTTTACGGCGGAATATATGAGCCCCAACACCCCTGTGCCGACGAAGACGGGTTCAGAAAAGACGTTATCGACGAGGTTAAAAAGCTTCGCGTACCGATAGTGCGCTACCCCGGCGGAAACTTTGTTTCCGGATACAGGTGGGAGGACGGTGTAGGTCCCGTAAGCGAAAGGCCGAAAAGGCTTGAGCTCGCCTGGGGTGTTACGGAGCCTAATCTCTTCGGCACGGATGAATTTATGAAGTGGTGCAAAAAGGCGGACACAGCTTGTATGATGGCCGTAAACCTCGGTCTGCGCGGAGTCGACGACGCAAGAAATCTTGTTGAATACTGCAATCACCCGTCCGGCTCATATTACAGCGATATGCGACGTAAAAACGGTGCCGAAAGCCCTTACGGTATAAAGCTGTGGTGCCTCGGGAACGAGATGGACGGCGGTTGGCAGCTCGGCCACAAGGAAGCGAAGGAATATGCTTTTTTGGCTGATCAGGCATCAAAGGCAATGAAACTCACGGATGACTCAATCGAAACCGTAATTTGCGGCAGCTCCAACGACCATATGAAAACCTTCGGCAAGTGGGAGGATACCTGCCTCGACATAGCCTACGACAGCGTGGATTACATATCGCTTCATCAATACTACGACAACAAGCTCGGCGACACGCAGAGCTTCCTCGCTAAGAGCATGGCTATGGACGAATTCATAAAAACGGTAATTTGTATATGCGATTCCGTAAAGGGCAGAAAGCATTCAAAACACACCGTCAATCTCTCCTTTGACGAGTGGAACGTTTGGTTCCACTCGAACGGCGACGAGGTAGAGAAGTGGAGCACCGCTCCGCACCAGCTTGAAGACGTATACACCTTTGAGGACGCACTTTTGGTCGGGCTTATGCTGATAACTCTGTTAAAGCATGCCGACAGGGTTAAGGTCGCGTGTCTTGCACAGCTTGTAAATGTCATAGCCCCCATTATGACGGAAAACGGCGGCGGAATTTTTGAGCAGACTATATTCTATCCGTTTATGCATGCGTCAAATTACGGCAGAGGAACCGTTTTACTCTCAAACACAGTATGCGGCAAGCACGACACAAGAGAGTTTACCGATGTTCCGGACGTGGACTCCGTGGCGGTTTTAAGTGACGACGGCAACGCTCTTACCGTATTTGCGGTAAACAGAGACCCGAGCGAAAGCTATGATATGTGCATAAAGCTTTTAGATCTTGAAGACTTTTCCGGCAAAGAGCATATTGAAATGTGCGGCTTTGACAAAAACGCGGTCAACGGATTCGACAAAATAAACGTCTTCCCCGTAAGCGGAGAAATCCCCACGGTTGACGGCAAGACGGCACACGCCGTTTTAAAGCCGTTTTCATGGAATGTTATAAGATTTTATAAAAACAAATAATAAAAAAAGGATTGAGAATTATGGCAAAATGTCCCAAGTGCGGAGCAAAGCTTCATTGGTACGACTTCCGCGCCGAATGTAAACACTGCGGAGTTAATATTCCCAACTACAAATGGGAAGAGAGGCTTGAAAATGATGCCGATACGGCCGAGACATCATTCGCAAAGCTGCATTACAAAATGAATAACTTCAAATACGGCACGATAGGCTCTCCGCTTATGATAGTGCGCCTTGTTTTTACTCTTTTGCCGCTTGTGGCTCTTGTTGTGCCGCTTGTAAAAATCACACTCTGCTTCCCGTTTTACGAAAAAACGGAGAGTGTTTCATTTCTCACGTTTATACTTAACTATTTGACCAAATATGATATAAAGGCTTCGCTCTCGCTGATGCACGGCGAGGCACTCGGCGGTGTTTTTGCAAAAATGTTTCTCGGCGTGGGATTTGCGTTTTTGGCCGCCGCGCTCGGAGTTGTAAATTTCTTTGTTGTACTTATAGCGTCAATGTCACTCAGCAGCAAAGCCGACACGGTATTAAACATTCTCAGCACCGTTTTTTGGAGTCTTTCGGCATACTTTGTTTACGCCTTTTTAAATGCCGCGGCCGAAACAAGCGTAAACATAATCACAGGCTCGGTATCCCCGTTCTTTGCGGTAGGAATAGCGTTGTTCCTCGCAAATGTCATAATCAATATTGCGGTGTCCAAAAAATTCAAAAACAAAAAAGCCACAGATCCGTCTATGGAGGAAGCCATAGAAAAAGAGCTTCGTGAGCTCCGTGAAAAAGACAGCGAGCCGGTAGCCGAATAAAGTCTTAAAAACTTGTCCCCCTCATACATTTAGTATGAGGGGGTGTTTTTTTGAAATATATAATTTTGACTAAGAGAGGGCTTACGGCGATAACCGCTGTCACATTATCCGCGCTGCTTATCGCATTCGGAATCTGCGGCAGAAAAAGCGCACTCAGCTCTGCCGCTGCCGAGGAGGGCAAACGGCTTCTGCCCATCTACTGCGTTGAGACGGACGAAAAAAAGGTCGCAGTCACCTTTGACGCTGCTTGGGGAGCCGACGACACGGAAAGGCTCATAGAAATTTTAAAAAATCACAATGCCAAGGCCACGTTTTTCGTTGTCGGGGAATGGGCGGAAAAATATCCCGACAGCGTAAAGGCGTTTTATGCCTCCGGACACGAGATAGGAAATCACTCTGCATCGCACAATATGTATTCGAGTCTTACGGAGAGTGAAATCATAAAAGACATAACACTCTGTAACGAAGCGGTAAAAAAAGCCATAGGAGTTACACCCGTTCTTTTGCGCGCTCCGTCGGGGGATTATACAAATGACACGATAACCGCGGCGACAAAGCTCAATATGAAAACAATACAATGGTCCGTCGATTCGCTTGACTGGAAGGGACTTGACACCGATGAAATAGTAAAGCGCGTAACGGATAAGACCGAGTGCGGTTCAATTATACTCTTTCACAACGATATAAAAAACACACCCGACGCGCTCGACCGAATTCTCACGGGACTTGAGAAAAAAGGCTATTCGTTTGTTACGGTAAGCGAGCTTATATACGACGGCGATTACAAAATAGATTCCGCCGGCAAGCAAATCAAAAATGCCGCCGCGAATTGAACGCTCCGCCGTATAAAAAATTCGATTGGAAATTTTATCCGAAAAATACGTTTTTACTTGTCTCTTTACCGTATAAAGAATTTATAACTGCGCAAAATATAATATCATCTTACGGGAGGTGACATTATGGAAAATAAGGGTGTAAAATGCGATGTATGCGAATGCGTACACAACACCGCCGGCTGCGGCTGCGACAGAAGCGTTATCGAGGTAACTCATGACTGCTCATGCACAAATCAGCAGATTCAGGACCCGCATTTCTGCAAGAGCTACGAAAAGAAATAAGCACGCGAATTAAAGAAAAAAGGAGCCGTAAGGCTCCCTGCTGGTAAGACAGCAAAATTCAAATTTCTTGGAACAGGTATGATTTCGGTCATGCCTGTTCCGCTTTTAGCAGCTCATCCACGGGAATATAACCCACAAGGTCGTACTCGATATGTACCTTCTGCCTGCGCTTGCCGCTGGACTTGTCCGGTGCATCTACATAGACCGCCTTGACAAGCTCTCTGAGGGCATAGGGGGTCAGCTCCGTGAGGGTGCTGTTCCTCTTTACCCGCTGAACAAACTGCTCTATATTCTCTGCCTGTTGTTCCTGTTCATGGATTTGCTGTTGCAGACCCTTGACCTCGGCTTTGAGGTCTTTTTGTTCCTCGGTGTAGTTCTTGCTCATCATGGCGAAACGTTCATCGTCCAGCCGTCCGGCTACATTGTCCTCATAAATGCGGATGAAAAGACGGTCAAGCTCTCCGATTCGCTTCTCAGCCTGTGCCAGCCGTTTCTGATGCAGCCGCAGCGATTCCTCGCTCTGTATACGGAGCTTTTGCTCCATTTCAGAACGGAAATACGCCTCATAGCGAGTGACTACCGATACGACCTCCTGAATGTGCTTCCAGACGATCTGTTCCAGCACAACGGCACGGATATAATGTCCGCTGCACTTGTCCTTATTGACACGATGGGTGGAGCAGATGAAGAAGTCCTGCCGCTTTTCAAAATAGCTGGTGGTGGAGTAGTAGAGCTTTTGCTTGCAGTCGTTGCAGAACACCAGACCGGAGAACATATTGCTCTTGCCTGTTGCTGTTCTGCGGTGCCGTTGCTGCCGGATCTCCTGAACTTTATCAAAGACTTCCAACGAGATGATTGCCGGGTGGGTGTTATAGAAAATCTTGCGATTCTCCATCGGGTTTTCCCGCTGCTTTTTATCCCAGATGGAGTTGGTGTAGGTCTTGAAATTGACCGTGCAGCCTGTGTACTCCATGTATTCGAGGATGTAAGCAACGGTGCTTTCGTGCCAGCGGTACTCGTTCTCCGGAGTCTGATGCGGTGTTTTTCTGCCCTCCCGCTGTTTGTAGGCGGTGGGGTTCAGCACCTTCTCCTTTTCCAGTAGGGCGGCGATCTGACTCGGTCCTTTTCCCTCCATGCAGAGCGCAAAGATCCGCTTGACGACCTGTGCAGATTCCTCGTCAATCACCCATTTCTTGGGATCGTCAGAGTCACGCTTGTAGCCGTAGGGAACGTTGGTGGTCAAGCGCTCTCCACGCTCCCCTTTTGCCTTGTTGACGGCACGGATTTTGCGGCTGGTATCCTTGGAATACCACTCATTGAACCAGTTCTTAATGCCTGCCATGTCGCTGTCGGTGCTGTTGGGGTCAATGGTGTCGAAGTGGTCGTTGATGGCAATATACCGCACGCCGTACTGAGGAAATGTGTAGTTGATATAAAGCCCTGTCAGCGAGGAATTACGACCAAGCCTACTGAGGTCTTTCGTAATCACCGCTTCCACATGACCGGCTTCAATTTCCGCAAGCATCTTCTGAAAGCCGGGACGGTTGGAAAAATCCACACCACTGTACCCGTCATCAATGAAGAACGTCGGGTTCGGAAAGTGCTGAGATTTTGCATACTCCATTAACATGATCTGCTGAGAAGAGATTTGTCAAGGGCATTTTATGCTAAAGACAAACACCTTGGGTGCGTAATTAAATAACGCACCCAAGGTTGCTTAACTCAATGACCACTAAGGCCATCGGCTATCTCTCGCTGTCAAGTTCTTCCCGGAGCTCGTGTAGATCCATTAACTCTTTTAGCGTAAACGGTGTTCCATCTTCATCCAAGGTCATCTGCTCGTCAAGAGGAACTGTGTGGTACTTAAAGGACGACTCAAAGGGCTTTTCGAGAGTTCCTTCATCAGTCTCTCTTGTAAGGTCGTCTAGTTGGATGTTTTCCCAATTTGGTGCAGCCATATATACCACTCCTATCTAGTCAATTTCTTAGTATACGGTGAGGGTTCAGTATCTTCATCCAAATCTGTATTATGCGTAGGGTCACCATCCCAATGAAAGGTGAAGTCCGGTTCATCTATAGGTTTTAAATCAGAAATGTCGGGAATATCACCGTTGGTCAAGCTATCTCGCAATTCGTACAATTCATCGAGCGACATTGTATCAAGCATTTCATCAACCTTATCTGAAGTATCGATTGGTTCTCCAACATCGGTTGTAATATCATCTGTCACATCAACGACATCCTCTGCATCAAATTCAGAAAACATTACCCATCACCTCATCATCGTGATTGTTAAGCATCGCATTTTTTACTTTAATGTCGTGCAAAATAATTCCTTTTTCTATTGCGCCTTTCCGTTGCAGTGCAATTCGAATGCAATTTATTAAAGTTCTTTGCTCATCCGGAGCGTACTTTGCAAGACGGTTCTTCAACAATACCGGGACTCCATAAATTCTTTTCCGCAGACTTTCGTCATCTTTAACTTCACCATGGATGTTATCCCAAATATAATTGCAAAAATACTCTGCATCAGCACGAAGCTTGAAATTACATCCGTTATTACAACAATATTGGCAAAGAGGATATGGCATAAGCAGTCTAGATTTATCCTCCCAATATGTGTTGCGTTGTCGAATTTCGTTATCGGATACCTTAATCCTAATCCCGGCATCGGACCGTATATTTGGAGTCGTTACCATTTGGGGCTTTTTTAATTTATGGTAGTAGATATAGGCTTGTCCTTTCTCTAGCTGAGAAAGCTGTTGCACCATACTATCATCCATATCCGTGCTGTTGCTGATGATTTCTTTTTCTCTTTTTTCGGTTAGACGGAAGACCATCTTGATATCCGTATTAGCAACAATAGCACTACCAACCGCACTCGGACGCTGATCGGCAATTATTATGCTGGTTCCATAAGAGCGGATCTCAGCAATCAAATTTTCAACTAATTGTACTGCGTAGTTTTGAGAACCTATTCGATCTTCTTTAACACTTGTTCGCTGATCAAGAAGCACATGCGCTTCATCAATGAGAATTGCGTTGCTCAGTTCCACATTTTCTGTGTGGGAGCTTTTTGTATATACCGCAATATTGATAAGCAGCATAGCAATAATAAGTGCTTTTTGCTCAATGTCATCAATGGCATTCAACTCTATGACGGTAGGCTTGGTTAGCAGATCTTCAATCGGAATCGTGTGAATCGTATCAAAAATATTACGGTTTTGCTCTATTAAGTTGGAAAGACGAAGAACGCCACCGCTACGAAGATTGCCTTTTACTTCTTTGCTATAGTCTGAATTATCAATTATTTGCTTGAAAACTAATATGAATTCATGGAAACCAAACGGAGTTACTTCCGAATCACCAGCCATACTATAGTCACGCCAGCCATAGCGATTATAGCTGGCTCGGATTGCCTTTAAAAATGTTACATCCAGTGGGGAAGGCATCGAGAATGCTGCCTTAAATGCGCTGTACAGGCTTGGGATATACTTCTCAATCCGAATACCTTTTGGAGGAATAAACGGATTCATTATAAACGGTGACACAGAATTGTTGCCGGGAGTAAAAATCTGCAAATCCGGAATTGCATCAATCATCGCCCGATACTCTGCCTTGGTAGGCTCAATCGCAAGAAATGGAATCCCCTTCTTTTCAAATTGCAGTAACAAATTAATGGAAAATGTAGTTTTACCAGTTCCGGGCATGCCAACGATCAGCGCATGCTTTGCAAAATCTGTTGCCGGCGCACCGATAGAAACATCCTGGTTACTGATTGCTCGCCCAAATACTACATTGTGAGAATCAGTCACTTTTTTGCTTAATAGTTCATTTGATGACTGGTAAGAACTTCCGGAGATACCGACAATCTTTCCATCATCATAGGGTAGATGGAAGAACATCAATGCTTCATCAGCTGTTACGAGAAACGGGAAGCGGAACATTTGATTTGGAGGAACAATACTTCCACCCCAAATAAACATATCACGATATTGCTGCTGAAGCAGAGAATTCACATAGGTTGGGAATGTTTCATAATTGCACGCATATCTGTTCAGGTCCACTGATACCGCTTGGAGATCTGGAGCATTCGATGATTCAGCCTTCAGCGTAGCAATTAGCTGATTGGAAATAAAGCTACTACATTTGGAGGAAGATCCAATGACAATGTTGTACAGGAACAAGGGCTGCCCCTTTCGATTGACATAATACCGATAGGCATCATACGCAGGCTGTGCATATGGTTCATACATTGACACACCATAGTAATTAGGCATTGAACTGCGTACATGCTGCTCCAAAAACACATTCAAATACTGCAACACATCGGACTCGTAGTTCTCAATCGTAGTAGGAATGAGCTGAAAAGACACAAAAGAATAGTCACACTTTTGTAGCGTCTGAAACATCGTTGTGAAATTATCCAAGGGACGATTTTCGCTGCTTAACAAAGGATCTGCCCAGTAATAATATCCTTCCTGCATATAAGGCGTGGTAACAATCTTCTCTGTTTTTACTACAGCATTCATGTCAACAAAGGCCATACTGAGCATCTGGTGCGACAAAGCATCAGATGCTTCAGCATTGATCCTTTTAATCTGGTAGTTCGCTCCGTTAAGCTGCATTTCTACAACAGGAACGATACCATCATGTGCGGTGTTCCTTGAGATAATATATGCAGAAATTTCTTCTCCGATTGTATGTAAAAAAGCCAATTCCAAACAAGTATTTGTATTGATCAAATTCTGCATTGAAAATAGTATTTGGCGCATAAAGTTATAGCAACCTGCAGAAAGCCGTCCGCTATCGGTAGGGATGCGATTAATTGTCCACACAACCATTAAACATCACCTTTTATCTCGTTTTCTGCAAAGTAATCTCAGAAATATAAGGATACATATCATATCCAGCTGCCCAGCTGCCACCACCGCAGTATAGTACAATTTTCAAATCAATGACACCAGATATATCTACTTCAATAGCGGTAGGTTTTGTATCTGAAGTGATGTTCATGTTTTCATATAACAAGGCACCGTCTCCATAAACTCTAATGCCCGCTGCGTTTTCTTCGCCCTTATCTCTTTCGCATACAAAAATCGTGCCTGTCAAAACATTATACTGGCCCCCAATATCGAAAGTCTCCGACGACCCTTCTATTCCATAGCCCATCAGCACATCACTATGCGTATTACCCATAGTGTCTTTTTCAGCACTCATATGCTCTGTATGTCCTTCTTTGGTGTATGGTTCCATCGAAAATAAGCTGATAGGTTCGCATGCAAGATAAGCGGATTGTTCACTAAGCAATTCCGAATCGTTTGGCATAACAGCTAACCCAGCATTTATTTCTGCCAAAGCTGCCTGATATCCATTGTTCTGGTATGCACTTGCCGCTCTTGAAATCACCGCTTTTCTGTATTCATTTTCACACTCACTCAAAACTAGTAGAATATCAGAATCAGTTCCAACAATCTCTAACCGCTCGTTGATGTAGACTATTGCCGAAGAGTATTCTCCATTATTCTTATATTCTGTAGCAGTTGAAAGAATCTCAGATCGGTTCACTGTCAATAATTTGTCATTTATTTCGTAGTCCTCTCCAATAATTCTACTTGCCGTAGTTAGTATACTTTTTGCAGCGTCATAATTCCCTGTGCTAACATATTCATCAGCTTTTTTGAGTACAGACTCCTTATACTTCGCGACAGAATCATCGTATATCGCCTTGATTTCCGGATCGCTTTCTATGTTTTCAACGTTATTTGAGATATACTCAATAACCATTTCGTAGTCACCGGAAGATTCATAACCAGCAAGTGTAGATGTCAGTTGGTCGCGGACAGCTACTGTACGTAAATCGCCAACCAAATAAAAGTCATCCCAGTTTGGACTAATCCGATTTAGGATGTCAATCGCTTCGTCGTATCTGCCTTCATCAACCAGTTGCTCAGCTTGCAAATAATACTCATGAGCTTCCTTATTGATATCCCGCTGAGGATCCGTAGCATAGTTTACGAGACAGATAATCGCAACTATAATCGACAGAAGAACAACAGCTGTACCAATGCTAATAATTAGACTTCTGGTTTTCCGTTTTTTTCTGATTTCATCTTTTATTTTTACAAGTTCAGCTTCGGCAGAAGTGGAAGCCCTGTTATGCCTAAGCAATGTAGAACCGCATACAGGGCATTTAGGTTCGGCATCATTGTATTCATTGTTACAATACCCGCAAACTTTCATAGTTTTCTTCCTCTCTTTAGTTGTTATTCAACGGAGTCCTGCAGGCGGGACAGAATTTAATGTTGGGCACATTAGGCAGTTTAGTGCCACAGTTGGGGCAAAGCCGATCCACAACAATATCTGCTCCGCAGTAAGGACAGCATGCCCATCCATCCTCTACGGGATTCTGACAGTTACCACATACCTTGCCAGACTTGGGAACATCACTTATCTGGTGGGGTGTTACTACCCCTGCGGTGTTGGATACTCCACCGTTAAAGCTACCATTGCCAGGAGCCTGTGGGTTTCCAAATGCAGATTTCGCAGCATTGCCAACCATGCCGCCATATACCTGACCCATACCCATGCCAAAACCTGCCCCTGCCATTACCCCGGCAGCAGCGCCAGCACCGCCTTGGTTTTCTGCCTGCTTTTTCATCACTTCAAGAGTTTCTTTTTGGATAAATGAATAGCCTTCAATTTGCTGACCGCTTCTTTCGCCTAAATGGCTGCGATGCTTGTCAAACTCAGCGTCCTTATTCATGTTAACGGAATCAAATCGGAATTCGTCCAGCAGTAAACCAACTTTTTCAAACGCAGGGCGCACTTTGGCCATAACCCTATCAGATAAACTTGTAAGATGGGAATTGATTTCACCATAACTGAGGTTCTCTTGGTTCATAGCAATTGAAAGGATTTCCCTTGCTGCGCTTGTGATCCGCTCCTTAAAGAGTTCTTTCAATCCGTCTGTTGTCAAGTATTCGCCATTGCCGATAATTTCGAACAAGTCAGCAGAGTTTGCAACACGAACAGTGAAGAAGCCCTGAGCCCAGAAAGAATAGTAGTTTCCAATGGTGTGATCTTGGATATCCATAGCGGATGTCACCCAAGGGATATTGGAAAACAGCAGTTTATTGATAAAATAAACCTCACAATGATTTGCTAATTCTCCGCCGGAGAAGAGTGCAACAATATGCTTAACGCCGGGGAGATTTTTAGATGTCAATTCATACTTGCCCGGGGTATAGAGGGTTTTAGCCTCTCCATTCATGAATACAATGGCTTCCTGCTTTTCATGAACTATCAGCTGTGCCCTGTTATTGAAGTCTACGATGGGATGCTTAAATATTAAGACATCACTAGAGCCTTCGTATTTAATCACATCGACAAATGCCACAGAAATCACCCTTTCAAATAGATAATTAAGGCCCATTACACCAATGACAATCGGCCAATATTGTAAATGTGTGCTTGCCGCATTTCTATTAAAGTATATCACAAAATAATGTAGGAATTCAACTATTTCTAATGTTAATTTCGCATTTTGCAGGCCGATTTAAAGGCCGCGCCTTCCTTTTAACTGGCAGGCATTGCTACCTGTCTAGAAAATTGTCCTTATACGGGTTTCCCCGAGATGTATACCCTTTTTGCTCATTATGCTGCCGTAAAAGTTTCCGTACAGATTGTACTTCAGCTTCTTCGTTCAACAGGTCGGCAATATCCCGCTTGCTGTCATACATCATCAGCGGATCGTACTTATCGCCGTAAGCGGACTGCACACAGTCAACCGCAGAACGCTCCATTGCAGGGCGCAGGGCAAGCCTTGCGCCCTGCACTTCGTCCGGATCAAATTCTGCTGCTTGTTCCTTCAGTTCGGAGTATTGCTGCAAGGCATCGTTCAGCTCAGCTGTGTACTTTTCTTCCTGCTGAGACAGCTTTTTAAGTGCCGCTTCCACCGTGGAAATGTCCTTTTTCACAGCAGCGATACCGGCATCGTCGCTGCATTCCAGCGAGTGCAGCAGCAGCTCCTTCTCGGATTTCAGCTCTTCCAATTCCTCGGTCAGCTCCGCAATGCGGCGGGAGAGTTCGTGCTGTTTTGGGATGAGATAGAAGGGTGTCTCCTTCTTTTCGGCAAGCAAAGACTTGCGTTCTTTGTTCTTGCCCCGAATTTTCTGAACCAGCTCGGTATAGCGCACCAGCTTCGGCTGAACCGCATGGATGTAATCGCTCATGCGCTGTCTGCCCCGGCCGATATGCCGCAGCTGATAGCGGAAAACAATCATATTCGCTCGCAGATTTTTCATCGCATCAGCAATGGCCGGGAGGGTATTCTTTACCGTCTGCCCCTGTTTCCTGGCCACAGCTTTCAGTTCCCGCAGCAGGGCATTGTCCGCCTTGATCTGCCGGTTGATCTCGCAGCGGTCAG
>ENA-ORMS01000203-ORMS01000203.1-human-gut-metagenome-genome-assembly--contig:-NODE-203-length-65797-cov-5.487405_pt1 | contig 65797 bp, 60 predicted proteins | sample MGYA00242104_ERZ508997 | MGnify/ENA primary metagenome ERZ508997 (study PRJEB26280, sample SAMEA2338704) | human gut metagenome | biome: human gut; feature: human-associated habitat; material: faeces...
CTTTGGCCATCTTCTGTGTTCCAAATGATAATACAATAGTTACAATAGAACTAAGTGCTTCTGGAATTGCCGCTACCGCCAATGCTACTGCGAACATAAACGCATTTTCAATATTTTCCCCCTGAATAATATTAAGTGTGAACAATATCGCACAGAAAATAAGTATTATTATAGATAACTTCTGACCAAATTTATCTAATGATATCTGTAATGGTGTTCTTTTCTCAGAAGTCGCTTTCAACAGACTTGCGATTTTACCAATCTCCGTATTCATTCCGATTGATGTAACGATATAACTTCCCCTTCCAAATGACACTAAGCTACCCGAATAGACCATATTAGTTCTTTCTGCAAGCGGCTTCTCCTCTTCAATAACTGTGTCGGTTTTATCAACCACAAGGCTTTCCCCAGTTAGCATACTCTCATCTATCTTAAGTCCTGCTGATTCTATAATTCGTCCATCTGCCGGAACATAATCTCCGGCTTCTAAACAGACCACATCACCAATTGTTAATTCTTTTGAACTTATTTTCATAACCTGTCCGTCTCTTATAACCTTTGCCATCGGCATCGATAACTCTTTAAGGCTCTGCAAAGAATGTTCTGCCTTAATGGTCTGAACCGTTCCAAGTATTCCGTTCATCGTAATAACAACTAATATTACAACACTGCTTTCCACATCTCCTAATGCTGCTGATACTATTGCTGCAATAATAAGTATTATTACAAGAAAATCTGCAAATTGCTTTAGAAATACCTGAAGAACATTTTTCCTTTTCTCCTCTACTAATTCATTTAAACCGTATTCCTGCTGTCTCTTGGCAATCTCTTCATTTGTTAATGGTTCTGTTTTACCATTTAGTTTTTGTCTGACTTCATTTGATGTCATCTGATACAACTCTTTCATCTCTTACCTCCATTTCTTTGCATAAAACAAAAAGTGTTTCTTCGTATAAATCAAAAATGAGACCTTTACTGCACACAAAATGTACAGTAAAAGTCTCACTATTTAATTACGACGCGGATATGTCGCCATATCGGGATTGACACAGTCGTAAACGTTTTGATTCATAATTAAACGCCAGTTACTCCCTCTTACAAGAGTTTCACAATATTTAATTGGTTCAATGTATTCTACAATATACTATGCAATATTTCAAGACTTATTTTAATTTTCATAATAATATTTTTATTAGCTCAACCTTCGCACATACATATTGTCGCCAATATTCGTCTATTAAAGTAGATTTGACAGATATAAATATTAATGTCTAATTACTCTTTCTGATGAATATCTTTATTATAATCTACCATCATTATATTGTAAATGTAGGAATTATATATCAGAATCTCGTGAGTATGTTTCACAAAATATTTCACTACACATTTTAATTAATTTAATTCTACTATCATTACACATATATCTTAAAACTATAAGTCAGAGGTAAAATATTTATGAATATTATATTATTCTTAAAAGGACTTTTTATAGGTTCTACGATGACCATTCCTGGTGTCTCTGGTGGAACCATGGCTATTATATTAGGTGTATATGAAGATTTAATTCATAACGTCAACCAGATTAAAAAAGAGCCTTTTAAAAGTGTACTTTTTCTTTGCAACATCGGACTGGGCGGGCTTATTGGGTTCGTTGCATTTGCAAGGGTTATATCCTATCTTCTCGCAAATTCCACGACTGGTATCTATGTCAGAGTTATATTTGCCATCATCATCTTATGTGGTATTCCGCTATTATTTAAGAAATCTGGTATTACAAAGCTGTCCATATTCCATATTCTGTGGCTTTTTCTCGGTCTGTTTCTGGTTCTGTCACTTTCAACTCTTCCTAAGGGACTTTTCGCCTCGGGTTTGAGTCTTTCATTTATTATTATGCAGTTTCTCGGTGGCATTATCGTTGCTATCGCTCTGGTACTTCCTGGAATCAGTGCATCTCATATGCTGTATATTCTCGGTCTTTACACCACAGTCCTTGAAAATGTATACTCTTTCAAATGGCTGTCTCTTATTCCATTGCTACTCGGAATTATCATTGGCACGTTTGCAACTGCAAATGTGCTAGAGCGACTTATAAATAAATATACTGAAAATACTTATATGGTTATTATTGGTTTTGTAATGGGTTCTGTGGTTGGATTGTTTGGTGGGTGAGGAATGATGTATAATTTATACTACATGCCATAATAAGTTATAAAAAATCATTAAAATCTTAGTGTTGCCTTTATTCCTAGTATTTATTAATGTTTTATTATTGCATAGTTATCTTTTTACTGATATACTTATTATATAATTGTCTCTATGGACAATATTAATCTATTCTATGAGGCTATAACCTCACATTTGCTTATGATTTCTTTTTTCCCTTCTTAATAATTCTCATCTTTTTACACTATTCGTAACCTGGTATTGGCAGTACCCCATAGGCTTGTCACTGATAATAGTATAACTTCTATTCCAGAACTTGTAAATTGCGTAAAATGTAGAAATTTAAGGAAAACATCTCATATTACGCTATGTACTATTACTAATCACATTTGTGACACGAGGGCTATAGAATGAATAAAGGATACCATAACATATGATATCCTTAAGGAACACTAGGACGCCGCAACAACCACGTCCATACAAAACAACTTTTTTCTGATATTTTTTTAGAACACTTACTTTATTATCTAGTCAAGATATAATTACCTTTTTAAAACAAATTGCGGTCCATCTGCTGAAAACGAGTATATATATACTTTTAATTCTTTCGTATTATATTCATGTTCATATTCAGATATAATATCATTCAACTCTTTAACTTTTTTGTTAGCACTGTTAAAATCAGGACATTTTTGACATATAATAATCGGTGTAGTTATTTTTTCTCCTAACGCCAAAGTATTGTCAATCCATTTGCTATACATTAAACATCTTCTTATGTGTGATTCATCTATCTTATTCTTCATAAATTCAAGCAAATAATAATGACTTGGATTATATCCATCTTCAGATTCAATCATTAAATAATCCATCTCAGATTGTTCAATACTATATGGCAAATAATTGCTATACCATATTATTTTTTCTACATTAACTCCAATTTGCTTAAATAATTTATCATTCTTTCGTGTCAATTCTTGATTAAATACAGTTTCTAAAATCTTTTCATAATAAATCTCATAATTACTCTTAAAAAAATTCAATCTGTTTGGATATAACTCTATTAAACTTTCAGGTTGTCTATTGCTGCCTATATTCGAATAATCTATTCTAAGAGGTTCTTCTACTTTTACTACACGCTCTTCAGAAGGCTCTATAAACTTATATTCAGGGTTTCTTCCAATAAGCAATGTTATTATTTTTCCAACTTCGTCAGGTGATAACGGCGATGTTCCTCTTGATTTTCCTGCTACTTTTTTCCCTAATACTGTCCACATTGTAGTTTTTATATATGGACAATTTAATAAGTCATATTCCACTAATGGATTATTAAATATATATGCCTGCTCTATCTTTATTTTAAATGGAAATAAATCATTTGCTGTATTCATTTTGTAATATGGCTCTGAAATTGCTCTATATACGCCATATATGCGACTCTTTTGGTAATTACTTCCCGTTTTCCATAAAAAAATGTAATCACCAATTTCTATCTGCAGCATATCTGCCATTATGTCTGCCACTGTTTTTAACCATTGTTTTCCTGTAGGCTCCGGCGTTTTTATAGATACAACATTTGTCTTTATTGTCATTTCAAGTGATTCACTATCAACCACAAATAATCTTCCTTTTGGCATAAGTCCTCCATCAGGTTACTACGCTAACCATTTTAATGTATCTTGAAACTTCTATTGTATATCATTTTCTTTTAGTGCTTTTTCAACCGCAATACCTATTGCTTTTCCCAACAATGGTGGTACTGCATTACCTATCTGCACTAGTTGCCATTTCTTAGATCCTTTAAATATAAAGTCGTCTGGAAAAGACTGTAACGCTGCAAGTTCTCTTGGTGTCAAAACTCTTGGCAACTTTGGATGAAGATTAACACCACCATGATTTTCTTTAACTGTGCATGAAGGCTTATCCCATGGAGACTTTTTCCATGCATCTGAATAGTTACCATACAAACTCATACCCTCAGGGACCGCCATAATACGTTCTTTCATCTCATCTGTATGTCTACTAAATATATGATTTATAGCTTTATCTTCTGGCATATTCATAAATCTCTCTATTTCTTCACCGAGAGTCCTATATTTCTCCATAAATGGCTTAGGATGATAGTTCGTGCCACCTATTCTATTACCTACAAATATTACTCTTCTTCTTGTCTGAGCGACACCATAGTCAGCACTATTTAAAACCGTAACATTTATCTCATAGCCTATTTCTTTATAATCAGAAATAATCTTTTCCTCAATTTTTCCATTGAGCATACTTCTTAAACCTTCAACATTCTCCATAACTATATATTCGGGTTTAAGATGGTTAACTATTTTAAGCATCTCAAGATACAAACTATTTCTCTCGTCAGTCACCACTCTGTTTCCAGCTAAGCTAAATCCTTGGCATGGAAATCCACCTACAAGTAACTGTATATGTCTATCTCCAATACTATCATATAATGCCTGCTTAGCTTCATCCGTTCTTATATCTCTAGTTTCAACATCTTCTTTATATTTCTTTCTCTTAACAAAGTTATACTTATATGTTTCTACAGCTTCCGGCATAATCTCCACAGATGCTATAGGTGTAAATCCAGCCATTGTGAGTCCACAGCTTAATCCTCCGGCACCTGAAAATAAATCGACAAAATTATATCCATTTCTTGCCTTAGGATGTTTCCATCCATCATACTTATCCTTTGTACATTCTTCTTTAACATCTATCCAGTTAACAGTATCATTATATGCTCCACTTGCATTACTTCCCATAATTGCAAATGTCTCTCTATCTTTATCCTCATCAGAGTCACCTGACTCTATCCAGCGCTCATAATCTTCTGGAAGAATTCTCCATTTATTTTGAATTCTTGCAGCCTTTAACTTTCTTGCTGCGATATGTCTCCTTATAGTCTTTTGACTTTTTCCTGTCTTTTCTGAAATGTCCTGTATTGTAAAGTATTCTGACATAATTGGTCTCTCCTTCCAAACATTAGTTTGTCCATTTCCCATGTCATATGTCTAGTTTACATGACATTTTTTAGATTGTCAATATTTATTTCAAAATAAACTGTACAATATTTTTAAAATTAAATCATAATCTGTACGAATTCCTATTTCTATACAATTCAAAAGCACCTATAGGTACATTATCATAATATAAAGTGTTATTAAATTCCCAATCTTCTATAGTCTTTTGGGAAAAATCAATTTTTCCCCAGTTGTATTCGAAATTAACATCATATATATTTAAAGTATTTATTGTAGCCTGTCCAACAGTTCTCGAAGATACTTTATTTATTTTTCCAGTGGTTCTTATAGAAAGTGTTTTACCATTTTGTAAGATAAAATTATGTGGTGAAATTATTGTTTCCCCACCACACTCGTACTCTCAATATGTATCAACTTTTATCGGTACTAATTTTAAAGTATTAAATATCTTATTTGAAATCATCTCATACTGCATTTCTAGCGAGGAATCATATGCCTTGTTGTATTGTTTACTAGCATTATCACATATTTGTAAATTATACTTATCACAAATATACTTTTGTAGGCTTAATCCAAATCTTGAGTTTATATTCTCCTCAATTTATTTTAATAGAAGTTTTAACAAATTAGCCATATTAAATCTAAATTTGTAGCAGTTTCTATTTTTATGAATTTGAAACTCCCCAATACTTACACCATCATACTTAACTGTATTACTCTCATTCCACTCTTCTATTGTAGGCTTTGTAAATGAAAATTTATCCCTCTCCCATACAAATTCTTTAATATCATCTTTGCTAATAGATAAATGTTCAAAGCCTGTCTTTGTTTCAAAAATCCATAGTAACCAATCTGAATCAAATAAGTGTTCTACATATATTGGCATTAACTCCGCTATATGTTCATAAACCATCTTTTTAAAAACATCGCCTGTTACTTCTTTTGTTCCAGCTTCCATAAACTTAGCAAAATACAATAAGCAAGTTTTTGAACCAGGTTGACCAACTTCCGGAGGACATACCATCTTACCTTTGTTTGTCTTAAGCGAAAGTGTTTTATTTTCTTCCAAGAGAAAATCATAAGAACATTTGCTTTGTTCTCCTCTTTCACCTGAAGTAGAACCTGTATGCATAACTGCATCAGGTATCTCTGTAAATGCTTCTTCGACAACCGGCATAAGTTTTTTTACATATGAATTCATTACTCTTGTTGCGAAGCTTTCTGGCTTATCTAATTCAAAATAATCGCATATTGCAGCTTCTGCAGACATACCTAATGTTTCATTACTTTCTTTAATTTGTCTAAACCATTCAGGAATACTTGCCACTATAAACCTAAACTTAAACGATCTTTCCTTATGAGTTTGTATCTCGGCAATTGATTTACCATGATACTTTAGAGTTGTGCTTTCAGTCCATGTATCTAATCCTCTTGTAAATTCAAAATCATTCCTGGAAAATGAATAATCTACTACCTCTTCAGCCTTTATTATTTGTGGATTATCCAGCTCCTTTCTTGAAAGTAAGACTGTAATATCGGATTGAAATAAGTTATCAATAAATATTGGCAATATTTCATGAATATGATTAAAAACCAATTTTCTTACGTCCTCTTGATTTTTTATTTCATCACCAAATATATCTGCAAAATACTCATTTAGCACTGGAAATCCTGCCTGCCCAACAGTTCTTGGTGCAACCTTATCGCTACCCTTTGTTGTTCTAATAGAAATAGTCTTTCCATTATCCAGCATAAAGTTATGTGGCGACGTCGTTTGATTCTTTTTTATCATTTTTTGAGTATATGTAAGCAAATGCGTTGGTTTTGCTTTAATCTTATTAAATATCAATGAAATTGTATGCTTTAGTTCATCATCATATTCACTATTATAATTAGCTTCAAATTGAGCTGCTGCCCAATCATTTATTTCTAATCCATATTCATCGCATATCAATTTTTGTAAACTTAATCCGTAATCTGCATTGTTCATATGCCACCTCCAATATTTAGTATAACTGTAAACAACTCTATTACTTCTATTGTACCACATTTTCAGTTGCTATAGAATATATATCCCAAAATCAAAAAAGTGACGAACTATACCTGTTCATCAATTAAAAACTGTAGTTATCAGTTTTATATCTATCTGCTTCGACCATCTCTATTTTCAATATATATTCTCGTTGTATTATGGCGTGATTTTCCAGATACTTTTAGAACTTTCATATATTCTCACCCCAATGCCTATATCCAAACAAGTCCATAACTTTATTAAACAACTTCGAATTATATTCTTCTATATGCTCTGCAAATTTGAATAAATCTACCCTCTTATCAAAAGGCATTGCATCATATTCACCATATTTATCCTTTATAGTTTTTACCATTGAACAAACTATTTCATACATAGAAAGCTCTCTTTGTTGTGGTACTACTATAAGCCTAGCAGTTGGCTACTCCTCTATTTTTTCAATAACCACTTCGTCAGGTTTTTCTAGATAATCCTCAATTAGTTTTATAATAGTATTTTCAACCTGCTTTTTTAACTGTATTCTCATACATTTCATCAATATCAAGTTCATTCCAAACTATTTTTTACGTTTGAACATCTCATAGTATAGTGATTTCTGCTTTGTGGATATCTGTTTCTCTTCGTTTCTACAAATTCTCATATGATTAAATAAATTGCTTTCCTAGAATCCATACTCAAAATGTCAGAACCTGCCAAATTCTTTCTAGGAATAGAAAAGACGAATTTAACTTGTTATCATAACTTCAAGTTAATCTAGTCCTACCCAGATTCGATACCTATTAAATTGTTGTTTAGATTGACAAATACGCTAATTATAAGGATTCTGCTACATCTTATGTTATAGCTTAAATCTTTGGTTAGAACTGCCACGCCACAATCCCTGTTAAATAAGGAGTTTTACGGCTTAGCAGTATTATCACACATTCGCATGTTGCTGATATCAACAAAGCCCTCTCACCTTTTTAGCTATTAAATTCTTTAAGTTGATAATCTAATTATTCTACCTAACTTGCCTCTTCCCTACCCCAATGCCACATCTAACACCATCATCACAATAAATCCAATCCCGAAGCCAAGCGTTCCGATATTGGAATGTTCGCCCTCTGATGCCTCCGGAATCAGTTCCTCGACTACAACATATAACATTGCTCCGGCTGCAAATGACAGCACATATGGCAAAATCGGTGTCAGGACATTTGCAAAGGCTACGGTTATAAATGCCGCAATAGGCTCAACTATTCCAGATAATGTTCCGTATAAAAATGCCTTGAATTTGCCATTGCCATCCGCTTTAAGTGGTAATGAAATAATTGCTCCCTCCGGAAAATTCTGTATTGCAATACCAATAGAAAGTGCAATTGCGCCCGCAAATGATATCGCTTTGTCCCCAGATGCAAATCCTGCGAAAGCTACACCAACTGCCATACCCTCTGGTATATTATGAAGTGTTACTGCAAAGACAAGCATTGTCGTTTTTTTTAAATTCGCTTTAATACCCTCAGGTTCATCTGAACCCATATGTAAATGAGGGATAATTCTATCCATTATTAATAAAAATGCCATACCAAGTGCAAGTCCTGTACAAGCCGGTATAAATGCAAGTCGTTTCATTGATGATGACATATCGATTGCTGGTATAATGAGCGACCATACCGATGCCGCTACCATTACTCCTGATGCAAAGCCTAATAATGCCTTTTGAATCTTCGGTCTTATCTGATCTTTAAGGAAGAACACACATGCTGCACCTAATGTTGTTCCTATAAATGGTATAAGAATACCAATAATAATATCTATCATTCAAACCTCCTGACTTTATAAAGCTCATTCTTCTCCTGGCTTTATAAAGTTCACTCTTCTTCATAACATTATATTATTCAATATTTCCATTCTGTTACTTATATAAATACTATGCCAATAACTTTTCTAACTTATTATTTCTAACTTATTGTTTATAATTTATTATTTCTAATTTACTATTTATAACTTATTATTTCATAACTAAATATTCTTAAATTCCTATTCATAATATTCGTCCATACACACCACAAATTCATCAAATATCATCTGGTCAGCAAGTGTAAGTCTGTCATACATCTCATCAATCTGGTCTACTGTAAGAATCTTTGCTTCTGCTGTTTCTCCAGGTTGCAATTTAATATCTTTAAGTTTCAAATGCGGATTAGCTTCCACATCATACACATCCATAAGCAGACTACTGCCATCAATATTCAATTGTCCAAGATAATTGAATTTATCAGGTACTACAGTAATGCCTGTTTCTTCCATAAGCTCTCTTATTCCTGCTGTTTTACTGTCCTCATCAGCATGAACTGCACCTCCTGGGAACTCCCACATTCCTGCAAACGATTTATTTTTATCACGTTTTGTAATAAGAACTTTTTCTCCAATTCTTACTATCATAACTGCTGCTAACATAAATTCTCCATCAGCAGGTTTGTATTCGCCTCTTGTAACCACCCTACCGGTATCTTCGCCATTTTCATTGTATATTCTTATTTTTTCCATTGTAATCTCCATTCCGTAGTAATTCTATCAACTCATCCTGACTGTTCTTATGTCTTTTTCTAGTTTATTCATCAACGAATTTTATAATTTAACCACAGTCATATCATGATGCATTGCGGGTAAAATCTTTTCAATTAAATCTTTTGTCCTAAATCTCAGACTCGATGTGTTAATACATGGGTGGCATCCAATGTATTCGCCGTCTAATAATTCTTCATCTACCAAAAGTCTTACTGCATTATCAGTGTCATTCATAAGTCCCATAACACTGACTGAACCTGGCGTTATGTCTAAATATTTTTCCATAAATTCAGGCGAAGCAAATGATAATCTCGGACTGTTAATCTGTGATGAGATTTCCTTTGTCTTAAACTTTTTATCGCCGACTATCATCAATAGATAAAATTTAGTTTTCTGGGTATTACATAAGAACAGATTTTTACAAACTGTTGCGTCAAGAATTTTATCTACTTCTTCACAATCTTCCATTGTATTCGCTGCCTCATGGTCTACTCTTTCATATTCAATTGAAAGACTATCTAACAGGTCGTAAACACGAACCTCTTTAGCAAGTCTGTCATCTGTATTTTCAGGTCTTCCTTTAACTAACTGCATTTCTTCCTCCATAATCTTTTGATATTATCATTGAATAACTGCGTTTCTTTCATTATATTCTTTGGTTTTATCTATCGTCTGCATTTTTTCATACATACAAATGTAATAATTATTCCGCACACTATTAATGCCATTCCAATAATTGTATTTCTATTATCTTTAACAAATGATTTGGCTTCAGAGCTTCTATTATCTGAATCTGTTTTATCACTTTTCTGTTTCATAATTCCATTAAGTTCAATAATATTGCTGTCCGAACTCACATCATCTCTATTATATACCCTCACAATTAAATTTCCAATATCGACATTAATATCTGATAAAGTAACCTCAATGGTATCTTCTGAACTTCTCTTATCATTCCAGATTTTCAGTTCTGAAAATGTCTTACCACCATCTAAAGAATATGAATAATAATTTATATATGAGTCCGAATCTTTTGCACTTACGGAAAATGTTATACTATTATTTCCAATATATTTAAGGTATATGCTGCATTTTTCAGGTGGGGTATTATCAGGATATACTCTTTCTTGTGGCTCGGCAACATCTAATTTCTTATAGTCAGAATAATCCACACCAAGTTCGGTGCTTTTTAATCCAAAATATTTTGCTACGGCAGTCGCATCAAGTTTACCAAACTTCTCCAGATTTTCGATATTTACATTTTCAGCATTATCATTCTCAGCATTATCATTCTCAGTATTTTCATTTACTATGTATCTTCTGTCCTCTTTATTATCCACGTAGCAATGCTCTATAATTACTGCATTTATGCCACGCCACTCATTTTCCCTGATAATTCCGTAATATTCGTCACCGTCATCTCCAATTCTGGTCTTGATTCCACGTATAAAAAGCCCCATTTGTGACAGTTCATTTAGCTCAATATCCGCAAACTGATATCCCGCCACATAGTAACTTCCGATGCTTGGAATCCAGACTTCCGAACCATATTTGCCATGTAGTTCTGATGCATTAAAATGTATGCTAAAGAGAAAATCTGCATTCACACTCTTTGCAAATTCACTCCTTGCCCTTAGTGACATCGACACATCTTCACTATCGTGTGTCAGATATACTTTTACGCCATTATATTTTGACAGTTCTTCATACATTGCCTTCGCAACAATCATATTTATATGTCTTTCTACAATATTACCATTTATTGCGCCATCGTCCGATTCGCCTCTTAATCCACCATGTCCCGGATCAATTACGACTACAACATTTCCATTTTCGTCTGCTCCATAGACTTTATTTCCGTAGTTAAGGCCAATTAACATAATGACAATAATTAAGATATATCTTAATATTAATGTCTTAATTTTTAAACCATTATTTACTTGATTAATAAATATTCTCATTTTTCCGTCCCAAATTCTTAATTTCAATAATTTCAGCCTGTATTTTTTCTGCTTCTGAGATATCATGTGTTACCATAATAACAGCTCTTCCATTCAGATATTTTACCACATATCTGATTATATTGTCTTTAAGAATTGTATCCAGACCCTTAAATGGTTCATCTAGAAGTATTATTTCAGACGACTTCATCATGCATCTTACGATTGCTACGCGTCTCTTCATTCCCCCGCTTAATTCACTGACTATTTTATTGCCAGCACCCTCTAATCCCACTTCTTTCAGATGCATATCAACTTCGGCTTTATCAAATCTGCTACCAAGCACACAATATAGATTCGTATACACATCTGTATTTTCTAACAGACGGTCCTCCTGAAATACCATCGACACCTTCCCCACAAATGTAATTTTCCCGCTATCGGCTTTCTCAAGACCTGCTATTATGCGAAGCAGCGTCGTCTTGCCAATTCCTGATTTGCCATAAATGCAGATTCGTTCACTTTCGTTTAAATTAAATGAAATATTTTCTAATACCTTTTGTTTTCCATATGATTTTGTAATTTCCTTAATCATTAAAATATTATTATTTTCTAATTTCTCATATTCTCCCTTTTTCTTATGTGATTTATCTGCTTTATTCTCATTCTCTGCTTTCCTGCTTATATTGTTTTTTTCAATAATACACGATAATTTATTTAATAAATATATGCATACGCCTTCAAAAAAAACACTCATAAGCACAATTACAACCGTCCACGCAAATAACTCATCTGTCATCAGATATAATTTCGATTTATATAATTCGCTGCCTATCGATTGGAAAGGCAGTCCTATTATTTCTGCTGCAATTCCTGCTTTAAAGCAGAAACCAAGTCCTATCTTGCAAGCCGACATAAAACCACTGACTAATGCGGGAACATAGATAAATCTAAGCCTTCTTAAAAGACCTACATTAAATATATCTGCCATTTCTAATAAATTATTATCAACATTATCGAAGCTCTGCAATATATTTATGTAAACCACAGGTGTTACCATTACAAATGAAATTAATACCGATAGTTTGTCTGATTTGACCCATAAAAGTGCAAGAATTATAAACGAAGCTACCGGTACGGTCTTTAGCAAACGCATAAATGGTGACACGAGTACATCAATAATTTTCACAAATGAAGATATAATTGCTGAAAATGTTCCGGCTATTAACGCAAGCAGAAAGCCTTTTGCTATTTTACTGAATGTATTAAATATTGTCTGCCAGAAGCCCGCCCTTTTACCGATTCTTATTAATGCTTTATATGTTGCCTCAGGCGATGGCAGAAATATACTGCTGTTTATTTTCAATGATAAAAAATGCCATACAAAAAGCCAGAAACATATTGCTGTTATTGTAAGGACAATTTTTTTCACAATATTATTCAGACTTTTCATATGGCCTCCTATTTTAGTTTACATAATAAAATGCATCATCAGGTAATGTTCCACCTACTGCTTTCGCATCTGCATCAAATAAAACATTTAAGTAAGAAGAGATATCTGATTTCATCTCATCTCCTGATTCAAACTTGATATTACAGTAAGGAATCGCCTTCTTAGCTATAGCTGCTTTGAATATATCATATTTCTCAACTAATGCTGCTGCGTCATCTACATTTCTGTTAACATATTCTGTTGATTCCTTATAGTCTGCTAAGAATTTGTCAAATGCTGCTTTATTCTCTTCAAGGACTTCATTTCTGACAATTACTACACCTGTTACAAGTGAACCGTCTGAAACTTTTTCCCACTCTTTAGTCATATCCAGAACTATTTTCATATTTTCGTTCTGTGCAAGAACTGTTGTAACATATGGCTGTGGAAGCATTGCTACTGCATCTGTCGCTTCACTCATAGCTGCTGCCACTTCAGTTGCCTCTGATTTGTATTCTATCTTAACATCTTCGCCCGGTTTAAGACCGTTTTTCTCCAGAATATAATTAAGCGTATATTCAGGTGTAGCTCCCTGACCTGTAGTTATAATTGTTTTTCCTTTAAGGCCAGTTACTGTTGAAATATCATCTGATGTAGAAATCATGTAGAGTACACCAAGTGTATTAATGGCTGCGACTTTAATTCCACCATTTGTCTTATTATACAATACCGATGCAAGATTGCAGGGTACGGCGGCAATATCTATATCACCTTTTACAATTCCTGCTGTTATCTCATCAGCGGCACCGTATACTGTAACTTTGTACTTGTTATTATCATTAGTCTGGGTTGATGCACTGTCGTCCCATGCTTTAACAAAGCCAATTGCTGTAGGTCCTTTTAACATTGCAATATTATATTCTCTTGCATCTTCTGCCGTAAATGAAGTTCCATTATCTTTATTATCTTCATTATTCTTAGCTGTTTCCTTATCATCTTTACCTGTGGCTACACTGTTAGTCGTTTCTTTCTGAGTTTTATCACCGCCACAGCCTGCTAATAATGTCATTGCAAGCATCAAGGTTAAAATAACCGCTGAAATTCTCTTTGTCATTGATTCTTCCTCCTGTTTCTGCTTCTTTCAAAGGTATTTTTAGAATTATTTCTTAGAATATACAGTTTTAACTGATATTCCCTTAATCATTCCAAGTTTACCGGATAAAGAACTGATAACATCATTAGGTGCATCTATTACGATGCTTATAATATTCACCTGTTTCTCTCTATATGGAATTCCCATTCTGCCAATTATGTAACTGCCATAATTATGTAGAATCTCGTTTACATTTTCCACAGCATTTGTGTCTTCTACGATAATCCCTATCAATGCAATTCTAGTTTCCATTTTTCCTCCATTTACTATAGAATTCCTGGTAACGAATAAAGAATGTCGCTTGCGAAATTCTTCGCCTGCGGCGGGTTGCTATAGCAACATTTTCTGCTCCGCCACAGTGCGATCCTCGCGGAGCGTTTTTTCCTTACCAGGACAATTCCAACGAAATTTCCTGGTAAGAAAAAAACTCTGCCATAAGCAGAGTCAATAATCCTGAATAATCCTATAGTTATAGTATTGTATTCATATTGCACTCAATGCCTTTACATACGGTATTCCGGTTTGCTTAGTACGATTAAGTATCTTTAATGGCTTTGCCCTTAACTTTATTTTCCTTTAGTTTCGAGTTCAGCACTAATGGCATTATACATTTTTAATTTATTTTTTACAAGTATTTAGTTGAATATGGTTGAATATAACAGACCGATTTCTTGACGATTTTTTTCAATAATGTTATTATTAGACTAATAGAAATAGTGCGTTATTATTTTGAAAAGAGGTGTTGTATTATGTGGAACTATTCAACAAGTTTATATGAAATGCAACAATATATTATCAAAATTTTTGAAGATAAAATGCGACTACATGCCAAGATATCTGATATTATCGACTTATCTTACGATGACTATATGTGTCTGCTTAATAAGATACACCAGATTAAAACAATTGAAGAGATTGATCATTATAATCTCTCAATATTGGTCTGTTTTACAATATCCTACAAATTTAACCAGCAGGACAGTTTCTATAATACTATGAAATCTATTGTATTATCTATGCCACAGCATCATACCAGATTTATTTTAGAGTCACTAAATACTACCTGCTATGATTATCAGATTGATACTTTTGACTACACGCTTGATAATCTGCCGGTAATTAAGGAAATAATAAAAATACATGCAAACTATTAATTACAACTTTTATTTATATTGATTAAAATTAATAACTCCCTATGAATGCTATCGCAAATATTCATAGGGAGTTCTCTTTTTATATATTTACTTACAAATTTAAGTCAAATATTATTTTGCTGATGTTGTCTCATTTTCTGTTGTTGACTCAGCTTCTGTCTCAATTTCTGAATCTGGAACTACTTCAACATAATCAGCAAGTTTATAATAAACTTTTCCACAGATTAAATCATCTACTGTAGACTGTTTATCATAGTCAACCTGATATGCTGCTATATCAGCATATTTTCCTTTACTGTGATCTACCATAGCCTGTGCTACTGTATTGTATTCATCTTCAGAAATCTTAATGCCTTCTTCTTTAGCAATACTGATTAATACAAGATAGTTCTTGAATATCTTTGTATAATACTCATCAAATTCTTCTTCTGAAGATAATCCATAGTAGTATGATATAAGTGTTGCAAAATCAGCGCCATTGCTTTCTGCTGCTTCTTTAATAGGTGCTTTAATTTCATCTAAATATTCATTAAGTTCTGCTTCATTAATTTCTGTTTTTGTTGCATCTGTTATCTCACTAACAATTTTAGATGCAATATTTGAAACTTTGATTCCTTCTGTAATTGCATCATAATACTCATCTGCTGTTTTAACTGATTTACCATTTAAGAAATATTCGTGTAAGAAGTAATATATCTCGTCTGTGTTGTCAGCTACGAACTGGTCATTGATTCCAAGAATATAATTAACTTTTACAGTAAATACAACATTTTTACCAGCAACATCTTTATTCTGGTAATCATCAGGGAATTTTAAGTTAAGGTCAACTGTTTCACCTGTCTTAACACCTTTAAGTCCATCCTCGAAGCCATCGATAAATGAACCTGTTCCGATACCAAGTAATGAACCTGAAGCTGTACCGCCTTCGAATTCTGTGCCATCAATCTTACCTGTATAATCGATATTTACAATATCAAATTCTTCAACTGTACCCTCTTTCTGAGTTACATTTGTTGTATCAACTGTAAAATATCCTGATGTAATAAGGAGACAATTAATCTTCTTCTTTGTTGCTTCATCAATATCGACTGTAGATTCACCAACTTTTAGTCCTTTGTATTCAGCTAATGTAACTTTAGATTTGTAATCTGTACCTGACATATCTGCCTTTGTATTAGCTACTTTTCCTACATTTCCTGAGCTTGCACTCTTACCTTTATCCTTGCCACATGCTGTAGCTGTAAATGCCATCGCAATACAAAGACCTAAGGCTAAAATTCTTTTTCTCATTAATATCCCTTGCATTTCGTTCCGTAACGATATAATCACATAATATATCTGAGATTTTATTATGTAATTAATGCATTTTCCTTTACTTTTAATATTTTATCCACACTAATGCGAACACGTACTCTCATTTATACCATAATTATTTACAAAATAAAAGTATCTATGTATATTTTTCACATAATTTTCAAATTATTTGTTAATTCTGCACAAATCTTTCACGACTTCGCCAGCAATAATAAGTCCTGCTACCGATGGCACAAATGCAACGCTTCCGGGAATATCTCTTCGTTCTGTACATTTATGTGCGGCACCCGGAGGACATATGCAATTAGAGCGACAGCTTATAGCCATATCTTCTATCGGTCTTGTAGGCATTTCTTCTGAATAAACAACCTTTAATTTCTTCACGCCTCTTTTCTTAAGTTCACGTCGCATAACTTTAGCAAGTGGGCATACCTTTGTCTTGTATATATCAGCTACCCTGAACATACTTCCGTCGAGCTTGTTACCGGCTCCCATACTGCTTATAATCGGTACGTTCATCGCCTGCGCTTTCATTACTAATTCTATCTTTGCAGTTACGGTATCTACCGCATCTACAACATAATCGTATTCCTCAAATGGGAATTCATCAGAATTCTCAGGTAAAAAGAAACATTGATGTAATCTTACATCAGCCTGTGGATTGATTTCAAGTATTCTGTCTCTCATCACTTCGGTCTTATATTTACCCACTGTTTTTCTCGTAGCAATAATCTGTCTGTTCAGATTCGTAAGGCATACTTTATCATCATCAATCAAATCAAATGCTCCGACTCCACTTCTTACAAGTGCTTCACATACATAACCTCCGACTCCTCCGATTCCGAATACTGCGACTCTGGAATTCTTTAATTTCTCCATTGAATCTTTACCTAATAATAATTCTGTTCTTGAAAATTGTGTAAGCATATGTATTCTCTCCTGAAATTATTTTCTATTTAAACGATTGCATAATTAACTTTGCAAATCAGATACTTATTCAAGCATTTCCTCTATTATATCATAGTGCCTGTCAATCGCCCTGAATGTTTCATCACATTCTTTTTGCATTATATTCATATATATTTCTTTGTGACATTCAACTAATTCTTCTCTTACATCATTATCTGCACGTTTAATGACATAATCAATCCATTCCCGGTACACTTCCGTAATCGCTTCCATAATTATAATTAACAGGTTATTCTCCGTTAATATAATCAATTCGTTATGGAATTCCCTATCGGTATCAGATAACCTCTTTCCTTTTAAATCCTGCATTTTGATAAGCAGTTTATTCAGATTATCCATTCTGTCCTTCGGTACGTTTTTCTCAATTAACAGGCTGCATACTGACTTCTCCATTGTTCTTCGGAATTCGCATATATCCTTCTTAGAGATACTTCCTAATGCAAGCATCATTATTATTGTCTGCCTTATTGACTGTCCTGCATTTTTCGAAATATAGTTGCCTGAACCCTGTACTCTGTCAACTAATCCCATTCCACTTAGAATACTTATAGCTTCTCTTGTTGAATTTCTTCCGATTCCAAGTTCCTGTGCAATTATACGTTCTGCCGGAAGTTTACTTCCCACCTGTAGTGAACCATTCTGCATTAAATCATAAATATATTTAACTGCCTTTTCATATTCCTGAGTTGTATTTTCCTGCATAGCGGTGTATTAACCTTTCTGATATTATTTTCTGGCATTTATATAATTTTCAATTACATCTACCACACCATCCACACCAAGTGTGGAAACATTCAGACAAACGTCATAATTTTGCGCCATTCCCCATTCTTCTCCGGTGTAATATTTATGATATCGCTCTCTTCTGTCATCGGTCTGCATAATCAGGTTATGTGCCTTTTTAACAGATATGCCATGCTTATCTGAAATAACTTTCTCTCTGTCACTTATGTCTCCCGTCAAAAATATTGAGACTGCATTTTCATTATCTTTGTAGGCATAATTTCCGCATCTTCCAAGAATAACAAAATTATCTTCAGGAACGATATCTTTCAATGCTTTTTTGGGTGTTTTCAAATATATGCTGTCATCATCAGTCATTGATATTGTGTGAAGTAACATATCCATAGGTATCTCACTGTAATAATCAGGATATTTATCATATAATCCTTTTTGCTTCGCTATTTCTGAAATGCGTGCTTTATTATAGTATTCCATATTGTATTTCTCTGCTAATTTATGTCCTATTATGTCACCATTACAACCACATTTACGTCCAATTGTTATAATCATAATTGTCCTCCTAGTTCTATTTAATTACATAAAATTTGCAAATATAGACGAAAGTACAACTGTCAGAATTCCTGTTACAGCTATTGCAAGACTGCTCATTGCACCCTCTATCTCACCTATTTCTATTGCTTTAGCCGTTCCAACAGCATGCGATGAAGCACCAAATGCAAGTCCTTTTGAAACCGGCTCAGTTATTCTGAATATTTTGCATATCATTTCGCCAAAAATATTTCCAAGGACTCCGGTTACAACGATTACTGCAACGGTAATTGTAACATAGCCACCTAATTCTTCCGACACGCCCATACCTATCGCAGTTGTTATAGATTTTGGTAACAATGTAACATAGTCTTTGTGCGAAAGTCCCATTATCTTAGCTAATACAAATACTGTACCAAGGCTTGTAAGCACTCCTGAAGTTATTCCTAATATGACAGCTTTATAGCTTCTCTTTAATAACTCCCACTGTTCGTATAAAGGAATTGCTAAGCATACCGTTGCAGGTGTCAGAAACCAGCTTAAATACTGTGCACCTTTGTTATAAGTTTCATAATCTACTCTTGCACATACAAGTACAACTATTGTAAGCACAATCGAAATTAATAATGGATTAAATATACCTAATTTGAATTTCTTCTTTAATATAGAGCCTGCAAGGTAGGCAAGGAGACTGATTGTAACTCCTGCAAATAGTGAGTTCTGAAACAACTCATTCATGTCTTGTTTCCTCCTTTTTCTTTCCTCTTCTGATTATCCATTGGGATGTTCTTCCCGTAGCTATCATAACTGTTACAATTGATACTACTGTTATTATGCTTACTGGTAATAACACAGGCTTTAAATTCACCCATGATGACATAAGTCCTACTCCTGCCGGAATAAACATAACCGGCATTATTTCGATTAGAAATTTACCAACATCCTTCACTGCCTCTAATGGAATTATTCCTGTAAGAAGTCCTATAAATAAAATCATCATACCGTATATGCTTGCTGGTATGGGCAATGGAAGAAAATATTTTAATATTTCTCCGATAAATGATATGGCTAAAATCATTAAAAACTGGCGCAAATATTTCATAGTTCTCTATATGATGCATTAATTGTTTCTATCTTGCAGATATACCTATATTATGCTTGGTTGTACATCTATAATAAATATCCAGCTATTCAGCAAAAATTAGAATCTATTAATATACCATAGTCTCCTTTCCTGTTTATATTTCAAATATTCATTTGCAAATATTTATATCAAAATTGGTAGCACCAATTCAGCGCTACCAATTCATTATAGACACTCATATTTACTATGTCAAATATTTTTCTTACTAATTATCTTTTTTAATAAATGCCAGTTCTTCACCAACTATTGTTCTGATTTCGTCTATGATATCTTCACATAATGATTTCTTAATACCTGCCCCTGTTCCAACATTCATCAGTTCTTTTTCTCCGGGATTTTTTCCATTACCATCAACTGATGTCGTATGCTCACCATAATAAGTATTACTGTAAGTGATATCGTATGCAGGACTTAGTCTCCAGCAATCCTCATCTTCATTATATAAAAATGTAAAGTTCTTAGCATGGTCATCTCTATTATGTGCAAATACATTAAAACATGCTCTTCGAAACATATTTTCCATATCTTCTGCATTTTCTCTTGTAAGTACATGGGTAAGCTTCATTAACACACTATAATCCAGACATGGAGACATAAAATCTGCTTCTAATATTGCAGCCGCCGTAGCCATGTGAACTTTTTTCATTTTACCTTCATATGGTATTCTGTCAAATCTCACTGTTCCGAAATATCCGTCACAAATTTTCGATGGAAATAGCCTTGTTTCTGTCATTTTTATACCACATTTTCTTGCACATTCTGAATAAATGTATTCTCGTAATCCACAGTTTGGGCCATCGATTCCCGCCAGAAACTTTATAATCCAATCCTTATCTTCAATATGTGTTAATATCTTCGGTCTTGCACCTCCACTACTGCCTCCTAACTTATATAATATGTCCAAATCAGGCGAATATTCTGTTTTAAGAACTTTCTGGCATTGTTTTGAAAGATAATCCAAATCATCTATTTCTTCATTTTCTATTATTCTGTAATCAGGTTCATATTCCAAGGCTCCCATTCCTGATGTACCAACTAATGCAAGCCTGTCAAGAACAGTTATATCCTCAGTAATCTTATATTCCTTTAATATCCTGTCTAAAAGCAGTTGTCCCCATGCATCAGGCAAACTATCTGCAAATATACCAAATAATCCATTAAAATATCGTTTCCCGGGGATAAATACTTTTTTCTCAAGTGGTAGTGAAAACGGACTTATTGAAAAACCATTAACTAACCATTCATCATCATATGAAAATGCCACTTTACCATCCGGTGTCATTGCAAGTGTTCCTACATATCGGTCAAAACATTTTACCTTAAGAGTTTTTAACCCCAACCTAATACTATCTTTGTTCATTGATAACCTCCTGTATAGAATTATATGTGACTTCCGTAAATAAGGCTTTGATTCCATTTACAGCATCTAGTACGACAGCAATTTTTGTCAAAGAAATAAGACTGATATTTCCTGTTTCCTCAAATCTCTTTATTGAGCCATAGCTTACCCCTGATAACTTACTTAGCTTTTGTTGTGATATTCCCTTTCTCTTTCTTATATTCTTTGCATTAGTTGCAACTAGCATATTTATCTCCTGTGGTGTTTCCCATATATATTTTTGCATACTAATCTCCATTCCAAATGACTTGTTGTTAATATAATTATAGCTAATATATTATCTTTTTTCAATATATTTATTAAAATTAGATAATATATTAGCTATTTTATATTTTTCTTATACTTCCCCACATTTTTATCTATTGTTTTTCTTACATAATCTGAATTAGTTTCTTTCATTACTTTTCACCTTTTTCTGTTTCCTGAATAATATAAAATATAATTTTTCATATGTAATCGAGGTTAGTGTGAACACAAAACATTATATTACCGACAGGTATCACCCTTTGCCCCCTGATTATATCCCAGAAGATTTAGTAAGAGCGCCTGTTCCGTTCATAGCACCTGTCTATGATATGAAGCGATGCATTTCCTTAGTCGCTTATGAGCCACTCCGTAAAATGTTCAAAGCCTGTTTTAAAGAAGGGCTTAATCTTATGGGAATCTCGGCTTTTCGTTCATACGACAGACAAAAAGAACTCTATGAAAACAGTGTTCGTGAACATGGACGTGAATATGCATATTCACATGTAGCGATGCCAGGTACCAGCGAACACCAGACAGGTCTTGCAATCGATGTCTCCTGCCCTGGCGTTGACTACGACTTATGTGAAGAATTTGAAAAAACTCCTGAGGGAATCTGGCTTAGGAAGAATGCCTCTGCCTTTGGTTTTACATTCAGCTTTACCAAAGAAAATTCATCTTTCACCGGATACGTCAATGAACCATGGCACCTAAAATATATTTGTAAAGATGCTGCTTATTATGATTTATAGTTTTTCATAGCACATCATTTTCCTGCACATATATCAATTATCTGTATATACTGAATTTACACATATAAAATACTTTTATAAATGTATCTTAATATCTTCTATCTGTCGTTTTTCATTCGCCAGTCGATACATCTTCTCAGATAATGTACATAATCAGGATTTTTACACATTCCTTTACCCGGTGTATCAGAAATCTTTGCAACATCCATACCGTTACATGCCGTTGTTTTCATTACGATATTGAGTGGATGAACATCTGTATCATTCGAAATATAAGTTCCTATTCCGAAGGCAACTCTTGCTTTGGTATTAAAATACTTGTTAAGTCCGTCAGCACGTTCGAAATCAAGGCTGTCGCTAAAGAGCAATGTCTTCGTCATAGGATTTATCCCAAGACTTTCATAATGTTTAAGCATCTTGTCACCCCATTCATAAGGATCACCACTGTCATGTCTGACACCCGAAAATAATGTTGCATAAGTAAGCTGGAAATCTTTAAGGAAACAGTCAGTTGTTATCGCATCCGCTAACGCTGTACCATTTAAGATACCGTATTCTTTTACCCATGCATCTAATGCATACCAGTTAGAATATGCTGGATTATGTTTATGATTACCCTGTCCTACGCACATAATCCACTCATGCGCCATCGTACCAACCGGTGTAAGATTATATTTCTTAGCAAGATATACATTTGAAGTTCCAACGAATTTTGAGCCGGGATATTCATTTTTACTAAGTAAATCTACTGCAAGTTCCTGGGCTTTGGCTGACAATCTTCTTCTAAGACCAAATTCACTAAATGAACCGATATTATATTCACCTGTGCTTATTTTCCTGATTTTTTCATCTAATCTATTCTTAAAGCTATTAAGAAGTTCATCATAATTATATTCCATTCTGAAATACACTTCATTAATGATTGCAAGTGTAGGAATCTCATACATAGAGGTATTAAGCCATGTGCCTTTTGCCTCAATTGAGAGACCACACTCTGCATCTGTTGTTATCTCGAAATCTTCATATCTTGGCTGCCAGAGTCTTAAGAAATCCACATAACTTCCCTTAATCCACTTAATATTATGAAGATATTCAAGCTCTTCTTCTGTAAATCTAAGTCCACAATATGCCTTTATCTGCTCCTTTATTTCCTCTACTACTTCTTTTGTAAAATGCACATCTGTATTTCTGCATTTGAAAGACCAGGTAGTCTTATAATCACTAAATTGATGGTATATCGCCTGTCCCATACTGAATTTATACATATCAGTTTCTAATAAACTTGTAATAATCTGATTTAATTTCATAATAATCCTCATTTCTGAGCGACTTGTCGCAAAGAGGCGCTGAGAAATTCGCACAGGCGATTTCTCAGTTGCCATAAAAGCTATTTGTTTTCGCTCAGAAACAAATAGCAGTGTGAAAAATAACCGCATCAGCATTATTTTCACACTTTTCTCCTATTCTACACTATCTCAACCTGGCACATTTTCATTGCTTCAATTGCTGTTCTATGCGATTCCTTAGTTACACAGGCACACGCATTTTCTATAACTCTTACCTTTGTCTCCGGAATTGCTGCTTTCGCAAGTAATACATTACTAATCACACAGATTCCTGTACATACTCCTACGAAATCTATGATATCTTCTACGTTTACATTTTCAGATAACAGCCTTGCTAACTCCATACTTCCAAATGATGGCTTGTTAATAATAATCGGCATATTTTCTTTCTGATTCAGATAATTTCTAATTTCTGAAGTTTTATATTTATTTTCTACTGCACTCATTATATCTGAATCTATCTCAAAACCTTTCGTTCCCTCTATACAATGAACGACTGGAAGATTCTTACCCTCCCGGGTATCAAGATAATTCTCCTGGTGCGTATCTCTTGTAAGAATAATGTCTGTATACTTTTCATTATTCACAATTTCTATTATATTATTAACTACAGCCTGACAGTCCGCATTACCAAGTGGACCTGTTATAAAATCATTCTGCATATCTACAATTACTAATATTTTCTTCATATATTTTTCTCACTGTCTCCATTTCTACTAACGTTTATATTTATATAAAGCTGATGACTTATTACCTGTTATCGATATTCCTTTTTTGTCTAAAAGTCTGACTTTATCGATTATTTTTTCCCTGAAATTCGTCTTATAAAGTTTCTTACCCAGAATAACTTCATACACCCGTTGCAAATCAGGAAGTGTAAATTCCTTTGGTACAAGGTTAAATGCAACATCGGAATATTCTATTTTATTCTTAAGCCTCGTAAGCCCTTCTAAGATTATCTCCGAGTGGTCAAATGCTAATGCATCATCACTGACTAAATCAGGCACATAATTCTCAACTTTTATTACGCCATTCTTAAATGATTTCTTCTTAAGATTGTATCTGATTTCAATATTCCTATCCTCATTCCGAAGAATCAGATTCCTGTCCGTAAATCTTATGTCAAACCATAAAGCCTCTTTAGCATCATCTCCGGCCTTAACTTTTCCCTCGACTTTCGTCTCTGGTACAAGTGCCATATACGCAATATCTATAACTCTCATTCGAGGGTCCCTGTCCGGCTGGCTCATTGTATAAAGCTGTTCTAAATAAATATTTCTAAGTCCCGTTTCTTCCTCAAGTTCCCTCGAAGCTGCACTATATGCCGATTCATCTATCTCCACAAAACCTCCAGGTAATGCATAACAATCTATGTATGGATGGTTTTTACGTTGAATCAGCAAGGTTTTCAGTCCGTTAAACGACTTATCCATTGCAAGAATCAGCATATCTACTGTCACTGATGGTCTCTCATAATCACTTGGCCTGTAACCTGCCAGAAACTCTGCTTCGGTAAGCCCAGCAGCATTTCGTTTTTCTAATATGCCTTTTCTACCACAATCTTGTTCTGGTAAATTCTCCTTACTACGATTTTTTTCCATATTTCATTTCTCCTTAAAAGTATCTTTTTACTACTTTCGTTCTATAACAATATCACTATGTCATATTAATGTCAAGAAGTTTTTATAAAAAAGTATTTTTTTACTACTTTAATGATATTGTTTATATAACTCAAACTTTGCACATACATATTGCAGACTATATTCATCTGTTAAAGTAAATTTGACAAATATAAATATCCAAATACCTCTCAATATGTTATAATGTATAGTATTAAAGTGTTAAAAAGTAATTCTTATGTTCAATGCATTTTTGTATACAAGATACTTATTACTTCTTTAATATTTAATTTAATACTAATAAATTTTATGGAGGACTTATGTTACGACTTTTTGGAATTGCAATATTTCTGGTAATATTTTTTATTCTAAGTATACCCATATATCTTATTGAATGGATACTTAGTAAATGCAATGTTAAGGCAAGGGATAATTCAAGTAAATTCATTGTATCGATGGGCTTTAGAATTTGTCTGTTTATAGCGGGTGTTAAAATCGAAGCAACCGGGGTTGAGAATATTCCAAAGGATAAAGCCTGCTTATATGTTGGTAACCACAACAGCTTTTTTGATATCTTAGTATCATATGTTACTATCCCATATAATGTCGGATATGTAGCGAAAAAAGAGATTAACAAAGTTCCATTTCTTAATCTGTGGATGAGAAATATCAGTTGTCTTTTCTTAGACAGAGATAATATTAAAGAGGGACTTAAGACAATATTAAAAGGTGTAGAACAGATTAAAGGCGGTGTGTCAGTATTTGTTTTCCCTGAAGGAACACGTTCTAAAGACGGTAAAATGCTTCCTTTCAAAGAGGGAAGTATGAAGATGGCAGAGAAATCTAAATCGCCTATTATTCCTGTCGCGCTTACAGGTACAGCAGATATTTTTGAAAATCATTTTCCTAAGGTTAAACGCGGAAAAGTAACTATTGACTTTGGTAAACCAATTATAATCGAAGAATTAGATAAAGAGGATAAGAAATTTCTTGGTGCATACACACAGAGAAAGATTCAGGAAATGCTTGACGAAAGGGCTTAGACTTATAAATGAGAGTTAATTATCATACACACACCTGCCGCTGCAAACACGCTGGTGGAACGGAAGAAGATTATGTATTAGCAGCTATTAAAAATGACATTAAGATTTTGGGATTTTCTGACCACGCACCTTTTCCCGGTAACGAAAATTATGGTCTTAGAATGGAATATAGTGAATTAGATGATTATCTTAACGAACTTGACCGCCTTAAAGAAATATATTCTGACAGAATTACTCTTTACAAAGGATTAGAAATTGAGTATTTCCGTAAGAATCTTAATTACTATGAAGAACTTCTTACGAAACGCGGACTTGATTATCTGTTACTCGGCGAACACACATATATGTCTGATAATAATTCTTCTAAAAGCATTTATTCCGCTGACAGCACTGAATGTTATTTAGAATATGCTAATGCAATAAGCGAGGGACTTGCAACTAGATATTTTAAAATTCTTGCACACCCTGATTTGTGTATGATTAATCCTTTTGCATGGGATTATAATTGCGATAAAGCATTTGACATTATATTAGAGGCCGCATCCAGATACGGAACCATCATAGAATTCAACGCTAATGGAATACGACGTGGACTTACCGATTATCCTGATGGCAAACGATATCCTTATCCTGATAACCGCTTCTGGTCACGCCTTAAAGGTAGTGATATTAAGGTAATCGTAGGTTCAGATTGTCATAATCCATCAGTTATATGGGACGATGCAGTAAATCTGTCATATAAAACATTGGCTGACTTACAGCTTACACCTTTAGAAAATATTTTCCGGTAAATGCCAATTTGCCAGACATTGTCTGGCAAATTAAATATACAAAATACTATTTATTTTCTGCTTAGTAATATTAATCTTTATTCTAATTAAATACTATGCCAGATGTATACACTGGATTAAAAGTATCCAGGACAATCCATAATAAGTAACTACTGCAACTAAATCATTTACAGTTGTGATAAGTGGTCCTGATGCTACTGCCGGGTCCACTTTTATTTTATGGAAGAATAATGGCACTAAAGTTCCAACAAGGCTTGAAATAATCATAGATACTAATAATGATATTCCAACACAACCAGATATCATAAATGCATTAAATAATGTATAGCCCTTGAAGAAACTAATGTAAAGTCCCAGACAAACAAGTGACAATATGCCAAGAAGCATACCATTACTAAAGCCGACTTTCACTTCTTTTATAATTAATGATAATTTATCTTTACCCTTTAAGTCCTCGTCCATAAGAACACGAATTGTTACAGCTAACGACTGTGTTCCGACATTTCCTGCCATATCAAGTACCAATGACTGGAAGCATATTATTATCGGTAGCACTGCCACAACATTTTCAAACGCACCCACAACTGTCGAAACTCCCATTCCTAAGACCAATAATACTATAAGCCATGGCAAACGTTTACGCATACTTTCTGTTGTGGTTTCTTTAAGGTCCTCTTCTGCAGTCAGACCAGCTAATTTAGCATAGTCCTCACCCATTTCATCATCTACTGCCTCAATCACATCCTGTGCAGTCAGAATACCTATTATGTTCTTATCAGCATTTAATACAGGAAGTGAATCTTCTGCATAATCTTTTATCTTCTCGATACTCTCAGAGATATTCTCATGGTCAAGTAAATATGGATAAGAATAACTGATAATATCATCAAGTTCATCATGCTCTCTTGCTATAATTAAATCTTTTAAATCAATGACACCACAATATTTATCAGCTTCATCTACAACATAGATTGTAGAAATATTATCATTCTCTCCTGCCTGTTTAATCAATTCATGCATTGCCTGACGGATAGTAAGATTTTTAGATATTTTAATATAATTCGTAGTAATCAGACTACCGATTTCTTCCTCGTCATATGAATTTATCAAACGGATATCAGCTTTAACATCTTCTTTCAGAATTGGCCGCAACTGACTTTTTATATTTTCATCAATATTTTCTAATAAATCGACCGCATCATCTGAGTCCATCTCGTTGATAATTGTGGCTAATTTATCGATTCCTAATTCTTCGATATATTTATCAGGTTCTTCAATATAAGAAAATATATTAGATATCGTTTCTGCATCAAGATTATTATATAATTTAATACGTTCTTCTTTAGTCAGATATTCAAGACTTTGTGCGATATCATTCTCATGGTAATCACTTAATTTCTCTAATAGCTCTTCTTTATTAAGTCCACTTCTGATAATAGATACGATATTTTCAACATACATTGGTTCTTTTAATACTTCTTTTTCCATTTTAAGCCTCCATTCCCCCTAAAAAAGGGCATAAAAATTCCATCGTAGTAAAATACTACACAAACATCTGTGGTTGTGATATTTCTAACGATGGATAAGGCCTAAAATATATATCTAAAAGGCATACATACAGACACTTGAAATATATTCCAAGTCTGTTCCATCGTTATATGTACTTCGACTATTACTATCACAACTGTCCATATATTTCGCCTCCTTTTAATTTAGCATTAATTGAATTACCTTTTTAACCAATGTTGATTATAACACCCTGACCGCCAAATGTAAACCTCATCTGATTAATTCTCATAATCTATAAACTGTGCAAATGACACATCTAAATTGCCCTTTATTACACCGAATTCATATCCGTTAGCCTTATAATATTCAATTATTTCAGGCAAAGCAGCAAGTGTTTCAGTTTTAGTTCCGCTGTCGTGTGCTAACATTACAATATGATTTTTTCCCTCTGATTCAGCTTGTATCTTAGCGATTATACTGTCTTTCGTTGCTTTGGCGCTTCCGTCACCCACACTTACATTCCAGTCCACGAAATCATATCCATTAGTTTTCATATCTTTTGCAATTGATTTTACAATACTCTTTCCATAGCTGTTTGTACTTCCGCCCGGAAATCTGAAATAATTAGGTGTTGTACCTGTTACATTTTTAACATACTCGAAAATCTCGTTGAAATCAGCTATATATGCCTCTTCTGAAGCATATACCTTGTCATAATCATGTGATGCCGTATGAATCTGTATGCTGTTTCCTCTTGCGATTGTATCCTTGTAAATGTCTTCGTGCTGTGGCTGATATGTTACGAAAAATGTAGCATTTATACCATAGCTGTCTAGAGTATCAAGAAACTGTGGTGTCAAATCTGATGGACCATCATCAAATGTGAGATAGACAATCTTCTTATCAGCAGCTGCCTTTTCCTTAATTCCCTGTGCTGTCATTACACTTTCAAGCTCTGCGTTCTTATCAGCAAGTGATTCCTTTTCACTCTCTAACTCAGTTACCTTTTTATTTAAGTCATCTTTTTCATTATTAACTGACTCTAATTCCTTACTGTATGAATCCTTTGATTTATTTAATTCCTTGACCTTGTCGGCATTTTGCTTATTGTCTGATTTTACCTTTATAAAACCGACTGTCATAACCACTAAAGCTAAAAACATTACACACGTAATGCCTGACATCAGTAAAACTCTTTTTGCCATCTTACTTTTTCTTGTATTTTTACTGCTCATTTCATTCGTTCCTTTCTGCACCCGTAAATGTTTTATAATGCCAAAAACTACATAAGCGGTGCTAACAACCTTGATATCTGCTCTTTAAATCTTATCCATAATGTTCTTCTGTTATAATTAAATCTTGTTATTTCCCTGCATTTCGTCAGGTCTTCTAAGAATTTCTTCTCTAACTGCCATGAAACATCAGGATCATAGACAACTGCATTTACTTCGAAATTCAATGCAAAGCTTCGTCTGTCCATATTAGCTGTTCCATAACAACTTACCAGACCATCTACCACCATTCCTTTTGCGTGCAGGAAGCCCGCTTCATAACAATAACATCTGACTCCCGCATCTATAAGATCTCCCGCATATGAGTATGTCGCCCAATATACGAATGGATGGTCAGGCTTACATGGTATCATAAGCCGCACATCTACTCCTGACAATGCTGCAATCTTAAGTGCCTGCAGCACACTGTCGTCCGGTATGAAATATGGTGTCTGCACATATATTCTTTCTTTTGCTTTATTAATTAATCGCAGGTAATTATCTCTTATCTCCTGTCTTTTTGAATCAGGACCACTTGAAATAATCTGTACACCTACATTTCTATTGTAATGCAATTGCTTATTATTAAAATATTTCTCTATGCCGAACAGATTCTCTTTAGTTGTATAATTCCAGTCAAGCAGAAATCTTATATGAAGATCATTAACTGCCGCACCCTCTATTTTAAGATGTGTGTCTCTCCAATATCCGAATTTCTTATTCTTACTTATATACTCATCTCCAACATTAAAACCGCCAACATATGCACATTTGCCATCGATAACCACAATCTTTCTGTGATTTCTGTAGTTAAAACGCATCTGGAATCTTCCAAGGAATGCTGGGAAGAATTCACCGACTCTGATACCCGCCTGCTTCATTTTCCTTACATTTTTTCTTCCTAAATATCTGCCGCCCATACTGTCATAGAGAACTCTTACCTCTACACCCTGTGCGACTTTTTTCTTCAACACCTCGAAGATTCTGTCGAATAATTCACCTTTACTGATAATATAATATTGTATATGAATAAACTTTGTCGCTTTCTTCATCTCTTCTATTAAATCATCGAATTTGGCATTTCCATCCGTAAATACTTTGACTTTATTATCCTCACTGTAGATTGCGCTGCTCGTCTCTAGATTAAATAATACTAAATCAGAATATTCCCGCACCCTTTCATCTGTAATACTGAATTCATTATTAAATATCCGATTCTCCTGTTTCTTAATTGCTCCATTTAATTCGTCCTCTACTTCTTTAATTCGAAACATTTTACTCTTATGGTAATCATGCCCGATTACAAGATATAAGAAGAAACCGACAATAGGTATGAAATATAAAAGCAGAAGCCATGCCCACACCGAAGTCGGATCACGTCTCTGGAAGAATATAATTATTATGCCCAAAATAATATTTATATAAAAAGTGTTATTATATATCCACTCCCCGATGCCCTTTGCTATGACTATTGCTTCGCTCATATCGGTGTAATCTCCTTTACTTTTATTTTATATCTAAAAAAGAATTGTATTTTGTTCCCATAAATGTTAAAATACTTTTTATGTATTGGTTTTATACCAAAATCATAGTATTTATCATAGAACGGAGGAAAATATGCCATTACTAATTAAAATATTATTAATAGTTATAGCAGTTTTACTTGTATTATTAGTTGTACTTTATATATTCGGACGTAAAGCTGAGAAAAAAGCTGATTCACAGCGTAAGACAATGGAAGGCCAGTCACAGATGATGTCTTTTTATGTAATAGATAAAAAGAAGATGAAGCTGTCCGAAGCCGGATTTCCAAAAATTGTCGTTGAACAAACGCCGAAATATCTACGTCGTGCAAAAGTTCCTATTCTAAAAGTTAAAGTCGGACCAAAAGTTATGTCCCTTATGTGCGATGGAACTGTATTTGATTCAATACTTCCAAAACAGGAAGTTAAAGCCCAGGTAAGCGGAATCTATGTTATGTCTGCAAAGCGTATCAGAGGACCTCTTCCAGAACCTAAGAAAACACGCAAACAGCTTAAAGAAGAGAAGAAAGCTGCTAAACTTGCTGAAAAGGCAAAGGCTGAAAAAGCTAATGCAAAATCTAAATAATCTTAAATGTAATTTAGATTCATAAGTCTTTATATATAGCATATTAGTTATATATAAAGACTTTTTTGCTTCTATAATTCTCTATTTCCTTATACTTTTATATTTTTATAATTTTACATTTTTTTATAATTTTATATTTTCTATGCTTCTATAACCTGTATCTCTACTACACAATCCGAAACTTTCTGTTCGTCCATAACTAACGCATACTCGATTCTTGCCTCAATCCTGCCATCGCCTTCGATTACATGCATATATTTTGTATCTACACCAATATACAGATTCCCTGCAAATGTCTTATAATAAGTAGTATTTATTTTACCCTTTTCGAAATTCAGATGAGTTGCATTATTTCCTCTTTTGATAAGCTCGATATTATCATCTCTCATTTTCAGCATATTTGTATTAGCTTGATTAGAGTTCTCATCTTTCTCTTCATAACAGATATAATGCTTTCCATTCTTATTATAATAAGTTCCTTTAACGTCTATAACCATATCCGATTCATCACTGTCTGTATTGTGGAGTCCCCTGATTATAACACGCACATTTTTATCCATATTATACCGAACCTTTCTGATTTTTTATAAAATGTACTAATATTCTTCAATATTTATCTGTGTAATATTATCTATATGAAATGGCAATATTGAATTTGCAAAATTCTTAAACTTATCCGCAGTATCACTTACATAGAATTCGTACATTCCACCTGTATATCTGTGTTCGTTGCCTGCTGCTAAATTCTTCTCTTCTAAAAGAGTTCTTAAACTTATCGCTGTCTCATATGCCGGATTAACAAGTGTTACCTTATCGCCCATAATCTCACCAATCGTATTTCTAAGGAGGGGGTAATGCGTACAGCCAAGTACCAATGTATCTATATCTTTATCCTGAAGTTCAGCAAGATATCTTCTTGCCACTTCATAAGTAACCGGATCTTTAATCCATCCCTCTTCTACTAAGGGAACGAATAACGGACATGCCTTTGTCACAACCGTAATGTCACTATTACGTTCATTTATCGTATCTGTATAAATTCCACTGTTGATTGTAGCCTCTGTTGCAATTATTCCAATGCGTTTATTAACTGTTTTCTCAACAGCCACCTTTGCGCCCGGCTTAACCACACCAATAATTGGAATGTCTAATTCTTTCTCTATTTCATCTAATGCCATCGCACTTGCAGTATTACATGCCACGACAATAGCTTTTACACCTTTTGTTCTTAGAAATCTTACTATCTGTCTTGAATATTTAATAATATTATTTTTAGATTTCGAACCATATGGAACTCTCGCAGTATCACCAAAATATACTATTTTCTCATTTGGCAGCTGTCGCATAATCTCTCTTGCAACGGTAAGACCGCCTATACCTGAATCAAATACACCGACAGGTGCTAGTGAATTTTCATTATTATCAACTGATGTTTCCATTTTTCCTCATTTCTGCACATTTCCCTGTACATATAAATATATTAATGATGTCCGGACAAATATTTAGAATTGCGAAGTAATTCACATAATATCTGCACCATCTGCATCTTCTTATATTGCCTCATTATAGCAGATATTTTATTATTTGAAAAGCAGACTTGAATTTTACTTACTTATTATTTACAATATATATAGTTCGATAATATAATGATACAGATAACAGGAGGTTCTATGGATTATGCACTGCATATCTTTCCATACTCTGCTACTGTTAAAATATTGTGTAGCATCATATAATACAAAACTAATAAACCATAATGTAAGGAAAAGTTAAACTTTAGAACGGAGGAACCAATGAAAATCGGTTTTGATAATGACAAATATCTTAAAATGCAATCTGAACACATTAAAGAGAGAATAAGCAAGTTCGGCGACAAATTATACTTAGAGTTCGGTGGCAAGCTTTTTGATGATTACCATGCTTCCCGCGTATTACCGGGCTTTGAACCTGACAGCAAATTAAAAATGTTAATGCAGCTTTCTGATCAGGCTGAAATAGTAATCGTTATAAGTGCTGCTGATATCGAACGTAACAAAGTTCGTGCCGACATCGGAATAACTTATGATGAGGACGTTTTACGTCTTATGGATGCATTTACTTCACGTGGATTATATGTCGGAAGTGTTGTAATTACACATTATGAGAGTCATAAGGCAACAGATGCATTTAAGGCGAAACTAGAGAAAATGAATGTCAAAGTATATCTTCATTATTCAATAGAAGGTTATCCATCTAATATACCTTTTATTGTAAGTGATGAGGGATATGGTAAAAATGATTATATAGAGACGACAAGACCATTGGTAGTTATTACCGCACCAGGTCCAGGAAGCGGAAAGATGGCAACATGCCTTTCACAATTATATCATGATAACAAACGTGGAATCAAAGCAGGCTATGCTAAATATGAAACATTCCCTATATGGAATATTCCTCTTAAACATCCTGTGAATCTTGCATATGAAGCAGCAACCGCTGACTTAGATGATGTAAATATGATTGATCCATTTCATTTAGAGGCATATGGCGAAACAACTGTTAACTACAACCGAGATGTGGATATTTTCCCTGTTCTAAATGCAATCTTCGAAAAGATTTATGGCGAAAATCCATACAAATCGCCTACTGATATGGGTGTTAACATGGCAGGCAACTGTATTATTGATGACGAAGTATGCCGTCAGGCATCTAAAATGGAGATAATCAGAAGATATTATGAGAGTCTTAATAAGCTTGTTACTGAAAATGGTACTGAACATGAAGTCCAGAAGATTGAACTTATAATGAATCAGGCAAACATCAGCACACATGACAGGAAAGTTGCTGTTGCAGCAAGGGAATTATCTGAGAAATTAGGTGTGGCTACAGCCGCTATGGAATTAGACGATGGTAGAATTATTACCGGTAAGACTTCTGATTTATTAGGTCCATCTGCTGCATTATTATTAAATGTGCTTAAAACTCTCGCAGAAATCGACCACGAGACACCTATTATTTCACCAGAAGCCATAGGTCCTATCCAGCATTTGAAAGTTGATTATCTGTCAAGTAAGAACCCACGACTCCACACTGATGAGGTTCTGATTGCTCTTGCAATGAGTGCTACTTCAGATAACAATGCCAAACTTGCAATGGAGCAGCTTCCAGCCCTTCAGGGACTTGATGTTCATACAACAGTAATGCTTTCAGATGTCGATAAGAAGACATTTAAAAAGTTAGGCGTACGCCTTACAAGCGATCCTGTGTTTGAGAAAAAAATATAATATTTATCAGAAAAGAGGATTAGTATGAAAAATCTTGATATAGAAAATATAATGAAAAAGCCTTGTCACGTTCATTTCGTCGGCATTGGCGGTATAAGTATGAGTGGATTAGCTGAAATCCTTATAGATAACGGATATACTGTTTCAGGTTCAGATTCTAAAGAATCCGCAGTAACAGACCGTCTTACTTCACTTGGTGCAACTATTCATTATGGACATAATTATGAAAATATAACAGATGATATCTCTTATCTTGTATACACAGCCGCGGTTAAACAGGATAATCCTGAATTAGTTGCTGCAAGAGATAAAGGTATCACAAGTGTAACGCGTGCAGTCTTATTAGGACACATAATGGCACAATATAAAACAGCCATTTCCGTTGCAGGAACTCATGGTAAGACTACTACTACTTCTATGTTATCTGAAATATTACTTGCATATGAATGTGACCCTACTATATTAGTGGGTGGAATGTTAAAAACTATCGGTGGGAATTTACGTGTAGGGCATTCAGATTATTTAGTTACTGAAGCCTGCGAATATACTAACAGCTTTTTATCACTTGTCTCAAATGTAAATGTAATCCTTAACGTGCGTGAGGACCATCTTGACTTCTTTAAAGATATTGATGATATCCGCAACAGTTTCAAGATATTTGCTGATAAATTAGACGAAAACGGCACATTAATAATAAACAGTGCCATTGATAATCTAAGTTACTTTACTAATGATCTCAAATGTCGTTACATAACATTTGGTCTTGATAAAAATATCAGTGATTTTTCGGCTGAAAATATTGTTTACAATGATTTTGCATGTGCATCATTTGATGTAGTCAAGCGTGTAGTCAAATGTGAAGGGGGCTGTTGCTCATTATCAGGCACAGAAACAATTGCACATATAGACTTAAAAGTACCGGGTGAACACAATATCTTAAATGCATTGGCTGCATTTGCAACCGCTTCCTCTATAAAAGTACCTGTTGAGTTCATCGTAAAAGGTCTTAGCAACTACTCAGGTACAGACAGACGTTTCCAATACAAAGGAACATTTAACGGTGTAACTGTAGTTGACGATTATGCACATCATCCTGATGAGATAGAAGCTACATTAACAGCAGCCAGAAACTATCCTCATAAAACTCTCTGGTGTGTATTCCAGCCACATACATACACACGTACAAAAGCTCTTATGGATAAATTCGCTAAAGCTTTAACACTTGCTGATAAAGTTGTCTTAGCTAAAATATATCCTGCAAGAGAAACAGACGACCTCGGAATAAGCTCTGATACATTACGTGCAGAGATAGAAAAATTAGGTAAAGAAGTATATTATTTCCCAACTTTTGAAGAAATTGAAAAATTTTTATCAAAAAATTGTATCAACGGTGATTTGTTGATAACTATGGGTGCTGGAGATGTTGTATTAATCGGCGAAAATCTGGTTGAGAAATAGTTATCCACATTATCCACATTTTTATTGTGAAAAACTCCATGATAAAAATGTGGATTTCTTTATTTTTCGACAATTATGTAAACCACATTGATTTGCTTGTATTTTACGGAATGTAACAATTTTCGATATTATTTTTTATACCTTGTCCACATTGTCCACATTATCCACATTGCTTCAATCCCTTTATTTTCAAGGGTTGCAGCAAAAATAGGTGTGTTCATTTTCCTTTTTTTGTGCTATAATGACTACTCAAAGAAAGTTGTTTATTTGAAATATTTATAGTGTGAAAGGTATTGATACAGAAATGGGTACGATTAAATTAGAAGGCAGCTCACAGACTATGGCAACCATAGTATCTAATTATTTTTTAGATGAGTATATGCCAAATGCTAACGGAGAGTTTGTGAAAATTTATTTATATTTACTAAGAGCTTTGTCTTCTCCAGATATGGATATTTCGATATGCCATATCGCAGACATCTTTAATCATACTGAGAAGGATGTTGTCCGTGCCCTTAGATACTGGGAACAGATTGGTCTTCTTGACCTTAAATTTGATTCTAATAAGGTACTTACAAATATTAAGATGAAACCACTTATTACCGACTACACGACTACTGACGGCTCAAATATTGAGATTTCGACATTTGTAGCACCTAAGTCACAACCAGTAGCCCGTATACATAATGAAATGACTGATAGCCATAGAAACAATACATTAACTGACAACCATAAAAACAGTGCATTAACTAGTAATCGCATGGATAGTGAATTGCCTGTTAATCATATGGATAATGATAATATAAATACTGACAATATAAATACTGACAATGTGGCACCTGACAACATTCCTTCAGACAAGGCTTCTGCCACACTTAAACCATTCAATATGGCACAGCCTGATTTCTCCAAGAAAGTATATACAGCTAACGAAATCAGCTCATTTAATGAGAAAAGCGAAGTTGTCGAATTTATGTATATCGCACAGAAACTTCTCGGCAAAACTCTTAGTGCATCCGATGTAAATACTTTATTATTCTTCTATGATGTACTTGGTTTTGATTCAGACCTCATTGTATATCTGCTTGAATATGCTATTTCTAATAACCACAGGCAGATGCGTTACATAGAGAAAACTGCTATTTCGTGGGCAAACGAAGGAATCGATACTGTTGATAAAGCTAAGGCAAGTACAGAATTATATAGTTCAAGATGCTATCCTGTGCTTAAGGCATTCGGAATAAGCGGACGTAATCCTGGAGCAGGCGAGAAAGCCCTTATTGTAAAATGGACAGATTCCTATGGTTTTCCAATGGATATCGTATTAGATGCCTGCAATCGTACGATGAATGCAATTCACCAGCCAAGTTTCGAATATGCCGATTCCATTCTTACCAAATGGAAAGAAAAGGGTATCCGTACTCTTAGTGATGTCAAACTATTAGACGGCGAACACCAGAAGAACAAGGCTGCTTATAAGAAGAATCATACCGATAATAATGAGACTTCTGCCAGACCTAAGAATTCATTTAATAATTTTAACCAGAGAACATACAACTACGAATCTTTAGAGAAAGAATTACTTAATAACGTATGATGCCAGGGTCAAAATTCTCAAAATATACTATGCTTGCATAGTATATTTTGAGAATTAATGACCCGCCCCGATATGAGCATAAAAGGGAAGCGCTGGCTTCACGTTATGCGAATATCGGGTAGGATTGTTAAGAGTGCAACGCACGTAACAATCCGTATGGCATCATTTCCCTGATATTGGCATAAAAGGGAAGTGCTGGCTTTACGTTATACCGATATATTAAATTTCTTAAGACCACATCGCAATGGAGGATATAATGTCACTTACAAATATGCAATATGACGAGATAATTCGCTCATATAACAGAATACAATTAGAGAATAAGAGGCTTCAGAACGAAAGAATTGCAACCGTCTATAGTCAGATTCCACGTATCAAAGAGATTAATGATGAGATTTCCTCTCTTTCTCTTGCTACGACCAGGGCAATGCTTTTAAGTAATAATTCTCCTGAAGACAGCAATAAGCCTATAGAGGAATTTAAGAAGAGATTAACTTTACTCAAAGAAGAACGTATAAAACTTCTTATTGAAAATGGCTATAAGCCCGATTATCTCGATATGCACTACCATTGTAATGACTGTAAAGATACAGGATATATAGATAATAAGAAATGTCATTGTTTCAAGAAAGCTGAGATTGAAATATTATACAACCAGTCAAATATTCGTGAAATTCTTAAAAGCGAGAACTTTGATAACTTTAATCTTGATTATTTCAATGACAGTGATATAGATTCAGTAACCGGAAAGTCCCCTAAGGACAATATGAATAGTGTCTTGAATATATGCCATAACTTCGTAGACAACTTCTCTTCTCCTGACAGGAAATACAATAATCTTTTGTTCTTCGGTAAGACCGGAGTAGGTAAAACTTATCTTACAAACTGTATTGCAAGAGAACTTTTAGACCAGAGTATATCAGTTATATATCTGTCTGCAATTGGCTTGTTTGACATATTATCAAGTGCCGGCTTTGATAAATCTGATATTGATGCAAAGAATAAATCACAACAGATTACAGATTGCGATTTACTGATTATCGATGATCTAGGAACAGAATTATCTAATTCTTTTACTAATTCTGCATTATTTAACAAGATAAATGAAAGACTAATTAATAAAAAATCGACCATTATTTCAACAAACCTTGGTCTACCTGAACTAATGGAACGTTATTCCGAAAGACTTACATCAAGACTTGCAAAGGAATATACATTTATGAAGATTTACGGTGATGATTTGAGACACAACCGTAAGGTAAAAAGCTCTAATTGAGAGATTCTACCATTTTTTTTAACTAATTAACTTGACTATAACAATTCATAATGTTATAAAATTATGTGGATTATCACAGAAAACACAACGGAGGTTTGATTATGTCAGCAGATGAAAACAATTTCGCAACAACTATCCCTGTCGGTCCTCTTGGAATTATAGCTTTAAATAGCTGTGAGCCAATCGGCAAAAAAGTCGATGCTTATATTTCAGCATGGAGAAATGACAGAGAACACGAGCACAAGAACACAATCGCTTTTTCAGGTTATCAGAAAGATTCTTATCTTATTGATTCAAAGATTTCGAGATTTGGTTCAGGTGAGGCAAAAGGTAGTATTAACGAATCTGTCAGAGGTAAAGATTTATACCTTATGGTAGACGTTACTAACTATAGCATTAAATATTCTCTTTGTGGTTATGAGAATCATATGTCACCAGATGACCATTATCAGGATCTTAAACGTATTATTGCAGCCGTAGCAGGTAAAGGCAGACGTCTTACTGTTATTATGCCTTTCTTATATGAAAGCAGACAGCATAAACGTACTGGAAGAGAATCTCTTGACTGTGCATTGGCTCTTCAGGAATTAACAAATATGGGTGTTGAAAATATTATCACTTTTGATGCTCATGACCCTAGAGTTCAGAACTCTATTCCTCTTAAAGGTTTCGAGACAGTTCAGCCTGCATACCAGTTTGTAAAAGGTCTTTTACGTCATGAGAAAGATTTACAAATTGATGCTGACCATTTAATGATGATAAGCCCTGACGAAGGTGGTATGGGACGTGCCGTATACCTTGCTAACGTATTAGGTATCGATATGGGTATGTTCTATAAGAGACGTGATTACAGTAAGGTTGTAAACGGAAGAAACCCTATTGTAGCTCATGAATTCCTTGGTTCAAGCGTAGAAGGAAAAGATGTATTTATCATTGATGATATGATTTCTTCAGGCGAATCTATGATAGATGTTGCTACAGAGCTTAAGAGAAGAAAGGCCCGCAGAGTATTTGTAGCCGCTACATTTGGTTTATTTACAAATGGTCTTGAGAAATTTGATGAAGCTTACGAAAAAGGAATCATTGACAGAGTTCTTACAACTAACTTAACATATCAGACTCCTGAATTATTAACAAAGCCATATTACATTAGTTGTGATATGAGCAAATATATCGCTTTAATAATAGATACATTAAATCATGATGCATCTATCAGCGGCTTACTTGACCCTGTTAAACGTATACAGAAATGTCTTGAAAAATATCGTAACGGCGAGGTTATCTAAGCTCTATACACAAATAAAATACTTTAAAAAAAGAGTTAATGTATCGATTAATTTCATACATTAACTCTCTTTTTATCTTATCAGCACAATTTTTTATGCCAATCCTCATTTCTAAATGAATTGTTGCGATGACACAGGCGAAGAATTCGCACAGACAATTTCTTATCTCTTATCTGTAATAAAAACATTTACTATCGCACTAATCACCCCAATATTCCTGATATACACCTCCATCAGCACCTCCCGGTGCCTGCTCATTTGATGGTTTTGTAACCTGTGAATTATATGGATTAGTTGTCTCTGTATTATCTCTATTATCTCTATTATCAGAATTATTATCTGTACTTATAGTTGTTGTTTCGTCATCACTTTCATTAGTATAGATAGAATTTTCCTCATTTTCAGTAGTCTCATCAGCGGTTTCTTCAGTAGTTTCTTCAGCAGGCTGTGATTCAGATATCTCTTCGCCATTACTTAGTATTCCGTCTTCTGTAACATACGGAACGAAATCTTTAATCTCTAACCCATCATGAATCTTAGTCATAAATTCTTTCCATATATTTCCTGAACAGGTATTGCCATAGCCGTCATTAATAACTTTAGGCATGTCATATCCCACCCACACTGCTGTAGTGTAATATTTACTAAAACCTACAAACCATACATCTTTATTATCATTAGTAGTTCCAGTCTTTGCAGCACAAATTGCATTTGAAATATTATATTTTCTTCCTGTTCCTACTGTAAGAACACCTTTCAGGACATCAGTCATTATTCTTGCTGCATTTGTCTGGTAAATCTGTTTAACCTGTATGGAAGTATTCTTCGACTTTGTATACTCTATATTATCTACTATTATATTGTAATCTGCATCTGTTATCTTTGATATACAAGTTGGCGTTCTGAATACGCCATCATTTTCTATAGCAGCATATGCAGAAGCCATCTCAAGTGTCGATACACCGTAGGTCATTCCTCCAATTGAGACAGCAGGTACATAGTCTTTATTCACAATCTTATTAAAATTCATATTTTTAAGATATCCAAGGCAGGTATCCGCTGATAGCTCATCAAATAGTTTCCATGCTATTGTATTCTTTGATTTTTCTACAGCACTTCTTACTGTCATCTCACCTTCGTAGACATTAGGTGAGTTAACCGGTCCATTTTCGATGGGTTCATCTACAACCTTTGTGTCAGGATAATAATTTCTTTCAAATATAGGTGTATAAATGAGAATTGGCTTAATAGTACTACCAGGCTGTCTATAGCTCTGATATGCCCTGTTGAGTGTATATCCTTTATAGTCCTGCGTTCTTCCACCTACAATCGCCACGACCTTTCCAGTAGTATTGTCAATGCAGGTCGCAGCCCCCTGAAACGCATAAATACCCTCATTATTTACATCTGTATAATGTGCTAAATTATTATCCACTATATCTTGTAATTCCTGCTGCTTATTCAAATCAATTGATGTATATATTTTGTAACCACCCGTATATAATTTAGCCGAAATATCATTATATAGGACCTCATATTCTTTCTCATACTTCTCTTTTTCCTCATCTGAATCGAAATAATACTTAAATTCAAATCCAGAATTAGACATAAGAGAAATTGTTGCACAATATCTAACATATGTTTCTATGTAATTATTGGTTTTATTTTCTGATGGATATAAGACAATTGTGGTATACAATGCAGCTTCGTACATCTGCTTGTCAATGTCATCATTTTCATACATCTGCTTTAAGATTCTGTTCTTTCGCAAGGTAGTCTCATCACTATTCGTATACGGATCATATAAAGTAGGATTATTCGGAATTGCACATATAAATGCTATCTCACCTAGCGAAAGCTCCGTTACTGATTTACTAAAATATCCTCTGGCAGCCGCCTCAATTCCATAATATCCGTTACCAAAATATATGTTATTTATATAAAACTCTAATATTTTATCCTTAGAGAACTTTTTCTCAATCTCTTTTGCAATAAACATTTCCTTTATTTTTCGTCCCATTGTAACTTTATGTGACAGAAAAACATTTCTTGCAAGCTGTTGTGTTATCGTACTTCCTCCTTGCGTTATTTCACCTTTATTCTGTAGTAACACTAAAAATGCTCTGATTACCGCTTTGTAATCTACACCAGAATGTGAATAAAAATTTCTGTCCTCAGATGTAATAAGCGCTGCTTTAACGAAATATGGAATATCTTTATAATCAAGATAATATGAATCTCTTTCTCCTATCAGTTCCGTTATAACATTACCGTCTGCATCATATATAATACTCGTCTGGTTTGCTTTAAATATTTCCTCGCCACCCTCTTTAACGAGTCTCTTCGCTTCTTTATCATACTCATATAATTTCACGCCATATTTTACTCCAATAAATAATATAGCTGCTATAATTACAAAAAACAGACCAAGTAAAATCTTCTTAATTACTTTTCTGTTCTTATTCCTATTCTTATATCTATTATTATTTTTATTATTTTTTCTATTATTTCTCTTTCTTCTTTTAGCCATCGTACACTCCTTTTCTCTGGCATTATCTGTCTGAGAAATCGTATTATTTATTATTAAATGACCAACCTGACCTTATCTTAAAAATCTTATTAACATAAGCGGCCCAATTCATCGATGTTATCTAAAGAAATTTATAGATGTTATCTGTAAATTGAGCCGCCTTCTATATCTGCTTATTTTAAATCTAAATTACTTTTTCGTGCCACGCACTCTTAATAATCATAATTTAATAAAATTATTAAATACAGATTATAATTCACAGTTATTAACTGTTCTTGGGAATGGAATTACATCTCTGATGTTAGCCATACCTGTAAGGTACATTACACATCTTTCGAAACCTAAACCAAAACCTGCATGTCTTGTTGAACCATATTTTCTTAAATCAAGATAGAAGCCATAATCCTCTTCTTTAAGGCCTAATTCTTTCATTCTGCCAAGAAGTTTATCATAATCATCTTCTCTCTGGCTTCCTCCGATGATTTCGCCGATTCCAGGAACTAAACAGTCCATAGCCGCAACTGTCTTATTATCATCATTTAATTTCATATAGAATGCTTTGATTTCCTTTGGATAATCTGTTACAAATACAGGACGTTTGAATATCTCTTCTGTAAGATATCTCTCATGCTCTGTCTGTAAATCACATCCCCATGAAACTTTATAATCAAATTTATCATTATGTTTTTCAAGAATCTCGATTGCTTCTGTATATGTTACGTGTCCAAAATCCGAATTAAGCACACCATTTAATCTGTCTATTAAACCTTTATCTACAAAATTATTAAAGAACTTCATCTCTTCAGGTGCATTATCCATTACATATTTGATAACATATTTAAGCATTGCTTCTGCAAGCATCATATCATCTTTAAGGTCTGCAAATGCCATCTCAGGTTCTATCATCCAGAACTCTGCTGCATGTCTTGTAGTATTTGAATTCTCTGCTCTGAAAGTTGGTCCAAATGTATATATATTTCTGAATGCCATAGCATATGTTTCGCCATTTAACTGACCTGATACTGTAAGATTTGTCTCTTTACCGAAGAAATCCTTGGTATAATCTACTTTTCCATCATCTGTCTTAGGTAAATCATTCATATCAAGTGTTGTTACCCTGAACATTTCACCTGCACCCTCGCAGTCACTTCCTGTAATAAGTGGAGTATGAACATATACGAAATCTCGCTCCTGGAAAAACTGGTGTATAGCATAAGCTATTAACGAACGCACTCTGAATACTGCCTGGAATGTATTTGTTCTTGGTCGTAAATGTGAAATTGTACGAAGATATTCAAAACTGTGACGTTTCTTCTGTAAAGGATAATCAGGTGCTGATGTTCCCTCTACTACTATTTCACTTGCCTGTATCTCAAATGGCTGCTTAGCTTCAGGAGTTGCAACCAATGTACCTTTAACAATAATCGCTGCACCAACATTTAATTTAGAAATCTCTGCGAAATTCTCCATCTCATCATGGTAAACTATCTGTAATGTTTCAAAAAAAGTACCATCATTTAATACGATAAAACCAAATGTTTTAGAATCTCTGATACTTCTGATCCAACCACCTACTTCGATTTCTTTACCAATGTACTTGTCAGTATCACGATATAAGTCTTTAATAATTGTTAGTTCCATTTCTTTTTCCTCACTTAAACACATTTTTACACAAATAACATATAGTGTATTAGAATGTACAATCCCTAAGTTATATAAACTCTTTAATCATACATCAAATTTCAAAACACTTTTCTATTATAATACAGATGTATTTTTTTAACAAGACTATCTACTTTAAATTCTCCGGATTTAAACATTCTAATTCAGGCAGAACAAATACACCGTCTTTTCTTATAAGAACATCATCAAAATATATTCCTCCGCCACCATATTCTTTAGTCTGGATAAATACCAAGTCCCAATGGATTGATGATTTATTGCCGTTTGGTGCATCATCATAACAGCAGCCCGGTGTAAAATGTATTGAACCCATTATTTTCTCGTCAAATAAAATGTCTTTCATAGGGCTTGTTATATATGGATTGACACCAATCGCAAACTCACCCACATATCTTGCACCCTCATCAGTATCAAATACTTTGTTAATTCTGTCATTATCATTTGCAGTAGCTTTGATTATCTTACCGTTTTCAAATGTGAGGCTTACATTTTCATAGGTAAAGCCCTGATATACTGATGGCGTATTATACGTAATTGTTCCGTTTATTGAATTCTTTACAGGTGCTGTATACACTTCTCCATCAGGTATATTCATTTCGCCTGCGCATTTGATTGCAGGAATATCTTTTATCGAAAATTCTATGTCTGTTCCCGGACCTGTAAGTCTGACCTTGTCTGTTTTATTCATAAGCTTCTGTAATGAGTCCATTGCTTTATCCATCTTAGAATAATCCAGATTACATACATTAAAATAATAATCCTCAAATGCTTCAAGGCTCATATTACTAAGCTGTGCCATCGCCGGATTAGGATATCTTAATACAACCCATTTAGTATGGGCTACACGTCTGTCACTATGAACCGGAGTTCCGTATAAAGTCTCATACATATTCATCTTGTCTGCCGGAACATCAGATAATTCGGCAATATTATCAGTACCGCGGATACCTATATAACAATCCATTTTATCCATTTCCATACAGTCAATTTCAGACATTATTTTTAACTGTTCTTCACTACATTCTAATAATATCTCACGAAGAACCCTATTATCAGTAAAATGTGCAAATGGAATACCTTTTGCCTTATACACTTCTTTAATGACTGCTCTTGCAAGGTCAGTTGTGTCATTTCCTATATAATGCACATAGACCTTTTCGCCCTCTTTAACCTTTACAGAATAATTCACAAGATTGTATGCTAATTTCTTAATTCTTTCATCCATTTTTAGTCTCCATTTCTATGCATTGCATATTTATTTTCCTTGCCATATTATAACATAATTGCAATACATTTATACACTATTATTAACTCAAACTTCGCACATATATATCGTAGCATATATCCATCTGTTAAAGTAAATTTGACAGATATAAATATCGAAATACCTTGTAAGAATTGCGTAAATTTGCAAGATATCTTTTTCGGCTCAAATTTTGTGTACATTCAACAGACATACACTTAAGACGAGATGTCCGTCTATGCTACACACTTTCATAATTCCTTTATCTAGTGCAAATAAATGCCGTCATCTGCAAAGTTTATTACGGTGCAGCTAATCAAACGCGCTTCGCTTGAATGGTGATTTACTGCACCGCCCTTTTGCATCTGACGGCATTAACTTGCACACGATACGTCATAAATCAAGTGTGTAGCATAGACGAACACAACGTTTTAAGTGTATGGCATTGAATGAACTCAAATAATCAAAAGAGCCGAAAAAGATATCTACAAATTAGCAATTCTTACAAAAGTTTCGATATTTATATATGCAAATTCACTTAATACAAATGATTTGATTCTATTATATATGTGCGTAGTTTGAGTTATTAAATTTATTTTGTAATTGGTTTCTTTAGTAAACCTAACATAAATGTGCTTACGACTGTTCCTATAACTAATGCAAGGAAATAGAATAATCCATTACCGACTACCGGGAATACGAAGATTCCACCATGTGGTGCCATAAGTGTACATTTGAATGCCATTGATAATGCACCTGCTATTCCTGAGCCAATTACGCATGCCGGTATGACATGAAGTGGATCTGCTGCTGCAAATGGAATCGCTCCCTCTGTAATAAATGATAAGCCCATAATGAAGTTAGTTGGTCCTGCTTTACGCTCATCTTCTGTAAATCTGTTCTTGAATAATAAGGTGGCTAATGCTATTGCGCAAGGTGGAACCATTCCGCCTATCATAACTGCTGCCATAATGTTATAATTTCCTGCTGCTATTGATGCTGTACCAAATACATATGCTGCCTTATTAAATGGACCACCCATATCTATGGCCATCATACCAGCTACGATAATTCCAAGTAATACACTGCTTACACCATTAAGATGTCCAAGTCCGTTATTGAGCCCTGTATTAATCATACCTACAACCGGCTCAATTATATAATTCATTATTAATCCACACGTAAGTATTCCAACAAAAGGATAGATAAGAATAGGTCTTATACCGTCTAGACTCTTTGGTAACTTCTCTGTTAATTTAATAAGTAATTTAACAAGATACCCTGCTATAAAACCTGCTGCTAACGCACCTAAGAAACCCGATGAGCCTGTTGCTGCTATTGAACCTCCGACGAAACCAACCGCAAGTCCCGGTCTGTCTGCTATACTCATAGCTATAAAGCCCGCAAGTATTGGTAACATAAAGTTGAATGCTGTTCCACCGATAGATTTAAACATAGCTGCGATAGGGGTAATTGTACCAAAATTTCCTCTTTCAGCCGCACTTAATGAATTAATATCGACTGATAAACCATCTATTAAAAAGGCTATGGCTATAAGCAAACCACCACCGACTACAAATGGAAGCATATGCGAAACACCATTCATAAGATGTTTATATATCCGGTGACCTATACTGTCTGAACCTGAACTTTTAGAAGAACCGCCCTCTTCACTTCCACCATTACTCTTGTATATAGGTGCATCACCATTTAATGCACGATTAATCAATTTATCAGCCTTACTGATACCATCAGATACCTGAACTTCAATTACCTTCTTACCATTAAAACGTGACATTGGAACTTTGGTATCTGCTGCTACGATTACTGCCTCAGCTCTATCTATTTCTGATTCAGTAAGTACATTTTTAGCACCACCTGAGCCTCTTGTCTCAACCTTAATCTTACAGCCAATTTCCTTAGCTTTCTTCTCTAATGATTCTGCTGCCATATAGGTATGTGCAATTCCTGTAGGGCATGCTGTAACTGCAACTATGAATTTGGCATTCTTATCAGATTTTTCTGATTCACTTACAACATTTTCTGTTCCGGCATTAACTGCATTTTCTTTGGAAGCTTTTTTACTATCTGACTTATCTCTCTCATTTTCGGCTTTATCAATAATGCTTATAAATTCTTCTTTGCTCTTTGCATTTCTTAAATTAGCTGTGAATTCTTCATCCATTAACATTGTTGATAATTTACTTAGCATTTCGATATGAGCATCTCCACCGTTAGCAGGTGCGGCTATAAGAAATATCAAATGTACAGGCTCATCATCAAGTGCCTCGTAATCTACACCCTCTGGAAGCACCATTGCTGCAAGTCCCGGAGCATTTACTGCCATACAACGACCATGAGGAATTGCTATTCCTTCACCAACTCCTGTGGTTCCCTCTTCTTCTCTTGCTCTTACTGCCTGCAGATACTCTGCCTTATCTGTGATATTCCCTTTTTCATACATTAAATCTACTACTTTTTCAAGCACTTCATCTTTCGATGCTGCTTTCTGATTAAGACTCACTGAATTTCCTAATAAATCTGTAATCTTCATAAAAACCACCATTCCTTTCTACATATATTGTTATTCTACAGTCATTTCTCTTTGTTTAATAAGTAATTCTTCGACCTGCTCCTTTGTTGCAAGATTTTCCGAAAATGCACTTGCACTTCCTGCACACAGACCTGTTTCAAATGCTTCTTTATAATCTTTATTCTTAAGATATCCATATATAAAGCCTGCTACCATCGAATCACCTGCCCCGACAGAATTAACAACATTGCCTTTATGTGCCGCACTCGAATATACATTTCCGTCTTCAGTAACAAGAATGGCTCCTTCTCCCGCCATTGATACTAAAACATTTCTAGCCCCACGCTTCTGTAATTCAAATGCATTTTTTACAATATCCTCTTTCGATAAATTCTCAAGATTCATCATTTCAGCAAGCTCCTGCTTGTTCGGTTTGATTAAAAATGGGTGTAAAGGCAATACATTTAATAATAAATCTTTGGTTGCATCTACTACTATCATTATCTTTCTGTCAGACAACATCTTCATAATATCGTAATAGATTGTGTCCGGTATAGATACCGGAATACTTCCTGCCAGTACCAGAACATCGCCTTCTTTAAGCTTATCAAGCTTGTCTAATAACTGAGTCATTTCACTATTAGATATTGCAGGTCCGATTCCGTTAATTTCACTCTCTTTTTCTGATCTCATCTTAACGTTGATTCTTGAGAATCCATTGTCAACCTTGATAAATTCTGATATGCAGCCATCATCACTTACCATTCTCTCAATTTCTTTACCTGTGAAGCCGGCGATGAAGCCCAAAAGATGACTTTCCATTCCCAGATTATTAAGTACTATCGAAACATTTATGCCTTTTCCACCTGGCAATATCATTTCATCAGACGCTCTATTGACACTGCCTTCTTCAAAATTTCTGACACTTACGATGTAATCCAGTGACGGGTTAAATGTAACTGTATAAATCATATCTTCCAAACCTCCATTTCCTTATTTTACTAATATGAGCCTTTCTTCATAATTTTATTAATTTTTTCATTATCTTTCGTATTTTTGAATGTTTTTAAACGTTTTATATCTTGTATATTATATATACCACCATTTCCATTCATAGTCAAGCATTTTCATTCGTTTTCTTTCAAAAATATAATAATTATTTTGACAATTTTCCCACATTTCATTATACTATCTGTATTGAATGATTTTGACCGTTTGTGAATAAGCTGAATAAGAAATGGAGATTATTATGTTAAACGAGGAACGAAAAAATGAAATCGAAAAGGCAGTAAATGAAAAAGGCTCAGTAAGTGTACATGAGTTAATGCAATTATTTGATGCTTCTGAATCAACTATCCGAAGAGATTTAAACGATATGGCTGCAAAGAAGCTTTTAACCAAGGTTCATGGTGGTGCAATAGCCTTAACTCCGAACCAGAACCCCTATACAATTTCATATGACTCTGCTGTTTTAGAACGCGAAAATATTAATCGTAATGAGAAAGTATTAATTGCACAATACGCTGCCTCACTTATTAATAATAAAGAAATGATTTATTTAGATGCCGGTACCTCAACTGGATTTATTATTGATAATATTTCACCTGATTCAAATATAATTATTGTAACAAACGGCATTATGCATGCCAAAAGGCTTGCCACAAAGGGCTTTAATGTATATCTGCCTGGTGGATTATATAAGGCAACTACTGAGGCTATGGTTGGCGAAGAAGCAGTTATTAATCTTACTAAATATCATTTTACCAAAGGTTTTTTCGGAACAAATGCTATAAATAAAGCAAATGGTTTTTCAACACCTGACCCATCGGAGGCTATGATTAAAAAATGCGCCCTATACCAATGTACAGAACGCTATATTCTATGTGATTCATATAAATTTGATAAAGTATCTAATGTATCTTTTGCCGGATATTCAGATGCAACTATTATTACAACTACAGGTGCACCTGATATCTATAAAGATTCTGAAAATGTTTTGCTAGTATAGTATAGATGCAGAAGTTAAGTTTCGTCATTACACTCAATATATCGTATAACTCTCTATAGGTCTTTTGAAAACCATAATAAGGTATAGATTTTGATACTATAATTTTATGTTATTAAGCAAATTAATCAAATCATCATTTTAGTCATTATTACACTTGCAATAATTCCGGCTAAAGTAGATATTAATGCTCCTGCCAAAGTCCACCTTGTCTTGGTGACTTTGGCTGTCATAAAATATACCGACATTGTATAAAATATTGTTTCGGTGCTGCTCATCATTATAGATGAAAGCAGTCCCTCATATGAATCTGTTCCAAATTGTTTGAAAACATCTAATACAAGTCCGGTGGCCGCTGATGATGAAAACATCCTTACAATCATTGCTGGCACGACCGCCGGTGGCAGACCAATTTTCAATGTCATCTTAGCTATATGTTTGGTAAAAAAATCCAAAAAACCAGATGAGCTTAACACACCAACACCAATCATCAGCCCTACCATTGTAGGCATCACACCTGCGACTGTTTTTAAACCATCTTTTGCTCCCTCAATAAAATCATCATACACTTTATTTTTCTGAATAATTCCAATTCCTACAATGTAGAATACAACAAATGGAATCATCATATCAGACAGATATAGAATAACTTTCATACTACCCCTCATTTCTGATAACATTTATTTACATTATTTCACATTTTTCTTGAAGTATTTATTCCGTTATGATAAAATTTATCCGTTATGATAATATGTTAAAAGGAGGCACGAGTTATGAATAACGATAACACAAATACCAATAATAATTCTAACGAAGAATTTGTACTCGATTTCGATGATGATGTAGTAGATTTAACAGATTCAAATCATAAAAATACAAATTCCTATAACAGTAACATTTCTAATAGCTACAATTCTGATAGCTACAATTCCGGGTCTTATAATTCGAATAATTATAATTCTAATTACAATTCTAATAGCTACAATACTAACAACTATAATTCAGATTTCAATTCCGATTATAGTTCCGGATATGACGACTTTTCTAGCAATTATGATCCATATGGTGCTTACAACCCTAATCGGGATTTATCACTTAGCAATAATGCTGAAAAAGTCATTAACAATACCTACAAAAATGATCTTAATATTACCTTTAAATTAGTAATCGTAGCAATGATTGCAATTATTGCACACTTGGCATATTTAGCATTTAGTAAAAATCCATTTACTACTTCCCAATATTATTTATGGGCAATCAATTTGATTACAGAAGTTGCATTTATATCTGATGCAATTGTATTGAAGGCCAAAACCGGAAAAACATCTCCTATAATAGTTGCTGTTTTTCTTTATATCTTTTATCCACTTATCTCTTTTTCAAAACGTGGATTATCTAAGGCTATTCCATTACTATGGATTATATTAAGCATTTCCTTTACAGGTAAGTTTGTAAGTAATCAGTATCATATTTTGACTACTAATCCTGAATATACGAAATCATCAGCCGATCATTATGATTCAAAATATGATAAACCGGTGAAAAAATTAAATGCTATGAAAGCAGGCAGCACATCAAAGAAAACTGTCAATGATGTTATCAAGGATTATTTTCGTAATACCTCATGGGATGCTAAAACTAATGATGATGGCTCTTATAGTATTTCAGTACAGGGAGATGCTCATGATAAAGTAAATGGCAAAGAGGTCCTTTATAAAGTAAAAATTGGCTTTACACTATCTAAATCCCTTGATTCATACAGCGTTACAAGTGTTTCTATAAACAGTACACAATACAACTCACAATCACAAGCCCAAAGCTTCTGGAATGAATTAGTGGCGGGCCATTAACTTACAGAAAATAATAGCTGCCATTGTACTTGCAGATGTCGCAATAATAGCCGGCACAACAATAGATGCAGGATTAATACTTCCATATTGGCTTCGGTATGCAATTATATTCATCGGAATTATTTGTAAAGAGGAAATATTTATAACAAGAAAAGTACACATTTCATCACTTGAGATGTGTACTTTTTCTCTTCCATTTTTCTCCTCATTTAACTTTGATAGACTTTCCATTGCCTTAAGTCCCGGAGGGGTTGCGGCCCAGCCCAGTCCTAAGATATTAGCAATGATATTTGTAGTTATGTATTCTCTGGATTCATGATTTTTAGGAATATCAGGAAATAGGAAATTAACAAATGGCATTATTAATTTCGTCATTTGTCTTATAATACCTGCTCTTTTACCTATCTCCATTATGCCGGACCAGAAACTTAATACTCCAAGCATAGTTATACATAATGTGACCGCTTCCTTAGATGATGTCAGAAAACCATTTGAGACCTCAGAAATATTTCCTGTAAATGCCCCATATAATATTCCAATTAAAATCATAAATGCCCATATATAATTTAACATCTTTCACCGTTTTAAAAGCTTTCGATTACTTAAATTATATTAGGGCATTTACGTTAATATGATAAAAGAATTACCACATTATAACCAAATTAATGTTTTACTTAGTTTAATATAGAAATTAAACTAATTTTTATTCAAATAATGCTGTTGAGTAATATCTGTCACCGCTGTCAGGTAATAAAGCAACAACTGTTTTACCTTTGTTTTCAGGCTGTGAAGCCCAGTCAACTGCTGCCTTTAATGCTGCTCCTGATGAAATACCTACAAGAATACCCTCTGTTTTAGCTATTTCTTTACCGAATGCAAATGCATCTTCATTCTCAACTGTAACGACTTTGTCATATATTTTTGTATTCAATGTATCAGGTACGAAACCTGCTCCAATACCCTGAATCTTATGTGCTCCTGATACACCCTGTGATAATACAGGTGAAGTTGCAGGCTCTACTGCAATAACTTCAACATCTGATTTCTTAGATTTTAAATATTCACCGACACCACTTACTGTACCACCAGTACCTACACCAGCTATAAATGCATCGATTTCACCATCTGTATCATTCCATATTTCAGGACCTGTTGTCTTCTTATGTGCTGTTGGATTGGCAGGATTAACAAACTGGCCTGGTATGAAGCTATTAGGAATCTCCTTAGCCAGCTCTTCAGCCTTAGCAATTGCACCTTTCATACCTTTTGAACCCTCTGTAAGAACTAATTCAGCACCATATGCTTTAATAATATTTCTTCTCTCAACACTCATTGTCTCCGGAAGAACAATTATGAGTCTGTATCCTTTCGCTGCTGAAATAGCTGCTAAGCCGATTCCTGTATTTCCTGATGTAGGCTCAATAATTGTAGAACCCTCTTTAAGAAGTCCCTTGTTTTCAGCATCTTCTATCATTTCTCTCGCAATTCTGTCCTTAACACTTCCTGCCGGATTAAAATACTCTAATTTAGCAAGTAGTCTTGCCTGAAGATTGTATTTCTTTTCTATTCCTGTAAATTCAACTAATGGTGTATTACCTATTAATTCTAATGCACTTTTATATACTTTACTCATATTCTATACCTTCCTTTCTTAGTTTAAACTCTTAAATGCTTCATCTAAATCTTCTATAATATCATCAATATTTTCTGTACCAATTGATAATCTAATTGTATTTGGTTTAATTCCCTGATCTAATAATTCAGCCTCGTTACACTCTGAATGAGTTGTTGAAGCAGGGTGTATGGCTAATGACTTAACATCTGCTACATTTGCAAGAAGTGAGAATAGCTCGAGATTATCAATGAATTTCTGTGCTGTCTTAGCATCTCCTTTGATTTCAAATGTAAATATTGAACCGCCACCATTTGGGAAATATTTCTTATAAAGTTCCTGCTGTTCTTTGTCTTCTGAGATTGATGGGTGATTTACTTTCTCAACTAATGGCTGATTCTTAAGATATTCAACTACCTTTAATGCATTTTCAACATGTCTCTCAACACGAAGTGAAAGTGTCTCAAGTCCCTGTAAGAAGATAAATGCATGAACAGGTGAAAGTGTTGCGCCTGTATCACGAAGAAGTATAGCTCTGATATATGTTACAAATGCTGCAGGTGCGCAGTCTTTTGCAAAGCTTACTCCATGATAAGATACATTTGGTTCTACTAACCATGGCCATTTATCACTCTTAGTCCAGTCGAATTTACCACCATCTACGATTACACCACCGATTGTTGTACCATGTCCACCGATGAATTTAGTAGCTGAGTGAATTACTATATCTGCGCCATGTTCAATTGGTCTTACCAGATATGGTGTTGCAAATGTATTGTCAACGATAAGTGGAATTCCTGCTTCATGAGCAATTGCTGCTATTCTCTCGATATCAACAACTTCTGAATTAGGATTACCCAATGTTTCAATCTCGATTGCTTTTGTATTCTCTTTAATAGCTGCCTTTATTCCATCATAATCAAATGGATCTACGAATGTTGTCTCAATTCCATAATCAGGAAGTGTATGTGCTAATAAGTTATATGTTCCACCATAAATGTTCTTAGCTGCTACGATGTGGTCACCTGCATGTGCAATTGCCTGAAATGTATAAGCAAGTGCTGCCGCTCCTGAACCAACTGCTAATGCTGCCACGCCACCCTCAAGTGCTGCTATTCTTGCTTCAAATACCCCCTGTGTAGGATTAGTAAGTCGTCCGTAAATATTTCCTGCATCTCTAAGGCCAAATCTGTCTGCTGCATGTTCGCTGTTGTGGAATACATATGATGATGTAAGATAAATTGGAACTGCTCTTGCATCTGTAACTGGATCTGGTGATTCCTGACCAACGTGCAACTGTAATGTTTCGAATTTAAAATTTCTTTCAGCGTAAGTTTTTTTACTCATATCTTCTACCTCGTTTCCTTATTTTTTGTTTGTGTTGTTATAATGTGTAATTCCTATTTGATTACTAGGATTAACTGTTGAAGATATAATACAACTCAATTCCTAGTTTGTCAATAGGAAATTGGATATTTATTTAATTTTTTAAAACGCTCAATATTATACTGCATATTTGCGCCATCATTTCATCATATTCTATATCTTCAACAAAATAATTTTTTTCTTTAAATCTAATCCACATATTTCTCATTTCGTTACTTGTTGATATATTAGATAATTCATATTCTATCTTTTCATATGTAAATTCAGTTTCACGCTTTCGACAAGTTGCAATAAAAGCTTCTTTATATAACTCTTGCGAAAAATCCTTTTGTTTCACAATCTCATATATATCATAAAAATCTCGCATTCTTGTATTCGCCAAGCCACGACTTATAATTGTTTGAGATTTCTCAGCCAGTAATGTTTCAATATTATATGTAGTTAAGCTTATTGCCTGTTCTTCAAACATTAACGGATACTTATACTCTACAGTTCCTGGTGTTATTACATCATCTGTCGATATATCAATCTTAATAGGTTGACGCAACTTATCCAACAGTCCCTCCATATGTATTCTAACTCCCGGATATTCAAACTCGTCCATTATATTTTCTATTTTTATTATTCTAAATGTAATATTATCATTTAATGGAATTCCACAAATTTCCAATATTATTTTCTCAATATCTCGCCCATTAAGAGGCAATGCTTTTACTGTTGTATCAATATCCATAGTGGCTCTTAAATTCACTCCCAAAATGGAAGCAACTAACATTCCACCCTTTAATATAAATTGTTCCTTATACTTTGATATGGATATTCTCTCTAAAAACCTTTCCATAAAGAATACCCTTATTAAAGCCTTTGACACCCTATCATCTCCACCTGAATAATTTCTTACTTTCGCTTTAAGCTGAATTGCTGATTTTATCATATCATTACCTCCACATATTTCATCATTTCGTCCCTAATATTCAATTTTTCTGCATACATCAAAAGTCTTGATAAATCTTTCGAACTATCTCTCATATAAATTCTCATAGCTGTTTGAAAATGTTGTACTTCTATATTTCCTCTATTCTTTACTAAATCACATATACTCCTCTCTTTATCATATACTCTCACACTATTACCATAATTTGTATCTATATTAGTTACTCCTAACTCATATATTCCCTTTCTTTCCTGATGAACAACTATTCCCTTTTCTCTTAATCGTGTCTGGCTAAATCTTGATGGTACACTTACACATATTTCAGAGTATTCCCTATCTATCATCCCATGTAAATACAATGCTGTTTCACCTGAAAAGATTATCTTAGGATTACAAATCTGAATAATATACAGATCATCTACCCATGTATCTTCAGATATATATATTCCTTTTGCAACTTTCTCCATATTATTATCTCTTACAAATTTTGCCAGATATGTTCGTGAAATACCCTCCTTTTCAATTTGTGAAGTAAACAAATATCCGTTATTTTCTTTTAAAATTTCCTGCATATATTCATATTTTCTCATATATTCACCTCCTTTATTTACAATGGTGTAGATATTATATAATTTATCTACGCCATTGTAAACTATTTAATGTATAAAATTAATTATTTTTTTAACGACAAAATACGCTGCATAAATCGCTATACTAAAAAACACCTGCCAATACTCTTTCCAAAATATCCTCAAATATTTTAAAAATATGTATTATGCAGGTGTTACCTTACTTTATTATATATTTAGTTATATATAATACTCAACATCTCCGTTCTTTTTCTTCTGTATCTCCACTAAATCTGCAAGTGTTATTCCATCAACCACACTGTTAATCGCATCATTTAATTTCTTCCATACCTCTAACGTTGCACATTGGGGTTCTCTCTCACATACACCATTCTCATCATCAAGACAGGCTACCGGTGAAAGACTTCCCTCTGTAAGTCTAAGAATCATGCCAACTGTGTACTTCTCAGGTTTCATTTTTAATGAATATCCACCCTGTGGACCTCTTTCACTCTTCACAAAGCCGGCTTTATTTAATACTGATATAATCTGTTCAAGATATTTACCTGATATATTCTGTTTTGCAGCTATATCTTTTATACTAATTGGTTTGTTTGGTTCACAAAGCGCTAATTGAAGCATAAGCCTCAGCGCATATCTTCCTCTTGTTGAAATCTTCATATTATCCTCATTTCTGAGCGACTTGTCGCAAAAAGGCGATGAGAAATTCGCGTATGTGATTTCTCATCTGCCATAAAGGCTATTTGTTTTCGCTCAGAAACAAATAGCAACGTGAAAAATAATGTATCGACATTATTTTTCACACTATTCCTCATTTCTAAAGCTTTTAATAATCTTCTTCCTCTTCGCCCTCGCTAATATCTGTCTTAGGCTTCTCAAGTCCCTCTATTTTAATATTATTTTTCTCTGCGTAATCCCAGAGTGCTGCATGAATTGCTTCTTCAGCTAAGAGTGAACAATGCACCTTTACAGGTGGAAGTCCATCAAGAGCCTCCATTACAGCTTTATTAGTTATCTGTAATGCTTCATTAATATTTTTACCTTTAACAAGCTCTGTTGCCATACTACTTGTTGCTACTGCTGCACCACAACCAAATGTTTTGAATTTACAATCTCTTATAATTTGATTTTCATCAATATCTAAATATATTCTCATAATGTCACCACATTTTGCATTACCAACTGTACCGACACCACTTGCATTCTCTATCTCACCTACATTTCTTGGGTGTTGAAAATGATCCATAACCTTTTCGCTATACATATTCTATCCTTCTTTCTTCTTATTTTATCTGTTATTTTGCCTGTTTCTTTACAAAATCTTCGTAAAGAGGTGACATACTTCTAAGTCTCTCCACGATACCCTTTAACTTGTCCACAACAAAATCTGCATCTTCCATAGTAGTATCCTCAGAAATTGTAAGTCTTAATGAACCATGTGCTATTTCGTGTGGAAGTCCGATTGCAAGTAATACGTGCGATGGATCTAATGCTCCTGAAGTGCAGGCAGAACCACTTGATGCACATATTCCAAAAGAATCTAACATTATAAGCATTGATTCTCCCTCAATAAACTGAAAACTGAAGTTAATATTATTAGGCAGACGTCTTTCTCTGTCTCCATTAAGTCTTGTGTAAGGTATCTCATTCATTACTCTTTCGATAATGTGATTTCTTACTTCTATTTCCTTTGCTGTTCTCTCTTTCATATTTCCAACTGCGATTTCAGTGGCTTTAGCAAGACCAATTATTCCAGGTACATTTTCTGTTCCGGCTCTTCTGCTTCTCTCCTGTGCACCACCATGTACAAATGATCTTATCTTAACACCTTTTCTTATATAAAGAAAACCTATTCCCTTTGGTCCATTTATCTTATGACCACTTACTGATAACATATCTATGTTCATTTCTTCTACATCAATTGGAACCTGTGTAAATGCCTGAACTGCATCTGTGTGGAATAACACGCCATGCTCTTTAGCAATCTTGCCAATTTCTGCTATAGGCTCAATTGTTCCTATCTCATTATTTGCAAACATTATTGAAATAAGAATTGTATCAGGTCTGATAGCTTCTTCTAATTGTTTCAAATCAACAATACCATTCTCATCTACATCAATATATGTTATCTCATATCCACGTTTCTCAAGATAATCACATATATGAAGAATTGCATGATGTTCAATCTTCGATGTGATAATATGGCGGCCTTTATCAGCATAAGCCTCAGCAGTTGCTTTCAAAGCCCAGTTATCACTCTCTGAACCGCCCGCTGTAAAGTAAATGTTTGCTGTATCTGTATTAATTGCTTTCGCAATTGTCTCTCTGGCTGTAGTAATATCCTTCTTATTCTGTGAAGATATACTGTAAATACTTGATGGATTACCAAATTTCTCTGTGAAATAAGGTAACATTGCATCTAAAACTTCTGGTTTAACAGGTGTAGTTGCTGCATTATCCATATAAATAATTTTTTTATCCATAATAAAATAAACCTCCATTCTGAAGTATAAGAATTCAAAGACTAGTAAATAATATGAACTTCTTAGGCTTATACCTACTTTTACAGTATTTCATATTGTATTACTATGATATGAAATATCATATATCCACTTACAGTATTTGTCAAGTATCAAAAGATTATTACTGAATTGTTGAATTTGCTTATTTTTCAAAGAAATTAGCCTGTTATAGAATTTATCAAAAGGCTTATTGATAAACGATTATCAATAAGCCTTTCCTATTCATGTATACATCAATTGCTATTTATATACTTTGAATTATTATTTTTTATAATTTTTAATCCATTTTCCATCTGAGCCAACGTAATACTTTCCACCATCTACCCATTCAGAAATCGCCATTGTTCCATCTGCCTTTACGTAATATGTACCACTTATCCATTTTGATGTCTGCATTATTCCATCAGCATTTACATAATACCATTTACCATCGGTTTTTATCCACCTAGATGTCAGCATTACTCCTTTTTTATCAAAATAATAACTTTTATTTCCTATCTTAAGCCATTTTGAAGTCTGTACTGTTCCGGTCTTAAGATAGTACCATTTTCCTGATAATTTCAGCCATTTAGTATCCTTTACCCAGATACCCTTGCCATCAACATAGTATCTGCCATTATCTACTATCTCAGATGTTGCCATACTTCCATCAGCTTTTACATAATATCTGCTGCCTATCCACTTTGATGTCTGCATCACTCCGGATTTATCAAAATAATAATATTTTGTACTGATTTTAACCCATTTAGAAGTCTGCATTGCTCCGGTCTGGTCCACATAATACCATTTTGCTCCGGATTTAATCCACTTTGATGTCTGCAGCTCACCATTTGAATTATAATAATACCATACATTATTTATTTTCTGCCATCCTTTTATTGGAATGTCGATAACTACAACCTGTACTGTTGAATAATCAGAATAAATTCTTTCACCCGAAAAAGTCTTGTATGCTCTTACTTTATAATAGTATTTTTTCCCGTATCTGACCGAATTGTCCACATATGAATTGTCAGTAAAGCTTCCTAACATATTGTATGTTCCATTTTTCTCAGTACTTCTGAACAGTTCATATCCTTCTGCTCCATCTACATACTGCCATTCAAGCCTTGCACTGTTATTATCCGTTGATTCAGCTTTAGTTATCTGTGGCACAGATAATTTGTCTGATACTTTGCTTGTGAATGCCTTTATGCACATATTTATGCTGTATTTTTTTAAATATGTTTCATACATATCCACTAATTTTCCTGATGGTGCATAATAACTTTCATTATTACGTGATACACTGGTAATTCCAGCAGTAGCAGAATATATATATGAGTAATCCATTGATGTCTCATCATCAAATGTAATCACGACAGCAAATGTATCACCCTCATCTAGTTTAACTGTGCTAGGCATATTTACTGTGTAATAACCTGCAAATGTTGTCTTTCCTGTAACCGGTGTATCAAGTAACGGTGTTCCACTCTCAGGATTATCTGTGTTTCCTGTTATTGTACCATTTGCATCTTCAATATTAAGTGCAGGATTCTTATAAATCTGAATTGAATAAGATGTATTTGCATCCTTAACGCCAAATGCTACAGCATCAAGTTTCTGTGTTCCTGTGCCCTTCTTTACAGTAAATACATTTGCATATTTATTTGCTAATATAAAATCTGCTCCTGTAGAACCTATAAGACCATAACCAATTTCTGTATTACCATCATACTGGTAATTATAATCATATGAATCCTTCTTAGCGACTTCATAATATGTTGCATTTCCTGAGTTCGCGCTTAAATCATAGTAAGATATCCACATATATCCGCCATTTGTTCTGTAATTGTATGGACCCCAGCTATTCTTAATCAGCCATGCTCCATCTCCCTCAGGCACATACACTTTTCCATTTGAATCTGTAGATTTGAAATTATCCCTACTGATTGTGTCGTCCCAACCCACAATCGTTACTGCATGATTGGTGGATTTAATCTCATAATTATAATAATATTCGTTATTAGCATAATTGTCAGTATCATAATAATACATACTTGCTGCACCATTTTCCATAACAGCTTTCTTAACGTAATCTCTGTCCTGCATGTTTATCTGTCTGACACCGGTTAATATATATTGCAATTTTGATGCATCATAGCTATATGTTGTAGCTGTTGCACCCGGATAAGCACAGTCGCTTTCATTTACCATACCTGCCCACTTACTCATGGCTCTGAATACCATAGTCTGATTACCACCTCTGCTTAATGCGGCGGTCATATCATCAGTATATGTATTATCGCCATCCGTTCCACCCAATGGGTCAACAAATGTTCTGTCATCAAATGCCATATATGCAACATTATATTCTGACATATCAAGTGTGTCTTTATTATCAGCTACACCATGGCTTAATGCTGTAGATTCCATGGCTGCAATTGCCGCAAAAGCCCAGCATGTCCCCCATCTGCCCTGATTCCTTACAGGAGTTACATATCCATAATCCCTTGAGTCATATTTAGCGGGAATAGCTGCCGCCTGACATAGTCCTTCATTGCTTTCTGTGACATCTAATCTTGGTGCAACATAACCATTGTCTATGTAACCATATGCTTTATCATAAGTTACATATTCATTATCATCGTCTGTTGCCTTCGCAATCATACCCTGAAAATTAACTGTCGATATAAATGTCATTGTTGCCAGGGTTATTGCAAAAAATCGCTTAAAATACTTTCGTTTTACCATATGAGCACCTCTCTTTAATGATATAGTTCAGTCTGATTTCGTTCCAATTCAACTTCTTTAATTATACCATATCTGGTGCCAATAATCTCTAATTATTTCATATTTTGCCAAACTATTTTTAGTAAAAACCTTTAAACTAAATCCATAGTCAATAAGCTGTTTAACGTTCTGATTAATCTCACTTATATCCATACCTTTATCTAAAACTCTTAGCCCAGTTAACCAATGAATCATGATAAATATTTTCTGCAACATCCTTCTTCATCTGATCTGTTACCGGACCATTACTTGCTAATTTACCTAAAATGACATTCTGAAGTTCTGTTACTGTCATATCTTCATAAGGCTTGCTCATATCAACTTCTACAATATCAATCTTATTAGAATTCAGATTACCAGAGTCTGCTTCTGTCTTATCTTTATTCATCTTAACTGGTTGTTCGTTACTTTTGTTATATACTTTGTTCTCCGACTTAGCATTATTATCTGATTCGTAACCTGACTTAACATCTGGCTTTGCGTAATTCTTATTCTCTGATTCAGACTCCTGCTTGCCTTCTGACTTCTTTACAGCCACCTTCTTCGCAGTCTTTACAGCTACAGGTTTGAGGTCGGCTATCTTCATATAATCCGGAAGCCATATTTCCCCTGAATTAGCTTCGAGTTTAATATTAATACAACCATTCTCGACTTTAACTCTCTGGCCTGTAAGTGCACCATAATACTCATCAGCGCTGCCTGCACCAACTGTAATATCTGCCTCATGGTCTGCATTATTAACTGTTATCACAACTGTATCTCCATCAAGACTTCTTGCAAATGCATACTGTTCATTTGTAAGCAGTCTCTCCTGATAATCACCATATGATAATGCCTTTACATTCTGTCTTATTTTACCAAGTGCTGCAACAAGACTTGTACAACTGTTTTTCTTAATTGCATCTTTATAATCATCCAGATTAATTGCCGGCCTCAATGAATCATCAGAAGACTTCTCTTTACGTCCTTCAATTCCGAATTCTGAACCATAATAAATTGATGGAATACCTGGAAGTGTATACAGAAGAACATGTACAGGCGAAAACTGTGCCTTATTATTAAGCTTTGTATATATTCTCTCAACATCATGATTATCTACAAAATTATATAATTTAAGTCCCTCGGGGCTGTTTCCACCCATACTATATAAACGTCTTACTGTATGCGCAATCTCGAAATAGTTATGGTCATTATGTCCCGAAAAAAGTGCTTTGTGTAACTGGTAGTTAGTTACTGAATGAAGTGTTCCTTCGTTAACCCATCTATTATAATCTCCATGAATTACTTCGCCCATCAGCCAGAATTCCGGTTTTACTTCATTTGCAACCCTTCTAAGCTGATGCATAAATCCAAAATCGAGTACATCTGCCGCATCTAATCTGATACCATCAACATCAAATTCTGATACCCAGTATCTGATTACATCACAGATATAATCCTGAACTGCAGGATTTTGCTGATTCAGTTTAACCAGGAGGTTATATCCTCCCCAGTTATCATAGGAGAATCCGTCATTATACTCATTATTTCCCCAGAAATTCACGTTACAATACCAATCTTTATATTGTGAATTTTCTCTATTCTTCTGAATATCTTTAAATGCGAAAAAATCTCTTCCTGTGTGGTTGAATACACCATCAAATATTACTCTTATGCCCTGTTTATGACATTCCTTAACATATTTTTTTAAGTCTTCATTTGTTCCAAGTCTTGAATCTAACTTCTTATAATCCGTTGTCTCATAACCATGTCCAACTGATTCAAAAAGAGGTCCTATATACAATGCATTACATCCAATTTCCCTGATATGTTTGATCCATGGAATCAAATCATTTAATCTATGTTCCGGCTCCTTATATTCGTTCTGTTTTGGAGCATTTGCTAATCCTAACGGATAAATGTGATAAAATATTGCCTCGTCATACCATGCCATGTTTCTAATTCTCCTTTAACTCAATGTTATTCATAATATATTTTACCGAGATTAACAAATAATTCAAGTCAAACTTTAGTATAAATTATTCTTTTAACAGCGTAATCTTATATAACAGACAAGGACCATTAACATATCATTTAAAATATGTTAATAGTCCTTTGATATTTTAATAATTATATTAATATCTTTTGTCTATTTCTTGTATCCCTTAATCCATTTGCCATCGGCACCGACATAATATTTACCACCGTCAACCCATTCGGAAATTGCCATTGTTCCGTCAGTTTTTACATAATATGTTCCGCTTATCCATTTCGATGTTTCCATTATGCCGTCTTTATCAAAATGATACCATTTCTTACTTATCTGTACCCATTTTGACTTCTGAACTTTACCTGATACTATATAATACCATTTATCGCCTGACTTAAGCCACTTAGTTCCTTTATCCCATTTGCCATCTTTACCAACGTAATAATTACCATTGTCGACAAATTCTGAGATTGCCATTGTTCCGTCGGCCTTCACATAGTAGTTTCTGCCTATCCATTTAGATGTCTCCATTATGCCGTCTTTATTAAAGTGGTACCATTTCTTGCCTATCTGCATCCATTTTGACTTCTGAACTTTACCTGATACTATATAATACCATTTACCACCTGACTTAAGCCACTTAGTTCCTTTATCCCATTTGCCGTCTTTACCAACATAATAATTACCATTGTCAACAAATTCTGAGATTGCCATTGTTCCGTCGGCTTTCACATAGTAGTTTCCGCCTATCCATTTAGAGAATTGCTTAACTCCTGTCTTATCATAATAATACCATTTACCATCTACTTTCTGCCAGCCGGTAAGTATGACATCTTCCATTGGTTTAACCGGAACTTCTTTTACTATAACATAGCTGCCCCAGTATTCATTATACGTAAGTTTTTCCGTTTCAACTTTTGTTCCGTTGATGTACACATTCATATTTTCCGAATTATCATCAAATACCTGTCCATTTCTTGGACTTACACTAAATCTCATCATATAACACACATCTTTTGATATAACATGTCCGGCTTTAACTGAATGCCATGAATTGCCATCTCCTACATAAATTAAATGTGTGTTCACT
>ENA-ORMS01000209-ORMS01000209.1-human-gut-metagenome-genome-assembly--contig:-NODE-209-length-65439-cov-23.874939_pt1 | contig 65439 bp, 49 predicted proteins | sample MGYA00242104_ERZ508997 | MGnify/ENA primary metagenome ERZ508997 (study PRJEB26280, sample SAMEA2338704) | human gut metagenome | biome: human gut; feature: human-associated habitat; material: faeces...
GCCGTAACTATAACGGTCCTAAGGTAGCGAAATTCCTTGTCGGGCAAGTTCCGACGCGCATGAATGGTATAACAATCCCTGCACTGTCTCGGCAGCAGACTCGGCGAAATCGTAATACCGGTGAAGATGCCGGTTACCCGCGACTAGACGGAAAGACCCCATAGAGCTTCACTGCAGGTCGGCGCTGGGCTGGCCAGCGGCTCGCACAGGATAGGAGGAAGGCTTCGATCCGGGACCCCTGGGCCCCGGGGAGCCGTCGTTGGGATACCTCCCCTGCCGCTAGCCATCCCTAACCGGGACCCTGGACGGGCCCCGGGACAGCGCCCGCCGGACAGTTTGACTGGGGCGGTCGCCTCCCAAAGAGTAACGGAGGCGTTCGAAGGTGCCCTCGGCACGGTAGGAAACCGTGCCACGGAGTGCAAACGCATAAGGGCGCCTGACTGCAAGGCCGGCAGGCCGAGCAGACGCGAAAGCGGGAGTTAGTGACCCGGCGGTTCCAGCGTGGAATGGCCGTCGCTTAACGGACAAAAGCTACCTTGGGGATAACAGGCTGATCCGGTCCAAGAGTTCACTTCGACGACCGGGTTTGGCACCTCGATGTCGGCTCATCGCATCCTGGAGGGGCAACACCTTCCAAGGGTTTGGCTGTTCGCCAATCAAAGCGGTACGCGAGCTGGGTTCAAAACGTCGTGAGACAGTTTGGTCCCTATCTGTCGTGGGCGTGGGAGGACCTAGGGGATCCCCCCCCAGTACGCAAGGACCGGGGGGGACGAGGCTACGGTGCACCGGTTGGGACGCCAGTCCCACGGCCGGGCAGCCGCCCTCGGGACGGATAAGCGCTGAGAGCATCTAAGCGCGAAGCCGGCCCCGGGGTCAGTCCTCCGTTGGACATGTTCCATGAAGGGCCCGGGAAAGTACACCCGGTTGATGGACGCCAGGCGCAGGCACCGCGAGGTGCACAGCCGTGGCGCTCCAATGGCCCGAGACGCTTGTCGTGCGCATGTGTTAGCGCGCTGCATGCTGTGCTCCGGAAGGGTCGGGTTGATGAAACAAATTGGAGTTCGCGCGGTTCCCGGGGACCGTGGTGAAGATACGAGGCGGCGGCGATGGCGGGGAGGACATGCCCGTTCCCATGCCGAACACGGAAGCGAAGCTCCCCCGCGGCGATAATAGCCCGTAGGGCGAAGGCAGCGCGCTGCCGCTTTTTTTGTTTGTGGGAAAAAATATATATTAATTTCTTCTATACTTAATATTTGTTATTGGTTAATTTTCAATAATTTGCTTAGATTGAATTATTTTTATATAATATTATGCCTTTTTAAAGGAGGTATATGAGAAAACTAATTAAGAAAAGCCAATTAAAAGATGATGCTAGATTGCTTTCAAATAAAATAGTCGATTCGATTGAAACTTGCGCTGGCGTTATTGGCTTTTCTCCTAGTTCATCCTTTAAAAGGATTCTTGGTTCATTTGTCATTAATATATTTGATGGTGGATTGAATCTTCGTTATTATTACGATGGTAGGGTTATTATCTTATGTCATTTGATTATATCCTATCCAGTTTCTTTAAAAGCAGTTGGTGAAGTTGTGACTCAAAATATTAAATATTGGGTTAACTATTATGGCTTTGATTTGAAATCTCTTAATGTTGTTATTGAATCGATGGATTGATTAAACTATTTGTGGGGTAAAAAACAATATGGTTAAACTTGATGGAATTTTGTTAAAACAAATGATTATATCTGGATCTAATAATATCTTTAATTCTTATCCAGATATAGATGCTTTGAATGTCTTCCCAGTACCTGATGGTGACACTGGAACTAATATGAATTTGACTATGAGTTCTGGTGCTAAAGAAGTATCTACTACTGATGATAGCAATATATATAATGTTGCTAAAGCATTCAGCCGTGGATTGCTCTTAGGAGCTAGAGGAAACTCTGGAGTTATCTTATCTCAAATCTTCCGCGGATTTGCAGAAGGTTTAAAAGGTAAGGAAGAGGCTGATGCCGTCGATATTGCGGAAGCATTCATGGTGGGTAAGGAAGTTGCTTACAAGGCAGTTATGAAGCCTGTTGAAGGAACAATGCTTACTGTTGAAAGAGAAGCTGCCATGGTCCTTTATGAAAAAGCTGAAAGAGGCATGCCAATCGATGAAGCAATCGATATATTTTTATCCGAAGCTGAAGCTTCTTTGAAGAGAACACCTAATCTTTTACCTGTATTAAAGGAAGTTGGTGTTGTTGATAGTGGTGGAGCAGGTTTTTGCAAAGTTATTGAAGGATTCTCCAAGGCATTGCACAACGAAATTGTTCAAAGAAATATGCCTGATGTTGTTTCTACCCCTGTCAGTGAAAACAAAGAAGAATTTAATGCCTCAAATCCTGTTCAAGCCAAACTTGAGCATAAGGACTTTGGATATTGTACTGAATTTATTCTTCAACTTCCTGAAAATCCTCAAGAGAGTGGAAAACATAAGTTTGATGAACATCGTTTTCGCTCTGTTTTGAATAATTATGGTAATTCAATAGTAGCTGTAAGAGATGATGATTTGGTCAAAGTACATATTCACGCAAAGAAACCTGGAACAGTATTTAATTACGCTCAGCAATTTGGTGAATTTATTAAACTTAAAGTTGAATCCATGACTCAACAACATGAGCACATTATTGATTTGGCTAAAGAAGGAAAAGCAACTGCTCCTAAGCAAGAATATGAGGACAAGCCTGTTGAAGCAAATGACACTACACCTTTGAAAGAGTATGCTTCCGTCGCTGTCTGTGCCGGTGATGGAATTGCTGAATTGTTCCACACAGGAATTGGTGTAGATGGAATTGTCACTGGTGGTCAAACCATGAACCCATCTACCGCTGATATTACTGATGCTGTTTTAAAAGTTCATGCAAAGAATGTCTTTGTATATCCTAACAATGGAAATATTGTAATGGCTGCTTCTAGTGTGGCTGATATCCTTGCTCCTAAGGGTATAAATGTAATAGTAGTTCCTACTAAGACAATTCCTGAAGGAATGATTGCGGCTATGATGTTCAATCCTTCCGTAAGTCCTGAATCTAATAAGACAGAGATGCTTGAAGCTATTTCTCAAGTTAAATCCGGAGAGGTTACTTATGCAGTGAGAGATACTACAATTGGTGGTGTTTCTGTCAAGAAGAATCAATTTATGGGAATGCATGGAAAATCCATAGCTGCTGTAGGTGATGACAAAATTGATGCACTCAACAAATTATTGGAATCTATGATGGATGATAATTCATCAATCATCACTGTTCTTTGTGGTGAAGATATCGATGAAGCAACACGTGGATCAATCGAAGCTGACCTTCAAAAGAAATATGGAAGCCGAGCTGACATCGATGTTAAATATGGTGGTCAACCTGTTTATTCCTTCATCGTATCTGTAGAAGATTAATTTATTTAAACTCGGATTAAGTCCGAGTTTTTTTGTATTATTTTTTTGAAATAGATTTGAAATATGTTAAATTATTAAAAAGAGGGTTTGGTATATGGCAAAGATAGATAGTGAATTAGTCGACAAGATGAAATTTATGATAGGAGAGGATGATTCAATTCTTGTGGATGGTTCAGCCTTGATGGTAGAAGGAAGTATTGAATTCTTTAAGAACTTAATTATTGTGATGCCAAAGTTCAAAGATAAGACTTTGATAATTCCTATCGAAGGAGTAAATGCTGTCAATAAAGCTTTACAAGGCAGATTTAAAGCTAAGAAGGCAATGGCTAGTGATGTTATAAAAGAATGGCTTCAGGATGCAATTATTTATTCTCAAAAGCCTAAATCAAATTTGATATTTGTCGGTGAATCTACCGGTGCTTTTAGTGAAAAGACAGTTCTTAATCAAGTATCTTTTCTATGTGGAAATCACAATGTATTGCTTATTACTCAAGATCAAAAAATGACAATTCAGGCTAGAAAATTAAGAGAAAAATTAAAATTAAAAGATAAGAAATTGCATTGCTGTAAAATCATGCCTGATGGTAGACTTGGTTTATATAGATTTGCTAACGACGAGAAAAATGAATAAAATATAATATGTGAATAAATTTGAATTATTAGAAAAACTTCAAGTTTCATCCGATATTGAAATTTTGGAGAAATTACCTAGCCGTTATATCGATTTATCACCGCTCAGCGATGATATTTTTTTGGGTGATGGAAGGATGATTAGAGGCTGTTATCAAATCTATGAGGTAAAGACTAATAGAGCTCATGGAATCATTAGATTTGGTGCAAAGAACAGTGTGAATGGAATCTGTCATTCTTTTATTATTTATAATCAGATGTTTTATTTGAATAGAATTGCTACAGGAAAGACTTTATTTATTGTCGGCAGATATTCTGTTAGATTCAAATCTATAGTTGTCAGTGCTGTATATGAGTTATCTTCATGGTTTGTTCAATCAGAAATAAAGCCATTCTATCGTTTGCCTGGTGGAATTGGTCAATCTTATTTTATGAATGTCATAGATAATATATTGCATTCATCATTAATGCAGTATATAGGTAACAATGTTCCTAATGAGTTTGTTAAGAAATACAGATTGATTCCTAGAGGTCAAGCTTTTAAAATTGTGCACCAACCCGATGGTAAAAAACAGCTTCAAGAAGGATTGAGAACATTTAAATATGAAGAAGCTTTGGCTTATTGTATGAAGATGGAAGTCAATAAGAGGCTTAGATCGATTTATAAGAAAGGTGCTCATTTATCAATAGATAGGAATAAGATGAATGCTTTGGTTAAGAAGCTTCCATTTTCTTTGACCAAAGATCAAATTCAATGCACTAAAGAGATAATGGATGATATGGATTCATCTAATGTTATGTTTAGAATATTACAAGGCGATGTCGGAACAGGAAAGACTGCTGTAGCTTTATTGAGTCTTTTTGCAAATACGATTAGAGGTGGGCAGGGTGTCTTGTTTGCACCTACGACTTCCCTAGCTATCCAGCATTACAAAAACGCCTTATCTTTTTATTCTGGATTTAATGTTAAAGTTGGGTTATTAATCTCTAATATGAAGCAATCTCAAAAGAAGAAATTATTGGAAGAATTAGCTTGTGGAGATATAGATGTGTTGATTTCCACACAAGCCGGAATTGAAAAGGGTGTTACCTTTAAAAAATTAACTTTATCAATCATAGATGAGCAGCAGCAATTCGGTGTCGATCAAAGAATGACCATGATGAAAAAAGGTGATTATGTCGATACTTTGATGATGTCTGCTACTCCTATTCCTCGAACTATGTCTAGAATCGTATTTGGCGATCTCGATATATCAGAATTAAAAGAATTTCCTAAAGGAATAACAAGACATGTGGATACTAAGGTTGTGAATAGTCAAAGCCAACTTATTTCCAAAGCTATAAATAGGGCTTTGGAAATAAAAAGACAAGTCTTTGTAGTAGTCCCTAGAATTGATGGTGATGAAGAAGATGAGTCGAATAAATTATCAGCTAAAGAAGTATATGATGATTATGTGAAGGAATATGGTGAAGATAAAGTTCAATTGCTACATGGGCGAATGAAGAAGGATGATCAAAATGAAGTATTGAACAAGTTTAGAAATAATGAAAAACCTATATTGATTTCAACATCGATAATAGAAGTCGGGGTTGATGTGCAGGAAGCTTGTCTAATGATAATTTATTCGGCAAATTATTTTGGATTATCAGCATTGCACCAATTGCGTGGAAGAGTTGGAAGAAATGGAAAGAATGGTCTCACTTTATTGGTCTATGATGGAGATGATGATCAAGCGATAGATAAATTGAATTATTTAGCTACGCATACAGATGGATTTGATATCAGCCAATACGATTTGAAGAGCAGAGGCGCTGGTGATTGGGCAGGTACTGATCAATCCGGACATGATGGTTTATCGGTAATCAATTTTGACAAGGATAGAAAAATATTTGAATGTGCTATGGAAGATGCTAAGGAAATATTAGATAATGCCAATTCGAATGAAGGATTTAATTTGTATAAGAAGAAAATAATACACGACGAGAACTTAGAAAAGATACTAGTCTAATAATGATTGCTGATAATAGAAGGCTAAAGCGATAGTTTTAGCGTCTGTAATTCTTCCATCCAAACACATTTTTATGAACTCTTTTGAATCTACAGTTATCAATTCAATGAATTCATCCTCATCCCTATGGATGTTTCCTTCTTTTAAATTTTTGGCAATGAAAAGTGTTATATCTTCAGTCGAATACGCGCAGGCTGGATAGATTTCTCCTACTTTAATCAATTTAGATGCTTTAAGACCAGTCTCTTCTTCTAATTCTCTTTTAGCTGTGTCTTCTATGTTTTCACCATCATTTGCTTTTCCTGCCGGTACTTCAATGTATTCTTTGCTAATAGGATATCTATATTGCTTTTCTAAGATGATTTTTCCTTGATCTGTGATAGGTAGAATAGCAGCGGCTTTGCAATGAATAACGTATTCTCTAGTGGTTTTGTCATTGTTCGGACAGAGAACTTCATCTTTGTATACTTTTAATAGTTTTCCATCAAATACTTTTGTGGATTTAATTTTTTCTTCTTTTAAGTTCATAATATGGTCTTGCTTCCTCATTTAAAGATTATAACCTTATTCTCATTCCTGAGTATTTGATATACTAAATACTGCTTGAAGGAGGTAGTTATAAATATGAAGATTGCAGTGGATATGATGGGTTCAGACCTCGGCCCAGTCGAATTATCAAGTGGAGTTAAAACTTTTCTAGATAAAAAACAAGATGTGAATTTAGTATTGTTTGGAGATGCTTCCAAGTTAGAAGATTTCAAAGATAATCCCCGTGTAGAAATTGTTAACACTACTGAAATTGTTCCGATGGAAGTATCTCCTTTGGAATTTTTGAGAATGAAAGATTCTTCTATGATTCAAGCTTTGAAAAGAGCTAATATGAATCAAGAAATCGAAGGTGTTGTATCAGCTGGGTCAACCGGTGGATTCGTCACAGGTGCCACATTGATTCTCAAAAATATTCCGGGTGTTCCCAGAGCTGGATTGACTGGTCCTTTCCCAACTAAAGTAAAAGGAAAGAGAACTGTTGTTTTGGATATTGGTGCCTCTAACCATAACACTGGAGAGGAATTGGTTTGTTTTGCTAAACTCGGATATTTATATTCAAAACTAATTTTAGAAAATGAAAATCCTAGTGTCTATTTGCTCTCAAATGGAGTAGAGAAAGGAAAAGGTTTGGAGGAGACTACTAAAGCTGACGAGTTGCTCACCAATATGAACTTCCATGGCTATATGGGAAGATGTGAAGCAAGAGAAGTGTTGGATGGTGAACACGATGTCATAGTCACTACTGGATATCCTGGAAACATTTTGCTCAAGACTATTGAAGGAACAGCAAAGATGATGGGTTCTTTGTTGAAACAAGCATTTAAAAAGAATTTCTCTACTAAGATGGGATATCTTTTAGCAAAAAGTGGAATCCAAGATATGATGAAGACTATGGATTCTAAAGAATTAGGTGGAGCCATGTTATTAGGTGTCAATAAAGTTGCAGTAAAAGCTCATGGCAATTCTAACGGATATGCTTTCTATAATGCTTTAAATGTGGCATATAAGATGATTTCATCTGGTCTTATTCCTGCAATTAAAAAGGAGATGGAAGATGAAAGATAAGCCTACGTTAGATACGACGACTCCTCTTCCTGAAAATCAGTCTCCAATCGATGGTTCTTTTCCGGAACAAAAGCCTAGAAAATTCGATACTTTGCGCGAATTAATTCTTTCATTGGTTCCCGAGGCTAAGAGGATGAAATTATATGAAGAAGCTTTTACCCATTCTTCATATTCAAACGAGCATCGCGATAGTTCAAGTTATGAAAGATTGGAATTTTTAGGGGATGGTGTTTTAGATTTGGTTGTTGGTGATCTTGTTTTTAGAGCACATAAAAAATATACACCAGGCAAATTATCTAAATTAAGATCTTCTATTGTCGAAGGAAGAAATCTTACAGAGATTGCAATAAAGCTTGGATTTGCTCCATATGTAAAATTTTCCAATGGAGAGAAGAAAAATGCCCAGTATCATGGACATATCTTTGAGGATGTCTTCGAGTCATTTATCGGTGCTATGTATTTGGACTTAGGGTATGACTATGCCTATGAATTCATTTCAAAGACGATGGCTGAGTATGTGAGTGGAGCAGAAACAGCGGGTGAAAGAGATTGGAAGAGTGATCTCTTGGAAGAAATCCAAAGTGAATTTAAGACTTTGGTTGAATTTGAAATAGTTAAAGAATCAGGAATTAATACTGATAAGACATTTGAAGCAGTTGCAAAAGTCAATGGAGTTATTTTAGGAACTGGAATTGGACATAACAAGAAGCAAGCTGAAACCGAAGCTGCTAAAGAAGCTTTGTTGTCCAGACAAAGGAGCAATTGATTATGGGACTTATAAATTGGTTAAAACAAAAAATATTTCATAAGAAGGATGAAGATAAAAAAGAAGTAAAGCCTGTAGAACCAGTTGAGGAAAATCTCAAAACTGAAGAAGCAAAAGACAAAACTTCAGGTGAAAGTGTTGTCGAAAAAACTTTAGAAGGAAATAAGGTCGACGAGGAACCTATATCTGAAGTTAAAAAAGAGGAAATAAAAGAAGAATCTCTTCAACCGGAAGTGGTAAAAGAAGAACAATCTGTAGAGCAATCAATCGAAGATAAAGTTGAAACTAAGGAAGAACCTGTAGTCGAAGAAAACACATTAGAGGAACCAGTTCAGCCTGAGGTTAAAGAAGAACAAAAAATTGAAGAACAGCCAGTTGAAGAAAATAAAGTAGAAGATAATTCATCTATCAAAGATGAAGAAAAATATGAACCTTCAAAGGAAAATAAGCAGTCTAGTTTTGAAGAACCTGTAATTCAAAACAATACTGATGGAATTGAGAATAATAATGAATTTGAATATTCAAATCCTTTATTGGATTTGGTACTTGAAGATAAACTTGAAAAGAAAGAATCTAAAGTAGAAGTAAATGATGAGCAACCAATCGAAGACAAAGCTGAAACTAAGGAAGAACCTATAGTCGAGAAAGAATTATCAGATGAACCTGTTCAACCTGAGATTAAAGAAGAGCAACATGCTGAAGAAAATAAGGCAGAAGAAAAAGAGAATGAAGAAGATGAAGTAATAGAAGAAAAGGAAGAGCAAACAAAAGAGGTTGAGCAAGTCAATTCTACTGATGAACCAGTGATTGAGAAGAAAAATGATGAAGCTACAACCAAAAAAGTTGAAGTTGATCACGAAACTAAGATTTATAATTTGGGTTTAGCTAAATCTCGTGAAGGGTTTGGTGCAAGATTGAATTCTATCGCAAATAAATATAAAGAAGCTAATAGTGACTATTTCGATGAATTGGAACGTTGCTTAATTGAGGCTGATGTCGGTGTTAATTTGACGATGTCAGTTTTAGATGAAACTGAAAAGATGGCAGCTTCTCAACACCTGGATAATCCCAAAGAAATCAATGATTTGTTAGTTGATAATTTGTTTATGAATTACGCTAAATCTGGTGATTCATTCCAAACTGAAATTAAATTTGACCCAGAGAATCCAACTGTTCTTTTAATGGTTGGTGTCAATGGAACAGGAAAGACTACAACAATTGCAAAATTAGCAAAGCATTATAAAGAACTTGGAAAGAAAGTTTTGTTGGTAGCTGCTGATACTTTCCGTGCTGGAGCAGTCCAACAATTATCTATTTGGGCTAATAGAATAGGTGTAGATATTTTTGAAAGAGGACAAGGTGCCGACCCCGCATCTGTTTGTTTTGATGCTATAAAGAAAGCAATCAATGATAAATATGATTTGGTGATGGTTGATACAGCCGGAAGACTTCATACTAAGGATTATTTGATGGCGGAGCTAGGAAAGGTAAACAGAGTCATTAAGAAGGTCCTTCCTGTGGCACCTCAAGAGATTTGGCTTGCTTTGGATGCAAACACAGGACAAAATGGAGTTCAACAAGCTAAAGTTTTTAAAGAAGTGACTCCTTTGACTGGTGTTGTAATAACCAAGATGGATGGTACATCTAAAGGTGGAATCATCTTAGCAATTCGTGATCAACTCGGTGTACCTGTTAGATTTATTGGATTAGGTGAACATGAGGATGATCTTCGTGAATTCGATTTGGATAGATACCTCTATGCCTTGTTAGTCGGGGAAGATGAGAATTTCGAGGAATAGATATGGAGTCGCTTGAAAACAATACATTGATAGCAACTCTATTATCCATTTATGGAAATCTTTTAGGAAAAGCTGAACTTAGAAGAGCAGAGAAACATTATTTTGATGATTTATCTATTGCAGAGATTGCACAAAATGAAAACACATCTAGAAATGCAGTATATTTATCTTTGAAATCAGCCAAGAAAAAGCTCGAATATTTTGATAAAGTATTAAACCTAAGAGAAAAAGAGAATAAGACTATTGAACTACTTGATAGAATAGACGAGATTGATGAAACTGGAAAAACTAAAGACTCTATAAATGAAATAAGGAGGATATGGACACATGGCATTTGAAAACTTAACTGATAAGCTATCGGGAATATTCAAAAAGTTAAAAGGTCAAGCGACTTTAACTGAGAAGAATATGGACGATGCATTTAAAGAAGTGCGTATCGCCTTGCTCGATGCTGATGTAAACTATGACGTTGTCAATCAATTCATGGATGAGGTCAAGAGTGAAGCTATAGGTCAAAAGGTTTTGACTAAGCTGTCTCCTGGGCAACAACTTGTCAAGATTGTTCATGATAAGCTCGAAGCATTACTCGGTGGCGGTGACAACGATGTCACATTTAATTCTGGAAAGCCTACAGTCATAATGATGGTAGGTCTTCAAGGAACAGGTAAAACTACAACAGCTGGAAAGTTAGCAAATCTATATAAGACAAAGATGAAGAAGAAAGTTCTTCTCTGCGCCGATGATACGCAACGTCCTGCCGCTATAGACCAGTTGAAGACTTTAGCTGATTCAATCGAAGTAGACTGCTATATCGATAGAACAGGAACAAAGCCTCCTTTGATTGCTAAGGCAGCTTTTGATAAAGCTAGAAATGAGAAATATGATGTTTTGATTATCGATACAGCTGGTCGTCTTCAAATCGATGAGCCTTTAATGGATGAACTTAAAGAAATTCAAAAGATAATACCTGTAGATGAAACTTTACTTTTGGTAGATGCTATGTCGGGTCAAGATGCCGTCAATGTCGCTACAACCTTTAATAAAGAAATTCCTTTGACTGGTTTGGTCATGTCTAAACTCGATGGTGATGCTAGAGGCGGTGCTGCTCTCTCCATTAGGAAAATGACAGGAGTTCCTATCAAATACGCTGGTGTTGGAGAAAAGATAGAAGATTTAGAGAATTTCCACCCTGATAGAATGGCGGATAGAATTCTTGGAATGGGTGACGTTCTGACTTTGATTGAAGATATTCAAGCAAAGATAGATGAGAAACAAACAGAGAAGACTTCCAGACGTTTGATGAATGGTCAATTTGATTTGAATGATCTATTGTCTGTTATGAAACAAATGAAGAAGTTAGGCTCTCTTTCCAAAATTTTAGGAATGATTCCTGGAATGCCTAAAATATCACAAGAACAAATGGATTTCATTCAAACCGAATTAAGAAATTATGAAATCATTATTAATTCCATGACTCCTCAAGAAAGAAAGAAGCCTGAAATTATTAAAGCTTCTAGAAAATCTAGAATTGTAAAAGGCTGTGGATTATCCAATCAAGAAATAAATAGATTGCTAAATAGATATGACGCTATGAAGAAACAACTTCCTCAGATGAAAGGCATCATGCAAATGGGCCAGATGGCGAAGATGTTCAATCAAAATCCATCAGGAAGATAAACGATGATTAGCTAGAAAACATCTTTGTTTTCTAGTTTTTTTATAAATAAACCTTGATATTTTAAGTCAATAGTGATATTTTCATTAAGCTTAAAAGAAAGGTGGTGATTACTTTGCCAAAGACAGTAGTAAGAGATGGCGAATCATTCGATGATGCAATGCGTCGCTTCAAGCGTAACGTCAACAAAGCTGGCGTCCTCGCAGATTACAAGCGTCATACAGCTTATCTCAAGAAGGCTCTTCGTCGTAAGATGAAGTCCCAACAGGCTCGCCGTCGTCACTAATCACGGCTACCACCTAACCTCTAGTCATTGAACTAGAGGTTTTTATTTTAAAAAAACACATCTTTCGATGTGTCACTTATTAGATTCTATTTTAATTTCTTTAAGAATCAGCAATTCTTCTTTGGTGAATTTTCTATGTGCTAACAAATCAGGTCTTTTTTCCAAAGTTAACTTAAGAGCCTGTTTAAGTCTCCATTTTCTTACTTTATCGTGATCACCATCGAATAAAATCTCAGGAATTTCTTTTCCATCATAGACTTTTGGATACGTGTACTGAGGATACTCTAAAAGCCCATCGCTGAAGCTTTCTTCTTCTGTTGATAACTCTGTTATCGCTCCTGGCAAAAGTCTCGTTATCGAATCAGATAAGACTAAAGATCCAATCTCTCCACCGGTCAAAATATAATCGCCTATTGAGATTTGCTCATCCACATAATCTTCGAATCTAGAATCGATTCCTTCATAATGACCGCAAACAATTGTTATATCATCGTTGGATTTAGATAATCTGATAGCATCTTTTTGTGTATATGTATGTCCTTTTGGTGACATCAAAATTTTATGTGTGCTCATAAGATTGTTTTTGTTTAGACAATCCATCAAAGGTTCTAGTCTCATTATGAGACCAGCTCCTCCTCCTGTGGGCCTATCGTCGACTCTATGATTCTTATCTAAGGAATAATCTCTTATATTTATAATCTTAAAATTAACAGCATTTTTTGATATAGCTCTTTTGATGATAGAAGAGTCCAAAAATCCATCGAAGAATGATGGGAATAGGGTCAATATTGTGATTGTCTTCATTTAAGAGCCTCTTCACCTAATTCAGTCAATTCGACTTTACCAGGTGTCAAGCTAGGCATCTTACAGAACACGTCAGTTAAAAGAGGCATATAACGAGAGGTAGTATCAGACATGGTGATTACGAAGTAATCTCTAGTATTGATTTTTACTACATCCTTCACTGTTCCTACTTTTTCGCCTTTAGTATTTATGACATCTCTTCCAATTAATTCATCGATGTAAATTGTTCCCGGTAAGGCTTCGACATCAGCATAAATATCTTGATGAATAAATTGAAGTGAATCGTTGATGTCTTCAAATCCTTCGATAGAAACTATAGCTGTACGAAGACCGGGTTTGATTCTACATTCGGTGATTTTGTATTCTTTCCCCTTAATTTCAATTGAATTTCCTTCTTTGAATCTGATTTCAGGGCAGTCTGTGAATAAGACAACTTTTAAAGCTCCTCTCAATCCGAATGTGTTGACTACTTGTCCAATTAATTTGCGTGCCATATTTTAAACTCCTCAATGTTGATTATTATAATATGAATAACTTTTATAATACATAAGAAAAGCCACCTTTCGGTGGCAACCCTTGGAGATACAGCTCTTATTTGCTCCTGGAATTGGTATCAAATTTCAATGATATCTTTTTTCTTTGGGCTTTTGGAGAGACGTTGACGATAGCTCTTAATGAGTTTGATATTGCGCCGTCCCTACCGATGAGTTTTCCTATGTCACCGTTGTCACAAAGAATCAAATAAGACTGTGATTTCCTTTCATCTTGTGTCAATGTCACAGAGATGCTTTCGGGATGAGATACAAGAGGAATGCATAGCTTCTTTATATCTTCAGATAAATCAATCTTTTCTTCTTCCATGCTTTCCTCCTTTCAAGAATCTAATTACTTAGTTTTCTTGGCTTCAGCTTTTTGAGCCAAGAACTTTGCATAGACACCTTGCTTCTTCAAAAGTGTCTTTACAGAATCGGAAGGGATAGCTCCACGGAGCAACCACTTGATAGCGAGCTCTTCGTTGACGACCAATTGAGAGTTCTTTCTCTCAAGAGGATCATAATGTCCGAGATCGTCCAAAGATTCAGCGTGAGGTGTACGTCTTGAATCGGAAACAACAATACGATAATAGGGTGAGTTACGACGTCCTATACGTGCAAGTCTAATTTTGACCATAAGATAAGTTCTCCTTTAAATGCTGCATTAATATAGTCTTATCATTAATCTCTGTCAAGTGTTTTTGCTTTACAGCATAAAAATATTTTTTGGGTTTTGCTTTGCTTTGACTTTTTGTTCTTGTTGAAATTAACTGTTGTCTTTAAAATAGCTTTGAAAGTTGAGATTGTGTAAAATGGAAAAACAAGAAAGAGAGCCTGTTTGGGTACCTATTCATAAATTGCTGGGAAAAGTTCCAGGTGGAAGAATTATAATTCCTTTGATCATAGGTTCTATCATAGTTACTATTTGTGATGCATGTGGAGTTAAAGACCCTTGGGGACAAGTCGGTTCACCATCACTCTATCTTTTCTCATCTAAAGGTATAACTATTGTTTTAGGTTTTATGTTGTTCTTTACTGGAACACAAATCGATGTTAGAAAGATGAAGTCGATGTTAGGAAGAGGATTCCCGTTACTCGTTCTTAGACTAGGAATAGCTTATGGACTGTCGTATCTTTTCTTCTTCCTTACTAAAGATTATGACTATATGTGGATTGGAATATCATTCGTAACATTTACATCTTGTCTTACATCTACGAATGCTGGAATGTTTATGGGTTTAGTAAATCCATATGGTGATGATGCTGATTATTCATATTTTGGATTGCTGTTGTTGACTGCTCTTCCAGCATTCCCAATGCTTTTGATTCAAGGAAGCACAAGTGGTGGAATTGATTATATGTCTATGATTTCAATTCTTCTTCCTATTTTGTTTGGAATGTTACTTGGAAATTTAGATCCAAGTATTAGAAAAGTATTCAAACACGGAAACGATGTCGTTATTCCATTTTTGGGATTCCAATTTGGATCTGCTATCAAGCTTGGAACAGCTGTTCAAATGATTCCTCAAGGATTGTTTTTAATCGTTTGTTGGTACATATTGGGTGTTCTTCCCAGCATGTTGATGGAAAGATATGTTTTGAAGAGACCAGGCTATATCTCTATGGGCTGCTCTGCCATGGCAGGTGTTGCATTATCTATTCCTGAACTTGTTTATGAAAGAAATATATTCCCTAACTTTGACTCAGTAGCATTAGACAATTCTTTAGCTTCATTAGCTTTGGTTTTGGTTGTAACTTCTATTCTTTGTCCTATTCTTACAGAAAATAACAATAAGTATTATTACAAACATCATAAAGAAATTTGTGAAAATAAATTTCCAAGTTTGTCTGACTATGTGGAGAAAATGCTCGATAGAGATATGATGAACTCAGAAATGAAGAGAATTAAGAAAGCTAAGAAATATTTGGCAATGTCAGATTATTCATTACTTTCTAAAGAGCAAAAGAAGGAATATAAAAACAATTTAAAGAAAGAACGTGTTGAATCTAGAAAAAAGACTAAGGAATTTCTTCTTTCCATGCCTAAAAAACAACGCTCTATATTCGTTAGACAAAGAAAGTTAGACAAAGAGGATGAACAGCTTTTTGAAGAAGAAGTTTACGCTTTTATGGCTAAGAAAAAGAATCAGTGTCTTACAATGACTGGTTTGTTGGAAGGTGAAGCTTTAATAGAGGCTTATGATAATAATCCTTTGTTAGATAGTGAAAGAAAGAATTTAGTAAAGAGATTGAAGAAAGAAAATTCGCAATTGACTTTGATTTCTTATTCGAAACGTGAACTAGCTATTAGAGCTGTAGAATCTTACGATATAGCAAAAACCGAATATATAGAAAAATAATATTAAATCTTGAACAAATGAGTGAAAAAGTGGAGAGAGTAGGCATTTGCCCTTTCTCTACCCTTTTAAACTCGATAAAAAAGAAGTAGAATACAAGCGATTTTTGGAGGTGGCATATTATGAACGCATATCAATTTTCTACAATGAATGCCTTGATGTTGGGGCATTATGAATCAGCAGAAAAGGTAAAAGATGCCTTGGAGCATGGCTTAGTTGGAATTGGTACCTATGAAGGGCTCAATGGTGAAGCGATAATAATTGATGGATGTGCATATAATGGCCTTCCTGGTGGTGAAATTAAGCAGATGGATGTTGAGACTGGAATGGCTTTTGGAATTGTAGCTCCAGTACAAATGATGGGAACAGTTTTTCAACAAAAATCTGTTTTGAATTTAGTAAGCCTTAAAGAGAGAGCTGATGAAGTTCGTAAAGCTGAATGTAAGTCTGATAATTTTATTTGTTTTGCTAGAATTGATGGTGTTTTTGATAGTGTCACTGTTCGTTCTTGTAATCAGCAAAATGAGCCTTATGCTCCGATGTATGAAGTTGCAAAAAGCCAAGTCGAAACAACTAGAAATGATGTCGAAGGAACACTTATAGGATTTTGGTTTCCTAAGTATATGGAGTCTATCAATCTACCAGGATGGCATTTCCACTTCATTTCTGCTGATAGAAAGACATTTGGTGGTCATTGCTTAGAATGTTCCCTTAAGAGTGGATTGATTGGTGGAAAAAAGATAACTGGTCTCGATTTAAGGTTGCCTGAGGATTCTTCTTTTGAAAAGATGGATCTCAATCAAGATTTAAGAGAAAAGACTGCTTCGGTAGAAGGAAAAAGCCAAAAATAAGAATATGAGTAAAAAATGCTGATTGCGAAGATCAGCATTTTTTGATTGAAATATAAATTCTTTTGAAATAAAAAATCCGAGGAATAATCCTCGGACAATTTGCTCTGAGATTACTTGGTCTCAGGTGCGGGTTCAGCTTTAGCTTCTGCAGGAGCTTCTGCTTTAGCAGCAGCTTCCTCAGCAGCCTTCTTTTCAGCCTCAGCCTTAGCAGCAGCTTCTTCAGCGGCCTTCTTAGAGATGGCACGTTGTTCTTCAAGAGCTTTCTTTTGCTCTTCGCCCATAAGAATCTGCTTGATTCTTGCACCTTTTCCGTGACGATTACGTAAGTAGTAAAGCTTCTTACGTCTCACCTTACCATGCTTGGCGACTTCGATGAAGACGACATCAGGTGAGTTGAGGAGAAAGGTACGCTCGACTCCGACTCCTGCGGATTCCTTACGAACTTTGAACGTCTTGGAGACACCTGCACCACGAATTGAGATGCAGACACCTTCGAAAACCTGTTGACGTTCCTTGTTGTTCTCACGAATTTTCACGGAGACACGGATAGTGTCACCAGTGTTGAAGTGGGGAAGATCCGGACGAATCTGAGTGGCTGTGATCTGTTGAACTAATTGTTTGTTCATGATCATTACCTCCTAGTAATGTCGCTGCCTTTTGGATGGGTTCACAGGGATTCTTAATCGCACCTGGCGGAGCCAGACAGCATGCGAAAGATATACTCTCGCGGAGAAAGAATATACTACATATTAGACCTAAAAAGCAAATGTTTTTTTTCGAATAAGAGAAATTAGCGTATAAAAGAAAAAAACTGATGAGCAAGAGGCCCATCAGTCAATCTTATCTCAAATAGTTCTCCCTAATAATTTTTATATCTTCCTCAGTGGTGCTTAATATTTGTTTGCAATAACCTATGATTCCACCATAAACTTCATCTATGGTGTCTAATGCTGATTTGAGCCAACACTCTCTTACTCCTGTAATTGCAACTAATCCTTCGAGAAGATTCTTATTAGAAAAGTTATTTTCTTCTAGGAATTTTCTTCTTTCATCTGCTTTAGCTTTGGTGTAAATATTGGTCATCAAATAATCTTTCATAATGTCTTCTCTTTTGACACCGAGAACTTCTAAAATCAAAGCGGCCATGAATCCAGTTCTATCTTTTCCGTCCTTGCAATGGAACAAAAGTGAACCCTCTTTATTGTCACGACACAATTCTAAGAATTTCTTTTGACTTTCAATTGCTTCTTTATGAGTAAAGTAAGCGTGATTTGATTTTTGCATCGCTTTGTCGACGTCACCATCATCGCTCATAAAGTATATAAAGTCTATTAGACCATCGAGTCTTCCATCACTCAAATGATATTGAGTATGATGATCTACCATTTGTTTTTGACTATTGTTATGAAGAGATAATCTTATGAATTCACATCCAGGAATCACAACATCAGAATCTCTTTTAATTTCATCTTCACTTCTCAAATCTATATCCCATTTAGGATTGTAGTTATCTACTAAAAAATTGATATCTTTTTTAGTTAATTGACTCAAAGAATCTGTTCGTATCAATCTATTGAAAACTATATGTTTTCCTTCAAAACCTTCGTATCCACCTAAATCTCTTGTATTAATAGTTCCTTCTAAATTTATTCTTTTGCTTAGTTCCATTTATTTTCTTTTCCCACCGGTTAGATATTTTAAGATTTGAAGAAAGAAAATACAAATGGGTTAAGAAATAACAAATAGATGAGCTAAAAAGAAATGGCTGTCTTTTCAGGCTCGATAGAAGTGATATTGTTCAATATTAAATTAGCATCGAGAATTCTTGATTTAACTTCTCTATATTTTCCGTTTACAGAAAATCCCATCTTGAATATTTTTTGCTCTGTAATAAAACTTACAACTTGATTTTTTAATTCCAAGGAGTATTGCATTAAATCCAACATCGATACTCCTACTTTTTGACCTTCTACTTCAAAAACATAGCAAATGTTTTTTAACATGGTAGTAGGATTGAAAGGACCATCATCAATATATTTAAATCTAAAAGAAGTAGAATATTCGTATTCACCAGTTTCTGGGTTCTTTTTTCCTCTCCAGCCTATTTTTTTAACACCATTATTCGTATTCTTTATCGAATATTTTGTATAAGCCTCACTATCAGATTCTTTCTTACCTAATTTGTTTCTAACTATTAAATGCATATTTTCGTTTAAGATGGGGTTCTGGTAGTAGGTGCAAAGAGTTTGATAGTCATAAGAATAAAATTGATCTCTCACCTCTTTATCTACTTCAATAGAACCTCCAGTTGTTTCTACTAATACGCTTGCTGTTTTTATATCTTGACCCACTGTAGTAATTGATGGATATGAATAAGTGAGTGTTAATTTTTCAACAAAGTCTAAAGTGATTGAAGCATTTATTTTCTCGTCGCTTTCTGCATATAAAGTGATTGTGATTTGTTTTAAGAAAGGTTTGTTGCATCCGATTTTCATACTTCCTACTTCATGATTGATAATTAGAATACTTGAATCAGGAACTTCGCTTTGCCCTGTGTAGTTTATCTTATATAGAACTCTATCAGTAACATCTTCGCCAAATTTATAATTCACAATTTCTTCCCCATATTTATAAAGAGAATCGCTTGCTGCTTTCTTCTGGATTCCAATGATACTTATTCCATTCTCTTCTTTGATTGACGAATCCATCGGAGAGTCGTCTTCATTATCTTTTTTTGAAACATTATTGCTAATCCAATGATACTGGTTTTCGGTGACACCTACAACAGTTCCGATTAACGTGAAGCCTAGAACACCTGCTAGAATTCCTTTTGCAAGCTTGTTTTTAAACAATCCTTTTTTCTTCTCATCTTTTTCTCTTTTCATGTTTTTAATCCTTTCTATAGATTTGTTAGTGATGCTTACTCATCCCTAATCAAACAATATGTGCTGGTAAAGAAAGAATATGATCAAAATTTTTAATTTCTAACTGATTTCTTTGCTGTTGCTTATATTTCCTAACCTATTTATATAATTACAAAGAAAAAAGCTTGACTATTGAAACTGAAGAGCGTATGATTCTTTTTGCCTAGCTGCTTTTTGCACGCTTTTTGTGACTAAAAGCTGATTAAGCACGTGGGAGACATGAGTCGAACCACGTCACGGAAATTGGAGGAAAACTACCGTGGCAAAGAAAATTATGCGTGCTATGACTATCACAGTCATGGCTGGACAGGCTAGCCCTGCCAAACTCGGTCAGAAATTAGGACCTTTCGGAATCGGTGCTAAGTTCTGCCAAAAGTTCAACGCCGACACCGCTGAACGCAAGGGAGAATTAGTCCCTTGCATCCTCACCATTTATGAGGATCGTACTTTTGATTGTGCTTATAAGACACAACCTGTCACATTCCTTTTGAAGCAAGCTACTAAGCTTGAGAAGGGTGCTGCTACTCACAAGACTGCAGTTGCTCACATCTCTTATGCTGAAATCGAAAGAATTGCTAAGTACAAACTTCCTGACCTCAATGTCAAGGATGAGCAAGCTGCCATCAACTGTGTTCTTGGTACTGCCAAATCCATGGGCATTGCTGTCGACAAGTAAAGGAGATCACTAAAATGGCAAAAAGAGGAAAGAAGTATAACGAAGTCGCTAAGCTCATCGACAGAACTAAGAAGTATTCTGTTGCTGAAGCTGTGGCTTTAGTTAAGAAAACAGCTATCGCCAAGTTCGATAGCACTATCGATGTAAGCTTCAAGCTTCACCTCGATACAAAACAACCTGATCAACAGCTCCGTGGAACTATTGTTTTGCCTAATGGAAATGGTAAGACCAAGAAAATCTTGGCTTTGACCAACACTCAACAGGCTCAGGCTAAGGCAGCTGGTGCTGACTTTGTCGGTGCAGCTGATATGATTGAGAAGATTCAAAAAGAGAATTGGTTTGGTTACGATATCATCGTTGCCACTCCCGACATGATGGGTCAAATTGGACGTCTTGGACGTATCCTCGGACCTAAAGGATTGATGCCTAACCCTAAGACTGGAACAGTCACCATGAACATTGGTTCAGCTATCACTGAAATCAAGAATGGTAAGGTTGCTTATCGTACTGATAAGGATGGTAATATTCAACTCACCTTCGGTAAGGCTAGCTTCACCGAAGAGAAACTTGCTGAAAATCTTCGTGTCGTCATCAATCTCGTTCTCTCAATCCGTCCTTCTTCCGTGAAGGGTGTCTATGTGCAGGGCTGTGCTATCAGCTCCACTATGGGTCCTTCCGTAAGTGTGGACGTCAACGCTCTCTAATCTGAGCGTTCTAACTCTAAATCGGGCATTACAGCATACCGAAGACAGCGACGGCGAGAAAGCTTAATAATGTCGCCTAGGTCATGCACCTAAATTGATAAAAAGTATGTTGATTGCCATATATTGTCGATACGATTCGATACGTGGATTCAGGAGGTCATGAAAAGTGAATCCTAACACACTTAAAGCTAAGCAAGCTGAGGTCGAGGAATTAAAGACCCGTCTTGCAACCGCCAAATGCACGATCATCCTATCCTATGACGGAATCAATGTTACTAACTTTAACTCTTTGAGAATCAAACTCAGAGAGTGCAAAGTTGATGACAAGCCTGTCAAGGCCGGTGTCGAAGTCCGCAAGAATACTCTTGTAAGAAGAGCTCTTGAGGCTGAGAACGATACTGAGCTTGAGAAGCTCTTGACTGGTTCCAACGCTTTGATCACTTGTGATGATCCTTTAGCTGCTCTTTCTGTCGTGACTGAGTTTGCTAGCAAGAACAAGAAGAACACAAAGATCAAGGGTGGACTTGTCGAGCATGTATTCCTTAATGAGGAAAAGATGGCAGAACTTGGCAAAGTCGGAAGCAGAAATGGACTTTATTCACAATTGCTTTCCGTCCTCGAAGCCGGTATGCGTAATCTTGCTTTGGACATCAAGTCTATTGCCGAGAAGAAGCAGGGTGAAGCTGGAGAAGCTGCAACCCCTGCTGCCTAGTCGAGTCGAAAGCCATAGGAGGGTAATTAATTATTATGGCACTTTCTAAGGATGACATTATCAATGCTCTTGAGAGCATGACCGTTGTCGAGCTCTTCGACTTGGTCAAGGCTATTGAGGAGAAGTTTGGCGTCAAGGCTGCTGCCGCTGTCGCTGCTGCTCCTGCTGCTGGTGCTGCTGCCACTGAGGGTCCTTCAACCGTCAACGTCACCGTCACTGCTATCGCTGGTTCTAAGGTCGCCGTCATCAAGGCTGTCCAAGGAATCACTGGAAAATCTTTGATGGACTCCAAGAAGCTCATCGATACACTTCCTGCAGTTATCAAGGAAAAGGTTCCTACTGCTGAAGCTGAAGAAATCAAGAAGACTCTTGAAGCTGCATCTGCAACTGTTGAACTCAAGTAGTCCTTCTCTTTCGTTAATTCCACTAAAGTATTAGTCTCCGCCCATTCCTTTTTATAGGGAATGGGTGTTGTGATGTAAAGGGGACAAGTCGGTTTAAGGGGTGTGTAGCGCATGGCACAACCCTTCTATCGACAACCGCACGAACTAAATTGATAGAGAGGACCAAAAATGGCTGAAAATTACAGTGAAAAAGATGAATTAAATCAATCCACTTCTGTCGAAGACATAATTGGAAATTATCCCCGCTTGAATAATGATCGTATTAATTTCTCGAAGGTTTCGGGTGCTTTAGAGTTACCTAATCTTTGTGAAATTCAATTGAATTCTTTCAAGTGGTTTATGGATAAGGGAGTTAGAGAAGTTTTGGAAGACTTCTTCCCTATTGGATCTGTTGATCCTAAGTTGAAGCAAGAAGACAATAGTAGCGATAAGAAAGAAATCAAGCTCGATATCGATCGTACTAAAGTCGATCCTGTTCACTGGGAAGGCGTAAATGTCGAAAATGCATTTACTGCCAAGGAAAAGAATCAAACCTACTCTCGTAAATTGAGTGTAGATATGGTTATAGAGTATCCTTCTGGTGAGAAGATTCAAGAACCAGTATTCTTTGGTGATTATCCGATGATGACCGATTCTGGAACATTCATCGTCAATGGATCTGAGCGTTGTATTGTTTCTCAAATCGTACGTTCACCTGGTGCTTATCTTTCTAAGGAAAGAGATAAGTCCGGCCGCTTTATGTATGGTGGAGATATCATCCCTCAACGCGGAACTTGGATTGAGTTCCTTTCTGACGCAAAGGATACTTTGAGTGTTCGTATCGATAAGCAAAGAAAAGTTTCATCTCTCACATTGATGTGTGCTTTGGGACTTTCCGATAACCAAACTATTTTGGATTTGTTCGGAAACGGAAACACTTTGCTCGACAACACTATTCGTAAGAATAAGATGGAAAGAACTGCTGAAGATGATTGTGAAACTACTGCTTGTAGAACAATTTACTCTAAGCTTAGACCTGGTGAGCCTAACCCTGCAGCTGCTTCTATTACATTAATCAAGAATCACTTCTTCGACAAGAAACATTATGATCTCGGTAGAGCTGGTCGTTTCAAGTTGACAAAGAAGTTAGGTATCTATAATCGTTTGGTCGGAAAGACCCTAGCTGAAGATTTGGTCGATAGAGATGGTGTTGTTGAATTCTTCGCTGGACACACACTTTCTTCTGCTGATGTCTTGAAACTTGAGAATGAGAAGTTCTTCGAAAAGAAGATTGTCACCGATAATGATGGTGTCGTCAGCTATGAAAAAGGTGGAATGACCTTCGATGGATCTGACAGCGACAACTTCTTCCATATCTTCCAACAACTTGACAATCACGGATTGATCAATAGAGTTAAAGTCTTCACTGAACTCGGTGAACAAAATGACTTTGGAACTGATGCCGATGATGATAAGCGTTACACTTTGACTCTTACCAAAGATGATGGTGGATTAACTCAAACTGTTAGAAGCAACCCTTCATACAAATCTAACAAGAATGAGTTTATCGATTCCAATTTCGAAAGTTCAATGCATGCAGACTTTTCCTGGGATACATTTGAGCTTGAGGGAAAAGATGACAAGTCCATCAATGAATTCTTGGCTAACAAGAAGATTGTAACTATCATCGGTACTGATACTCTCTTAAATGAGAACTATGTAACAATCTCTGATATTTTTGCAGTGTTCTCTTACTTCCTCGATATCATCGATGGAGTCGGATCTGTAGATGACATTGATAATCTTTCTAACCGTCGTGTAAAATGTGTCGGAGAGTTGCTTCAAAATTATTTCCGTCAAGGACTCTCTCGTATGGAGAAATCCATTCGTGAGCGTATGGGAAAGAAAGATAACAACAACGAAGGCTCTGATGTTTTGAACAAGCCAAGCAATGTCTTGAATATCAAGCCTTTGACTTCTGTTATATCTGAATTCTATAACTCATCTCAATTGTCACAATTCATGGATCAGGTTAATCCTTTGGCTGAGCTTTCTAACAAGCGTCGTCTATCAGCTTTGGGACCTGGTGGTATTTCACGTGATAGAGCTTCCTTTGAGGTTCGTGATATTCACTTCACTCACTACGGAAGAATTTGTCCTATTGAAACTCCTGAAGGACAAAACGTCGGTTTGATCAACAACTTGGCATGTTATGCTAAGATCGATGATCATGGTTTTATAACTACACCTTACCGTAAGGTAGAGCATGGTAAAGTTTTGGAAGATAACAGCAAGACAGTTTATCTCTCAGCTGATCAGGAACAAAATTTGATCATTGCTGAAGCTAATACTGAAACTGATGCTGAAGGAAATATTATCGATGAGTATGTCACTGCTCGTCATAATGGTGATACTATTCGTGTCAACAAAGAAGATGTCGATTATATCGACGTCTCTCCTAAGCAAATTGTTTCAATCGCTGCCGCTTCTATTCCATTCCTTGAAAATGATGATACCAACCGTGCTCAGTTGGCTTGTAACATGCAACGTCAGGCTTTGCCTTTGCTTAGACCTCACGCACCTATTGTCGGAACAGGTATGGAATATAAAATTGCTCATGACTCTGGTGCTGCTGTAATTTCCAAGCAAGACGGAAAAGTTTTATATGCCGATTCTTTGAAAATCATTATTCAAGATAATGAAGGAATCAATCACGAATATAAGCTTCGTAAGTTTGCTAAGGCTAACCAAGCAACTTGTATTAATCAAACTCCTATCGTAAAGATTGGTGATGAGGTTAAGGTCGGTCAAATAATTGCTGATGGTCCTGCAATGGACCATGGAGATTTGGCTCTCGGTCAAAACGAAACCATAGCCTTCATGACTTGGCACGGATACGACTATGAGGACGCTGTCGTCATGAACGAACAATGCCGTCGTGATGATGTCTTCACTTCTATTCATATCGATGAATATTCAATCGATCGTAGAAAGACAAAGTTAGGAGATGAGACTTTCACAAGAGATGTACCTAACATTTCTGAAGATCTCAAGGCTCATTTGGACGCTAATGGTATTGTCATTCCTGGAACTGTTGTTTCCGAAGATGATATCTTGGTCGGAAAGAGTACTCCTAAAGGTGAACAACAATTGTCTCCTGAAGAAAAGTTACTTCAGTCCATTTTCTCAGACAAGCAGAAAGATGGAAAGGACACTTCTTTGAGAGTACCTCACGGTGGAGCTGGTATTGTTCAATCTGTAAAGGTCTTCAGCCGTAAAAATGGTGATGAGCTTGCACCTAACGTTCTTGAAACTGTAAAGGTATATATCATCCAAAAGAGAAAGATCTCAGAAGGTGATAAGATGTCTGGACGTCATGGTAACAAAGGTGTTATCTCTAAACTTGTACCTCAAGAAGACATGCCTTTCTTGTCCGATGGAACTCCTGTCGATTTGTGTTTGAACCCTTTGGGTGTTCCTTCACGTATGAACATCGGTCAGATTCTCGAAATTCATTTAGGTGATGCTTGTAGAAGATTAGGACTTAAGGTTGCTACACCTGTATTCGATGGTGTTTCAAACGAAGAATTATTCAGCCTTATGAAGGATGCTGGTGTTTCCGATGATGGAAAGACAGTCGTCTATGATGGACAAACCGGTGAGAGATTCGAAAATAGAATTTCAGTCGGATGTATGTACATGATCAAGCTTGACCATATGGTCGACGATAAAGTTCATGCCCGTGCTACTGGACCTTATTCCTTGGTCACTCAACAGCCTTTGGGTGGTAAAGCTCAAAAGGGTGGACAGCGTTTCGGAGAAATGGAAGTCTGGGCTTTGGAAGCTTATGGTGCAGCTCACACTTTGCAGGAAATGCTCACCATCAAGTCAGATGATATGGTAGGTAAGGCTCTTACTTATCAATCTATCTGTGAGGATAAGCCTATTCCAAGTCCTTCAATGCCTGAGTCTTTCCGTGTTATGTTGAAGGAACTTCAAGGTTTGGCTATCAATGTCATCTTGCTCGACAAGGACAACAAGCCTATTTCAATGGATGGAATTGCTTCTAGCAACGATAGCGAAATCAAGAAGTATAACCATGAATTACGTAATTTCTCTTACACACCTATGGAGAATGAGGGATTGAAGAAGAATGCTTCAAATGAAGTTGAGGCTTCCAACACTGGATTGCCTGTTGAGGAAGATGGATTTGAAGAAACTTCTTCGTTTATAACTGAAGAGCAGCAAAAAGAAGCAGAAGAAGCGTTAGATGACTTGACAGATGATGGCAAGGAAACTGACGATGGTGATTCTTCTAATATGGACTAAAAGGAGGACTAACGAATGTTTGATTTAAGTAAACTAGCTAGTATCAAGATTGGTCTTGCATCTCCAGAAGTTATCAAGAGTTGGTCTTATGCTGAAAAGCAAAAGCCCGGATCTGGTGAAGTTAAGAAATCTGAGACTATTAACTATCGTTCACAAAAGCCTGAACCTGAAGGACTTTTTGCTGAAGAGATATTCGGACCTGCAAAGAGTTACGAATGTCACTGTGGAAAGTACAAGAAGAATTCCTACTCTGGAACAGTTTGTGATAAGTGTGGCGTTGAAGTAACTTCTAAGTCTGTCCGTCGTGAGCGTATGGGTTATATTACTCTCGCTTGTCCTTGTACTCATATTTGGTACCTCAAGGGAACACCTTCCAAGATTGCTTTGATTTTGGATGTCCCTCCAAAGGATTTGGAAGAAGTCGTATATTTCCAATCCCATATTGTTTTGAATCCTGGCCAATATTGTCTTGATCACAACTTGCTTCAAAAGAAACAAGTTTTGGATGAAAGAGCAGGACGTGATATATTCCAAGAAATTTTAAAGAGTTTCATGGAGGGAGAAAATCCTGTTATCGATCCTAAACAAACTGAAACTGATGATTATAAGAAGTGTCAACGTTTGATCAATAGCATGGCTCATGAGAATGAACCTTATGATTTTGAAACTGCTGCTCGCTTCATTAAGAAGTTGGTCGGTGCTGAGTTTGGTTGGGGAGCTGATGCTGTTAAGACTTTGCTCCATGAACTCGATCCTGAAAATATCGATTCTGTAACTGGAAAATCCAAGCTCGACGTAGAATTTGAAACAATTGAAAAAGCTATTAGATCATATCCTGATCCTAAGAATCAAAAGCGTATCAAGCTTATGAAACGCTTGGATGTTGTAGAATCCTTCCGCAATTCTAAGAATAAGCCTGAATGGATGATTCTCGATGTTATTCCTGTAACTCCTCCTGATCTTCGTCCATTGCTTCAATTGGATGGTGGACGTTATGCAACTTCCGATATCAACGAATTGTATCGTCGTGTTATCACTCGTAACTCTTTGTTGAAGAGATTGATGGATCAAAAAGCTCCTACAGTCATTTTGGTCAACCAAAAACGTATGGTTCAAGAAGCTGTTGATGCTTTGATCGATAATGGAAGAAGAAACAACAAGCCTCTTACTGGTGTATCTGGTCGTCCTTTGAAATCTTTGTCTTCTACACTCAAAGGAAAACAAGGACGTTTCCGTTTGAACTTGTTAGGAAAGCGTGTTGACTATTCTGGACGTTCAGTCATTTGTGTCGGACCTGAATTGAGATTGGATGAGTGTGGTTTACCTCGCGAGATGGCAATTCAACTCTTCAAGCCATTCATCATGAGTGAGCTCATGAAGGACAAATATGCTGCCAACATCAAGATTGCCGAACAGATGATTACAAGATACGATGATAAAGTCTATGATGTTTTGGAAAAGATTGTTCCTAATCACCCTGTTCTCTTGAACCGTGCTCCTACATTGCACCGTTTGGGTATTCAAGCCTTCAGACCTGTTTTGGTCGACGGAAGAGCTATGAGATTGCATCCATTGGTCTGTCCTGGTTTCAACGCTGACTTCGATGGTGACCAAATGGCTGTCCACGTTCCTCTTTCTAGAGAGGCTCAACAAGAAGCTTTCGATTTGATGATCTCTTCGAGAAATATTCTTTCTCCTCGTGACGCAAAGGTTATAGCTATTCCTGTTCAGGACGTCGATGTCGGTCATTACTATTTGACTTCTGAGCAAACTCCAGATGATTTCTTGAGCCAAGCCGATGCTGCTAGAAATCATGGTGATGTTGAGGAAGCTGAGAAATTTGAAAGATTTGCCAGAATGGATGGTCACGTGTTCCGTAACTTCGATGAAGTTATGCGTGCTTATCAAACTGGTGTCGTTCATACAAATAACCGTATTGCAATTCCAGCTGAGTCTTTAGGAAAGTATGGAGTATTTACTGAAGAGCAAAATAGCAAGTATTTGATTACTACTGTCGGAAAGCTTATCTTCAACGATATGTTCCCTTCAGACTTCCCATATGTCAACGATGCACCTTCTCATTGCAAAGGTGAGTTGAAATCAACTCCTGTTGGAATCGATTGGTTCTTCGTTCCTAAGGGAACAGACATCAAGGATTACCTTAAGAATCATTGGAATCCTACCAAACCTGTGGATAAATCAGAGCTTTCTGCTATTATCAATGCTTTGTTCTTGAGATATAAGTCAAAACGTACATCTTGGTTGTTGGATAAGATCAAGGATACTGGTTACTATTATTGTACTAAGCTCGGATTAACTATTTCTATCACTGATATCAACACTGTTGAAGGACGTGATGCAATTCTTGCTGAAGGTGATAAGAAGGTTGCCGAAATCAACGATTACTTTAACATGGGTCTTATCACTGATGATTCTCGTCACAATGAGACATTGGATGTTTGGACAAAGGCCAAGGATGCTATCACTGATAAGGTTAAGGAAAAGATGGCTCGTGAGAGCCGTAACCCTGTCTTCATGATGGCTAACGCTAAGGCTCGTGGTTCAGTCAATAACTTCGTTCAGTTGATTGGTACCAGAGGTTTGATGGCTGGACCTAACAACAAGATTATCGAAATTCCTGTCAAGGACTGCTTCCGTATGGGTATGTCAGTCAACGAATACTTCACCGCTACACACGGTGCTCGTAAAGGTATGACTGATACAGCTTTGAAGACAGCTGACTCTGGATACTTAACACGTCGTTTGGTCGATGTTTCTCACTCTGTCGTCATCCGTGAAACCGATTGTGGATGTGATCATGGATTCTGGGTCGAAGCATTGTATGATGATAAGAACAAGTTGAAACTCTCAGTAGCTGATCGTTGCTATGGACGTTATTCTTGCCACGATATTTGTGACAAGAATGGCAATGTCATCATTCCTGCCAACACTTATCTCGATAAGGCTGAGTGCTCATTAATTAAGGGTGCTGACCTTGAAAGAGTAGAGATTCGTTCTCTCTTGACTTGTGAGGCTAAGGATGGAGTTTGTGCTCACTGTTATGGACTTAACATGGCTACCGGTGAGATGTGTAAGATTGGTGATACTGTTGGTATCATGGCTGCACAATCAATCGGTGAACCTGGTACACAGTTGACTTTGCGTACATTCCACGAAGGTGGAACTGCAGGTAGTGATATCACTCAAGGTTTGCCTCGTGTTCAGGAGTTGCTCGAAGTCCGTAATCCTAAGGGAGAATGTATCATGACTGAGATTGATGGTACCGTAACTGATATCACCAATAAGAACGGAAGAGATATCATCTCTATCACAGGTGTCTTGCCTAACAACGATAAATCTTATACCTGTAACTACAACTCTCATGTCATTGTAAAGGTTGGAGATGTCGTTAAAGCTGGTGACGCATTAACTATTGGATCTAAGGATCCTAAGAAGTTATTGGATGTTTGTGGTGTCGAGAAGACTGAGCGTTACCTTATCGACCAGGTACAAAATGTTTACCAGTCTCAGGGTATCGATTTGTCTGATAAGCACTTGGAAGTCATCGTTCGTCAAATGATGAAGAAGATGTTGATCTCTGATGGTGGAGACACTAAGATGATTTCCGGAAGCCGTGTAGACTTGCCTGAGTTCACCTCTATGAACCAACAAGCTTTGGCTCATGGTCTTAATCCTGCAGTCGGAACTCCTATGATTTTGGGTGTTACCAAAGCTGCTTTGGATACTACTTCATTCTTGTCTTCTGCTTCATTCCAGGAGACCACAAGAGTTCTTACTGACGCTGCTATCAAAGGTAAGGTCGATGAACTTAAAGGTCTTAAGGAAAACGTCATGTTGGGTAAGTTGATTCCTGCTGGAACTACAATAGATCCTCTTCCTGCTGGAGAGAACTTCGTCGCTGAAGAACGTCTCAGCAAGAGTGACTTCTATTCAGTCCAGTCCGGATTCTCCGACACTGAATATCATGATGATTATCTCGATCAATTCAGTGGAGATCAACAAACTGATTTCACAGGTGAGGTATTACCTATGGAAAAGCCCGGCGAAGACAATTCTGGATATAATCCTCAAATCTAGTCAAGATTAATATCAAGTTACCGCACCATGTGGTGCGGTTTTTTATATTTATCAATACTTAGTTATAAAGTTTGCTCTAAATGGTGAAAACCTCAAAAATAATTGCAAAAAGATAAAAAAACACTTGCATGTTGATAGCAATAAGAATATAATTACCAACGCACTTGAGGAATGGGTCTTTAGCTCAGTTGGTTAGAGCGCGCCCCTGATAAGGACGAGGTCGATGGTCCGAGCCCATCAAGACCCACCATTTAGAACAAGTTATCCAACCGAAAGGTTGGATTTTTTGTTTGTCTAAATCCAGTTAAATATTGATAAAATATATAAGATTTATAGGAGTTAGATATGAAGAATAATATTGAATTTAAGTTAAAAGAATTTTTGGATAATGTAGTGATGATGAGAATGGATGATGATTTAGAAGTCTTGGGTAAAAGACTTGGATTTGCCGAAAAGAAAAAAGAGGAGATGCGTGGAACTAAGAAATGGTGGAAGCTTATTGAAATAACTAAAGATCCACGTCATGGAACTGATCCTTTGACTAAGAGAGGTCAGCAAAAGAAGGAAATATATCTTTCTTTTGAAAAGGAAATGAAGAAGAATGGTGAGGAATTCTTCTATGAAGACAGTGAGGACTTTAAAAAGAAAGCTAAAGCTTTGTTTAAAGGAGAGCATTCTTTAATCCTTTCTCTTTTAGTCTTAACTTATATTAAATATAGCCAGAATGTCTACATGAATGATTTGCCCATAGAAAAGAAAGGTGAGACATTTGAAAAGGTTATAGAACCTGTATTAGGAAATGTTAAGGATGGCGATAGTTATTATTCGACTATCCATATGTCTTATGGAAAGATAATTAATCTTCCTAAAATTGATGGTGAAGATTTGAAATCAGCCATCAAATTGGTCTTATCGATTTTGAGAGATAAAGTTGGTGTGGAAGGAATCGATGAATATATAAATGCTTTAGGCTTGAATGATATTGATGATTCAATGGATACATCTAAATATGAAAGAACCGGTGTTCAATTAGCATTGATGGATTCTTTGATCAAATCGACTAAATCGTCTTCATATAATCAAGTATATAGACGTGCATTTATAGAATTCTATTTGAATATTAGAAAGAATAATGCTGAAGATACATTGTTGGAACAGAAAGACTTAGCCAACAATAAAAAAGTTCTTAAAATGTTCCATAGATTTGAAGAAGATATAGTAGGTCAATAGTTTTATTTTAATAATTATTTTTTGATGAATTATTAAAATGCGTCTCCTTGATGTTTTTATTAGGAAATATATGGCTACCAGTGCAATAGATTCTGAATCTGAAGACGATGTTCCCAAATCAAGAAGAGATTATAAATATGAGTAATTCAGATGGCTTACCTATAATTTTGGTGAAAATATAGCTGGATCATGTGGCTATGTAGCATTAGCTCAGCTCCTAATGTATCTTTTGAATGCAAATGCTACTTTAAAAATATCGATGACCCTTTTGACAGCTTATTAATAAAAACTAATTCGAAATATAAATACATATATGATGAGACTGTATTTAATATATATGGCATTAATGAAAATGGCGAATTTGGAATTGGAAGTATGTAATTCCTAGAAATGTTGCGATATCAGAAGATCGGATTGTCAATTTTATCAACAAGAATTTAACTTCTAATTTTGATAGGAATAGCACAGAATAAAATTAAAAAACTAACTTAATAACCGACATTTTTAGAAAGCTTATCACCTAGAGAAAATACTAACTAGAAATTTTAAATTTCTCTTTAAAATTTTAAATTGTTGTGATATTATCTATAAGCTTTCTGTGGGACTTTAGCTCAGTTGGGAGAGCGTTTCCTTCACACGGAAGAGGTCACTGGTTCGAACCCAGTAAGCCCCACCAAAATTTGCCGGCATAGCTCTTAACGGTAGAGCATCCGCCTTGTAAGCGGGGGGTTGTAAGTCCGAATCTTACTGTCGGCACCATTTAGGAAATATTACCTGACCGAAAGGTCAGGTTTTTTATATGTAATAAAGTCGAATATTTATTTGATTAAACAAAGAGCTGAATTATTAGTTAGCTTTATATTTTATAAATATTAAGACTTAATTAAGAAATGCTAAGGAGTGATTGTTAATGGGATATTCAAATAACTATAGTGAAAATCATGTCGATGTCAGCAATATGACTACAGAAGAGAAGAAAGCGTATTATGAAGAACAAAGAAAAAGACAAGAAGAATTGGTGTATCATAGCTATTGCTATAGTTTTATTTATTGCTTGTATGTTGCTTAAAATTCATAGAAGCAATAATAAAGATAAATAGTTTATAACCTTAAATACATAGGATTGATAGTAATTATGATTAGATTGTTTTTATTAAGCCAAGCATTATTGATTTCTTTGAGTTCAATCAATATTAATGTCTATTCATTTGATTTAAATAAAGATATAAATATAAATTCAAATACTAATATCCCTATCTTTTATGGTGCGACTGAAATAACTATAGATAAAGATTCAGTCGAATCTTTTTCTATCGAAGATTCTAGATTTAGAGTCTTTGCTAAAGACTATGAGGATGGTGACTTAACTCCTTATATACAATGTACTTATAACGATGTGAATCCTACAATCCCGGGTGATTATACACTCACTTATAAAGTTAGCGATAAAGACGGCAATACAGTTGAATTGAATGTTCCGGTTCATGTAAATGATGAAACTGGTGGAAAATTTGATATTGTCAGGACTATATATTCAATTCCGAAGATGAATAACATGTCTATGACTGGAATGGAGAGGTGCAATAAAGGTGATAGACAAATGTTGGGTGTCTATCTACCAGCTAATTCATCTCTTTCAATCAAAAACATAGATACTGGTTTTGATTCTAATATGACCGTTACTTGTTTTACTAATACTAGAGCTCAAAATAGCATATTGGATATTAAATCAAATAACGAATATCAACATATAACTAATATCAGAAACTCAATATCTTATGATTGTGTTCCTTTGTTAATTTCACCGAGATTATCGACGGAAGACATCGATAAGACTTTTAAAATTGAAATCAAATATGACAATTCTGTAAAACCTCTGGATTACTATCATTACAAGGATAATGAAGGTCAGTTCAAGTCTGGATGGAATGGTAGCAAAAATAGTTTCGCTGTCATCGATAGCGAAGCTATCATGTTTGTAGCTCCTTTTGAAGATATAAATAAACTGACTAACTATGGAATGACAGAGAAGAAAAAAGCATTTGATACATTGGATGATGCTTTGGATTACTATTTGAATGTCATAAATAGAATGGACCAAATGGCTGGACTTGTATTTGATTGGTCAGATGAAACTAACAGAAATTATAGAACTAAATATGTGGCGGTAGCAGATAAAGGATATGCCGGGGCTGGTGCATATTACAACGGGGATTTTATTGCTGTTGCTAACCAGACATCTATATCGGCTTTCTTTTCATATGGATGGGGAACATTGCATGAATTAGCCCATGGATATCAAGGCTATTTTGGAAGAGGAGTAGGTGGTGGAGTAAATCTTTGTTTCAATGAAACAGGCAATAATGTTTTGGCATATTATATTCAAAAAGATAAGTCGTTATATAAAGACTCAGCCAATTGGTTGGGTGACTTATCTATTAAGGAAGATGACTTCAATAAGAAAAGATTGAATGGTCAGTATATATTCCAAAACGATGAAGGAACATATACAAATGTAAATGAGAAATTGTATTTCTTGGTTAATTTATTCAAGTCTTTTGAAGGTGAAAAGACTTATGGAAAACTATTTTCTTTCTATAGATCATTAGCTTTTAAATACGGCCCTACTTATTTCAAGGTAACGGATGTATATGCTTTGTTCTTTTTGAAGGAATACAAGGCTGATATACTTCCGTATTTAGATGCATGGAAGTTGGATGTAACACCTAATGTGAGACGCTATGTATTATCTCAAGATTCAAATTCTTATGTCATACTAGGTGATGTTTTAGACACTGATGAATTAAACTCTTATAAATTAATTAATTCTACTTCTTTAAAATATAGCTTAGTAAATGAAGATGAACTGAATTCATTTATGAATTCAGATTCATCATTGTCTTTGAAAATAGAAATAGATGATGACTCCTTGATAATAGGTAAAAAGATAGGAATAAAAAAGAATGGTCGATTGATAGAAACTAAAGTTATTGAATCTAATTTCATTTTGTTTAAAGGATTAAAACATGGTGATTATGAGATAGAGTTTCCTGCTGTCATCGGATATGATAGTAAGGAAGTAGAATCTCTTTATTTGAAGGAAGGCGAGAATACACTTTTCCATTCATATACGAAAATTGAAAGTTTGTTTTATCACCAAACAAAGCTTGGAATTACAGGTGTTTATAATACTTTTGGATTCACATTGACATTGAGTGAAAACAACAAGAAAGGCACAGTTTCGTTAGGTGGGGCTAATTTAGGAAATCAGACTGATGAATGGAAGAATAAGCCTGATGCTGTGTTTGTTTCAGTTACTATAAAAGACTTGGATGATAATGTTGTTAAACAATGGTCTGTTAAAGGTAATGAGTACTTTGCTACTTCTAATGTGCCTTCAGTCTCAATTGACTTAGAATATGGTTATAAAATATCTATTTATACTGAAAGACCTCAGTATGTGAATGTCTATTCAGTTTCTTTAGGATCAAATAATCCTATAGAGGCATATAAGACTACGGATAAGAATATAGAATATGAAGTAACAGAAGATGGACTCAATCTTTTGAATTATTCAGATTTCGATACTAAAGAAGTTTTATATGAAGTGATAAAGAATACATGGATAGCTGAATTAAGGAATTATCAGAAAGATATTGATGATGAGACTTTATCTAATAAGAGAATAGACTTGACTGAGAAGAATAAAGTTGTTCAAATCTACGGCTATCTAAAAGAAGATGACAGAATTGAATTCGACAATCTTATCAAAAAAATTTATTGTGGTGGATCACCCACTATAACTTCTTCAAGTAAATATTATTCAATAAGTAAGGGAGATGATATAGATTTATATGAGCTTATATCTATATTTGATAGTGAAGACTATCAAATAGAATCAAATTCAAACAATGTATCTATGAATACATCGTTTGATAAAGATAAAGTCGGAACATATAATGTTGAATATACAGTAAAAGATTCAGATGGTAATGAATCTAGCTATATCATCACCATAGAAGTGAAAGAGAAGAATCAATCTAATGATTCTTCAAATGATGATAATCACAAAAACAACGGCAATGATGATAAGCCTGATGATTATGATATTGACAAAGAAAGAGTAAATAGAATCATCATAGTTTCATCCACTATAGGATGCATATTTATTGCTCTGGTTATTGTGTTTGAATTCTTTAGAATTAGAAAGAAGAACAAAAATAAACATTAGAACAAGTTAGGATTGTTTTTCTTATATTCTTTTACTAATTCTATAGTATCATCGAAATCATGTTCTTTCCTTTGTCTATAGAATCTTTTTAAGTTGTCATCGGTAGGTAAGCCATGGAAGAAGTGTGGATAAGGAAACCATACAAATATTCCGTTGTAGTGCCTGATGACGACATCTTTAGGAAGAGGTCCTTTTCTATTCTGCCAATTGTATTTGTAACTGACATACTTAATCTTATTCTTAAATATTTTATTCAAAGCTGTTTGATCTGGGGTCAGATATAGCTTTGAGTTCATCAAAGCTATAGTCTTTTCTAAAAGATCGGTCTTAGATAATTCTTTCATGTTTAAAAGCAGCATTCCAGAATTGATGTTTGGATTTCTATCATCAGGTTTATTTTTATCTAGAATATCTTTACTTGCAGCCATAAGTTTTCCATCAAATGGAGTTTCATAAAGAGAAGTTATATTTCCATTTATAGCCATGTCTGTATCTAAATAGAGAATTCTATCTAGATCTTTTAAAAGATTTAGTTTATCCACATACAATCTTATCAATGCATATGGTGAGAATTTAGTCTTTGACGCAAAAGATTTCTCTATCTCGTTATGAATAGACGGATAGTCATCTATATTTACTAGATAAACTTCATTTAAAGAATTGTATTTCTTTAATTCTTTATTTAGAAATTCTACTTGTTTTTTAGTGACACATTCATATTTGTCTTTTATATTGGTGAAGTTACCTGAACCTATATAAAGATTTATATAAGAATCTTTATTTCTCTTTACTAAAGAAAATATAACAAGACATAGATTCTTGAAATACTTCTTGTTAATACAACATAAGATGTTCATTTTATATTTCCTCTTTATATTTGTTGATATATCTATCTAAGTTGTTTAATATCAAGGGTTTAATGTACTTTATAAAATATCACTTTATAGTGAAAGAATAAATATAACTATATATTTTATTATTGATGAAACAAGCATAACTGATAGCAAAGGATATTTAACAATCCCTAAAAATGAAGAAACTGGGAAATTTGAAATGTATTACAAGCAATTAAGATATTTAGCTATTACATAATCAAATTAAAATTTTACAATTCACTCTCCTGACATAAAGAATTAGCATAGCATCTTCATCAGACGGTTTGTGTCTTGTCTTTGAAAGAAAGGAATTGACTACTTAGATGATTAGGGATGATTAGAGATTGGAGAAGGAGACTTGGCAGATGCGTTGAGCACAAAGACTCAAGTAGTTCCAAATCTATGGACTTTGGTAGATTCGGGAGCAGAGCTACCTACAGCTACATTGACGGTTGAACTTCCTGTATTTGTCGGAGATAACTTCCAAGAGAAGGATGCTTCCTTGAAGTTCACAGTAGAGGCTCTGCAAAGGAATGCTACTCCTAGTAATGCTGGTAGCAATGTCGAATCATTCAATGAATTCGATAGTAACATCGATTTCAGCTATGGTGATGTTTAGGATGATTATGATATTAGAAGTGATTTTGGCTTTATCTAATAATTACTTTAGACTTGATAAAAAAACAGCAAGTATTGTAAAAAATATAATTTTAATAAGTGCAAATAACTATGGTGGTAATACTAATGGAATTAGAGTAAAAGGTACATAATAGTAGTTGAACGATACAACTAAAGCAATAAATATTAATTTCTATAAAAAAACGGGGCTCACAGCCCCCTTTGTTTTGACTAACGTTTATTTGAACTCGTATTGCTAAAACACCAATAATTTATACTTTGGTTTTAAAATTGTCAATAGTATCGTTTTAATGTTCAAAAAAATGGACAATAGCTATTTCTTTTTGAAATACCTTACTCTTTTACTACACAAAGAGTTTATTTATATAGGTGTTTTATTATAGAAAGGGGTTTATTATGGAAAACTCTAACAACTCTAAAAAATATTATTTGGGATTGGATATGGGAACTGATTCCTGTGGATGGTGTGTTACGGATGATAAATATAATGTTATTAGAAGTCACAAAAAAACTTATGGCCCAGACGGAAAACTAATAAAAAGAGAGGGATGCCATCTATGGGGTGCTAGACTTTTTGAACCAGCAAATACAGCTCAAAATAGAAGACTAAATAGAACAGCTAGAAGAAGATTGGCACGTAGAAGAAGACGTATTCTCCTTCTTAGAGAGTTATTTCAACCTGAGATGGATAAGATTGATCCGAACTTCTTCAGAAGATTGGATCAATCTAATCTTTGGAATGAAGACAAAGATAAAGAATTGCAAATGGAGCATAATTTCTTATTTAATGATAAGGATTTAACTGATAAAGAATATTATAAGGATTTCCCTACAATTTACCATTTGAGAAAAGCCATGGTTAATAGATTGACTATTAATGGCCATTATTATGATCCTAAAAAACAATTTGATATTAGAGAAATTTATTTAGTGTTGGCACACATGATAAAATATCGTGGGAACTTCTTGATGGAAGGTGATGTAAAAGATTCTGTAGTTGATTCTACTTATTTGAAACAGTGCTTTGATAATATTGATGCGATATTAATAAGTTTAAATAATGGTGAAGACGATGAAAATGAAGATGATAAAATCGATCCGTCTGAATGTTGTTTCAATGTTGATGAAAAGAAAGCAAGTAAATTAGCAAATAATATTTTTCAAAAAACTAGCAAAGTTTCAGATTTGGAAGATGATGAGAGAGATTTATTTGGCAAATTTAATTCAAAAGATATAAGGAAAAAGATTTTAAAGCTTATTAATGGTGGAAGTGGTGTTAAATTAAAAGATTTCTTGCCAAAAGAAATACTAGTTGCACATGATGGCGATGATGAATACGGAGATAAAAAAATAGATTTGTCTAGCGAAACATTGGAAGATGATATTAACGGATATGGTCTTCCAGAAAGTTACATCGAAATTATTTTAGAAGCAAAGAAGATTTATGATTTTAGAACGTTAGCTTATTTATTACATGGTAAAAGCTTATTGTGTGATGCTATGTTTCATGTTTATGAGGAACATAAAAAACAATTAGCAGCATTGAAGAGACTATATAAGAAATTTGCTACTAAAGAACAATATTACTTTATGTTCAGAGATTCTAGAATTCTAGATGGGGATGATTCCGATGATGAAGAGGACAAAGAAGAATCTGACAAAGAAGACTCCAATGATAAAAAAAAGAAGGCTTCTTATGTTTCTTATATTGGATACACCAAGACAAACAGTAAAGCAAAGCATACAGGAGCTCATATAACTAGTGAAAAAAATATTAGTGATTTAATTAAGCAAATTAAAAAAGATTTAAAATTCGATGATTTAAAAAGCAAAGTTGATGATCTTTCTCAGCAAAATGAATTAAGTGAACAAGATATATCGGATATTCAACGCATTGAAGAAGCGATAGAGTCAAACACATTCCTTCCTAGACAAAATTCACGCAATAATGGTGTTTTCCCTTATCAATTGAATTTGAACGAGATGAAGACCATTATTGAGAACCAAAGCAAATATTATCCTTTCTTAAAAGATAAAGCACCTTCATTCCCTGACGGTAAAACTGAAGAATATAAGATTGTATCTTTGTTGAAGTTTAAAATGCCTTATTATATCGGTCCCTTATCTCAGCCTAATAACTATGTTAGGGATGATAAAAGAGATAATCACTGGGTACAATTTAAAGGAGAAAATAATCAAGGGATTATTAATCCTTGGAATTTTAGTCAAATTGTAGATTTAGAAGGCACAGCAGATAAATTTATAAGTAATTTAACTAACTACTGCACTTATATCTTTGGTGAGAATACTCTTCCTAAAGAATCTTTGATATTCCAAGCATACAAAGTATTAAACGATTTGAATAATCTTAAGGTAAATGGATCTTTGATATCTAAAGAAGACAAGGATTATATAATTCAAAATGTTTATTTAAAGAAGAAAAAGATAAAAGGGAAAGATATTGTAAATGCATTGAAGAATAAATATAAATTATCTGATGAAGATCCGACTGTAACTACCAAAGGCTCAGGTAAATCTATTGGAGAAGATGAAGTTGATTTAACAATGTTTAATTCATCATTATCTTCGTTTATTGATATGAGTAATCCTAATGCTTTTGGACCTGAATTCTATAAGGACTCCGCTAAATTCGAATTGGCAGAGAAAATCATAGAACTTATTACAATTGTTGAGGATAAAGAATTGTTAAAGGAAAGACTAAAGAAATTAGAATTATCTGATAACCAGGTGAATTATCTCTTTAAGCAAAAATATTCGGGCTGGGCTCCATTATCTAGAAAATTGTTAGATGGTATTACGATTGATTGTGTCAATGAAAATACTGGTGAAGTTTATCCTGTGACTATTATCGATGTCATGAGAGATACACCATTAAATTTCACGGAAATATATAAGACAAAAGAATCACAATTTTCAGGATTTAAAGAGAAAGTTGCTGAATTGAATGATGAGAAGAATATTTGTAGAGATGATTTAATAGATGAATCATATGCTTCTCCAGCTATGAAGAGAAGTGTCAGACAAACATTTAAGGTCATCGATGAATTAAAGAATACTTTAAATATTGATCATTTTGATAGAATCTTTGTCGAAGCAACTAGGGCACCTGGTGAAGCTGGAAAGATGGTTAAATCAAGAAAGAAGCAGTTGGAAGTGGCATATGATGCTGCTAAGGATTTGGTCGATCAAGAATTGCGTGATGACTTAGAAAAGCAAACTGATGATCAGTTAAGAAGGAAACAAGTATATTTGTATTTCATGCAATTAGGAAGATCTGTATATTCCGGTGAAAAAATTGATCTTAATGAATTGGATAAAAAGTATGATATCGACCATATTATTCCTCAAGCAAAATTAAAGGATGATAGTTTTAATAATATGGTTTTGGTTGAGAGAGAACTAAATAATAAAAAACAAGACGAATATCCTATTCCCTCAACAATTATTTCTGAGCAAGGTAAAAACTGGATTAAAAAATTGGCTAATATAAAAGATAAAAACAAAAGATCTTATTTTATGCCTAAGGACAAGGAAAATAGATTGCTTAGACCTGAGTCAAAACAATTGACTTCGGATGAATTAAATGGATTTATCAACCGTCAATTGACACTGACCAATCAATCAGTAAAAGCTGTATGTGATATTCTCAAGATGACTGAAAAAGGTTCGGAGATTGTTTATTCCAAAGCTAATTTCGTTTCTGATTTTAGAAAACTTTGTGGTGAATTAAGGCCTTCTTATGATGCTTTCGTCAAAGTTCGTGATATCAATGATTTTCATCATGCCAATGATGCGTATTTGAATATAGTTGTTGGAAATGTTTATTATGAAAAGTTTAAGAATTTCTATATATCTAATCGTATTGACTATGATAATAATGGCAAAAAAGATTTAAGTGTATTAGCTAGTAAATTATTCACAAAAACTCAAGCTGATGATAAGACTGGAAATATATATTGGGAAGCTCATTTTCATAATGAAAAAGAAACTGATTCTAATGGAAAAGAAAGAACAATCAAAGTAAGAGATGAAGGAACAGAGAGTACTTTTGATAAAATTGAACATTATATGGAATTGAATGATCCTTTGGTCACTCAGATGCAATATACATCAAGTGGTAGGCAAGGATTCTTTAATAAAATCACACTAAAAACAAAAGCGAAAGATAATGAAGATAACTCTGATAAATTGTTTCCTTTAAAACAGCATTTAAGATCAGATAGTAATAAAGTTATGGATGTTAATAAATATGGCGGATATTCAGATATGTCTAATCCATATTTTATGCTTGTTAAATCTGAGGGGAAGAAAGGAAAACATATTTATTCATTAGAATCAATTCCTACTATTTATTTGAAGTCTTTTAAGAAGAAAGAAGAGGATACTATTAACTATTTAAGTTGCAAAAACAAATTAAAGAATCCTGTTGTTATATCTGACAAGTTGCTAATGAGAACTATCGTTAAGATCCCTTATTTTAAAAATGATTCTAATTTATCACTTGTTAAATTAGGAACTTCAGGGAGAACAGGAAATAAGATAATTTATATAAATTTATCAGAATTAATTTTGCCCTTAGAATGGAAAAATTATTATAGGAAAATAAGTAATCTGCTCGGCACTAATGTTTCTTCAACTAAATCTAAGGATTTATCAAAATATACAGAACAAATGAAAAATGATCCTACTTCTACCTTAGTTGATGGATCTAATAAAGTCGAGCATGATAAAAATAATAGATTTTTTAGTTATCTAATCAATAATGTCATTAATAAACCTATATTTGAAGGATTACCTCAAACCAGTTGTTCTTTTATTAAATTGGAAAGCAAGTATGACGAATTTTGTTCTTTAAATACTCTTGAACAAGCGAAGATAATAGCTACAATAATCAAATTGCTTTCTTGCAAGAGTGTGCAAATGCAAGATTTGTCATTGCTTAGTGATTTGCCATCTAAATTGGGTGGAATTGCGCAAGGCAAGAAATTACCATGTGGCAGTAAAATTTCTTATGAATCATGTTGTGGCTTGAAGGAATTCGTTTTGTTTGTCGTCCCAAATGATTAAGGTTATTAACGGTGGGATATCGAATAGTAAAAATTAACAAGCGTTGTAAGCTTGAAACCTCTATGGAGTATCTTGTCTATAGAGCTGAAGAAGAATATAGGATTCTTTTGGACGAGATATCGGTTTTAATAATTGAGAATCAGCAAGTTTGCATTACAGCTGCTTTGATGTCTAAATTGATGAACCATAAGGTCAGAGTTGTCTTTTGCAATGATGCTCACATGCCCCAAGGAGAAGTAGAGCCGTATGCTGGCTGTTATGATACTCCTAACAAGATAAAAATCCAGTTAAATTGGAATCCAATTGTTTGTGATGAAGTTTGGAGCAAGATTATTAAATATAAGATTCATAATCAAGCACAAGTTTTAAAGTTTAAAGGAGATGAGAAAGCTTTTAATTTACTTAAAGACTATGAATATGATATTCATAGAGGCGATTCTACAAATAGGGAAGGCCTAGCAGCAAAAAGTTATTTCTTTTCGTTATTCGGATTAGATTTTGAAAGAAGAAAGGAGTCTGATGTTAGAAATATTTATTTGAATTATGGATATTCATTACTTCTAAGCCTAGTCAGCAAAGAGATTGCTTCTTTTGGCTATCTAAATGCCTTTGGAATTCATCATATTGGAACTACCAATCATTATAATTTAGCTTGTGATTTTGTCGAACCTTTAAGGCCGTTTGTGGACATTATGTTGGTTAGAAATGAATTAACTCCAGACAATTTTAAAAGACAATTTATGAATATGCTGACTAGTGAAGTTAGAATCGATGACAAAAACATGCTATTAAATAATGCAGTTAGAGATTATGTTTTAAGTATCCTTACAGCATTGAAAACAGAAGATCCTAATTTGATTTTACAAATTACATTTAAAGATGGGACTATATAGATATATGAGATCAATATTAATGTTTGATCTTCCTGTTTTAACAGCTACTGATAGAAAGAATTATAGGCAGTTTGTAAAGTTCTTAAAGCAATCTGGATTTATTATGTTTCAAGAATCAGTGTATATAAAGCTGTCAATAAATGAATCTAACGTTAAAGCTATGGAAAAAGTAATGAAAAATCATCTTCCACCTAAAGGATTTGTTACTATGCTTACTGTTACGGAAAAGCAATTTCAAAGTATGAGTTTCTTAGTTGGAGAATTTAAAACTGACGTCATATGCACAGATGAAAAGGTTATTGAATTATGATTGTTATAAGAAGTAAAGATTTTGATCAGGAATTGAACCTTGATTCAAATAAGTTTTATTCTTTAGTTATAGAGAATGTTAGTTTTTATAGGGCCTTCTATATCGGATTGAAAAATCAAATAGAAAACGGAGACGATTATCTTTTTTATGAAGATACAAATGATAAGAAAGGATCTATAGATAAAGATTGTTATCTTATAGAAAATCCTCTAAATGTTCAAATTGATGAGAAGAAAATTAATTTAGTAGTACAAAAATCAATTGGTACTAAACAACCTCCAGAGATAAGAGAAAGTTATCAAGTATTATTGAGCAAAATCAATGAATTCATTAATAGTATTAGTTACGATTATTATTTGCCTTTGATTTTTGATGATGGATTAACGTTAGTCAACTTTTTAAAAGCTATTAATCTTAGAATAGCTGATACTACTGATAATCCAGTTGATCAGTTAGTCTTTAAAATTAGAGAGCTATCTTATGTATTAGGTTTTAAAGTTTTTTTTATTATGAATTTATACGATTATTTCACTCCTAATGAGATAGAAAGTATCCAAAAGGAATTGAATAGTCTTGAAATAAAGATGATCAATATTTCATCTCATAGAAACAAGTATAAAATCAACAATGAATTCATTGTTGATACCGATGAAGATTTGGCTGAAATTCATATTGGAGAAGATGAATAAAAAGAGTATAATTTTAAATGTATTAGCGGTGCTTTCTTCCCGGCCTTTTAAACGGGATTTGAGGTTTGAGGTTTGAGGGTATTGCTAAAACAAATACAACACATACGCATTTTGTTCCTTCCTGATCAGCTTCCTGTTTGAGGGTATTGCTAAAACAAATACAACACATACTCAATTGATTGATAGTGGCAGCAGATGCAGTTTGAGGGTATTGCTAAAACAAATACAACACATACCGGTATTGTTTACTTTGGATTTAGATTAATGTTTGAGGGTATTGCTAAAACAAATACAACACATACGAATCGTATCGCGAAAATGATGAAAATCTGTTTGAGGGTATTGCTAAAACAAATACAACACATACCAAGATAAAGTAATGTGCACTCACGAGACGTTTGAGGGTATTGCTAAAACAAATACAACACATACTTCCTTTCCATAGATACTAAACGATTATTTGTTTGAGGGTATTGCTAAAACAAATACAACACATACGCCGGATACCTTATGCCTTCCAACACGTTCGTTTGAGGGTATTGCTAAAACAAATACAACACATACCCTTAATACATATTTATTGGAGGTTGATTGTTTGAGGGTATTGCTAAAACAAATACAACACATACGCCACTTAGCTACTATCGGCGACCCTATAGTTTGAGGGTATTGCTAAAACAAATACAACACATACCTAATCGTCTCATAATAATGCTGCATATCCATGTTTGAGGGTATTGCTAAAACAAATACAACACATACATAAAATACCTCACCATCAAGATCTTTATGTTTGAGGGTATTGCTAAAACAAATACAACACATACAACCTCCTTTTTGGTAAAATAAAAGGCGGAGTTTGAGGGTATTGCTAAAACAAATACAACACATACTAAATAGAACTTTGGATGCTTTTAATTCAGTTTGAGGGTATTGCTAAAACAAATACAACACATACAAAACAAAAACAATATTTCAAAGATTTCTTGTTTGAGGGTATTGCTAAAACAAATACAACACATACGGTCGAAAATCTCGCCTAGTGGTTTTCCATGTTTGAGGGTATTGCTAAAACAAATACAACACATACCAAAATGCCCATTGTGCAGGATGTGCATATGTTTGAGGGTATTGCTAAAACAAATACAACACATACAAAATTCGCTTGGTGTTGCATGGATTCAAAGTTTGAGGGTATTGCTAAAACAAATACAACACATACAGTCAAGGGAGCTGATGCCACATTCGTAAAGTTTGAGGGTATTGCTAAAACAAATACAACACATACTTAGTGAATTAATTGTGGAACTCAGCTATGTTTGAGGGTATTGCTAAAACAAATACAACACATACATTATATTTGTTTACGATTTTTAGAAACAGTTTGAGGGTATTGCTAAAACAAATACAACACATACAAATATGGCGGTTTTGCCCGCTCCACAAGGGTTTGAGGGTATTGCTAAAACAAATACAACACATACCCCATTGTGCAGGATGGGCATATGTTTGAGGGTATTGCTAAAACAAATACAACACATACTAAATAGAACTTTAGATGCTTTTAGTTCAGTTTGAGGGTATTGCTAAAACAAATACAACACATACCGGATATTTTTTCCTAAGAGCCGAGAAGGGTTTGAGGGTATTGCTAAAACAAATACAACACATACAGGAAAATCCCCCCTCCGAAGCATCGGTAAGTTTGAGGGTATTGCTAAAACAAATACAACACATACAATATGAAATTAACACTTAGGAATTATCAAGTTTGAGGGTATTGCTAAAACAAATACAACACATACTACCCAGACAGTCATCAATCTAATCCGCTGTTTGAGGGTATTGCTAAAACAAATACAACACATACTGCAATACATATATACAATTAAACACGAGAGTTTGAGGGTATTGCTAAAACAAATACAACACATACTGAATATAGGGAGGATTGCAACTGCTTATGTTTGAGGGTATTGCTAAAACAAATACAACACATACCAGGTCATCGACTACCATTCGATGATGAAGTTTGAGGGTATTGCTAAAACAAATACAACACACACGTTCGTCCTTTACGAATCTAAGCAATTTTGAATTTGTTGCTTCTTGGGTGCATATATAGAGTATGATTCAAATAAAAAATCTCACTAAGGTCTATAGGACCAAAAGCCATAGGAATTTCAAGGCATTGAAGAATCTTAACCTTGTCCTGCCAAGCAAGGGGATAGTTTTTTTGTGTGGAAAGAGCGGGTCTGGCAAGACCACGCTCTTGAACATCCTCGGTGGTCTTGACTATCAGACCGAAGGCGAGATTCTGGTGGACGGTAAACCGCTTTTGAAAAAGAATCTGGATGGATATAGGAACAACTACTCGAGCTTCGTCTTCCAACAATTGAACCTTATAGACGATCTGACCGTCGAGGAGAACATGGATGTATGCTTCGACCTGATGGGGATGAAGAAGGACAAGGCTAAGATCGTGGAGACGTTGTCATATGTCAGACTTCCCGATGACGGGACTGATCTAGACGATTTCCTTTCCAGAAGACCGGATGAGCTGTCCGGCGGTCAGAAGCAGAGGGTATCCATCGCCAGAGCGCTTCTGAAGAATCCTTCAGTATTGATTTTGGATGAGCCTACCGTCGCCTTGGATGAGGAGAACTCAAAGCATATAGTTGAGATGCTTAAGGACATATCAAAGGACTGCCTGGTGATAGTCTCTTCGCACAATCTTGATGTGCTGTCTTCCTTAGCAGACAGGATTATAGAGATTGAGGATGGGGATGTCATATCGGATAAAACAATAAATAAGATTGAAGAAAACAATGAGAAGCAATTCGATAGCAAGAGAAAAGGACGTCTTGGCTTTTCAAACACTATGAAGCTGGTGTTCAGGTCCTTGTGGAAAAAGAATGTTAGACTGTTTGTATCTTTGGTACTTCAGATTGTCACCTTGTTTCTTTTCTCTATTTACTATCAATGCATGACGCCGGTCAACGAGGGACTGCTCAGGGCATTGTATTCCAGCGGAACTAAGACTGCTTTCTTGACTACGGATACAGGAGAGTATTCTCCTGAGGCTTCAAAGCTATATCTCAACGACGTGTTTAGAAGGCACAATGTTAGGAAATGGGATATTTGTGATTGTGGTTGGATTAATTCCTTCAATTAGTGCAATAGTAAAGTCTATTACTAAAAAGCCAATTAAAGTTATAAATAGCGAAGACTAATAATATTTATTGCTAAAAAATTAATGCTACATTAAGTAATAATTTGAATTTTTTCAATTATTAGTTAACCTTTCTACGGATTTAAGATTAATTAAAGTAAAAACCTAAATAAATAATAATATAATTATCTATGAATGATATAATTATGTGGTTTTCAGCAATAGGAGATTTGAAACGATATGCTCATCAAGAAAAAAGCTTTAATTACCACTGTTTCATTGCTTTCTTTGTTATTGACTAGTTGTGGTCAGAGAGCAAATAGTGGAAATGGTAGCAACACTGGTGATATTCAAGTCGATACAGATGCTAGTGGATTAGCTACGGTTAGAATTTATAAGAATAACGATTATTCTTCCAATGGTAGATTTGTTCCAGCTGATAAGGTGGATCTTGAATTAAATTATAACGATTTGTCTGGAACTCTTTCTAACAACAAGTCAGTCATGCCTTCTTTAGGCGATGCTAATCTTTTAGTAATTCCTGTTCATCTCCCTGGTGGAAATGAATACAAGACTGATAAAGTTAAATCTGATATCGAGAAGGTTTTCTTCGGAGACAAAGATGACTCTTCTTTAGGGTTTAAATCGGTCAAGCAATACTATAGTGAAGCAAGTTATGGAAAGTTTAATTTGAGTGGAACAGTCACTGATTGGTTCGATGCCACTACATTAGTCTCTGATGTCAAAGACATAACTTCAGGAACTGAAGGAACGATCGTGAATAAAATATTGAGAGGTGCAGTGGATTGGGCTGGCTCTTCTCAAGGAATAAATCTAAAAGATTTTGATAATAATGAAGATGGAAACATCGACGGTGTTTATTTAGTCTACGATCATTTGGATTGGACTACAGAAAACTACATTCAACACGAATCTAATCCTCAGTTTGATTCTTCTACTTTGAATCAAGCTTTTTGGAATTTCACTTATTGGGATTTCTATTCTGAATCTAAAAATGATGAGCCTGCAACTTCCGGCTTCTCATGGTCTAGTTTCGATATGATGTACACATCATATTGCGAAAGAAATAAAAATGATACTCCGGATTTATCTGACTTATCTAAAATCAAATTAGATTCTCATACATTCATTCATGAGTTTGGTCACCTGCTAGGATTGGATGACTATTATTCTTCATCTGATTCTAGCTATCATCCAGCTGGTGAATCTACTATGATGGATCAAAACATCGGAGATTTGGATTCTTATTCTAAGATGTTGTTGGGATGGGTCACTCCTTATGTCGTGTATGGAACTAGTGAAATCACTATTACAAATGTTTCTAAAAACAGTGGAAATTCAGTAATAGTCATTCCTTCAAACTATGCTGAAATCTCTCAAAGTGTCGAAGATGCAATCAAAGGAAATAGAATCGATAAATTTAGATATACATTCAATCCTTTCAGTGAATATTTAATGATTGACTTGTATACACCTGATGGAAACAATGAACAGGATACTTATGGACCTTACGTTTTTGATAGATCTGCCATGGCAAATAAAGTTGGTGTAAGAATCTATCACATCGATTCTAGAATCTTTAAATGTAAAGTTGTCGATTATATGGGTGGACAAAAGCTTGCCTACGTAGATGGATATGTTTGGGACGGCCAGATGCTCCAAGATGATGAAGCTATATTGATGCCTATATCCAACAATATGAGTGAATCTAAAAATTTCCAATTACCCCAAAGTTTCGATTACTTCGACCAAATCAGATTGCTTGAATCCAGTGGAATCAATACTTTTGATAAGAATGGAATGATGACTAATCAAACATTGTATTATTCTGAAAGTAAGCCTTTTGACATCATGTCTTATGGATATCAGTTCTTCAATGGACGTTATACATATGATGATGGAAACGAGCTTCCTTTTAAAGTAAAGGTTCTCAATGTAGAAGATAAAGGAGAGTAAAAATGAAGAAAAATTTATTTGGACTTATCGGATTGTCGATGACTATGTTCTTAGTTGGATGCAATCCATCTAATAATACTAGTCAAACTCCTGACGATAGCATATATAAGCACTCGGTCAGTGTTGAAGTGAGTGGGGCTACTGGTGGAAAGGTAGTGAATCCTGAAAATGTCACCTTGACTGAAAACTTTGATTCATTGACTGATAAGAAGTTCTACAACACTAGAGTTCTCCCTTCTACTGGTGATGTGAACATCCTTGTAGTTCCTTTGATTGTACCCGGATATGAAACAATCGATATCGATGGTGATGGAATCGATGATAGCGAAAGAGTCAAGTCTGATTTAGACAAAGCTTTCTTCTCTTCTGGAAGAGATGATGTCTATTGCTCGGTCAAAGATTATTACTATCAATCCAGTTATGGAAAATTGAATCTTAGTGGTGAAGTCACAGATTATTGTGAGATCAATGATGACTTGGGATATAGTTACACCAATGCGGCTAACATCACTTTGTCTGATACTTACGATATCGTAAACAAGGTCTGTGATTGGTTGTCTGACACCAAGGGATTTGATTTGACTAAGTACGACAATAACAAAGATGGATACATCGATGGAATATGGTGTATATATTCTTGCCCTAATTATTCTAATGGTGGACCTAAAGGAGACGATAATAACTTTTGGGCTTATACATCATGGGGAAATCAAACCTCTACAAAGGATAGAAAACCCGATGTTTCAAAGCCAATCTATAACTTGTTCGGTTGGGCCAGTTACGACTTCATGTATGAAGGATACGGCATTAACAAAATCGACACACACACTTATATTCATGAGACAGGTCACTTCTTGGGATTGAACGATTATTATTCTGATGTTTCTAGCTATAACCCTATTGGAAAAGTCGATATGATGGATTCAAATATCATTGATCAAAACATGTATTCCAAGATGCTATTGGGTTGGACCAAACCTTATTTGGTGACTGGAAATGCAACTATTGATTTGAAGAGCATGCAAAACGAAAATGCTTTGATAGTTATTCCTGGCGATTCCTATGTCATCAATGACAAGAATGAATTCGATCCTTTCAGTGAATACATTTTAATCGAGTTATACACGAATGAAGGATTGAACTATGATGATTCTAGAAGAAGTGTTTCTGATAGACCTTTAGCTATGAACGATAAGGGTGTGAGAATCTATCATATCGACAATAGAAAATTTGTGGTCGATGTGAAATCAAAGAAAGATGATGGAACTTATACTTCTAAAGAATATAAGACCGGTGATACCATCAATTCTCAACATAAGATTATTCTTCCTATGTCTAACGATAGAGGATCGAGCAGATACAACTATGGATTTGGAGTTGATTCTAATGATAATCTCTTCGATGAAGTTAGAGTTATAGAAGCCAACAATGTCGATTCGTTTAGCAATGGTGGATATCAAACTTCCAAGACTTTGTTCAAGGAAGGATCTTCATTCGATATTGGAACATATAGCAAGTTCTTCATCAACAAGTCATCTGATAAGACTAAAGGTTTGTTAGATACAGGAGATTCTTTCTCCAAGACTATTTCAATAGGAGAGATTAAGTAATATGAAAAGAAATAAAATAATCATCTCTTTAGCATTGCTTTCCTTGTTGAGCTTGACAAGCTGTGGCAATGGCACTTCTATAACCACTCCTTCTGATAAAACGGATAAAAAGCCTATTGACTACAATTCCGGCAGGGGATTAGAAGGAAATCAAGATGCCGATGACGTCATCGATGATAGCGATAGTATATTGAATGGCTTCTTGAACGGTGTCTCTGGTGTGAGTCGCTACTCTTATGAAGTCACTAGCACGGTTCAAAATAATGAAGGTCATTTCACAGATTACTTTGATTCTAAATGCTGGTACAACTTAGATCACGAAGATGATTCGGCTAGTTTTGGATTGGCCTTGGATGAAAACCATAAATTATTCAAATACTATTTGAATGATGACTATGATCCCACTCCTTCGCTTTATCAGTATACTAAATATACGACTGATGGAGTGACTATCGATGACACGCTGTACGGACCTTTGAACCTAGCTACTGTCGGCATGCTCTCAACTTTGGACGGAATCACTCCTAGCACTGCTGAAGTGTCTATCGGAACTAAAGTAGCGACTAACAAATATATGTTTACTTCATCCGATGTCCTTTCGGTCTTTCAATATATGACCACGTATGGATCATCCATATCTAGCTATATAACTACTTGTTATATCAATATCCTCGATATGGATAGTCTCGAATTTGAGTGTCAAATCGATTTAGGAAGTTATGGATCGATAACTGGCCATTTCACTGATTTGACTGATAAGTCTTCGATTTTGGATAAGACAAAATTAAAGTTGGCTTCAAAGACTTTAAAAGGTGTTGAGAAATATGATGATGTCACTAAATTCATGAATGTTTTGAATCGAAATAATTTCACCATCAAAGGTTATAACATACATATATCTAATGGAAATGAATTGAAAGCTGATCCTTACATGGTTTACTGTACTAATAACTATTTCTATTTTGACTTCAAAGATTCTTCATATCATGACTTTGGATATGTTTTAGTTAAGAAAGGAACAGAAGTTACTTATTATTCTAAGAATGCCGATTACGACTATACAAAAAATCCAAACGATGAATACGATAAGACAAAGTTAGTACCTACTACTAAAACTTTGAATTATGATGCTTGTTATGGATTCACCACTGACAATAATGGAAACTTATTCTTCGATTATTTCCATGGGCCTGTTGAGACAGAGACTACAAAGTACAATGAAGAGTATGAATACTTGAAGGATATTCCTGAAAGTGAGCGTAAAGAGAATGTTCTTTACATCGTTAAGGAAGAAGGAACTAATATCAAAGTTGTATACGAATGGAAGAAGAGCGGAAACGATGAGACATATTCCTGGGCTAGATATTCTGGATGGTATAACGATGTCGGTGCATTCTATGTCAACGATATCCAAGCTACTTTCTACCCTTATAACATGGGAATTACTCAATATGCCGAAGCTTATTTGGAGCAAAGCCTTACTGACAGCAACTATTATCATTCCAATAATAGTGAATTGATGTCTGGTTGGGCTAATGGATTATTCGGTTGGGGTTGGCAATCTAGTACCAATTGGATGAGCAGTGTCAAGGATTCCTATATTAAATTGACTAAGGATAGCGATGGAAACATCACTAGCGGTGAAGTTGGATTGAAGATGCAAGCAAATTATCAAGGAACATATGGACTTCACTCGGTCTATTACACCTATAGCAATTTCGGTTCTACTTCTCATAATGTCACTGAGACATTCTTGACTGGATTGGGGGTGAGTTTCTAATGAAATTTAAAAATATTATCGTTTCTTTATCCTTGATTTCCTTGTTGGCTTCTTGCTCCAATCAAACGACAATTCCTGCTCCTACAACTCCTAGCGACAATTCATCCAATACTGGTGATAACGATTACCAACCTGTAGGTGAATTACAAAGATTGATGAAAGAAATAAAGAAGGATTCTAACTTCTCTATCGGATATCATGTAAGTAACTATGACCAAGGTGAATCCGATATGAACTTCTTCTTCACCAATTATTCATTTCAACAAGGAAACAATACTAATTCTCAAGGTATAGCTCAAGGTGATGGATTCATCTATAGATATACATTGGATGACGAAGGAAATGTCGATGCTGGAATTCCTTTAGTCAACTATAACACCGGGGTAAGATATGATGAAATTTATTCATATATCAACGGTGTAGCTAATTTGGATTTGTCCAAACTCCCGACTGAGACTGATGACGATGGATATTATCCTTATGAGTTCGGCCAAGAAGGAAATGAAGCTAATGATTTGGTCATCATGACAGTCTTCCTTAGACAGACTCAAGGTTCTTTGTATCCTAAGTCTCTCAAAATAAAGACGATTGGTGACTCTATCTTGTTCGATTCGGTTCTTTTGACTTATGGAGAATCATCAGACAATCCTTTGGACTTGAGAATTCAATCCAGCGTTTATGATATAAACAGTACGACAAATTCTCAAATCAAATCTTATATAGATTCGGGAAAGACAGCTAAGGATCCATTAAATTTTGATTTCTATAAGGTGTTCAATAAATATTTGAACTGTAACGATAACTATACAATTTCATTAGATGGAACTGGAATGACTAACTTGTCTTCAGCTTATAAGCTTGATTACACTGAGAAGCGCACCCAAGATGGAATTTTGGATGTTTTTTCTAGTGGGGAGAGAAGTGGTGCGATGATGGATCAAGGATCATTGAATTATTTCAAATTAGATTCAAATGATAAATTGAGCATAATCGGTACTCCTATTGCTGATTCGGATGGCAATTTCTATAAATCCATATACGGAGACTATAGGACTTCTTTCAGCTCGTTTGATTTCTCATTGCTGAGTGGATATGTGAAGAACAATGAAGAGAAGATATATTATTTGACTGATAGTCAATTTGTTTATTATTTCGCTCATCTATGTCAAATCAATGTGCAGGATGATTTCAGTGTAGATGGTGTCACTATTCAAATAACAGATGAAGATAAAGCTGAGTTTATTGCTACTTTTGATCTATATAGCAAGAACACTGGAACTAGATATGGTAAATTCAAAGCTAAGTTCTTCGACGTCAACAACACATCAATTCCTGAGGTTACAGATTATTTGTCCGAAGGCGATGAGCCTTCGACTCAAACAAAAGCTGATTTGAAGACTGTATTGGATGCCTTTAAAGGAAACAACTATTCTTATGACACTTTGGTGAATAGCAAAGGTATGGCTAAAGTCTTCTATAATCCTTCCTATTATTTCCTTCAAGTATATGGAGATCCTAATACCAATGAAGGATACTTGAAGGACGGTGACCATATTTATTCCTTTGGAGTTCAGTATGAGACTGATACAAGCGGACAGATTATATATGATTCAAACAATGATATGATTGTTAAGAAATTTGTTGTGAACAACAAAGGTACAGATTATGCGGATGATATTCATAATATGAAGCTTCCCGGTATTGGAAAAGTCTATAGCGATGAGAATTCATTGAATTATATGTCTGAATTCTCTAGAGACTTATATGACACTGATAAGTATGACATAGGAACATATGGTGGAATTACATATTGGAATTTAAATGACTATACTTTAAGTCAAAAGATATTTGATTACGTTTATTCCGGAACTAAATCATTATTGCCTTTGGGTGTTGGAGTTAAAGTTTCAAATAAAGCCGATTCGAAAAAACTGTCTTTGATATTAGCTAGCACTATGTCAGATGGTTCTCAAAGCGGATATGCTGCTTTGACTTACTATGATATCGGAACTACTTCCAATCCAATTATCGAGAAGCAAATTGAGAATTACTTGTCTAACAAGTAATAGAAAGGATTTGATGCTTATGAAAAAAAGAAAATTAATTCCTGCTTTATCTTCTTGGTTATTATTGACTTGCCTTATAGGATGCAACGACAATAATATTAATCCTTCAAACACTAGTGGGAAGCCTTCGACCGGTGTTCCTTCGACCGTGACTCCTACTGATAAAAAGCCTGTCACCAAAGTAGAAATAAATGGAACGAAGACTTTAATAGTCGGAGAAGATACAAAGCTCATAGCTAATACTGAAGTGACCTGGTCTTCTTCAGATGAGACAGTTGCAACTGTCGATGAAACTGGAAAGGTTCATGGTGTAGCTTCAGGTTCTGTTACCATCACTGCTACTTCTATTGAAAATCCTAGTCTTTCAGCTGAATGGGAAATTTCGGTCAGTATGAGAATTCCTTCCAAGGACAAATTGACCTTCAGTGCTAAGATCGATGGAAGTGAAGTCTCTCCTGTCGATGGAAAGTATAGTTTTCCTTTAGGAAAAGAAGTAATACTTACTATTAATTCTCAAGAAGGATTTATGACTCCTAGCGTCACATTCAGCTTGACTCTTCCTAGTGATGTCGATCAAACAATATGCAGTGTCGAAAATATTGCAGATACGACTAATTCAGCTGAATTTTTAGGAATAGGTAGCTTTGAAGGTGGAACCTTGACTGCGACTTGCTCTTTTGGAGATAGCGAAAGCAAGAGTATAAAGATGCCGATTCAATTCGATGTCATCGATACTAATGCCGATAACAAAGCTAAGTTCTTCAATAAGTTTGAAGGATGTGAAGCTGTCGAGAAGAATTCGTTGACCGATGCTAGAATTACTGAAGAAACTAGGACTACTGATTTGACTGATGCTTCTATAAATCCTGAAACACAGCATAAATCCTATAATTATGCTTTGTTTACCGATGCCGTTTATGTCAATGTGACTGGAGATTCCAAAGAGGATTATTTTGCTGGATCCAGAAATGGTTCTACATATCTTTTCGATTATGACGGCAGCAAGATTGGAACTTTCTATAACTTTGGTAGTTCAGAAAAGTTAGGTGAGTCCTTCGTATTGTTGAATCATGCACCTGTCTATGGACTTGCTAATAGAATCAAAGCTTTATTCGATTCATCTTATGGATTAGATACTGGTTTGGTCAACTTTGGAAATTATGCAGCATATGCATATTCTACTTTCAAGATAACTGCTGAAAAGGCAGAGGTAGTATCTAATTTCGATTATAGTTCTACACATTATGAATTGAATTTGACGGTGAATTTCGACGGAAGTAAGATTACTTCCTTTAAGTTTACTGAATTGTCTCAAACTTCAAAAAAGAAGATTGAATATAGTCTTGAAGGATCTAACTTCGTTTATGGAGAAAAGAAGATCGATAGTCAAGATAACAACGAATCCTATTTGTCTTTTGATACATTCTATTACAAGACTCTAAATCTAATTTGTTTAGGTGGAACTAATGTCGATTCTGTAGGTGACTACACCAACACTGATAAGTATGGAACTAGTGATGATTTCAACGCTGAAGAGAATGCTTATATTCTTCCTAAATATAAATCGTTGGCAATGCGTATAGATCCAACACTTGGAAATCCTATCATCGATAGCATAACAGTGACTCAAGATAACCAAGATGTGATTGTCTCATCCATAGGTAGCAACGGACTAGTCATTTTCCAACCTAAGACTGAAAGAGTGCAACAAGATGATGGAAGCTATAAGGATGTCGTAAAAGAAGGAACCACAATCTTTACTTTAACTTCAGCAAAGAATAAAGTTTCTACTTCTATAAAAGTCGAATTTAAGACTGAGACTATCAATGCTATAGAAGTCATGGACAACAAGCCCAGCAACAATGACTTTGGTGATGTCTATTTGAATGATAATTCAAATTATTTTACATTAAAAGCTTCACCTAATGATGATCAGACTGAATATGAATATGAAGCTATAGACTCTCAAACTGGTGCTTTACTATCGGATTTGAAAATCGATCACTATGTAGATGGAAACATCGATGGTTTATCTAGCTTCTATTACTATATTGTTGGAAGCAAGGTTGGAACATATAGCTTCAAAATCAGAGTTAAAGGAACTGCTGTTTCTACTAAAGATATCTTTACTATAAACATTAAATCTCCTTTGTCTGATACTGAGATATATAACCATGTAAAGGATAAGACTTATAAGATAACTACAAGTACTTCAGTCCAGACTGTTAAGTTCACATCTAATACAAGTATTGCTTATACTTATAAAAATGAGAGTTCTGGAATAGATCAAACCGAGAGTATTGCAGTGACTATCACCGATGGAAAAATCAAGGTTAACGATGTCGAAGAAATTAAGATTACATCTAATAAAATTGACGATACTGTAGATTCAGAAGGCTCTACTTCAAAAACTACATTCACTAGCACTTATAGAGGTCAAAAATTCAACTCATCTTCTAAGTATTATATTGGTGTGATGGCTGAGAATATCAGAGTATCTTCTGACTTTAATACTTTGGGAATATTCTTCATCAACAATTATGGTGGATATGAGAAACAAGAATTTCAAGTGGATAAATCTAGCCAAATTGATATAGATAACCTTCCCTCTTATTTGAATGGAAAGACATTGGTGAATAATGATTTGAGTTGGATTACTGGTGCAGGTAACTGCACGGTCAGTGTCTCCTTTACTTCGACCCACGCTTCCTTGACAATTGTCAATAATCTGAACACAACTATTGGAACACTTGAGTTTGACTATGCTTACGATTCTACAAGCAATGGAATAGTTGTTTCAAACAGCACTTCTATTACTGGACCTGCTTCTATGGGTGGATATTCGTTATCTATCACGGGATTGACTTTGTCGGCGGATAAGTCATCGATCGATATCTCTATTGGAGCCTTATCTCAGTATTCTGAAGAGCCGATTCCTTCACAAGTCACAATAAAATTGTTCTAGCATTTTGTTTCTTTAAGCTGATAGCCGAGAAAGGCTATCAGTTTTTCTTTTTAGCTTTAATTAAGGATATGGTCAGAAAAACATAAAAATGAATGATTAAAAACTATAATTAGATTTTTAAAAGATGATATAATTCTACCAGTTCAAGTAAAAGGACCGTATTAAACATGAAAAAAACATCAAAATTAGCTATTATTTCTTTGTTAGCTGCTATTTCATTAACAGCATGTGGTGGTCAAGAAAGTAGTAAACCTTCGTCTACTCCTACCAACAACACCGGTAATTCTCAGACTCCCAGTAAGCCTTCGACTCCATCGACACCTGAGCCTAAGCCTTCTTATGCTATTAAAGCTACTGAGGGTGAAGGTTATAAGATTGAGGGATTGCCTCAGACTGCTAAGGAAGGTGAGAAAGTCACATTTACACTTACTCTTGATCAAGGAAAGGAAGCAGATTCAGTCAAAGCCGGCGATGTCGATTGCACTTTGAATGATGATGGTTCTTATTCATTCACCATGCCCGGTGAAGCAGTGAATGTTGCTGTCACAGTTAAGAACAAGAAATTCAAAATCAACTCTATCTATTTCGATAGTGGAATGAGTTACTATAGCCCAACACTAAGTTTTAGTGTTGGAGATGAGTTTGAATTTGGTCAGAAAGTAGATTTCACATTGACCGCTGCAAGTTCCAGTTTTTACGCTTCTACTCTTGGAAGAGAAACAATCTATATCAATGATGAAGTTATCGATTTGGGTAGCCTTGGCCTTTCCGGTCAAGTAACAACTGTCGATAATTTGAGTTTCACAATGCCTGCAGAGGATGTCGACATCTATGTCATGCCTAAGGCAGTGGATATGACATCTGGTGATGCTGATAAGAGAATTAATAAGATTGTTATCGATGAAGCTCCTTCAGGAATCAAGGTTTTCTCTTCTGAAAAATTCTTATATGATTCAACATATAATTATGTTTTCAATAGTCTTTATGTAGCAAGAACCGATTCATATATAGTGACAAAGGTTTCTTATAAGGCAGACAATGTTTCTGAATGGACTGAGTTGGCTTTATCAATGACATGGACAGACAATATCTCTTTTATTTCTTTGAGCAATTTAAATCGTGGTACAGTCACTGGAGATCTTCATTTAAAGATTGAAGGAAAGAAGGTAGCAAGTCACAAATTGACAATTGTCAATGGTGATGTTGTAACCTTTGCTAAACAACCTGCTGCAACTTATGTAGAAGGAGATCCTGTCAGTTTGTCATTTACAGGAGTCGATGCAGACAAGGTTATCAAGTATGATATTCAAGGTGCTGAAAACACAGCATCTTCAACTGCTACTAATATTATATTCGAGATGCCTGGAAATGATGTTACCATCACATTCTCAGCTACCGATAAAGGAAAGATTACTTTTGAAACTATTGAAGGTGTGGAAAGTGCAGTTGCTAAAGATTCTTCCTATTCATACTATGCAAATGAAATCACTTCAGCATACCCTGGAGCTATATTATATGTATTCGCAACCGCTAAGGCTGGATATACAATCACTGCTGCGTATATAAACGGAGACAAGGAAAACAAGGTAACAATGGGTACTTATGATACTTGTTTCAAACTTACTATGCCAGAATCGGGTGATGCATTGATAGGATTTGAAGTGGAAAAGAATGGTTCTATCAACATCGAAAATAAAGTTGGAAAAGATGAAACCATAACTGAAATCAAATACTATTCAAGTTCTTATGCTTCATCTACTTCCGAAAAGACATATAACGGATTTGGTGCAAATGCTGACGTCTATATGTTTGTGAAGGTTAAGGATGGCTATAGTTTAGGTGATGCTACAATTACAAATAATGGAACTAATACTACATGTAAAGTAACTAATAGTTTTAATGGAAGTTATTATAATTTTAAGATGCCTTCTGATGGAAGTGATGTTTCAATCAACATTAATGTCATCCAAAACGGAACTATAACAGTACAAGTAGACTCGACTTATGTTGAGTCTACATCTTTATCCAAGAGTAATTATTCATCAGATAACCTAGCTAATAATGCTATAGGTGCTGGTGAGACCTTCTATGTATTTGTTAAAATGAAGGAAGATGTCAGTGGATATAGTTTAGGCCAAGCACAAATTAAGGGCAAGGATGATACAGCTGTAGACGTTCAAGAAAATTACGGAAATACTTATTACCAGTTCACAATGCCTTCTGATGGTAGTGATGTGACAATTGTTATAAGTATGGTAAAAAATGGAAACATAACAATCGCCGATAATGCTGGTGTCTCTGAATCTAAGATTTCTACTGGCGCAAGTTGGTTACAAGACGCAAGCAAAGCCAATGATTTTGCTCCCGGTAAGAAATTCTATATTTTAGCTAAACCTGTAGATGGAAAACTTGTTACCAAGGCTAGTATGAGTGATGGTACTGAATTCAAAGCCACTGAAGTTGAGGCTACATATAATTACGGCGACGGATTCTCTTACTTTAAGTTCACAATGCCTAAAAATGGTGTTGCTAACATCAGCTTCACTACTGCAGATGCAAAGAAGGTCACATTTGATACCGTTGATGGTTTGACCTTCTCCTTCCCTTCAGGTGCTACGAGTGGAACTTCATTTGCTGTCGGCGAAAAGGTTCAAGTAATGGCAACTGCTGGTTATGGTTACACAGTAAAATCGTTAGCTATCAAGGATCATACTGATGTTCAAGTCGATAAAAAGACTGATGATAATGGAAATACTTATTATGAATTCATCATGCCTGATTATGATGTGACATTAACTGGTACTGTTGAAGCTGGTCAAGTTGTAACCATTTCTGTCTTGGGAACTAAGATGCCTAGTAAAGCTCATGCAGTAACTATTAATGTAAACGGTGTTTCATCAGCACCTTCGTATTCTTACGCTTCAGGTAAGACTGATGTTTCTATCACATGGATTGTTGGTGATACATTGACATTTACATATACCACCTCTGATTACAGAACAGATGATGATATTTATGTAGTAATTACTAAAAAAGATGGATCAGTTAAAGAAATTCAAATGTCAGCAGGTTACTACAACTACTCAGCAACTGCTACTCTTGAAGCTGATTGGGCTTCTATTTACTTCAGTGTAGGCAGCACACTTACAACCAAGTAATTTAAACTTATATTAGTTCACGCATTTGCGTGAACTTTTTTGTTTTTCTAATATAATAATCAAGAAATGAGGATAGAATTATGAATAAAAAAAAGAAGTTATACTCTATTATTCTTTTAGGTGCTGCTTTATTGTCTTCATGTGGTAAGTCGTCTTCTATCAATAGCAATCCTACTACACCATCGATAACTGGTGGTGACAATAGCAATTCAAGTGTCGATAGATATTTAGTGTCTTTTAACAAGGTTATTGACTGCTCTATTCAATTAGATCATTCCGATAACAAGTATAAAGAAGGCGAGTTGGTTTCTATAGTATTGGGTATAAGTAATGAATCTAAAGAATTCGATAGATTTGAATGTGACGATGTATCGATAGAAATCAATAGTTCTACATCAAATCGCATAGAAGCATCTTTTATAATGCCTAAAAAGAATGTGGACATTGATGTGATTCTAAAAGATAAGGAATTAGATTCTTTTAGAATTAAAGAATTGAAGAACTATTCATCTTATGATGCTTCATTAAAAGAAGGAGATAAATTCAAGGTTGGAGATAGTGTTGAACTCATATTGTCAGGGTCTTATTTTTCATCATCAGATGTATCTAACACATATATTCAAATAGATGATGAATATTACCATCCTTCATTGGTTGATTCTATCAATGGTACTGCCACTTCTATGAGCTTATCGTTTGTTATGCCAAACAAAGACATATCTATTATTATTTCTACTGGAAACAATCAAATCAGCAACAATGGATTTAAAGTTTCTTTAGATGAAAATGAATATGTAGATTTGATTGCATATAATCCAGAAGAAAAATATACTAGATTCTATGGTGGATTAGTGAGGAAGATTGGATATAAAGTGACATCTGTTCAATATAAGATAGGAGCTGATGGTCAATGGACTGATAACTATTCTTTGTTTGATATCAGCAATATTTGTAATTTATATATATTGAATATAACAGCAGATGTTGAAATAAAAGTTATAGGTGAATTTACAGGCGTTAGGACGATAACATATATAAATGAAGATGCCATTATTCCTACTACTAGTTCTTTATATTATGAAGGAACTGAAGGCGACACTTATAGTGCCTCCTTCAAGCCTCATCCTAAATATACTTTGACTGGCAAGCCGACATTTGAAGGTGTGGAAGTAAATGATGACGACGTCACAGACTCTTATTTTAAATTGACCATAGGTCTATCTGATATAACTATTACTTTCCCGGCAAAAATAAATAATAAAATCACTGTATTAGATAACGATGATCTTGATTCTTATATTATCAAAAAGAACAATATAGAAACTGATTATTGTGCTCCATTAGCCACCTTTAATTTCTATCCTACTATGAAGAGAGGAAAAGTTATTACTGCCGCTAGAACTATAGATTCTAACGGAACAAAGGGTAGTTGGTGTTATCCCTCTGATGATAGTTATGGTGTTCAATCTATCGAAATGAGAATGCCTAAATCTGGAGACTGTCAGATACAAATAAATACTGCTGATGGATTCACTATAGATATAGACAAAATAGATCATGGTTCTATGACTATTAATAGAGATACATTTAGAAAAGACGATAGAGTCTATTTTACAATCCAAACAGAATCAAATTTTTATAGATTTAATAAATTGATAGATTTAGAAACAGGTGAGACTATAGAGACTACCATGAATGAGAATAGCGGATACTTCACTATGCCTGAGAAGTCCTTGAGGCTCAAGGCCATAATAGTTGAAGTAGAAAAAGCTGATGTCAATTTAATTGGAGATTTGGATAAACTCGAGTCCATTGAGATTCAAGGAAATAAATCTTTAACTAGAATGAATAAAGATAAAACCTTAGGAACATTCATTGTTGGAGAAAACATAACCATACTACCGGTAACTTTAAAATCACAGTATCAAGATGATTATATTGTTACTGTTAAAAAGATAGTCAATGGAAAAGAAGAAGAGATTAAATCTAGTAATGGATCATATTTATTTTCGGTAGAAGAAGGACTTACTGATATAGTTATGTCAGTAGAAGAAAAAGCACAAGTAAAAAGCTTTAAAGCTACTATCAATAAGCCTGATGGTGTAAAACTAACGTTTAAAGTCAATCATAAGTCAGTTATTTCTTTAGATGATACTTTGATTCCTGGTGATGATGGGAAAGCAAGACTAGAGATATTTGTAAATGGATATGCAAAGCCAGCGGATTATGATGTTCAAGTGTTGGATAATGAAAACAATGAAGTTATAGCCGAGTCTGGAATGATTAGTGTCGCTTATATGATTTATAGCGATATTACGATCAACATAACAGCTAAATAAAATGTGAGGATTCTATATGAAGAAATTTAAACTAATTGCTTTGATTTTGTTATTAGGTAGTGTTGCATCGTGTGGAAAAGAATCTATTAGCAATTCGACCATATCTTCCACTTCGGATAGAAAAACTGATATATCATCGACAAAGAAGACAGAAACAATCGATGATAAATTCGATAAGTTGTTGTCTGATATGGCTTATGGATATAGATTTAAAACTACTGCCACAACATTGACTAGTGATGGATACTCAAATTATTGTCTTGATATAGGTGTAAAGGATAATGGATATGAGTTTATTAGATATGATTCAAAACAAAATCAAGAAGCAGATAGAAATTCTGTATATGTAGAATATTTCTATTCTTACGATCCGGAAGTTCTCACTCCTTTAGTATCTATGCCTATGTTAGATATTTCTAATAAGATAGATTATTATCCTTATACTATCAATGGCAAAAATCTCGAATGGTCCGACTCAGGATATCAGAATATGTTCACATATTTTGAAAAGGATAATTATTTAGATGATGAGGGTACTTATACACTGGATGTCGAGGATGATTATGTTAAAACATATCTTCCTTTATTAGCCACTCAGTTTTTGCATGAATACACCAGAACTATCAAAGAATTTTCTTTTATCTATAACAAGGATAATGATGGATTTGATGTAAATATAGTGTTCAATCCTATCACCGGATCTTTCTCTAATACTGAATTAGAGATTCAAGGTCAAGTAATTCCGGGTGATGATTTTGAATTTAAACAAGCTGAATATACTAAGACTGGTGAAGAAAAAGAAGAGTTGAACCAAGTCTTTTCTAAATTAAAGAATAATAAGTATTCTTTTGTAGATACTACTTATTCAATTGATGAAAACAGCAATAAGACAGTCGAATCGAAATATTCAGGTAAAACAGATGGATCTAGTTTGATACTTGAATCGGAGACTTCAACGTCAAAGATGAATTTCTTATATAAGAATGTCGGAAACAATCAAATCCAACAAGCCAATAAACTTGGAAATGATTATTATGCTTATGGATCAGTTATCAATTCATCTATAACACCATTACTTCCATCATTTGATATGTCTTCTATATTCTTTAATAAGACTGAGGATAATAAGTATGTATATGATGGTAGAGCAAATTTCTTAAAGACGAAAACTTATAATTTTTCAGGTGAAGGCTCAGCTGTTACTTCGATGAATGTAACTTTCGATGATGATTCAGTATTGTTTGAAATCGGATTTGATAAATCAACAAATATAGAAGAAATCAAGTATACTTTCTTGAATGAATCTAATATAGCTAATAGTATAGAAATAAAAACTGATTGTTCTGATGTTAAATTATCGACTTTACTCGAAGGTTATTCTAAGGCACTGATTGGATTAGAAGAATTAATTGGTGGAAAAGATAACTTGAATCTTATTCCAGTAGTTGGAGGAAGACAATCTGTAGCAGGTCTTTATTATTCCGATGGAGTTGATGGTGATGGTGAAGAAACAAAAGAGAAGTATTATGGAATAGAATATAGGTTGATTGGAACAAGTGGATTAGAACAAATAAATCTATATGAGGCTAAATTGATAGAAGCCGGTTTCATAGCTACTAAAACTCAAGGAACTCATTTCTCTGGTGATTTGTTCACAAAAGAAATTCAAGTCAATGGTGATACTAAGACATTGAGATTGGAAGTTGCGTCAGGAACCACTTATCAGACATTAGCCATTGCAATAGATGTAGCATAAAATAAAACTGGATTATCAGTGTAATGTGTACCCTTTGTCAAGGACACATTGAAAAAATGGAAGACAATGTTTATGC
>ENA-ORMS01000211-ORMS01000211.1-human-gut-metagenome-genome-assembly--contig:-NODE-211-length-64609-cov-7.268597_pt1 | contig 64609 bp, 52 predicted proteins | sample MGYA00242104_ERZ508997 | MGnify/ENA primary metagenome ERZ508997 (study PRJEB26280, sample SAMEA2338704) | human gut metagenome | biome: human gut; feature: human-associated habitat; material: faeces...
ACCAGTTCAAGAGTAGATTGTACATCTTTCTTGAACACCCAAAGAACTGAGAAATCTTTTCTCGTTGTTCTTTGTTCGGATAGATTCTATATTTATAAGACTTTTTCACTGTTTATAGTTTTGCACGTTGGTTGTTTATATAGTTATATATGGTATCTACGGATATATTTCCAGCACTTGCGATAAAGTATGAAGGAGACCAAAACGAATCTCCCCACAACTTGTCAGACAGTTCTTCTTTGAATTCTTTTCTGATTTCCCTAGAAGAGTGTCCTTTTAGTATGTTTATGTATTTAGGCAAATCCAAGGTTGGCTTTGTTGAAATGAGAAGGTGAATGTGGTCTTCACCACATTCTTGGTTCACAACTTCAACGTCAAAGTCTTTAGATATATTTCTTAAGATTTCTTTCAGTTTTTCGATTATCTTCGAATCTGTGAAGACCTTTTGTCTGTACTTAACTACCAAAATGAGATGGTAATTCAGCAAGTACACTGCATTGCAATTACGTTTAAGTTCCATATTAATTTTAATTACTATATATAAGTAGTAACCAAAAAAGAAAAAACGGTGAAAAATAATATTTTTTTTGAAAATAAATCACTTTGCAATTCATCCCCCACCTAAAGGAAGGGGACTTCTTGCTAAATAATCTTAAAATATCCATTCGAGTAGTTCTCCAACGCCTCAAATGAAGTTACTTCACCAAGTTTTAAGTGCTTCTCAAATGCTGCACTGTTTCCCCTATCAATATTAACCTCTGATTCAATAGCTGGAAGTGATACTACACCAATGTTGAATGCCCTTGTAAAAGTAGGACAAAACTCAATACCGTTGTATTTTTCCATACCTTCTCTTTTGCTATAGTTGTCAACTATCTTGTCATCGAATATATCTATTTTAGCCTTGAAAGATGCTTTTTCACCTTCACCTTGCTTCAGCTTGTATATGTAGATAGGATAAGATACATTATCAGTACCCAAGTAGTATTCAACCTTTGTTTTTACAAATTCTACAGTTTCAGTGTATTGTACTCCATAATCACTTTCATCTATCGTATATGTCGTTGAGCCATTCTCGTCTACATTCATCTTCAATGTTGCTCCTATGTTGTATGTAACATTACATTGCAAGCCATTAGATATTACATTAGTAGGTGATTGGTTCATGTAAACTTCCATCGCTTTCATAATCGGCTTAATGGCATTCAACGAAGACTTGTCTCCTGGACCCAAGTCTATAGTGGAAATTCCTGTCTCATCATCGACTAAAGTACCACTATTCTCATCGTATTTTTTTTGAACAATATTTCCATCCTTGTCACAGAAATAGAATTCCATTTTGGATATGATGTTACCAACGTACCTGATTGTTTTCTTTTCTTTGTCGTCATAATCCTTATACGTCAATGAAAATGGTGATATCGATGACACATTGCCTACTTGGTATAACGGCTCCAATTCCTCTCCTAACAACGGTTGTACATAATATCTGTCTTTGTTAGTACTGTTACTAGCCAACAAATTCAATGCTTCTATGATGTTTCCGCTATCATCGGTCATTATATTTGAAGACCTTAGCTCTAGCAGCCTAGATGAGGTTGTACCTGTAATAACATCACTCATGGAGAATTCTATGCCGTTGTCTTTTATCGTAATTGAATTTACACTTTCATCGTATTCATATTCATGTGTAGGGTCATCAACTTCTTCAAAAGGATAAATTGTAGCTATAGTCTTTTCATTTTCACCTTCACCAAACCATTTCTTGTCACATACGCATAATCTATAGTCATCAACATCTATATATCCATACGAATAGGGATATGTTATAGTACTTCCGTCACTAAGAGTATATGTCACTCCATTAGTTTTATTAATAGTTTCAAATACCTTTATATTACCATTGTTATTGACACAGCTGTAACTAGAGTCAGTATTCATTTCATTCCTTGGAAATAGCTTATCCTTTCCAAAAGAGAATCTATACGCATTATCCTTGAAATTAAATTCAGGATATATATTCTTTCCTCCCATTGTCACGAATGGTGTATTCGTATTATCATCTCTGAATACTGGTATTACTTTACCGTCCTCAAGTTCCAATGTCTCTATCGGTTCACATTCAAGCATTCTATCCTCGAAAACAAACCATCCATTACCATTGTTCGTATCGAGTGGTATTGACCTATTAAATTGATTTTTGACATCATCTTCATCCTTACCGAACTTCTTTATATTATCTTTATTAACACCATAACATGTATATTTGTCTGTAACCCAAAATTCAGTATTACCATAATCCTTCTTTGAGATATAGTAGTCAGTATAATCAGTAAAAGCATTAGGGTCATATTTACGTTCCATGTGATATTTGTCGAAAATACTTCCTGGAGATTTTACATCATGACCATTATTGTCTTTGAAGAACATCGTCTTGCCACTGACATTAACTACAGTTCCTCCCATAGTATTCTTTTCATCATCTATATTTCCGTTTGAATGCCTATAGTCTACATTTACATCATATTCTTCAGAAAAGTTAGACTGTAAGCACGTTTTTTCAAAGCTATTAAATATAGGAATCTCCTTAAATGCATAAGGCTTAAAATGCCAATTAATATTGTTTCGAACAATATTATTGATGACATCAATCTTCTCATTTACTTCCTTATACCACATTTTAAAGCTCTCTAGGAGCTTAGAACCACCTCGTTGGATATATTCCTCACATGCACAGCAATTGTCGCTCTTAGCGCAATCTATTGGAGTTTCAGAAGAACCATTGCTATCATATTCTTTCTTCTTGTTCTCAAACCATGAAATCCACTTTATTATGTCTGGGTAGAATATTCTATATGTGTGCCAATACTCCTTGTATTCGCTAGGTATTTCAAATGAAGGTACTATGTAGTCGTTAATGAGCTTGAAGAAGCCTATGTCAGAATAGCCTATCACACTACTAGCTCCTTCACATTCCAATACTGATTTACTGATGTAGCCTCCTCTTTCTTTGAATAGCAAATCGTATTCCTTATACGAATTTCTATCGCTACCTAACGGAAGCTCAACTGACGATACGTTGTATTCTGCGTCATAGAAGTCTGTAGCAGATGAATATACCCTATTGCAGCTTCCGCTATTGTTCAGTATATGATAATAGTTCTGGAAAAATGAGTACCATTCCGATAATGTATTCCAAGATAGATAGGAATTTTCATCAAGATTATAGCCAAAATTTAACTCATAGTCTTTATTTTTGTTTAACTCATTCAATAGTTTAATCGGCACATTGAGAGGAATCATTCCGTAATTAGAAGTATATTCCCCATGCCTATCGTTTATTGACTTCTCATCAAAATAAACGATATCATCGCTTCCGTTATATGATGGATATATGCTAGGAAGCCTAGATATAACCCATTCTAGAGAATATGTTGATTGAATTACTTTCATTACTTACTTTCCTCAATGTTTGAATCAATTACGTACCTTTCTATGTTATTTGTGCTAGCATTTTCATCATTGCTCTCATCCTTTATCTTGAGCTCGAATAAATTTAAGTTTGCCACCCCTTCTTCCTCATTTACGTCAACATACCTATTGTCAAATACATATGCATATTCCTTGTTCTTGAAATCATAAACGCCATACATCGGAATGTAGTCTTGCGCATATTTCTGTTCAAGAAGAATGCCATCCTTTAATTCATCAGAATTAAGACCTAGAGGCACTTGAGGTGTTAGTTCTTCGTTATCACCTACCTTCTTCCAAGACATTGGCTTAATGAAAGGAAGAGAAAGACCTACTCCTGCATGGTTGAATTCAACAGTCATGAATATCTGCTTTGGATACAGCTTCTTTGAATAATCCTTGAACATGTATATATAGAATCCCTCTGATGATGTATCCGTATCATACTTGTTAAAAATCTTGAATCTAGAACTTAGTCTTACATTTTCATCTATGATTACATTCGAATTGCTGCCTATACCGTTATTATTAGATATCACAACATTCTCACTGTCAGTAAGTTCGCTCTTGACTGTTATCTTAGATGTATCAACAAGTTCGTCTTTATTACTTGAAACAGTCTTATAAACATGTACATTCTTTCTAGAATTATCAATGTATTTCTTAAACAAAGCGTGTTCGTCAACAAATACAGTAGAAGTTGCTAGCAACGTCTGGGTCTGTGGGTCTGTACTGTCATAATAAGATAGTCTCAAGAAGCTTTTTGCCAACTTAGATTTCTGATAATATACATCATTATTCGTAAAGTCAAGCAATCCTACCAAATCTGATGCCTCCATCAGCTGCTTCAGCTCATCCTTTTTCGTCATGTCAGCATAAGGATAATAATCGGTAACGAACCAACCTCCGTTCTCAATGACCTTCCAATTTGACAAATCTCTAGTTCTAAAATGAAGGTTTACCCTTATCTCATTAAGTGATTTGAAAGTGGTAGAGGAACCTGAATACTTACCTTTTGTCTTTCCTTTGATAGGAATGAATTTTGGAACATATACATCCTTCTCCATATCAATTATCTTATTTATGGCTAATTTCTTCTGATACTCAAAGAATTCTTTTGATATTATGTCATCTTGTATGGTATCCCCACCATCTTTCATTACCATAGGAAACTTGACTGATATATAACCTATGTTAGAAAACAACACCAAGTTCTTGAACAGATTATAATAATAGTCAGAAGAATAAATAGTATCAACAGAATTCTGCTTCTTGTAGAATGGAAGATATGGGTCAATGCTTCTTATTCCGAATATCTTATTGAATGCATTTACGTAAAAATCGGTCGAATTGGTTATTACAACTTGAATGATGTATGAATTTATCTCTTCTTCAGTTTCTTGCGATAACAGATATGTCGGCAAGTAAGCCTTACATATCAAGTTATTGGAACCGAGCATATCGTCAATTTCCAATATATAACTTTCCTCCAAGTCAGTATCTATTGTATCATAGTATATTATATTATTATCGTCAGATACCTCATTATATCTCATGTAATTTTTTCCGTTTATCGATACTCCGTCATATTCTTTCAAGTCATAATATACATCATAAGATGCTATCTTTGTTTTTTCTACATCATTACCATCAACATTCAACTTACCTTCAACTATGACGCTAGTATATGGTTTTAACTGTTTTCCATTTTTTCCATCATATATCTTCATGGTAACATTACTACCGTCTATGTCTACCAATGCATCAGAGCCTTCTTCACGTCCGTTAGGATAAGACACACTATATTCATGATTTGATATTACTACCTTGTCACATAAGTTATCTATTAGATTATATCTGTTTCCATTATATATAACAAAGCTAGGCTCATCATCCTTATCCTTGAATACCCTAAGTATTGCAGAACCTACTTTTCCGACTCTAATTATATCACCTATTCCAAAACTAGAATAATCATCAGTAATCTGTAATAATATCCTATTTCCATAATTAGAATTTATTACGTCATGTTCGACTTTGACATACTTATATCCATCATCACATTTCACCTTTACATATAGGTTAATATCTTTCAATGAATCATAGTTATATGCATTATTCAGATTTTTGTTAAACTCCATCAAGTTTTCCCTAGTAAATTCATGATAGGAATCACCGTTACCGTCATCCACGTTATTTCCGACTGTAAAATACAATCCACATTTATCACCCATGACGTAGCAGGTAAATCCACCATCCTCTTCAATGACATTATAGTACTGACCGCTGAACTTGATGAAATACACATATTTGCAATATGAAATTTTAGACGTATCAAATCTTCGTTCATCATAAGACTTGGTCAATTTGAACTTTGTTACCTCCTTTACGTCTTCATTATTGAATTTAACAAATTTGATGTCTGAACAGTCAGTTACTACACTATAATCACTTATAATATCTCCGTCACCAAGTCTTATTCCCTTCTCATTATAATCATAATCATACGTAACACCATCAATAGTAACTGTGTTGTTCTCTATCCAATATATTGTATCAAATGTAATGGAATCACCATTACGTACTACTGTCAGTTCATTCTCAGTAGGATATTTATCATTGCCTTTAACTGAAAGAACGTTATCTATTTTATAGCATTGTTCTCCATTGTCATTTTTATACTGATAGTAGTATTTTCCATTAAACTCTATATATGGTTTATCGGAATTGTCTATCTGTATTGTACTGATATGATATACCTTACCTATAACTATACAATATCCGCTTCTTATTACATTTTCAGATTCTATTGAAAGGGTAGAATCAGATGACACTAAATCATTTGTTGAAGGCATCATTGTATATTTTTCAAGATGGTAGTCAGTTGAAGTTACACCGCTTACATACGAAAGGTCTTGGGATAAGAATTTCTCACCCCAAGACATATTTTCTCTCTTTATGTTATCCTTGTTAAGTTTGACACTATATCTTAACATTTTATATCATCACTCTTAATATAGTTATCTTCTGTTATAATATCGGTATACGATTCATCACCGCTTATATCACTGTTATCATATAGACCCCATTCTGAATATGGGTCTTGCCTCCTAACATAAATATCAATTTTCTTATTAATATACAAAGCCCCATTCGTAAAAGGGTATTCCTCAACTGATGATGACGTTGAGCTGAATCCGTTCTGTTCGACATCCCTCCATATATATCTGCATGTGCCATCCTTAAGAATTCTAGCATAAGACGGTATATCCAAATTGTCAATCTTGAAGAGCTTGAAATCAGATAGATAAAAACCATTTACCTTGTCATCTTTTGAATTCGTTAACACCTTACTGCCTCCATCATTGTCAATGTAATCAATATTGGTTTCTTTCACACCATTCTCATCATATACCTTACAAAAGAACTTCTTGTAGTTGGAATCTTTATTCTTTACAGTTACCAATCTATAATACTTGTCTTGTGCAGAATCGTAAATCATAGCCTTGTCCCCAACTCCAAGATAGTGATATGTAGATGTAATAAATGAATACACTTTTTCATCTGGGTAATAAGCTATTTCTCTAATAGTTAAGAAATCAGGGCTAACACTCTTCAGTTTTCCAAGTGTCTTTATTTTAATTTCATAACTAGGATTGTAGTAATACCCCTCCTTCTTGGAATTTACACTATTAACAGTTTTTGTGGTAATTGTGAAATTTTCAGTAGTATCATAGTCATCATATATAATCTCATCATAGTTATATTTAGAGAAATAATCTTTTGAAGCAGCACCTGATGATTCTCTCTGTGCTGTATTGAACCTGTACATTATAGGCTGTATAATTTCTTCAACCGCATAATATCCGTTATAACAGCATATGTCGCCATAAAAATTCTTATGCTTTCCGTATATTATCTCAGTTTTAGAATAATAACTATTACAATTTGTATTACCACTTTCGTTTATATTACACACATCAATACCATTTGTATCACCAATATTATTAATCTGAAATATGGAATTTATTTCTCTACCTACATACTTTGATTCCTCAGATGTCTCATAACCGCAAGTAAGCTTTCCGAAACAGTGTGAATACGTTACGTTCTCGCTACTAGGATTTATATTTTTTCCATCAAACCCATACCATTCCTTATAGCCTTGATTTGACTTGAAGAATATAAGATACAGACTAGTAATAGGTCTTCCCAAATTATCCTTAATCTTTGATATGTCGATGTCATCAGTGAATACAATCTCTCCTATATCATCACCATAAATGTTCTTTGCGAATGCGAGCCTGCTTATATGATTCTCAAAATTATATTCATCTCCTTGATATGTCCTAATCGCTTCACAATTGTTCTTGTATATATCATACTCAGAAGACGTGATTGAACTAGCATTCTTGAAATTTGGTAATTTTGAGAAAATCCTAACATAATAATCACATTCAATACCATTTACTACCTTCTTGAAAGAAACATTCTTAAGGTCAAAATCAAAGCATACATACTTGTTGTTTATTATGAAGAACTTTCGTGTTGAATCATCATTGCATGTGAAGAACTTTTTAGAACTGTCTATTTTATAGCGATGACCGTCATATGTAATTTCTAGTTTTGGGTCATTAATTTCTTTATCACTTAGCGTATACCAAGAATCACTTATCAACGTACTGTTTCCCCTTACTATGAAAATATAATCATCAACGACATTACTAACTTCAGCTGAATACATGAACATTTCATTCTTTTCAACCCTTTCTCCATTTACGGTATCAAAATACGTCTTATATATATTTACAAAATCGCCTACACGCAATCCATGCTTTATGATACCGTATATTACCAACTGAGAGCCTCCGTTGTCACCACTAGTATTTTCATCAAAATAAAGTGACTTAATAGAATTCAATTTGTCATTTATGAATTCATCAAACCCTTCTGTCGTTGACGAACTAGGATATGTAATGTAATAATCCCAATTCTTTTCAATTCTCTTACGTTTACTGTTGAATTTAGGGACAAATGAATATAATGACCTATCTGGGTACATGTCAACAAAATCTCCACCGTTCTTATACATGATAGGTCTCTCAATATCCATTATATCACCTTTCTTGAAATCACTGTAGGATTTAATCTTTGAGCGGTTATTGAATCCTATCCATCCATTATATTTTTTTATTAACCTTGTCTTCTTGGCATCGTCAAAAGATAATATGTCGTCAACCCTATATATGTGTGATGATATATTCTTTGGCGCTATACCGTCAGGAAAATACAATGTCTCATTAATCACTTTACCATTAACATTTCTCATGCTATCTCCTATGGTATTAAATAAGTGACTTTTACTATTCTCCTTGCATACTGTCTTGAACGTATTACTCCTTATTAAGTGATTATTCATTATATCAATTCCACAATGATATATGAATCCATTATCTTCATTTGATAGCTGTGTATCCCTTATAGCATTAGTTACATGTTTACCATAAGGAGTTCCGTCCAATGTAACGGTAGAAGAAGTCCAATCACTTCTACACCAGAAGTCTATTCTAGTAGGCTTGCTTCCACTAATAGACAATGAGTTTGGGTCTATATTAGCATCAATATCTTGATAATTCAAGACCTCGACATCATCTCCACCTTCGTTTCTGACAATTTCAGTAACACAATTGAATAGAACGTTAGTACATATAGGATTAACTTGGCAAGTTAACCTTATTTTACTGCAAGCCTTTCTTTCCTCAATGTATTGCTCATATTGGCTTACTGATTCAACAACATCATTCAAAGGAAGAAGTTTCCTCCTTCCCTTGAATTGAATATTTAAACCACTACTAGTGTTTGATGATTTTTTACTTCTATGAGATTGTAAGAAAATCTTGCTATCCATTAAACTAACTTTTTTTATTTTCCAAAAATTCCAATTTTATTGGTTCACGATGACCTACTGTAGTAGGTATACTGCCAGATGCATTTATCTTGATTTCTCCTATTGAATAGATGAAATTGGTAACAGTCTTCGCATAAATTGTACAAGTACAATTTCCGTTATTCCAATTGTCATCAAATAAACTACCCATTTCTAAATCCCACTCAACAGTAACTATCGTTGACTTCTCATTTTCATTGTATACTGCATCTGTTGATTCTATGTAGTATGACTTCTTGTCTTTATCAGTGAATTTAAATGTGTATTTCATATTCGTAGTATCCTTAAATGCACTACTATACGTATCATCACTCATAACGAACCTTACTGACAGCACTTGAGATATTCCACTTTCAGATATTCCACTTTCAGATAGTCCACTTTTAGATAGTCCACTTTTAGATAGTCCACTTTCTAACTTTTCTGTGTACGAATACAGAACTGTTTCTTCAACAGTTTTACCACTAGTGTCTCTGCTAGTGCCACCACCAAGTTTTACTCCATTTACTAGTTCAACTTTAACATTCCTACAATCATACAAATCTCCAAATTCAATAGTTCTTATTCTTCTTGTCAGATAATCATCCTCTGTGGACTGGTATTCCCTATCAACAAGAATTGTAAATACTTTAGTATTATTTAATTCAAATGTGCTATCGAATATTATTGATGGGAACCTATCGTCATCTGATGGCAAGAATTCATTTGAACCATTTTCTGTTACTTTAAAGAAATCACCTTCAACACTAATCTTGTCGTATTTGCTCTTGTAACCACTTCCAATACCGATTCCGTTAGGTGCTACTACACTTGGATATTTTTTCAAGTGTATCATTTCCCATCTAGATACTGATGTTTTATTAAAATTACAAATTAGGTTGTTATTTATCAAGTTATCAATATCTTTTTCACTCTCGAAACGTGTAATCTTTAAAGATGTAATTAAATCACTTGGACTGTTACTTGGTAATACTTTTACAGCTTTAGGCGTTTTTGTATATATATTATAATTAACATCATTTAAAGCATTATATCTAAACTTTATAGTACAAGTATTATTTGCAACAAAATCGTTACCCTTTCTTGAGTAAGAAAGATTAGCATAGTCCTTATCATCCGTTGTAATGATTGTTATTGGTTTTTTAAATGTAATTTCAATATCAGTAGATTCGCCATCAACAGCTTCACAAGTAATGTTATTGTCTAAGTCGAGACTAGCCTCAATGTCATATCCGCAAGATGTAACGTTATATAACAATGTTTTAGACTTAGGTATGTTTGTAACATCGATAACTCTTTTTGTTGTAAAATTATCTATTCCAAATTCACCGTTATACTGACCATCGCCATTATGATTTATAATCGTAAGTCCACTATTACCAGATGAAGGTATGTTCTCGTTAAAAGTAGACCAATAATAGTTCTTGACATCTATGTTGTTTATGCTAGATTCATAGAAACGCCTTAATACACCGTCATTAAGTTTTGTCTTAGCAGACTGCAAATCATATGAATATTCCGCATTTTGACCTATTATATTATAATCTTCGTCGTTGTAACCCATCTCAATACCGCCATATGTAATTCCACTTAACCTTATATTTTTCCAAAACTCATCAGCATAACCATCCTTATGTAAAGATAAATTACTTCCTAAATATGGTGCAATTATTGTTAAGTTATAGTCAAATCTTCTATCAGAGAACAATCCTCTGAAATAAGAATTATAAGAGCCACTACCACATACACTGCTGAATTTATCGAAATTACCACTAACATCTTTTCCTTTCGGCTTTATGACACTTCCACCTTCAATTGGGCTTACAAGAGTATTGACTGGTATCTTCATCACTGAAATACTCTCATCAATACCAGTTCTTGAAGTATATCCACCATCATTTGTAAACGCAGCAAAGTAACTTCCTTGACGTTGATTATTATAAAATGGGTTGAAGCTAATATCCTCTGATACACCAGAATAGTTGCTTCCTACAATGTTAGGCATTATGTTATTGCATTCTGACTCAGTATCGTCATATAATGTATATATTTCTACATTATCAGTGTTCGCATATAGCGAGCGTGTAAGAATAGGAGGAGTACCACCTTCAGATGTATATCTGAATCTACAATATGAATTATTAGTAACATAAGCGGCATCAGCCAACGAGAACATTTTATTGAACTTATATAGCAGAATCTCCTTCTTTGACTCGATAGATTCAATACCATCTTGCAATGTAACGAAATCTTCCCATGCTGATTCGTTATTAATTTCAGGCATTATGTAGTTTTCCTCATTGTGAATACCACACCAACCTTTATAATACTTAACATCAACATTATCAACAACTTTTTTATAAAAGTTAGTATCTTTAGGCTCATCCGTTGTTGAACCTATCATGAATTTTACAGGCATATCATTCAAATAAGACATGAAGTTTGAACCGTTTAAAATTGTTATAATATCACTTGACGAGTTAGTTGTTTCGGACGAATCACAAATTTGTGTTGTTATTATCTGAATCCTATTCGGACGATATACGTATAGATTAAACCTATCACCCTTGAATTCATATGCGTCAACAATACTGCTGTTAGTAGGTGGATGTTTACATAGACATTTATTTATATTAACGCTGTCATCTAAAGCATACACTTTAAATGTTATTGTTGATGTTATACTTGGATTGCTATTATATGCAACATTGAATCTAAAATAGTAATATAGAGCTTTACCATTTGGTTCTGATTTCAATTGCGCATCAGTCATTTCAGTCATATGAAACTCATATCCGTCAATAGTAATTCCAGTTATTGAAATCAATCCATAAAGTTCTGCATTTTTATCACAGATAAAATCATTAGGGCTTTCTTTTTCAGAATAGAACTTTGTTCCTAAATTATATGAAGTATAATCAATTTTTATTTTAGGAATTGATAGCGAAATCCTCTTCGTTATTGTTTTTCCGTTTCCGTCAGTAACCTCCAATATGTAATCTTGATTTGAGATACCGCTTATGGTAAAATTGGTTGAATCCTTAATTTCTGTTTTAGGAACAGTCTCATTTCCATTTGAATCAGTCAATGTGTAAGTATACGGCAATGTAATGTCATCTACGTTAACCTTAATGTACGATATTCCATTATAGCCATCAATATCAGGCTTATACATGCTAGGGCAATATGATAAGCCCCTACTTTCGACATCTAGAGTGAATGGATATACATATTGTGAGAAACATGACGAATTGAACATCTTGTTAAATTTGTCTATTGCAGTATTTCCCTTCTTGATTCCAAAATAGAAATAAAATGAATTATTATATAAAGGCATAGAGAACTTAGTTCTACTAGAATCTACATTATAGAAATGCCTTATCCTACCTTCACTGTTGTATTCTTTCCTTTTACCGTTTTCTGCTCCAAATCTAAATGTAAGATATTCTTCATCAGTCCTATCTTCCTCTGCTTGCGCAAATCCCTTCTTGTAAAGACTCATAGGAGTGCTTAGTCTTCCGTCAAAATCTGTAGGGTATATATACTTAAACTTATTCAAGAAATAGTTTGTATTCTTGCTCTTTATCTGGGTCTCATATGAATTGATTGATTCTTGATATGATTGTGGTATGAATCCTATATGATTAAGTGTTGCGAACATAGCCCTATTGTCAGTATCATCAAGCTCGTATTTTGACACGAATCCATCACCTTCTATACGTCCAGTATTTATGGAGCTTGAAGAACGGTATTCAGTGTCATATGACATATCAAGATTAACTCCCAACTCACTTAGTCGTTCGATGTTTATGCATGACTTAGGTTTGGTTGATATTTTAGCGCATGCGATATCCATGAATAGTCCGCTCTTATACATAGGAGTTTCCTTATTGCCTTTTCTACCCCAATCCATACCAGTTACTACGGCATCGCCATTATCTTCCTCATTTTTATCAGTATCGCTTTCTTCTTCGTCTTCTTCATCACTACTTTCTTTTACAGAAGCAATAGGCGGCACATTAACTGTCGTACTAGGAAGACAGTTATAGAATTGCGGTATTCCATATATGTTATTGGGGTCTAGATTACCTAGCAATATGATATCAGTTGCATACAATACCATAATCTTAGCACTATTTCCAATATCTCCTAAAGCAAGAGAAGGATTTTGATTACTCAATGTAGGTTGCATTGCAACATAGTAATACAAAGTAAGTCCATCCTTATTCTCAAATGGCTTTATTAATCCTCTCTTGTACCATACATTACCATTTCTTTTCTTATGCCATCTCTTTTCTTTATCTGGCATCAAGTTGTTGTTCGTATTCATGCTATTGTTGCTATATTCAATATTGCAAGGAACAACAGTCTTAGGCTTCTGTTTATATACAGTATCACATGAACAATATTGGCTTTTAGCCTTACTAGTTATTAATCCGAACAAAAACGACTTCTTTCTTCTCTTTCTCCAATACCATAAAGGCATGTATAGCGTACCATTCAGCCAATCTTGATAGAAGTCCATCTTGACAATTTTATAGTCTAATGCCAAACTACGTTGAACAGTATCCTTCAAATCTCCAATGGATTCCCTTTTTTCACAGTTTTTTGTGTCGCTTTCACCTTGGCAATCACCATATTTTTTACCCTTACTGCAATAACATCCAGGAAAGAAAGTTACGTTTTCAGCGCCAAAACCTCCTGGCAATCCAATACACCCAATATATCCTAATTTAGGTAAAAAGCCAAAAGGACAAAGTTTTATTCCAAATGGTAATTTAAGGCAAAGACCACGTAATCTATTATATGCAGCCAATACAATATCGTTTATTACACAGAATAATGCGTTAATTGGTACTAATATTATGACAATAGCAGAGAACAACAAACATGATAGCGTAAATGAGAAAGGCAAGTCAATCCTAAGTTTATTAAACGGTATCGAGTTCTGGTCATCAACCAAGTTTGCTCCCTTCAATGCTGTATAGTTCTTTGAATTAGCCCTTTTTGAAATCTGCGACCTAGGTATATAATTCTTAACACTATACACATTGTTCCAATACAAATCCCTAAAGCAGCTATCTGGTGTACCTGAACCGAAATTATACATCTTTTCAGCTTCAGCACCACTAATCTTCAATGTAGGTACTTCCTCATCCTCATCTAGAATAGGATTCATAGGAACTAGATACTTTGCTGTATGTCTTGAGAAACCTTCATCACCTGTTTCATTCTTACTTATTCTGAATCTAACTCTAGCCCTAGTAGGTATACCCTTTGAAGGATTATCTGTAGGTATTACATTACCATACTCATCAGTACCTATATAATCCAAGTTCATAGGAATCTGGTAACACCATACTCCGTTTTCGTCAATAAGCTGATTACCGTTTATTTGGAATTCCTCTACCAATTCATCTGGGGTCTTTCTAATCATCTCAATCGTACCTTCTCCACCTATTAGTTGGTTGTTCATTCCGTTTCCTATCTTAGGCTCGCATTTGTGACCGATTGAATTAGAATCATTGTCAGATACTATAGCTCCCATGAAAACACATGTAGGCTCAAATTTGTACTGTATGCTTATATCGCATCTAGTAATGGCAGCTGTACTTGTATCCTCATCTCCCCAAAAAGGATATACGTTTATACCCTTATTCTGGGAATAAAGCTGCGCCAACCCATCCAAATTTGTACTATCCTTGAATTGCACAGAACTATCGAACATCGTAAGGCTATATCCTTTATATTCAAAATCACGTGGCTTCTGTGATAGAATTCCAATATCAGATAGGTCAATATCGGCATGAAGTGTCTGATATCCAGTTGGAACACCGAATATCATATAATCTCCAGCTTGATTTGTAACTGTAGTATATTTCCAATATTTGTCATATACTTCCAACATGGTATCATCATTCAGAAGATATCTCTTATTTGGAAATGTTCCTACAACCTTATAGCAAGTATCATCACTGTAATCTGGCAGCAAATTATACCTTCTCCTGTCATAATCCAAAGATGTTACTTCCTCATAAGGATAAATTCTACTCATGTCAGTTGAATCACTGTCGTCCCTTTCTATGAATATAGACACCTTTGCATTCGGAATTCCGAATGCGTCATTAGCCAACACCCTTCCGACTATAACACCATAGTTGGAAGAATGAAGCTTGTAGGTATCCTCTTGTTTTAACCTCAAAGACAAGACTTCAAGAAATTCAAAGTCTTGTCTCATGTTTACATTAAGAACAGAGTCACTGCCAACTGTCGTATGTAATCTATAGTTTTTCTCCATCGCTTTTATAATTCATGTTTTTTCCAAATAATTTTGGAAGGTTAATAACCTTATTTTTCGAAAATATTAGTTTATAGAAGACGACAACTAATAAAAACGGCATGATAACAATAATAGATGATACCAAAAATGCGAATAATCCGACTTTCATCACGTTACGCATTACCCTTTGAAATGGCGTTTCCTTTTCTTCTATTCCGTATTTTTCCTCAAATTCTAAATTTCTCTTACAGTTACAACTCATCAGAACAGTTATATTATATATAATATTATCTTAATTTTACTTTCACTTGAATGTCAGATGTAGGAGACTTTATCTCATACATGCTATTATAGTCTCCATAGAGAACATAGTCGCAAGCATCCAAGTCAATCTCTTTAAACGTAGCATCTTTCAAGCTGAATCCTTCTGAAGGTTCGCTAGAACAAGCTCCACCTTCTACAGCTTCAGGCAATGGACATACATCAGAACTGTAGCTTCCTCCATAAATCTTAAAAATCTTCAGCTTAATCATTCCTATTACCCCATCTAACAGCATTATCTCCTTCTCCAAGTCCCCTACGAATATATCCTCTCCCATTTCATGTGACTGAACACTGAAATAAGAATATATCATTGATATTATACTTGTTATCACATTTGCTTGATTATAGTTTTTATCAATAAACACTTCAGCAAGTATTCCAATATTATAGATTTTACCGCTTTTAATCTCTATATAATCGTTTATCTGCTTGTAGTGGGACAAATACTCAATAGCGTTATTTACAAGCGTCTGAGGCAAATAGGATGATAAATTACCATTTCTACTGATTCCAAGAAAATCCATCTCAATCTTATTGTTTTCCTCAATCACGCTGCATCTGAAAGGTGCTCCGTATTTAGGAGGCATCTGCATTAGCTTAACCTTGTAGTCATTCACTGTAACAGCCCTGTTCTGAGAAGAAGTATTGTATTTCATGAGATACTTCACCTCTGAAGTAGATGGTGCGTCCTTACCAGCCAATGCAGAAGAAATGTTAGTAACTGTCAAAGATGTAAGAACCTTACCCCTCTTGCTGCTGTTAGTGTTCTCTTGCGCATTAGCTCCCCAATCCACATTTGCAAGCGTAATCTTGTTTATCGCTCCGATTCCCAAGTTTGTAGAGACTCCACCTCCTACCTTGTACAGGACAAACATTGTCCAACCTTCTTTTGGCAAGACACCAAGCATGTCATTATTTATTATGTTTGACGCAACATAATCACCATATGTTGTAGGACTTCCACTAGGAAGCTGACTGTATCCGTTACTAGCTCCGAATATAATTTTTATGTATCCGTTGTCAGTATATTCAGTGATAAATTTCTGCCTAAGAGCCTTCCATTTTCCTCTATAATATCTTGTAGTCCTAGTTGAGGTATCTCCGCTACCTTCTGTATAGTCATCATACAAACTAGGCTTATATATGCTAGATATGATATTTGATGTTCCGTAATTGACTTCATCTCCGAATCTGTATTGGTCAGCTAAAGAATCACATTCAAAGAACCGATATGTCATAGCAGCTTCCTTTGATAGCCTATACTCTTCAGCATCTATATAATACTCATAAATCTCTGGTGAAGCTGACACATCACTAGTCTCCTTGAATATGATAGACTCGACACTCAATACATTCTGCTCTGGTAATACTATTTCCATAAACGGCTCAATATCACTCGGATATAGAACCTTCTTATATACCTTTGTAGTACCGTTTACTGCAATTGCAGACTTGGATACAGTATAACCAGTTATATTACCGTTTGTATTCCTACTAGGTACAACAGTTCTATTTGAATATCCGTTACTGTTGAACTGTTCTGCAAAATTAATGTCCTCTGTGAGTTGGAAATTAACATCACCAGCAGATAATATACTAGTACTCTGCAATATAGGTGCATAATTCCAATCTGGTAATGATATATCAGTTGAATCCGTAGGTAATACGCAACTTACCTCAACCTCACAAGTTGAAGCCTTTCGTCCTGGTATCTTAAGACCATTACTCCTAGCCTGTGCCAATATGCTGCTCGTAACATTAGCACTCTCCAACGTTGTTTCTTGTGAAGCCCTATCAATATGATAACTTAAATCATCACCGACGCTAGCAGCCAAGTCAATCAGCCAACTACCAACTGACGAATCGTTCCAATCATCTGATAACTCTGGATAATACTGCTTACTGAATTTCTCAAGCTCGCTTCTTATACTAGCGAAATCCCTTGACAAATATGATATTTTCTTTTCACTCATTCAATTACTTCTTTCATTTTATAGCTCAACAACCACACTGTCAGTCGTGACTTTATTACCTTGCTGAACACTGTAAGTTAACTTTACATATATTTCATGCTCATCAGTTTCACTAGAAACCACTTCAATATCATTCAATGTACAGTCAGGTATCCAACGCTGTACTGCTTCTGAAACCTCACTCTTTATTGATTCCCAACTAGTGCTGTCATCTTGTTCGAAAATGTGCTTGATTAAATCGGTTCCAAACTGAGGATTCCTAAGTCTCTGCCCCTTTGGGGTAAATATAACATGAATAAGTTGGCTCTTAACCTTCTCCATGACACTATCATTCGTGTCAACGAAGAATTTCTCATATCCGTCACTTATGAATGGATATTTTATGCCATAGTGCTGTTTTTTAGCCATTATAATCTTTTATGTAATAACTATCATAAAATATAGTTTTTTATGGCATAAATCAAATAAAAAATTGGCTAGAGCAAGCTTTTATAAGCTACCCTAGCCAATCAAATCAATTATCATAATCAGAATTGTATTCAGTAACAGAATATCCGTTATCTTTAAATGAGCAAACATAATATTTGAAATTACATTCACTTTTCGGTTCATGCATAAAGATAATCCTCTGGTTTGAAGAGCCTCTGTAGAATAAGTTAAGATTCCTCTTATCCTTATCATATTTCCCTTCAACCATAACATCAACCTTATCCAATATCCTCTTATCCTTATGATATATGTCATCTAACGAATATCCGCTCCATATCCAAACATCCTTATCATATTTCTTGCATAAATCCAATATCTTAATCAAATCCTCACTGTCATTTCTGTTGAATGTCGAATACAATGGGTCTCCACCCAATATGGAGACACCATCTATTTCGTTGTTTAATAGAATTTCTTCAATATCAGAAAGACATTCTGAAGTCGGCTTTCCTTGATTTGGATTCCATGTATGCTTAGCCCAACATTCGGAACAATGGTTATTGCAACCAGCTGTCCAAATTGACATTCTAATTCCTGGACCGTTTACAACATCATAACCTTTTATATCCAATATATTCATTTGTATTTAGAAATGCTTTACTCTATCATGTATGTCGCCTTCCCTACCTACGGAAGTTCCATTTGTCAATGTGCCTAGATATCCACACAACCTGCGTTGAACGTATAGTGTGAGACTATTCGTATTTCCGCAGTTAGGACATTTGTATGTATTATTGCCCAACATCTCTATTTCACCATGATATCCGCAATCGTAACATACGTCACAAGATGTCGTATTCATCTCACAATAAAGCATCTTGTCATATATATGCCTCATAACGTCCAATACGGCTTGCTTATTGTGATTCACATCTGGCATTTCTATGTAGCTTATACACAATTTTTATTCTTCAATTTATCAACAACATATTTTTCTATTGACAAAAACTGAGCTTCACTTATTTTGTTATTTATAATCTCTTCTTTTTTCTTCTGCTCAGTAATATTCTGATACTGTTTAAATAATATCTTCTCAGCAATATATCTAGCACATACAGCTTCTTCTATCGTATGCCATCTACATAAATGTATTCGTTTATCATTAAATCTAATCTCAGATGCCCATTGATTCCTTTTTTTATCAAGGCTCACCCCTATATAATTAGAAGTATTTTTAGACATAAATGATTTATTGTATAGATTTTCATTTTGAGTACATATACGTAGGTTATACCTACAGTTGTTTAAAGGATTCCCATCAATGTGGTCAACTACCTCATTTTCTTTTGGCTGTAGTAATATTCTATGTAGCCACGTTGTCGGATTTGTTTTAGTGCAATTTCCACTTACAATATATCCTAGGGAGTTCAATCTCCATTTTTTATATTTGATTAAATCTATGTCAGACTTATCAACCATAAACTCTGCTACTTTTTCACTTCTTTGGTTATATACGTTGAATTTCGCAATATCACCTTCAACAACATAATCATTAAAATCTTTTGTAGTTCTAGGATTATCATCCAACGGATGACCATATTTATGTATCTGATGCATATGCTTAGAGCATACGTCTTTATAACCCCTTAAACTATATAGTTTTGTATTTTTTCTACCACATATACTACATGTGCCTATTTTTGTTGTATTCATAAATTAAAAAATTAAATCAGACTATCTCTTCTTAGTAGTGGATTACCACCTTTTAAGCTGCGCACTTGGAATAGGTAATCAAATCCTATCCTACATGGTTACACTCATCACCATTAGTCGTTACACCTTCGAGAGTCATTAAAACTCAAGCTTGGCACGGTATTATCAAAAGACTTCACCGTTAGCTGCTATATAAAAGCAACACCCTTGATTAGAGGTTCACGCAGTTTTAGGAAGCTGTATTACCAACCTCCTGCTGAATATTTTTGGAACGGAGCTTCAAAATCAATCTTGTCATATCCGTTTATATTATACCAAACTGGAATATGATATGAGTTCGTAACATAAGGCTTATCATTCACATGCTCAATTCTCTTGAACTTCTTCAAAGACTTTGCAAATGTTGTTGTCGTGTTTTCTGAAGGTGTTCCGTATATTGACAATGCCAATCCATATCGTTTTGCATTCTCGTCAACCCTATTATAGAAACGCTTCATAATTTCAAGTCCCAACTCTTGACCTTCCTTAGTAGGATACTCGATACCGAAACGATAGACTGTTTCAGCAAGACCAGTATATCCGATTGAAGCAGAACAGTATCCTTTAGGAATGACATCACCGATTTTGGTTCCTGATTTAGCTCTTGTAAATCCTCCGTACATCCATAATATAGGAGCTACATCAACAACAGAATCACATATTGTCTTGTATACCTTATGCTGTTGGTCTGACAGATAATCAATCATATCATCAAGCTTTTCAAAGAATTCATCAATAGATTTTGACTCCAATGCCAAGTAAGGCAAGTTGATTGACATGACACCTATGTTGAATCTACCCCATTCCTTGTAGTTTCCGTTTTCATCCTTCCAAGCTCCTAACAATGAACGGCAACCCATGCAAGGTATTACCCTGCCATCCTTATATTCCCTTGAAAGTTTCTCTGACATATAGTCTGGAACCATCCTCTTCGATGTACATTCAGCAGCCAAATCAGTAAGGTAGTAATATTTACTATCCTTCTCCATGTTGTTTTCTGTCAATATATATACTATCTTAGGGAATGAAGGATTTATATTGTTTCCATTCGGTCCTTCCATGCCTTTAATTCTCTGCTTCAAGAATTCCTCTATTAGAAGTGCAGTATAGTCTTTATATTCATCATCTACGTCATTCGTGTTACAAGCTACAGTAATGAACGGACTCTGACCGTTTGTCGTTGTAAGACTGTTAAGCTGATATTGGAACGTCTGCATGGAATCAACAATTTCCTTCCTCAAGAACTTTTCAACCCATTCATCCTTATCATTAAGTGTACTGAATATCTTTTCGTATTTCTCCTTGCTCTTTGCAACAAAAGGAGACAAATGTGACATGTTTATTGTTATACCTCCATATTGGGAGCTTCCTACTGCTGCAATAATCTGAGTCGTTACTGTTACTGCTACTTGAAGGGAATGTATGTCATGTATGAGTTTTCCTTGGATGCACGTTCCGTTTTCAAGCATATCCTTAAGGTTGAGCAAACAACAGTTCGTCATTGCCTTCATTGCTCTATAATCAAGGTCGTGGACATGTACAACACCCTTGTTGTGAAGTTTTAGAAGCTTCTTGTCCATAGTGAAATCCTTGTATAGCTTCTTACATGTCTCACCAGCTACCAAATCCCTCATGGTAAAGAACTGTCTTGGGTCTTTGTTCGCATTTTCCTTGCTCACATCATTCTTCTTTCCATTCAACAATTCTAATACTGTTGTATAAAACTCTTTGTTGTACTTGAAATCCCTTGCCTTGGCTCTTTCGTTCCTGTAGATGATATAAGCTTTTGCAACGTCCTTATCAATGTCCATAAGACACTTTTCTATGGTGTCTTGAATGTCTTCAACATCTATTTTTTCATCAGAATCAATGTCATAAGTATTTCTTACGCAATCAATTACATCAAGATTCGGTTTTTTCTTGCAAGCCTTGAAAGCCTTTGAAACAGCCTTATCAATCTTTGTAATATCAAACTGTTCTTCAGTCTTATCACGTTTAATGACAATCATTAAATATCTTTATTTTACACTAGTTAGTTATCTATCTAACAGCAACCACAATAAAGATTAAAGGGTCACTGTTAGAATAAATATGTGAAATTATCATTCATTCGTAAAAAAAAATGATAATAAAAAGGCTATCAAAACACAACGATTTGATAGCCAATAACAAACAGAATAAAAAATACTGATTTTTTTACATTTATGCCTGTTTAGAATCTTTTTTTGACAACAAGAAACATTCCCTAGCCATTTCATCTCTAACTTCCCTCTGCCTCTCTTTCGCATCAAACAGTGAATCGTGTTCTTCCGCATTATCTGTACTTATTCGGCATGTTCCGTTATTGAAATCTACATTGTTGTAAACTTGTCCACTTCCACCAGCTCGGTTCTTAAGAATTGCAATTGTAGCCTTATTGTTGCTGATGTCATCTACAGACCTAGCTATTGACATTATTACGTGAGCAATCTGAGCTTTCTTCACTGAGCCTCCAATTTTGTCCATTGTAACCAAATCTAGATTGATGGAGTCTTTTGTTCCTTGTGACGGAATCCACATTGCAATGTTAAGTTCTCCTACCATTGCTTCGAATTTTCTCATGGTTTTTCCCTCTCTCTCAAAGTCATTTGTCGTCTCCCTATTATCATCATGCTTCAAGCATTCGAAATAGTCAACAATTACCAAGTCTGGTTTAAAACCATTATTCGTAAGCTTCTTTATGAAATTTTCTATGAACTTTGCAGTTTTCTCACCACTCGGAAATTTTACTATTCTAAGATTCTCATTCAGTTTCTCTTTATCTGGAAATGCTTCTATTGCTGCCCTAACCTTGTCTATGTATTGCGGTTTTGACAAGTCCTTTGATTCTACACCAGTAATTCTACCGATATGTTTTCTCTGAATCTGTTTGATTCTGTCTTCAAACACAATCTGTAGAACCTTGAATCCGTTACATGCAGCGTGTGAAGCCATTGCTGTGGTAAGTGAAGTATTGTGTGTTACTATGAAATAATCTGTAAGATACAGCTCATCATCAGCTTCAACCTTAATGCATTGACCATCACACACCCTAGATTTCTCTATTGATTCTATATATCTAGCGTTCAATAAGACATATTTCACATTATCTTGCCTTTCCTTATCTTTGAAAAGTGGAATTGAAGGCCATTGCATTCTAATTTCTAGTTCATATGAACGTTTGTGCTCTGTCAGTTTAGCAAAACCGCATAACGATAATACCAATGTCATCACATCTTCTGCAAGGCGCTTTGAATTTGTGCGGAAATAACACCTTCCACTACCCATACACGTACCCTTGCAATCCATAATGCCATTAAGGAGTTCAATTCTCTTTTCTATTGAGTTATATAGATAATCATGATGGATAAACCTATCTTCATCACCATTATTATTAGCTAAGCCGAAACCGTAATCATAAGGTTCGATTTCAATTTCCTTATCCTCAAACTCAACTGGGTCTGCCATAGGTATCTTGAAATTATGCCTACTACCAACACGCAGTTCTTTAGACATAATGTCTTCCAATGACATTACTTTGTATGAGAAATCTTTTTTCTTTCTTCTGTCATACAACGGACTTACAGCCCACAAATGTTCCTTTCCGCATTCAGTATACACCCCATCAGAAAATGTGACTTTATAAAACTGCCAATTCTTATGAGGATATACACCTATTACCTTTGTAGGCTTTCCATTCTGTCCGATTACATAATCGCCGACCTTGATGTCACCCATATTTTTAAAGCCGCTAGGTGTTGCAATCTTTGAGTCATTAGGCTGCACCTTTCCAAACGAAGTAGGACCGATAATCACACCCAATTCACCCTTTCCAAGACCACCTTCTAGAACTTCGTCTATTTTAGGAATGCCTGTAGGGATAGGAACACGATAGTCATTAGACAATGTTTCATTTAAATGGTCGAATACAGTTTCTCCAAAGTCATTATGTATGCCCTTTGTCATCGCATCGTTCATCAAATCAACACATTGCTCGTATTTTGACATATCACCACTGCCAGCAATACGTAATATTTCATTTGCAGACTTGATTATGTTCTGTTGTCTGAAGAACTTCTCTGCTAATTCCTTTGTTCTGTCAACACCGTCACTAGGAGTGTTCTTTACCTTGTTTACAACAGCGACATAAGTTTCCATTTCCCTATCAGTATGAGAGATATTTCTGAGTTCAACCTCCATGTTATCATATGACGGTACTCTATCTTCTCTCTCATAATAGTTTTTAAGAACCCCAACAAAAGTCTTTAAGTTGGGGTCTGTGAACATATTCTGGTCTACAATTCCGCTTAAGTCCTCGAAGAAAGAGTGGCTTTCCATGAACTCATGTGCTAACCTATATTGGAATGATTCTCCAAGAAATCCTAAGTTATTCCTATTAATCTGAGCCATCTACCACAAATCCTTCCATTAATTAAACATAAAGTGAATCAAAATATTCCTTTGTCTTATCTTTTGTTAGCTTTTCAAAGTCTTTCTCTGTCTTATGATTAATATAGTCAATATCCATTATATATGTCTTGCCCTTTATTGACTTATCATCATTCTCAAACACATCTTTCGTTGTGTAATCAGCCAAGTACTTTGCATTATCCTTCCTACTGATTCTTATTCCATCAGTTTCCTCTTTGTCTGGAGCACAAGTATCACAAATCATCTTGATGATAGCTTGCAACACATCTGACTTGTCACTAATCATTCCCTTAATCAGCTCTTGCTCGAAAGTAAGCTTCCCTTCCCTTTCCTTGAAGAACTCTTCCTTCTCATATGAGAATGACTTTCCGTCCTTAGTAACAATCTTTACTGAACGGTTACTCAAATCTACCCTCTCTCGAATATATTTAGGGTAATATCTTCCGTCCCAAATCTTTGTAATCACATCCCTCTTGTTGTCCGAAATCACAATCTTGAATGTGTAAGTCCATGGCTCGATAAGAGGGCTTACCAATTCCTCACTATCATTTGGTCTCTCTGGGTTGTAGAAATGCCACATGTAAACTCTACTCTTTGACTTCAAATCCTCGTCAATCATATTGACAATGGCATCTACCGTATCCTTAAATTCCAAGGAGCACATACTACCTTCAACAAAATTAAAAATAGAGAAGTTTCTCTTTGCAATGATGTTGTCGTTTACATAAACGGTAAAATCAAATCTCTTCTCCTTAAAATCCTTAGGCTTATTTTCCATTTTTAAAAAAAAATTAAAAGTTAAACAATCTTGTTAAAATTTTCGATGCAAAGATATAGAAATATTAACTAAAATCAAAATAAAATTAATTATTTTTTAACATTTTTTTAAAATTGCATTGATTATCAATCATTTATGCTTTTCATATAGTTATCGTATCTTTTCTTCTCCATCATATATATCCTTGAATAAGGTTCAAACAAAGAACTGAAACGGTTCTCGTCAAACAACTCACTCATGCTGTTTTCTCTTATAATGTAATATATGTTCTTCGAATTAAGTTCACTTACGTCTATAGGAGCATACATTTCATCAGACAATGATTTCTTTGCTTCTTTCGTAAGTAATGGAGATGATAAATCTATTATCTTTCTGTTAATCTCGTAAATACGATTACCTTGACACCCATCTGTAACCCCATTAATGATGTTTAGAAGCGATTTAAGAGGCTTTTTCCCCTCAGCCTTCCTACTATCAAGGAGCTCTTGAGAACGCCTCACCAAGGCGCTTAAATCAAGCCGTTCTGTCTTTATGTTTGGGAATAGGGTTGCTAAGGTCTTTTCACCGATACCCTTAATGCCTTTGATATTATCAGAAGAATCACCACAGAGAATCTTCTCCAATACTACATTATCTGGTCTGCTCCCTATCTTCTCTACAGCATTCTTTAGCGTAACGAAATCCTTAAGTCTATGATTGTATACTATAACATCGTCACTTATGAGTTGCGTCAAGTCCTTATCGGCAGATACAATTACTATCTTCTCGTTTTCCTTTTTATTCTGAACACAATAACTTATAATATCATCACCTTCAACATTCTCAAATTCATATTGCCTTATGCATAATTCTTGTAGAATCTGCTTCAATATTGATTTTTCTCTATCGAATATCTCTTCATCACTCTCTTCTTTCTTAACACCTTTTTTCTTTGATTTTGCGTAATCTAGAACTTTCTTGCAATATGCATTTATTGCTTTGTCATAAGCCGTTTCGCTAGTATGTAAATCATAATGCTTATCCCTATTGGCTTTATAATCCTTATATATCTCATATCTAAGAACGCCACTTCCGACACCGTCCCATACTACAGTACAGTAATTAAAGTCCTTCTTGCGTAATATATTTCCTAATATCCTTAAGAAGGTAACTACAGCACCATATTCCTTTCCGTTTGAATTCATTGTCTTGTCAACCAATGATATCTTAAGAAGGTTATTACCGTCAACGATAAGAGAATATATTGATTCTGAAGATTTAATATTGTTAGCCTTTGCTATACTTTTCTTTATTGGTTGCCTCATTAAAAAATCTATATATGCAAATATATATAAAAAAATGTTAAAAATTAAACTTTTTAGCATAAAAAAATGCCTAGCGAAATAAATCACTAGGCATTTACATCCAAAATGTATTGAAAACCCCACGAACACAACGACCAATATAACGGAAGCCATCGTAAAAACACATAGTATGAGAATTAAAACCCAGATAATAGCTTTGTTCAGTACTAGAAAGGCTAATTGAATTACTCCAAAAACGACCATAGCTATCTAATATAATAGAAGATTCGTTGAATAAATATCCGCAAGCAGGAAGAAACAGCTTATTGCCATTTATATTGCTAGTAAGTAACTTTCCACTAGCTCCACTACCATTGTAGTTAGCCTCCCAAGTAGCTTCTGTGTTTGTTATCAACTCTTTAATCTGTTCCTTACTTGGCATATGCCATCTACCACCCATGTTAACATATGCTGCATCATCTTCCAAGTCTAATACAGTCTTACCGTCAGTATCATTGTATTTTGTAAAAGTACTATTAGAACCTTTATATGAAAACTTATAGTGTTTCAAGCTAAATTGCTTAGTATTGATGATGCTATCATAACCTTTAGTCTCACCCCAAGAAAAGTATAATCCGCAATCAGTCTCCTTATCAGCACCAATATTACATGTCGCCCATTTAGTTCCACTAGGCAGACCTAAATCTACATATTCAAAACCGTTATGCTTCATATTCTACTTAACCCAAAACGTGTTAAAAACTCCACGAACACATAAACCGCAAGTACGATTTCCGTTTCCAGTAGAAATACTGACTGTGCCAAACCATAAATCTCTTCCGCAATCACTACGGTAATTATCAACTGAACTAGACCAAAAATGACCACTTTTATTAAGTCCATAATAACCTTCAGCAAACCGCAAACCGCAAGCAGGGAAGAATATTTTCTCATCATTTCTTTTACTAGTGAACAACCTACCATTGGAACCACTATTATTATAATCAGTTACCCAAATATTCTCTGTATTTTTTATCAGCTCTCTAATCTGTTCATCTGTTGGCATGTGCCACTTTCCACCCATATGGATATATGCTGCATCATCGCATAAGTCTAGTACATTCTTTCCATCAGTATTATTGTACTTTGTGAAATTATAAATAAAACTCTTGTTCGAAAACTTATAATTACGCCTATCAAAAGTTCTATCACCATTTGTAAATCTATTGTAACCGTTTGTCTCTCCAAAAGCGAAATACAAGCCGTAATCTGTTTCGCTATTTGACCCTACATTATATCTTGCCCACTTTGTTCCGCTTGGTAAACCAAGGTCTACATATTCAAAACCATTATGTTTCATAATCACTTCATCCAAAATGTGTTAAAAACACCACGAATACCCATACAAACATAATATGCACATGTTGTAGATATATATGCATTGAACTTATTACCAATAAAATCAGTACAATTATAAACAGATGAAAAATCAAGAGAACTAGTCCAAAGAGAACAAGTAAGACCATTTTGATAAGAAGCATTACCACTAATAAAACCATTAGCAGGAATAAATAATGTTTCGTTGTTTATCCTACTTCTAAATAGTCTTCCGCTTACTCCACTATCACAATAATCATGTAACCATGTACTTACTGTATTTTTTTCATCTAATAACTCTTTAAACTGTTCGTTAGTTGGTATATGCCACTTTCCACCCATATGTATATGCGCTGCATCATTATCTAGGTGAAGTGTTGCTTTTTTGTCACCATTATATTTTATTTTATTAAAATCAAATTCGTTCTCATAATATAGATAGGAAAAAGCAACAGTTCCTCCACATGGAAAATATAAACCATTGCTAGTTTCACTGTTTGCTCCCACATTACATCTTGCCCACCTAGTTCCACTAGGCAGACCTAAATCTACATATTCAAAACCGTTATGCTTCATATACTCTACTTAGTCCAAAATGTGTTGAAAACTCCACGAACACCTAAGCCACAAACACGATTTCCGTTTGCAATCCCAATACCACTTTGGTTAAACCATAAATATTTACCAAAATCACTATAGTAAGAACCAATTGAATTAGACCAAAAACTGCCACTATTATTAAGTCCATAACAATGGTCAACAAATAACATTGCGCAAGCAGGGAAGAATAACTTCTCACCATTTATATTGCTAGTAAACAATCTACCATTTACGCCACTACCATGGTAGTCAATTATCCAAGCAGACTCAGTGTTTGTTATCAGCTCTTTAATTTGCTCACTACTTGGCATATGCCATCTGCCACCCATATAAACATACGCAGCATCATCTTCCAAGTCTAATACAGTCTTTCCGTCAGTACTATTATATTTAGTAAAAGTGCTGCTAGAGGTACTATTTGAAAACTTATAATTGCGTCTATCAAAAAGTTTAGCGCCATTTGGTGAACTGCATCCTTTATTTCCACCCCAAGCAAAATACAGACCATAGTCTGTCTCACTCTTTGCGCCAACATTACATGTCGCCCACTTAGTTCCACTAGGAAGACCTAAATCTACATACTCAAAACCGTTATGCTTCATAATTTTACTTAATCCAAAATGTATTGAAAACACCACGAATACCAATGCAAACATAATATGCACTTGTCCTAGCTAGATATGTATTATATTTATCACAAAAAAAATCAGTACAATTATAAACAGATGAAAAATCAATAGAACTAGTCCAAAGAGAACATGTCTGACCATTTTGAACATGTTGATGGTTACTACCAATAAAGCCATTAGCAGGAATAAATAATGTTTCATTGTTTATCCTACTCCTAAATAGTCTTCCACTAACTTCACGAATACAATAATCGTATATCCATGTACTTACTGTATTTTTCTCGTCTAATAGTTCTTCAAACTGCTCTTTAGTTGGCATATGCCATTTCCCACCCATATGAATATGTGCTGCATCATTATCTAGGTGAAGGGTTGCTTTTATATCACCATTAAATTTTAATTTGTGAGAATCAAAGTTTCCTTCATAATATGGAGAATCTAAACCAACAGTACCTCCAAATGGAAAATATAAACCATTGTCAGTTTCACTGATTGCCCCAATATTACATGTCGCCCACTTAGTTCCACTAGGAAGACCTAAATCTACATACTCAAATCCATTATGCTTCATATTCTACTTCATCCAAAATGTGTTAAAAACTCCACGAATAGTTCTACCAAAAGAGCGATGACATTTAATAGTACTTACGATATCTGAGCCGAAGCCCAAACATGTGCTATAACAATCATCAAAAGAAAAGATTGAACTACTTGGCAAATAACCGAAACGACATGCATATACAGAAATTCCATTTCCTAAGTATCCGCAAGCAGGAAGAAACAACTTCTTACTAGTGTCACTTTTGCTAGTGAATAATATTCCATCTACCCCACTTCCATTATAGTTATCCTCCCAAGTATATTCTGTATTGGACATAAGCTCTTTAATTTGTTCTTTTGTCGGCATATGCCACTTTCCACCCATATGAATATGTGCTGCATCATCTTTCAAATCTAACACTTTCTTTCGGTCAGTACCATTGTACTTTATAAACTTATTTGAGCCACACTTTGAAAACTTATAGTCTCTCCAACCAAATTGCTTCGTATCAGTAATTCCACTGTAACCAACAGTTTCTCCCCAAGCGAAATATAAACCGTAATCGGTCTCACTATTTGCTCCTACATTGCAAGTTGCCCACTTCGTACCGCTTGGTAAACCTAGGTCTACATACTCAAATCCGTTATGCTTCATGCTTACTTATTATAAAACAAATTAAATATAGTTACTATCTGACTCTAATTCTACGTGTAGCCTTTGTTGCGCCAATGTAGGCATATTCCATTGGGTCTTTTCCATTCTTCATTATTTCATCAAGAAACTTGATGTTCTTTGACATTTCATATGCCTTTTCGTTTGCGTTGAAAATAAGTTCGCTCAAACCAACCAATCTTCCGTCATCTGAACCTTTAACTGCTTCCTTATCACCGAATAAACGAAGACATTCTGAGTTGTTCAGTCCGATAAGCAATTTCTGAACTTCTGACTGAATCTCGTCCAACTTCCATCTTACTCGGTCAACAAGCTCTGTTCCGACATACATCTTCTGCTCATACACAAGATTAAGCAATTCGCCATCCTTAAGAGTAAGTGACGCAATAGCCTTTCTTATGTCATCTTGCTTATAGAGATACTTCACCAAATCGGCAGAACCACCCCTTCCATGACGCAATACACCTTTATTCTTGTCAAAAAACTTAACCAATTTTCTAATTGGCACGTATGGTGAGGTTCTGTCATATTCACTGCTTGGAATCATTGACTTGATGTAACTTACTGCACTCTTTGCGTCAATGAACTCAATTCCGTCTAGCATATGTGGGTCATATGCAATCTTATCCTTCTTGGATACCTTTATATTCTTCATACTCTAAATTTGTTTGTTTTGAATTATGATGCAAAGGTACTAAGTTTTTTTGATATCACAAAATTATTTCCGTTAAAGAATGTTAAACAAGTCATGTTAGTCAAAAGCTAACTATATTATATCTACCTTATAATCTAATTTTCTTTCAATCGGAGCATGACATAAACGCTCCACTTCTATAATTGGAAACAATTCCCTCTCGAATTGTTCATATTCACTGAATGTGTAATCAATCGGAAACTGTTTCTTTGCCTTTGTAATTATCCTATCAACATATTCCATGCATATATCATAATAAAATTCATCATTGAACATCCTCCACTTGAACACAATCACATAAGTATCGTTATATATGTATCTGTTTACTTGATTGCCATTCTGAGCTCCTTCATTTAATATTGTTCTATTGTGTGTACTGTTCAACTTGTTTATTCGATTGATAACCTTAAAGCCTTCACACACGCTGATTGCAGATTCTATGTTCTTTTTGTTATATCTAACCTCAAACATAAAATATATCTTATGCTTTCCTATTTCCATAATTTATTTTTTTATGCAAAGATATATAATTTATTTAGATAAACTAAGTTATTTAACTTTTTTTTGCAAAAAGTCCAATTCTTTTAGTTTGGAATAATTCACTTTTCGCTAACATAAAAAAAGGTGAACCATAAAGATTCACCTATTATATTATATATCATCTGTTATCTAGCATAGAAACCCAAAGGCTTTTGCTTCAACACCTTCATCAGTTGGTCATTCATCTCGCTCTGATTCTTCATCAACTCCCAAGGTGTCATTCTTGTCAGTCTTTCTGATAGCTCACTGAGTGTTTTCTCCTTTTCGTCCTTACCTTGGTCTAGGAAGAGCCTATAATCAAGAGTCATCTCTGCATTCGGAATTTTAACGGACCCACTAAATGCACCTCTTATGTTTCCCAACGTAATCTTTGCTTCTGCGATTAACAGCTTTCTTATTATCTGCTGAGTAGGATAGTTCATCAAATCGTATGACATTGACTCAAACGGTACTTGGTCTGGTGTCAGCACCACATCATCCCTATTCTCAATCCTACACTTATCGATATCCTCTTCCGTACCATCAGACACATCGTAGTACGTATACCATACGTAGCAATTTGAATACTTGTTCCATCCCCATGTGTCATCGGCAGCAACACCGCCTACCATGTTTGGAGAGCCTGGAGTTGACATCAAATGAACCAAATGCGTACCATCAGGACCAGCAGTAACCTTATAAGCCAAATCTCCCCTAAGAAGAGAATTCTTATATTTCAAATCAACAGACATTAATGCAGTATCATAGGCTGAACCTATATAAAAACCTGTTATTCCCATGCCATTACCCATATTACCATACTGTCCAAATCCTCCACCTATACCAGTGTCAAGTGTTCCAAGGTTTCCATACAGTGCAGCCTTCGTTGTTGAAGGTGTTACGTACATTACCTTGTTTATTTCTCTTCCTTTTGGTATCACATATACTTGTTTTCCTTTCTCTACTTGGAAGAAATCCTTCTTTAGCTCATATGAGCCTCTCTGTTGCAGTCCTACTTCCCTTGAGAACCAATATGAATAGTTTCTAGACCAATCCATAGTCCTTACTGTCATCGCATATGCTAGTTCGTTCGGATTCTGAAACTGTATCGTGTTCTTTCCTTGTACATTCAACCATTGTGTCTCTAGAACCCAATTCTGAACCTTCTCTGCGTAATCTCCTATTGCTATTTCCAACAATGCGCATAACTGGTCATCAGTAAGCTCTATTGAACGTATAGGAGCACCTAATGCAACTCTAACCAAGTGGAACAAATGCTTTACATCCTCTGTCAATATCATTGTAACCTAGTAATTTCCTCAAATAATCTTTCCTTATCACAATAAATATTCCCAAGATAATCTATATTTCCAAATTCCTTGCTTGAAAAATAAAATATATTCAAGTCATGTTCCTTACATAAATTATATTTTATCCTATCTCTATTGCATATTATATCATATTCATCTTTGCCACCGAAATAATCAATAGGTCTAAAGTGCTGCTCTCCTTGACATTCTATCGCAATGTTGTATTTAGGGAGATAGAAATCAAGTGACATGTTCTTTATGTTACATAGCCATTCAAACTTTTTCTGTCTCTCATATTCTATATCATTATCATCAAGGAACTTGGATATCTCAGTTTCCAACTTGCTTTCATTGCAAATAGGGCATCCTTGACCTTGCTGATGTTTATTCACCATTATATTGAATTTGTCATGAATAGGGCATATTGCGGTTATAATGCTTCTATTGTTCACATATTCCTCCTTTATATTCGGATATATATATTTGTTATTATGAATAGAAGATAAATTAGATATCAAGTCTTCTATGTCATATCTATATTTTTCTGATAATGCTTCATATTTGCATTTCGGACAACCGCATTTCTTGTATATGTGATTATATGGAGTCTGTTTGAATGTTCCATGCTTGTTGCATATTATATCGACTTTCTTGTCAATTCCTTCATATATGACATTATCATAGTTATAGGTATCTCCATGAACTTCCTTGAACTTATTTATAATTTCTTCTTGAGGCAATCTTTTTGAAACTGATATATGCTTTCCCCTACATTTTGGGCAACCATGCTTCTTATAAATAAATGATATTGGAGAAATGCAAAAAACACCATGAATTTTGCAAGTTGGAGTTATCTTTGTATTCCAATCACAAAACTCAATGGTGTCCAATATATATTCATCACCATGAATAGCGTTACATTTATCTAGAAATAAATTATTATCCATTTGAAGAAATAATATTTTTATTATATATATAAGAGTCTACTTTTTTTATTCTCTCTAAGCTCGTTTATTGGTTTCATTAAGATTTCATATCCTTCAATCTTTCCTCCAATATACTCCTTACAGTATGAGACTCTTGTCAGCCTATTTCTGTATTTGTTTATATCAGCAGCATTTTTATCTCTTCCTTTTCCATCAAACTGTGTTCCTCTTACGTTTGGATTTCTTCCAAGCGACTCACCAAATCTTCTATGTGCAGTCTTTATGTACAGTCTGTAATCATGCTCATCATCACTCATTGACTTGACTAGACCTCCACAGAATTCAAATATCCTTCTTGACAGTCCTAATCCTTCAAAATCTGGTAATATTACAATCCTTGATATCGAGCATCCGTATGGTATCCCCTTTCTAGGCGTATTTAAGATTCCTACAAATGCAATCGGAACGTTGTTCCATTCAAAAAGCAAGCATTTGCAAGCCTTAGATAGCTTACTTGTAAGATAATGGTATTTTGCAAACTGTAAAGAATCCCATACCCTAGCTTCAACCCTTCTTACTGTAAGTTCTATATTAGGTCTTTCTCCTTTCTTGTGACCAACTATTACATTTCTCATTTATTTGCGTTCTAAGGCGTTATTCTTACTAGAGTGAATAACTTATGGTATTTTATATTTTAATGCCGTAGAAAGCATTTAAACCATGTCTACGGCAATTTTGTAGGTATTATTTCCTCTGCAAACATCCAACCAACAACTTTGTCCATCGGAACTTTCTTCTCTTCCATTTTACCGTAAGAGAATTTATCTCCTATTTTCTCTTTTTTATAAAATAAATTCCAATTGAAGTATTTCTTGTCAAAGCAAACATGCCAATAATCGGTAACGACGTGAAGTGAATCCTTTCCGCTAAATCTTCCTTCAACTAACAATAAAACTTTTTTGCACATCTGTTTGTTCATTGGCAACTCATCCAATTTTCTCCACTTGATTTTCTTTCCTTCAATTTCCATTTATCTATATATTTTATTAGTTAATACTTGTGCAAATATATAGATTTATTTTATAAAAAAGAAATTTATCGAATTAACATTTGGTCTGTAAGTGCATCATTATCATTTATAGTCTGTTGTGACTCATACGTTGTATTATCACTATACACTAGCCTTTCCACATCAACGTCTCCGTTTTCATCCCTATGGTTCAGATTGAATATGTAGTCTGGCTGTAACCAATCAATAATATCGAAATGGCATGATGCAATAACCAATCTCATTCCGTTCTGTCTTGCATATCTCTGCAACGCAAAACTCATTGATTTCGCAGCATCCCTATTCACGACTGACGTGAATTCATCTATGAATACGATATTCTCACCATTTTCACTTGCATCATATATTGACTTGCATACATCCAATCTTGCTCTTTCTCCGTTTGACAACTCATTAGGTTTTCTGAGCCAGATTGGTACTGATGATAATCCTACACCGCTCAATAAATCGCAAGCTTGCTCTTCTGTCAGACTGGGAAACTGACTTATAACACACCTACTATTATCATATGAAGGCATCTTTACGTCTTTATCTGCAATATTCCTAAGTATTGTTGACTTTCCACTTCCGCTTCTTCCGCATATGAGGAATATATTGAAATCCTTATCGTTCATAATTTCATCCATGTCATCCTTACTTGGAATAGGTATCTCCGTTACAGTCTTATCCCTATCTTGTATATCGTATGACTCATATAGGTATTCTGTGAACTTATCATTCACAATATCACTTGTTAGGATTATTTTTGACATTTATAATATATTTTATCAAATCATTTTTGTCTGTAAAGAAAACATATTCTGTACCAATATAATATTTTGAATTTACTTTATCACAGAAATAAATTATATTAACTCCATGTTCCTTGCATAAATCATATTTGAGTCTATCTCTTTCAACTTGTTTCTTGAAAGCTTCATCTCCACCGAAATAATCAATAGGTCTAAAATGCTGTTCGCCTTGACATTCTATTGCAGTATTTATCGAAGGTATATAAAAATCCAAATGCATTGGATTGATTGATTTCAGATAATCAAATCCCTTCTGTTCTATATTCATGATTCCTTCTTTTCTTAGCAGTTCCCTTATAATGTTCTCCTTCTTTGATGAATTACATATAGGGCATCCTTGACCGCTTAGGTGATTGTGTGGTGTCTGCTTGAACTTTCCGTGTAACTTGCATGCAATTTCAATGTCAGTGAACATTCCATTATATGATATATCATTATATATGTAGGTGTCACCATGTATTTCCTTGAACCTATGAAGTAAGTCATCTATGTCAATAAATCTGTTTTCATATGCACATTTCTTACAACCATATTGACTTTTCAAGAAATCCTTTGGTATTATTTCGATATCTCCATGCTTTTTGCAAGTTATTATTGTTTTTTCTGATTGTCCTTTGTATTCAGCATTATTGAATGTGAATCTGCCATTTCCGAACTTATTGATAACTTCCTCTATAAACTTTTCTCTTGATTTTATCTTTATTTCTGACTTGAATTCGTTATCGCATTTCTTGCACCCACCAAACTTATTGTTAAGATGATATGTCGGCTGAATATAAAAATCACTATAATGCAGATTACAATGGAATTTGCAAGGCTTTCTTAAACCTATGAAAGTATCCTTCGTACAATCGTAATTGAACTGTTCTCCGAATTTGTTCTTAGACTTATCTATGAAATCGTTACATCTGCAATATAGGCATCCATGACGTTTAAGGACATTACTAGGAATGTCTTTCCAAGTATGGTTACAGATATTGCATTTGAATTCTGTTTTTTCAAACATTCCTTTGTATTCACCAACAAGATTTACAGAACCATTATATAAGGAATATATCCTATCTAATAAAACTTTTTCTGTAATTTTTTTAGTCATTAAAGCGAAATAGGTAGGAATTTGCTCCTACCTATCATTATGATATTATTCTTCACTTTCCTCTTCAATAAACTTAATGTCATTCTCTGAAACAGCACTTGCATCCTCACCTTTGTCTTCAAGCTGCTGCTGAATCTGCTTTAGAATCTTAGATATATTCTGCTTCTTGTATTCATCCAATCTAGACTCTGGTATCATTCCATCTGGTACACAGCAGAACGTTCCGCTGTATGTAAGATTGTATGGTGAATCAAGCTGATTCTTCACAACTCTAATCTTCGTTACAAGACCGTATGTATATGTTTCTCCCTTGCTCGTTGCTGTAAGTCTCTTTGTTGAAGCCTTTATTGAACCTCCTAGGAGTATTGTCAGTCGGCTCGCATACAGAAGTGAGTTACCGCCTTTAAGCTGTACTGAAGGAGCTGCCATTGGTGCTGACATTGAATCAAGCCAAATCTTGTTGACTGCAACCATTGTGTTTGTGTATGGGCTAGATACCTTCTTTGAAGATGGTATTCTGTTGTTCAGCAGCATATTGAATGCAACTGAAAGTGCTGCTGCATCCCACATTGCATTTGATGACTTGCTGTTATATGATTTGAATGATGAGATTGAACCTACAGAATCCCAAATAAACAGAAGAGGCTGCTGTATGTCTCCATTTTCTTGCATGTCAAGAAGTTCGTTCATGCACATTGCAATGTCTTCAATCACTGGTACTGTTCTCTTCTTGCTAACCCTCTTTCCTTGTGAATGGTCAAAGTCTCCATATCTATCTGCTAGAATTTGTGAATCATAATATAGGAATGGACCTTCATAGTTTATGATTCTATTTTCTGTATGATATGTAACTTCGCCAGTTTCTTGGTCAACATCTTCTACTTCAACGTCTCCATATACTGGCGTTGCTTGCATTCCGCAATTGATTGCAAATTGGAATGAGAAGTTATTCTCTGTTTCAAAAATAACTGGCAATATTCCCTTCTTTTGTGCAGAAGCTATAAGGCAGTTCTTAATTAATGATTTTCCTGTGTTTGAATGACCGTGTAGAATTGTGGTTACACCCATTGGTATTCCTGGTAACTTCGTAGCCTCTGTGAAAGCTTCTGGCATTACAATAAATTCCATAGGTTTATCTGCGCTAGAAACTACCATGTTGCTTGCAGATGCATTCAATCCTAATTTTTCCTTTATACTAGCTATACTAGCCCTTTTGAAATCCTTTTTCTTAATCGGCTGTTTCATTTTGCTCCTTTTCTTTATTTATTTTCGCCTTTATCTTATTCTTCCAACATTTTCTGCATATAGCCTTATATCTATCATCGCCTCCTACCATTATCTGATTTCCGTCTGTAATGATATCTCCGTTTGAATCAAATCTTGCGTTTATGGATGTCTTGTTTTCTCCACATTCACAAGTTGACTTAACCTCTTCAATGTCATCAGCTAATTCAAAGAGTCTCTTTGATGCAGGAAATAGTCTTGACCTAAAATCGGTTCTTAACCCATAACACATCACATTTATGTCAAGATAATCTACCACATCTGATAATTGGTCTACTTGTTCCTCTGTCAAGAATTGGCATTCATCTATTATCACCCATCTAAGATGTTCGAATTGTGCTGACAATGCGCTTGAATATGATTTTATTGCCTTATATAGGTCAACGTCTTTATCTACTGTTAGGCAAGGTCTTGAAAGTCCAGCTCTAGAACGTATCGTATCCTTTCCGTCTCTAGTATCAAGAGAAGGCTTCAAGACCATTATCTGAATGCCCTTCTCTTCAAAATCGTATGCGGTCGAAAGTAGCCTTAATGTCTTTGAGCTGCCCATCGGTCCGTAATAGAAATATAGCTTACTTGCCATTATAGATTCTAATTAGAACGGTAAGTCGTCTTCCTCATTAGGTATACTTGCAGCTTTCACCGCCATATTTGGCTTTGAATCACCTATTTCTGTGTGTGGATGAACATCACCAATCTTTGTGCCATCGAATATCTGTCCAGGTTCACTTGTCGGATGTGTTACCATTGAATAATCTACCGTAGGCTTTGCCAATGATTCCTTTATTCTCTCTTGCTCAGCCTCTTCCTTAGCCTTTTCTACTTCCAACTTGTCAACGTATCTATTCTGTTCCTTGTCAAACACTGGTACTCCACCCATTGCAACAATCTCCATATAATCATATGGCTTTACTGTATAAACGTCATACCATTTCTTTGGGTCGTTAATCCACTTTTCACCTAACTCAACATCATCTGTCAGCTTTGAAGGAACTCCGTCGTCCAAAATCTGAATTGATGTCTTGTTGTCTGATGTTCTTGATAATGTAATTATTAGGTCTAGACCGTTGTTCAAGTCAAATATGCTGTACTTGTTTCCCTTTCTAGCTGCTGATTGTGCTCTAAGCGATGCGATGTTCATGATTTTGTCTTGTACGCCATCTTTCTTCTTTGAGGAGTTGAAGAGCCAGAACTTTACACCATCTTCTTCGTGACCACGCTCGATGCATCTTACAATCCACATATCCTTTGCTCGATGCATGAATTCAACGTCACCATACTTCTTCCTTGTAGCTTCATCTTGTGCTGAGAATTTCATCTCCCTTGCCTTTGCTGCTGTAGCACAGAAAGGGCACTTGTCTCCCATAGCGTGTCCTTCTTTCTTGTTATGAGTAGGGCATACAAATGTTTTCCATCCGCTAGGTGCTAGCTCCTTGTTTACTCTGATGGTATGCATTGATACCTTCTTGAATGGGGTAAGCTCGTCAGTTGAAAATGGCAAAAGCCTAATTGTCAGAGTCTTTGTGTTCTCATCCTTTGCCAAACGAGCATTGAGGTAATTCTTTTTGTCAAATTGAGTTTTCTTTGTCTCTACTGCTTTCTGTTCGTTCTCGTATTGAGCATTAACTTGCTCTGCATCAATGTTGATGCTAAAACCCTTGTTTTCCATTAATTAAAAAACATATTATAAAAATTATTGTCATGCATGTCTTATTGTCACATGCTTAAATTTTACATTGCAAAGATATATAAAAATACGTTAAAAAAGAAGGAATCTCTTAAAAATCATTAAAAAACATTAAGAGATTCCTAATATATTGTTTATTCAAGTGACATGTTATCAATGTTTTTTACATAATCCATCAGTGAATTGAATGTTCTTGTTGCTCTCATCAACGCACTAGGGTTGCTGTTGTAGAATGATATGTTTATGTCCTTGATAAATGCTTCATTGTAATCTTTATTATAAGCCAAGTGAACGCTTACATATTCATCACTCAAAAGTGCTTCTGTATCAGTAACGTCATCAACTTCAAGGTTACATTCATCAGCTATTGCATTTGCGATTGCTTCAAACGACTTGCCATTTGAATATCCCAATGCAGCATCCATCTCGTCACCTTCTGATATAAGTTTCCTTAGTCTATCAAAGGTTTCCTCATTCATTGAAAGTTTTCTCTTCATTACAGTTTGAATAGTTTATCCATTGTCTGTATATCATCATCATCAATCTTAAAGAATGTATCTGCCACATCTCTTGTAGGATTGTCAACGTCATTGTTCGTTATCACGTATTCCTTTGACGTAGGCTCATCATTGTCACTATATGTGTCATACCCACCTTGTCTCGCCTTCTTCTCCCAATATTCATTAGGCTTTACGTTAAACGGATATGAGTCAAGTGAACGTAGGTTGAGCTTTTCTGTCTGAGTAGGATTACGCTTCTCGAATTCAGACTTCAGTGATTCAATCTCGCTATTGTTTGCATCTAGCTTATCTTGTAAATTCTGTATTGTATCTATCAATGTCTTTATCTTTGTATCAACCTTTGACAAATCCATACCTACATGATTCTGCTTAACATTAAGCTTATCTTGAGCCCTTGTCAAGCCATCAATATCAATTGTATCACCGTCATCTTGACCTTCAGATTCGTCTCCACCCATTGCGCTAGGGTCTCCTCCCATTGCACTAGGGTCTTGAGTCATATCATTACCCATGCTAGGGTCTCCACCCATTGCGCTAGGGTCAGCTCCCATGCTAGGGTCTTGAGCCATATCATTACCCATTGCGCTAGGGTCTCCACCCATTGCGCTAGGGTCTCCACCCATTGCACTAGGGTCTCCTCCCATTGCGCTAGGGTCTCCTCCCATTGCGCTAGGGTCTCCTCCCATTGCGCTAGGGTCTTGTGAAGGGTCGCTGCCCATTGCGTTAGGGTCTTGTGCTCCTTGGTCATCAGCCTCATCAACTTCCTCTTCAGGAAAGTTCGGAACATATGATTCGCTCAGCTTCATGAAATGCTCATGTGCTGAAAGCAAGTTGTTCTCCTTAAGATACTTAATGTTAGTCATCTCTCATGCCCTCTCACATTAATCAACCAAGAGCTCCTTGTTATCCTCTGTAAGTATTGTCTTTGAACTTTCAGTTCTTTCAATCAATCCCTTGTCCTTCTTAATCCTCTTTGTATTTGATGCTGGCGTTAATACATTCTGCGCCATTGCTACTTTCTCTTCCGTTGTCATAACTGCTTTCTTTTTGATTTTGTTATTATCTTTGTTGACGCATTCCTCTACGAGCTTCTTCTGCGGTTTTCTCGTATCAATACGCTTTGTTATAAATCTTGCCATCATATATCTACACTATTTATAGCTATAAATATAAAGTTAATCAAAAAAAAACTGACTTGTCCTCTATTTTGTCTATCTTTTTAATCTTCAACTCTCCGTTGAATGTCATTACCAAGCATCCTTTATATTTGCTCCAATCAACCTCTACCCTGTTTCCTTCCTTTGAAATGATTGCAGGGTCATCACTCGGCAAGTTGTTAAGCGCATTGATTGAGAAGAAGCATCCGTCCTTCGAGTGGATTACTGTAGCTCCAACCAATCTGCTTATTATATAGTCCTTATGATATGTATTGAAGGTTACTAAATACTCCATGTCGTTACCCTCAACATTGTATACGAATACTCTGAAAGGTTTCACGTTGAACCTGTTCTTCAGCATTTCCAAAAACGACAATATGCGTTCCTTTCTTACGAACACACATAACAGTGTCAATTTATCTGCCATTGAATTTCTTTTATTTTACTACTTTTTTAAATAAGGTACGGAACTATGTACCTATTATTTTCAATATTTCTTATTATTTTCCTCACTCTGAAATCAGAATCATCTATGATTTTATTAGACTTGTTTGATGATATGAAATCAATTATCTTCTTCCTGCTAACCTTGCAGAATTCAGCTATATCCAATGATATTCCCATTATGTTACCATTGAACGGAACGTAAACCATTGATTTATGAATATAAATACTTCTACTTACAGATGAATCGGATATTATTCTGCATAACTCTATGAACTTTATCCTAGGAATTGTAAATACATTTATATAATAATACCTTGTACTCTCAATTACCCTATTATAGCATAATAGATAAAATTTTATCAAGTCGTCTTCAAAGTCAGACCTACTCTCAGATTTACTGAAAGTCCAAAATAGATTATCATCCAATTGTTTATCCAATATTGATGAATATTTCTCATTTTCCTTGGCTTTCTTCCATCCTACTATCAGAATAGGCTTTGATGGGTCAGCCAATGAAATGTCATTGACTTGACCCACCAAAATATTTATTCCATTCATCTTCTTATCTGTAATAATATACCCAATAATCATTTATTTAACAACATTTTTATAATGCAAATATATATAAAAAATGTTAAAAATCAAAGATTATCTACCATCAAAATAACTGAAATGCATATAATCCTTATACCATCCTCCCCATCCAAATCCATATTTGGCGCAAGTTTGAACTATCCAATTAGATTTGTCTCTCATTGAGAGTATACTATTATATATGTTTGCACCTCCTTTTACTACACCATTTTTTATATATGGATTGTAATGAGGGTTTAAGTCAAATGCAATTCCATATGAATGATTTGATAATTTTGGAGTAGAACTTCCGACAACGTTTCTATAAGAGTATGTACCAAAACTATGAACATAAAACTCAGGATGTTTTGCAAGTTCATTGAATAACCCTTGTAAATTTCCCTCAAGCTTTCTGTGAAATAATACAGTATGCTGCTTTAGCTCTCCGTTTGACTTACTTCTATATGAAATTGTTACATTCTTCAAGAAGCTCTCACACCAAGCTTTCGACTTTCTACCAGTCCAAGTTTCACCAAAAAGTTCAATCTTTTTCTGTGATATATTTCCAGAGCCGCTTGCTGTACTTCCTATTGTTGATGCCTTCATGATTTCACCACAGTCTGTAACTGTCAAGTCCTTATATGTATCCTTGTTTTTTACTTGAGGTACTTCCTTGTTTACACCTCCATATTTTTTATATAAGGCTAATCTAAGTTTTTTGTTTGCATCGCTTCCAACTTCACGTGACTTGCTATTTTCTACGTTGTTTGATTCGCATACAAAAACCTTTCTCTGTGCCGCATTAGGAGATAAACTTGGTATTACATCTATATGCAATGGGTCTTTAGTATTACCATTCTTAGAATCGTATACCCAATATAGCTCTTTTATGTAATCATAATATCCATTCAACAAAATATCAAATACATTTCCTAAATGGTCTCCACTTTTATTTTCTTGAGATATCATAAGAATATTTTTCTTCTTATCGTAATATTTCTTTAAGGTAACACTTGCAGAAGGTGTTGAGCTTACTGATTTCTGTAACGCTTCAAATAATGCGTTAGCTACATCTTCGTTTGTTAATTTCTCGTCTTTCTTCTTCTTTGCAGCTGCTGTATTTGCTCCTGTTACAAAACTTCCGATACGTTTCTTTACTGAATAATACATATTTTGTAAATTACCTAGATAATTTTTATCTTTTGCATAATAAAGAGGTAAATGCTTTACTTGTATTTCGTTTACATATTCAGATACACTAGTCGCTTTTTCCCAACCCTTGAAGTTCTTATCTAGACATGACGTTATCTTTCCTCTAATATAATCATCAATACTATTATATATCTGATATTTCTGTTGCCCTCTTTGTGAACCATATGATTTTACACCACCGAAGTTGAATTGGCTTGCTGCTGCACTTGTACCCCAAGTTGACTCTTGGCAATCTTGACCTACCAGCGCCATTACTAATTCATCATTTAATGATTCATCGTATTTCTTATAGGCGCAGAACATTGTCTTGGCAAATGACTCTTTACTCTTGTCTCTTGGATATGTATATTCGAAATCTCCAAATGATGATTGGAATAGAGGATATACCTTATATGGACAGTTATTATCAACATCGGCAAACTGCTCTTGTGTTGACACACCGTTTGAACCACCTCCGTATGAATCGTCTGTGAATATATCCTCGACCAATGGGTTGGAAACAGAAGCCATACGGCAACCTGTGAAAGTAGTTACCATATCACCAGGTCTTAAACTGTGTTTTACTTTCATAATCAAGTAAGAGCCTCTGAACATAGGCACATTCAGTAGTACGAAATACATCATTGGTTGTATCCATGCACAACCCATCATCGTAACATTACAAGTATATGACTGAGTTGAGTATATATCATACAAATCTTGTGCAACTGCACCTACATTGTTCTTTGCTCCATTTGCATCTTTCAATATATAGTGCTTTGCCTTTATTGACTGTTGTGTTGCAACAGGTGTCTGTGTTCCTATATCAACATTCTTGAAATAACTCTGATACTGCCTTCCGTATGTAACTCCAAATGCAGGGATACAGTACGTTCCGTCTCCGTTTCTGCTCCTTATTGCAATAGGAGTCTCATTTTCGTCATTCAACATGAAGCTATCATCATTATATTCACTATTGGCAACATTCAAGTGTTTTGAAGGCTCATATGGATAAACGACTACAAAGCTCGGATGTCTGTTTACCGTACTCCAATCAATTGAATTATATGGAAGAGGTTTGAATAGCTCATTCATTGAATCCTTCTTTGATATATCAGCAAAATTCTGTATCGCCATTAGCATACATTTATTTTGAGAATATATATCAGCCATGAATCCCAACATCATAACGTTTACGTCTTGATATGACATCAATGCATCAATCTTCTCATATAGCTTCTGAGGATTTATCAACAGTTTCTGTCCTATCTTGTTATAATATGAGTCTATGAAATAGAACTTGTCACCAATATTCTCGTCAGTATTATATTCTTCAAAATAGTTCTCAATTTTCCATTTATCGAATGAAGATGAAGGAATCCATTTGTCATATACCAATTTAAGATACATATATAGACCTTTCTTCATATCCTCTGTACATTTATTTGGAGAAGATGTAGTACTACTAATCATACCACCAATACTATTCTCTTTAGGAGTTGTATCTTCTTGTTGTTGCTCATTTTGTTTTTTGCCAGTGTATATTTCTTTTAGTTTATTAATGAAAGCGTTAAAGTATGTCTTGTATTGATTTTTAGTTACATGATTTTTTTTATCTATACTACCTCTAGTTAAACTTACAACAACAACCTCGCCTAATAGATTCTTAGATACCTCTATCACCGTTTGGTCTGATTCTTTTAACTCATAGTTTTTGTCATAATATTTGTTGTTTGTTGCAATATCTAATAATTTTTTTGCAATAGCACTATTAGACCAATTTATGAAATATTTTGCGAATTCTGCCCTGATTTTAGGTAAAAAACTTTTTATTCTACCATTAATATTAGGTTCATTATAGCCACCTTTAATTTGAAGGCGACTAGAAATTATTTTGTAATAATTATGCGAGTTATCCCAAAATATAGTACCAGAAGCGCAAACCATAGCTCCAATCTTGAGTGCTTGTAGCCTATGCATATGAATAAACACGTTGCTTTTCATGCTGTCTAGATTCTCTTGAAAATCTCCTAACACAATACCAATTAATGCCCTTGCAATCAATTGTTGTTGTGGGCTTAATGCCATTGTATCTAATACAATAGGTTGAAACTTATGCCTATTATAACTAGCTCCGTAAGTAGTGCTTCCATCAAAGCTTCCATCTGGGCTTATACCATATATTTTGACTAATGTTCCATTTGCTTTCCAAGAAAGATTACTTAATTCTTGTTGGTTAGATAATGTATCTCCAAAGCCTCTACCACTTAGTTCATTGTATATTACTTGATAGTCTTCTGTTGTGCTAGAATTGGCATTATTCATGGTAGTGGTAACACCTTGGAAATTATCCAATATCACACATCCACCCAACCCATATGTGGCTTTGGAATATACTTTATATGTTGTTCCTACAGGTGGATTCTCTGTATATGAATCACTAAATATATAATTATTGCTATTTAATTTGTTTACTGATTCTTGTATTGAGCTGTATGATGAATTCTGTATTGGATATACTGGTTTTCCTCCCTTCGTAATATAAGCAGATAATTCATTATCTGCACCTATCAATGCTCTTCCACCCCAAGGGTTTGACTTGTTTGCCTTTGTTATTTTTTCTATAAATTTATCCCCTGTGAGCGTTCCTCCGATTATAAGTTCTACAAATTTCTCATTCACAGCCTTATTGAACTTGTTGAAGTTTTCTACTTCTACAATAGCAATTTTCTTTATATTTTCATCGCTTGTAAGTCTTTTGTTAATCCATGCTAGCCTATTAAGATTCAGTAATGCGAACATACGCATTGCGACCCTTCCGATAAATTTATCACCACTAGCATCATTCATTATTTCATCGTTGTCTCCGTATGGAGATTTTTTGATAAATAGGTCAAAAGGCGTTAATGGGTGTTTTATTACACTACTTGATTCTTCTGTAGGGTTATCAATTTCATCTTGTTTGTTTTCAACCACAACATTTGCTGCTTGTATAAGTGAGTTTGCTTTGTCGATTCCGTTGAATAAACCATTAACCATGTCTACTTCAACAAATGATGACGATACATTTCCTACCCAATCATCTTCTTTTTTAACAATGCCGTCGTCTCCAATCACTTCTTTAGTCACTCTTGGAAATGGAGGTACTGTATCACTATTTGAATTTACATCCATGCAACTTCCATTGTTTCCTACAGTAACGTTTAATTCACTAACCTTCCTTCCGTGAGCGGCATCTACAGTCTTATACATTATGTGCATCAATGTTTCCATATGCGCCATCATGATTTTCGTGAAATTCTCTACTGTAGGATACCATCCCATTTTTTCTATAAGAGCATTATTTAATGCTCTCAACTTTGCCTTATTCTCTTTAGCTTGTGGGTCTTGATTTGCTTCATTCTGTAACCCTTTTATTCTGTTTTGTAAACTATCATAAGGAACTTCTATGCAGTAGCAGTTTACATATTGCATAATTCCGTCATTATATATCTTACTTAAGATATAGTCCTTATGCTGCTTTCGTTTTTCTACCATATTTTCGTCATCCTTATAGTCAATACCGTAGAATACTTTGTTTACTACATCTGTATACCCTAATTTACAATTCTTATCAAATCCGTTGAATATTACATTTCCTTTATCATCCAAAAATGTCTTATTAAATAATGGTTGTGCTATATAATCCGAAAAATCCTTACTTACATTTGTAAGCTTTGTTCTCTGTTTTTCGGTATCGGAATTATATTTCTCAATTGCTGCATATAAATCATCATTTAATTTCTTAAAATCACTACCTAGGCCTTCATAAATGTAACTTAGGTTACTATCTTTAGTTAATGTATGAGTAGTTAATATCAATATTCTATAAAAAACATCTTGGCTACCTTTTGTCTTGAAAAGATAACAAAAATCTTTTGTATATTTTTCACTTAAAGCCTTATATAGAGCAGCATACCACGACTGAAATAACATTTTTAAGCTATTTAACTCTTCTATTTCCTCTGTATGGTATTTTTCTTCTGCATCCATAGGTGATTCTGATGGTGGTGCGTCTTTAAGGATAATGGCGACTTTGTTTCTAATTTCAATCATAGTTGGAATTGGAACTTCGCTTACCCCATCTTTACCTTTAAGTGTAAATCTACCACTAGCTATTTCGTCTTGCCAATATTTGCTACCCAAATAGTCTGAATATGGTGCAGCAATAAGTGCATCCATTGAAACGTCTGTCAAGAATGAATAGTTGTATCCTATGAAACGAGCCGTTATATCGAAATCTCCTGTTGAAGAATTAAACTTTGTATCAAACTTGTCGCACATAACCTCATAACATACTGGCTTTCCATAGAACCCCTTCATGTATATCGTGTATTTAGGCGACGGAAGTTTAAAGAAGCATTGAAAGAATGTCTGTGCGACATTATCAACATTCAAACCTCTAATTCCGTCATATATGTCACTTCTTCCCAATTCTGTAGGTTGAAACAATGACATACCCCTTACATCCGTAAACTGTATTGTTATGATTGGTACACAACTCTTCTGGTATTCAATGTCAACTGACTTAACACCAATCATCTCTGTTGTTCCGTAGTTAACCAAGTCTCCAACGTACATATCAGCATAATTAGTCGTTACATATCTCATGTATGATGAATCCTTGTCATTGCAATTGATTTTAGTTCCACCTAAGAAGTTTACTGTAGAAGCACTGCTTGAACCGTTTAACCTACAGCTCAATATAATGACATCTTTCTGTGTCGTTTCTCCGTTTATGATATTGTCCCTACCGAATATCTCAACTTCTATATTGAACATGACACACATGTCTTCGAGTCTAGGAGACCTTTCGTAATCATCCTCAACCTTCCAATCATTTGCAGCATAATTAGGCTCCACGTAACTGACGTTTGCATTATGTCTTGGCATTGTATTCTATTTTAAACCGTATAATTTGTCATATTTCTTTATATTTTCCTCATAACCTTGAAGTGCAGCTTCTAAAGGATATGGTATTCTAAGAATAGTATTATCTTTGATGTTATATTCAAGTGACCCAACGCTAGGATTAGCTTGTAATATAAGCCAACCATAGTTTGGATTATTGTAGTATTGGTAGGAAATCAAGTCCAACCTTGATTTCCCAACCTTATACACATCATATATATCACTGTTATTATATGGAATCTCTATAAAAGGAATCTTATAGTATTTACCATTATTTACAAAAAGCTTATATCTAGAATAATTCATTTTAATATTTTATAGTTTCACCGTTAACATAGTCTTTTCCAATAGCTGGGCTATCTGTCTTGTCATTAAATTCATTAATTCTTGCTTCTTCTCCATATGCAGTAGGTTTTAGTCCACTTACATCAAATTGATGTAACATATCTGGATATGAATATGGTTTGAATTTAATTTCTCTACCGCTTCCATCACTATTATATTCAACCATCTCAGCACGATTGTCGTAAACACCAGTATTTGCATAATAATTGAATGAAACTGCATTCTGAAGACGAGAAATCGGACCAGATAGGTCACTACCACCTAAGAATACGAATGATAAACTAATCTTTGCGAAAACTGGCATAACTCCAATACCCTCTGGGTTTAAATCCCACTGCACATTATCATACTGTATTGATAAACTCTTTATAATTATCTTCGTATTATAGAAATCACCCAACCTCAATACACATACTGGAGGTCTACCAAACGATAAGTTGTATGCTGTTGACATAGCTCTTCCGTTACTTGCATCAACAGTTGAACCTTGTCTTGTACACTGATGCAAGAAATTCAACCTTGCATTAAATCCTTCTGGGCTTATTGAATGGAATGCAGGGTCAAAGTATCTTATCTTCTGTGTTATCAGGTTATGCATAAATGGGTCTTTCTCACCTAATTGCTCAAAGAATTCACCTTCATTATCGTAACGTTCAACATCTATCTCTCCTTGTTTCTCTAATTTTTCATTTAAAAAATCATCCATTGATTTTTCCATATTTTTAGTGTATTCTCTTAGGTTTTTCATGTCGTTATTAACGATTGCTTTTTTATCCCTTTCATCTCTTAGTTCTTTAAGTGTCGTAGTGCTACCAAAATTCGGAAACATTTTACCATCAAGATATGACTTCGTAATATTTAATGAATTCGCAGTCTCTTTTAGTAATATTTCATTATATGAGGCATCTAACATATTATCAATTCCTCCGTTCACACCAAATGTACTCATATTCATTGTTTTCATTGACTCTTCCCCATTTGGTACTTCAATCTTGTCTTTGGTATCTGTGGATGAAGTTTCTGCATTAATATCTGATAAAGATGTTTCATCATATTCTATTATTACTGAAGCGCTTCTCCATAACTTTGTTATTACTGTACTATTGTAGCCCTTATCAATCTTATCTTTATTCATTTGGGTTTTTACTTCTGAAGTCGCTCCTTCCATATTTGGAAAACCACAATCTGTCATCCATTTCTTGAATGTAGCAGCCCTGTTTGTTGCTAGAGTATTATTCTTATTCTTATATCCTTGGAATGACGCATGCCCTTGGAATGTAATTTTTGTAATCTTGTACTTTTCCTTGTTCTCCATAATGTCTTGTACAAGATTAACGTTATCTTGATTAATAAGACCATCATATATATCCTTATTTGCATCTTTTTCTATGGCGGCAAACAAATCTGTAAAACTAATCAGCTTGACATTATCTTCATCTGTTACGCCGAATGCTGATGAAATATCCTTGATTTCTGTTAATTTCTTGTACCCTAATTCTGAATTAAGACCAAATGATTGTGTGTCAAGATAACTCTCCTTTGTTGATAACATGTCGTTCTGATATTCACTGTCTACTCTATAATACCATCTTCTCCTGTACCAATTATATGGCTTATTCTCTAGATTCTTCTTTATCTTAGCACTTGCTAATCCTAATGCTTTTGAGCCAACATATTTTGCTAAGCATAGATTCTTATCTTTATCAGCTTCATTGTAGAAGAAATAAAGCTTTCTTCCATCTTCTCCTGTTATGTATTCACCTTTTTTTTCTTTTGACACTAAATCTGCATATGTTTTTCGTATCGTTTCATAATCAGGATTCAATGGCTTCACAGTTATTGAAATCGTAGATTCATTGTCTCTCTTTTCATATCCACCATAATGGTCTAATACTTCCCCTTCTATTTTTGAATTTTCTTTCATTATATGAGGTGTAAGAGATATTGTCGTCGGTAAGTCTTCAGCTTCCTTTGTTGTCTCATTTATCATCTTCTGAGCACCTATACCATTCATAAGATAATGTATTGCATTTACAGTGCTAGTCTTTAATGGCGCATCATCAATTCCACTGTAGTTATTTGGATAATATAAGACACAATGGATAGATTTTTTCTCTGTAGTCTTCTTTATCGGTTCTGGTTCTATATTTTCAACAAACTTTTTTGGTTTAATCTTCTTTTTCCTATATTTCTGAGGTTTTGCCGTAAGCATTTCACATCCTGCAAAGAATCTAAGGAGTGTATTCTCTTGGTTGTCTATCGTACTAACATCAGTGCTGTCACCATCAGCTAAATCAATTCCTTTGTTTTTCTTTCCGTTTCTAGCATGTCCAGTCCAATAATCAAGTATGCTCGGATGGTCAATTAGGAGGGTAAATGATAAGTTTCCAGTTCTTTCAGTATTAGTATATGTGTATATTTTTTCTCCTCTTCCGATGAAATCATTTTCACCCCAATTCGTATTTACTGATTCATTGAATGATATTTCATATGGTGGAAACCACATTATTCTTCCACCTAAAGGACCTTTCTGTTCAGGAGATAAACCATATTTATCATATTCCTTGTTATTGATATAATCATTCTTCCAAGCCAAATTCTCAATAGAAAACATACATTTTTTTGTCTCAATATTTTTCATGTCTTTTTCATCAGACTTATGAAAATAATCAACAATCTTTGCTGTAGGAGCTATATTAACCAAACCATTTCTATAGTTTAAAACACCATACTTGTCTAATCTCTCACTACCACCTTTAAAGCCATACTTTTCATCCGCTTGTGACCTAAAACTAACTACGCCAGTATGGTTGGACATAGTAAGTTCCATCTTTTTTGCTGTGTTTTCATCATAGCCAAATGGTCTTATTGCCCTTGATAATTGGTTATATTGGTGATGGTATGTCCATACCCTACAATACGGATTGTCATATCCTTCTGAATAATCAACAATTCTTTTACATAGATTTCTACCATGTGACATTCCGTATGTAGACGATACTGCTGTCTGGGTAATATCGTCAGTTCTCTTTGAACTGTCTGCATTTGTATGGAATCTAGCTATCAAAGTCTCATATTTCCCATGATTGAAATTGTCATTTGTCTTACGAATCATGTCACAAGTACTCAATGAGTTCTCGAAACTTCTTATGGTTCCGTAATTAACACCTGTATTTCCATCTTCATTATTATCTGATTGGTCTATTACCTTGTTGTCCGTATTGTTATCACTTGATTCTGCATACGATATCAAGGTTTTCTTTCCTACGGACGTTTCAAAGCTTACGCTAGGCATCCATCTGCTTATAAAGTTAAGTGGGTCTGCATCAACGTTTGCAAATCTAACCGTTGGTACTTCTTTGTAGAATGTGAATTTCTTGCACCCATAACCGTTTCCATCATCAGTACTTCCGTTTGAATTGTAATCGGAACTCATGACAGTTGTTCCTTGTTTGTAGTTTCTCCTAACATGGTCAAATATAAACAGATAGTCCTTACCTAGCAGACTTACAGGTTCTCTTCCCAAACTCTGTACGACTGCCATGATGTCGTTGTAGGAATTAGCCATTCCTACGGTTCTAGATATGAAGTCACTGCTCTCCAATAAATCCAATGTTGAATTTAATAATGCCTTTGGAATTGACTTTACGTATTGTGAAGCAGCATTGCTGAATGATTTTAATTTCACCATTATTAATATAATATATGTTTTTATATGACCATTTTCAAACTATTTTCGTCCCCAAAGGGCAGTTTGTGCTGGTAATCCACGTCTCAACGCATCGTCATTCATGAACTTTCCGCAGTTGATGTCGTTGTTTATTGATGTCTTTATAATATCCTTCAAAGATGATACAAACTCCTGATTTGATAATAACTTGTTTATATCAATATTCTTTGATGTGTTTCCTCCATCCAACTTGATGGTTCCACTGATGTTTATGTTGAAGTCGTTAATCTTTATTGAACGATTTTCGCTAGCATTGCTCCTTGATGGCTTATGGATATATTCCTTCTCTCCAACTGGTTTTGCAACAATCAAACTTCTCTTCTCTCCAACACCCTTCTTAACATAAGACCTATTTCCTCCGAACAATGATGTTGCACTATTTGCAAAATCAAACAACTTCTTCTGTTGACTCATTGTCAGAATCATTTCTCCACTGTTTACATGAGCCTTTAATTTATCTCCATGATAAGAGTCTCCTCCGATAATACCTCCTGTTGCGAATTTTCCTTGATATAATTTCTTTCCTACACTGAATAATCCTTCGTTCCAAAAAGTTTTAGCAGTTTGAATTGGAGAAAGTAATGCCTTTATTGGTATTGTAATGAACTTGAACCATTTGATGACAAAATCAAAGAATCCTTTTACTACCTTACTAGCCAATCCTAGTGCTGCATTTGCTCCTTTTTTTGCTATTTCTATACCACCACTTAGTTTCTTTCCAGCCCATCCAGTTAATTTACCTAATTTTTCTCCACTCCATTTTGTAAACTTACTAAAGCCTTTTGATACTGATGCTGACATTTTGTTCCAATTTTTTCCGATGTATCCTCCTACTTTATCACCAATAGCACCACCAACAAAACCTCCAACAGGACCGCCTAATACTGTACCAATAGCTGCACCTACACCAGTACCAATACCACTACCGATACCCTCATTTCTTTTATCTTGTGCTTCAGTAACCTTTGCTTCGTAATCCTTCTTGCTGATTGCACCACTCTTTAACTGCTTGTCTAGATTGTCCTTTTGACCGCTATAATCAACAACTGATGATGCAACTTGTGCGACAGACATAATTGCTGACACTGCACCGCCTACTTTCGCTACCTTTGATAATCCTTTTATTCCTTGACCTATACTGTGAGCTGTTGCACTAAGTTTTCCCATGCCCATAACACGTCTTGCGTTGCGGAAACTATTAACAATACGTCCAGATTGACCTCCAGTTAGGAAATTCATTCCTTTAGAGGCTCCTAGATTACCCAATTTTGTGTTTGTGAATCGTGAACTTGCCCTTGCAAAAAAGCCGCCACGCAAGACTCTATAGCCAGTTTTAAATGCTCTGAATCCACCTTTAAGTAATCTTCCTCCACCTAAAACACTTCCAGCCATAAGTATTCCTATTACGGTTCCAAAGTTGTTTACTACTGCTGATATGATGCTTTTTAATATATCAATAGCTTGAAATATAATACCTTTATGGTCTTCGAGATATTTCATAATATTATCAACGCCATCGGCTAGTCTTTCCCATAAAGGATGGAGACTTCCTTGTAATGCTCTACCAATACTACCTAAATTATCATGCAGTGTATAGTATACTTTATTGAAAGCTCTTGCTGCATCTGCTGTTAAACTTGTCTTGATACCAGTCATGATTTCTGTGACAGTAGAAAGCTGTGTTGCCATGTCTCTCATGATTTCACCATCAGACTTGTTGTCTAGATTCTGCATCTTTTGCAACTCACCGCTCTTTTGCAAATCACTGACATTTCTCTCGTTTCCTTGTGAGTCTGTCATTTTGAGCTGTCCGTCTTGTCCTACATATGACTTGTTTAACACGAAATCTCTTTGACTTTCAGGAATTGCTGACAACTGACCTCCAAACTGAGATTCCTTGTATTTTATCTCAGCTTGTTTCTTTGCCATTGTCATTGCGTCTTCCATGCTCATTCCCATAGCTTCAGCAATGCTCTTCACAAAGTCACGGTTCATTCCGTTTACATTTGCAGTTCCGCTCTTTGCGTCGAAAGTTGCAAGACCTCCCAATGTGTCCTTTGCTCTTTCCATGAATGCCTCTGGGTCATAATTCGCCTCATACGCCATTGTAAGAGGATTACTTCCAAATGCACCTGCTGCACCACCAAGCATATTAAGCTTTGCTGAATTTTCAATGGCTTTATCCAAATCCATGAAATTATCCATTGACTTGGCGATTGAATCCATGTTGACACCTAATTTCTCTGACATGGCTGTCATCTTCGTGATTCCATCAATACCATTTCTGAATGAATATCTGTTAGCCAATGATAGGTTGTCTGCTACCTTCTTGCTGAATGTTGCTGCATCAAGACCGCTCTTCATGGCTGTTGTATATGCTTTGGACACTGCACCAGTAACGGTATGTATCTGACCGCCTAGGTTCTTTGTGATGGTTGATGTAAATGCGTTTGCAGTATCTGCACCAACAAGCTTGTTTATCTGTACGAACTTCTCAGCATCCTTGTTGTTGAGCATCATAGACCTACCAGTGGCTTTGGTAAGGTTTTCTTGAAGCTCCATAACCTTGTCTGCTGCGATTCCATACTTGATGCCTAATTCTGATGCCCTGTCAATAAGAACATTAGCATATGCTTGAGACTCCTTATATGTCATACCGACAGACCTAGCAAACTGAATGCTCTTGTCATGATACTGCATCATGGCATCCATACCTTGCTTAGCTATTGACATGATTCCACCACCGATAGACTGAGCAAGGGATAATATTGTTGTTAAAATAACATTGGCTGTTCCGCCTAATAAACCAAGAAGAAATCCCATTTACAAATATTTTATTTATCAATTTCACTATAAATAGAATATTTAAGGCTTTTTAACACTAATTATTTGGCTGAATGATGCAAAATTAGTACCTTTGCATCAGAAATTAAAAAATAAAGAATTATGAGAACATTTTTTCCAATGTCAGACGGCTCATACGGAGAATGGGAGATGACACCGTTGAGTATGCTTGCAATGATAATCATAACTCCAATTGCAATGTTTATTGGTGCATATATATTTTTTGTGCCTATTTTAGGAGTAAGTAATGATGACTTTTTCGGACTGTGCAGCATACTTTGGAAGCTGCTAGTTGACTTTATCGCAATTTTCTAATAAAATATGAAAAGAAGAATAACGCCTAATGTGAATATATTGGAGAATCTCTTCAATTTTTACAACATGAAACTGTTTGACTACTCGCTTGAGACTCCAACGTTCATGATTAACAATTCAAAGACTACAATCGGTAGCTTTACATATGATTATATAGGTCAGAATGACCATTCAGTAATAATCGAGGTTAGCGGAAAATACAGATATACTATGTACCAATTATCTAGCATATTGGTACATGAAATGCTTCACTACTACCTATCTGCCATATATCATCTGAATACAGCAAATCATGACAGTAGCTTCATTAATATGGCTGATAAGCTTAACAGTGAGAATGATGATTTCAAAATAACACCATTAATTGATTTGAGAGATTGTGAGCCAATTGAGGAAAAATCAACATTTAGCAAGGTTTGCAGTTGGTTATTTAGCTAGATTATATATATTTATATTCAACATAACATTATGATTAATGCCAAAATTGAATATAAACAGAATAATACAAGAATCAATAAACGAAAACGTTGCATTGAAACTGTTGGATGAGATATCTGTAGAATTAAGCACTCTAGTAAAAGAACTAGACAATGATGAACTATTAGATGATTCAAATCCGAATGATGTCATCAAATTCGTAAAAAGCTTGAATAGCTTTACCATAAACGTAATATACGCAATAAAAAGATGTGTAAAGAATAATAGCTTAAATGAGTCAAATGGTGTATTCGGCTTCTTGAGTGATGTTGGTAATAAGCTATATAATGACTTGAACAGTGGAGGTGTGTTTAAGATATTTGACAGAGGATACAGAAGGAATGATGCTTTTTATGGAAATAAAAAAGATTATGAAAAAAAGAATGAAATGAAATACACAAAATTAATCGTATTGATGAATAATTATTATCCGAATATTGAAAAGCAATATATGTCAATTGACAACAAATATCAGAATGTATTCTCTAGAGCTGCAACGAAAGCTTTCGGAATACCAAGGAAAATAATTGAAAAAATGCAAGAGATTGTGAAAACAATTAAAGACACTCAGAGGAATTAATTTCCTACCGAGTGTCTTTTTTTATACATTAAAACATTTCCTCTAATTCTTCCAAATCATCATCACTCAATCCTTGACTCATGTCTGTATACGGACTTATGTCATTGGTTGTGGTTGATTTGTTACCATCCAATGCCCTCTGTTTTGCTTCCATATATTCATTGAACTTGTGTATGTAGTATTTTCTATCCCTAATCGGCATCTTATCCAATATGTCGAAAGGAATCTTTATGTACATATGGCAAGCAAAGAGCTCATCCTTAAGATTCTGCTCATACGTCGGAGATATTGAGGAAAACAGAATCGTCCCAGTTAAGAAAGGTCTTAAATGAGCCACCTCCAAGACTCTCTGGGCGCTGAATTTCAATATTAAAATCAATTCCTGGCATATTGTTATTAATGTATTTCCTCAATGCCAATGAATCCCTTGCTGGCATTGCATTTACGTACTTTCTAACATATTCCCTATCATAATTTCCGTTCACAGCTACAACTTGAAGCTGCATGTTGTTTGTCATGATTTTTGTATATTCGGAATCATTCAAATCGCTAAGCCTCTTACTCCAATTCTTCATTGTATTGATTGCTGCCCTTATGCTCTTTCTTTCTGACTCATTCAATACCTTATCATTTGATAATGCACCAAGTAATGATTCTCTCTCCCTATCAAGCATATGTGACTTTGTTCCATACCCCTCAAGTTCTGTTACTTGCTTAAGCTTCCTTTCTTGACCCCTTGTAAGGTATCTGAACTTGATTGTATCCTTTCTTAATGGAGTAACGAACTCGAAATGACCATTCTCATCACCCTTCAGCTTAAACTCCTTAGGCTTAAGGGTTGTAAGGTCGACGGATGTTTCAATCTGCTCGCCTGTTTCTGGGTCTTGAACCACAATCGGAAAATCTGGTCCATAACTCGTAGCTCTTAAGAACAATATAATTGCATCAGCATCACCGCTTACCAAGTCATCCACATTGATATCCTTGTTGACAATCTTGTTCTTTAATAGAAAATCAATTACCAAACCATCCTTATATAAGTTAGGCGAAGTAATTATATTCTCATCATACGCTGTCAGATATGCCACTGGAACCCTATCAATCTTGCTCTTGTAGCACTGACCGTTACTTGGCAATTGAATCACATCATACTGTAATGAAGGGTCAACATCGTTGAAATTAGTCTTCTCGCTATCAACCGTTTCACTCTGACTCATTACTTGCTCCTCATCAACCGTATCAATCTTTTTTGAATCATTTTCTTCACTAACAGTATTGATTCTGTTGTCTTCCTCGTTTGCTTTCAGCATGTCGAACATTGATATGTCCGTATCGTCAAAGATTGTACTAGAAGCCTTCTTCTTGCTCAATGCACTAGGGTCAATACTGTTAATCTGCTTGATTACGTCTTCTTGAGCCCTCTCAATCTGCTTGACTGAATTCTTCTTTCCTCTAGTCTCAGCATCCTTCTTGCTGTTCTCCAACATCTCATTGTTAGCCAAAAGTATCTGTATTTCTTTCTCTTGCTCTTCAGTGAGCTTCTTGTTTGTCGCCATTTCTTTCTTTATTTAAATTTTTCCAAAAAATTAGAATTATCAACATATAATACAATCATGGTGTCGTCAATAATGTCCATTATCTTACAGTCATGAAGAACTACGTCAACCTCGACATCTGACTTGTTGTTGAAACTGACAAACAGTTCCCTAGTAGGCTCATTTGCCAATACCCAATCGTCACCCTTTGCATCAGCATAAGAATTTATACTCTTATGTTCCTTCAGCCAAGACAAAAGTTCCGTCTCAAATTCTTCATCCATGTCACTGAATGATAAATTGCATACCAACACAAACCTATCATTAGAAACAACGTCAGAAACAAACGAATCTATTGACTTATCGTTGCCATTAACGTCATATATATCACACATACATTGCGAATAAGCTACTTTATCTTCGCTATAAGACGTTTTCTCGCTGATTCCGTAAGATTGTCCATCTCTTGATAAAAAAGCCATAGAAACGCATTTATTTGAGTCTGACATCGCATTGTATACACTCTCGCTTGTCTTATTGAACTCATCATTCATTCTCTCTCCGTATTCACCATCCTTGTAATATGATGGGTCAACGTCGAATGAACCGTCATTGTAATAATTATACGGTAACTTTAAAGTTGCCTTCATTAACAATAAATTATTTAATAATATTATTATGCCTCTGGTTCTTTGACTTCTTATGACTTATCTTGTCTTCCTCCATGTACAACCTTCTCTTCAAATCCTTCATCACTTGCTTCGGATTCTCCCTAATATCCTTCTCCCATATCCTCATTATGGGAATACCATGCATCAAAGCCCACTTGTCCTTATATTCGTCAACCCTCTTGTTGCGCTTCTGCATCTTGCTTAATGATGATTCCTCGTAAAGACGTGGGTCTCCATGATAATATGAACCATCAATCTCAATTATCAGGTTATGCTCGTTCAAGTAATAGTCAAAGAATCTTCCTATATCCTTAGCCTCGAATTGCCAAGTGTACTTGACCCCTAGCTTATCCAAGAAATCACGTGCAAAATCTTGCTCTAGCTTTGATGTTCCGAACTGCTGCTTATGTTTCTTTGTCTTTCTTGCAAATGTCTTTCTGGGTTTTTTCGGAAGCTTTCTTTTCTTCTCTGCAACCTTCATTTATGTAAGAGATAATTTCATTAATATTATTGTTCCTTTTCGTTATGTAGAACAGCTTTATTCCGTTATCTTCACATAATCTTCTTTTTATATTGTCCCTCTCAATCTGTTCTAATAATCCTCTTTCACCTCCGAATCTGTCAAATGGCTTGAAATGCTGCTCACCTTGTACTTCTATCGCTATATTGTATTTAGGTAAAAAGAAATCCAATTTAAGTCTTCTCTTATTGACAAGCCAATCAAATTCCTTTTCCTTCTCTACTTCATATCCTTGTTCTAACAATAGATTATATATATTTTCAGCCATTCTGCTGAATTTTATTATCTTTGCGCATTGAGGACATATAGAACCATTCAAGTGATTATATGGCAATTGCTTGAACTCACCGTGTATTCCGCATATTATTGAAACTTCCTTGTGAGAATTAACATAGTTAACATGAGAATAATCATATCTATTACTATGAACATTCCTTGCTTTTGTTACGAATTCTTTATTCGTGAGAGAACCATTCTTGCCGCTTCCTTTATTTCCACATTTAGGACATCCGTATCCGTTCAGTAAATCATTCGGTCTTATGAGAAAATCACCGTGCTCTCTGCAAGTCACGATGACCTTCTCTTTGCTGCTTACATAATCAACCTTATCCAAGATAAATATATCATTAAACTTTTCTCTTATCTTATCCTTGAATGATTCTGTTGTATATCTTGAGACATTCGAACATTTAGGACATCTGTGACCGTTAAGATAATCACTAGGTCTTATCATGTATTTGCCATGCTCCTTGCAAGATATCACCATCTTCTTGCTCATGCATGAATATTCAATAGCATCAAAATCGTCCAAATGTGACTTTGGTAGCAATGAAGCTCTCTCTATAAATGTATCTCTATCTATTTTCTTTGCCACTCTATTCTTGGTATGTCATTCTTGTCTTAAACAAAATCTTTACTGTGGATTTCATATGGCTCAAGAAACTGTTCCAATATTGTGGGAATGTTATCTTTTCAACAGTACATCCCTCATGCTTCTCTGAATATATGATATTTCCCAAACTATCTAGCTTGTCAATGGTTATGTCAATGGTTTTTCCCAAATTTTCTTGGTTATCCTTTAAATAGTTGAATAGCTTTAAAGGTGTCTTGTCACCATATTTCGTATCGTACAATTCAACTTCCAAATCATTGATGTTTCCGTCAATATATGCAAATCCCCTTATGTTGTCATCATTAATCTTCAACTCACTAGGAAATGTAATTCTGACATTCCCTAAAGAACATACCTCCAACCTCGTATCTGTAATTTTACATAACTTTTTCTCATACATTTCCTTCAGTGTATCATATTCCTTTCTAGCTTCAACAGTAGCGTTCATTACATCTTCATGTGAAGGAGATTTTGTATCGATTTCAGATAACGTCTTATTAAGCATTTCGTATGTACTCTTTGCTAACTTAAGCCTTTTGGATAATTCAGAAAGCTCATCTTTTTTTCCACATACGGTATCATCACATCTATTGTCCTTTTTAATTGAATCGTAAAGATTACTCTTTTTCCTTCTCTTGACTTCCATTAATTATTTTTTATAAATTTTATCTTTTAGTGAACTACCCACAAACTAAAGATTTGTGGGCTTCTGACTTCATAGCTGACTGCCCTTGAAAAGGTCTTATATCTGCTCCATCAGTGTAATCGACAGTTCCTGCCGATATATTTCTTAATCCTTCTGAAAGGATATTCATTGCAGCATTAATATCTCTGTCAAGAACTTCTCCACAAGAAGGACAAGTCCATTCCCTATCTTTCAGTTGTAAGCCTTCTTTAATCCAACCACAACAATGACAAGTTTTTGAAGATGGGTAGTATCTTCCTATCTTCACTACTTGTTTTTCATTCATAACCGCCTTATAGGTAAGCATTGAAAGAAATGCCCCCCAACTTGCATCAGATATTGCTTGAGCAAGTCTATGGTTTCTTTGCATACCTTTAACATTCAAATCCTCACAACAGATTACATCATAGTTTCTGATTAAGTCAGTACTAATCTTATGCAATTTGTCGAATCTACAGTTATGAATTTTCTCTTGTATTCTTGCAACCTTAATTCTTTGTCTATTCCAACTATTACTACCTTTCTGCTTCCTTGACAAATGCTTCTGTGCTTTTGCAAGTTTCTTTGAGTAATGCTTGATGAACTTATTGCTTGAATACTTCTTACCATCACTTGTAATTACCAAGTCTTTTAGTCCCAAGTCTATACCAACCTTTGCATTGGTTTTCTGTAAAGTTTCATATGAAACTTGAGTTAATATGGAAACATAATATTTTCCACTTGGTGTAACAGAGATTGTCATATTTCTAACATCACCACCTTTGAATGGTCTGTGTTCTACTATCTTAATTCCACCTTTGAACTTTGGTATGTAGATTCTACCATTTTCAACAGAACAATGTTGTGGTATATGAAAACTTCCACCATTCTTCTTTGCCTTGAATCTTGGAAATCTTGCATTACCTCTAAAGAAATTGGTATATGCAGTTTCAAGATTTCTAAGTGCAAATTGAAGTGTTTGTGAATTAATTTCCTTTAGCCACAAGTATTCTTCTTGTTTCTTTAGTTTAGTAAGTGTGCTTGCTTGTGTATAGTAGTTATCACTTTTACCATTCTCGGTGTATTGCTGTTTTCTTTCAGCAAGGAAGTGATTATAGACAAAGCGAACCGACCCAAAATACCTTGCAAGCATTTGTTCTTGCTCCTTATTTGGGTACATTCTATACTTGTATGTCTTTAAAATCACTTTCATTATTTAAAATATAGTTAAAAACTAATCACTTTTCAATTATTTTAGCTTAATGCAAAGATATATAAAAAATGTTAAAATAAGAAATTATAATGATGTTATTTTATTCTTGATTTTCATTATCACATCACACCCATGAGCCTTATATTTGAATATATGCTTGCTAAGACCGTTATAATTCTTGAATTCTTCACCACAATAAGGACATTTTGTCATTTAACATAAAAATCACTATAAATTAGTTAATAATAACTAAAATATAGTGATTAGTAATGTTTAAACAAATAAAAAAATATAAAAAATTAATACGCTAAAATTGCATAGTCGTATTTTAATGTTATAGTAATAGTTGCTAAATCGTCCTGGTTATAGTTCAAATCTCCGAAATCCGCTGATGTACAGAATGCATTCTTGAGAATCCACTTTGATACGGAAACACCAGTTGGGTCAAGCATCTCCAACTCAACATCACGCTTATAACCTGCTGCATATCCTTGTCTACCAGTAACTGACTCAGAGTGCAGACGTACCCATTCCATTACTGCTTGTGAAGCGGAAGGACCGATTGGGTCATTCAATGTGACTTGTATTTCACCCCAAGTATATCTACCTACAACGTATGTCTCAGTATTGAGGAAAGGAATCGCTTTCGCCTCTTGCTTTATTGATGGTCTCTTAGCGCTACTACACCACCACTCTTGTATACCCAAATCAGCTGGAAACCTCAATAACCAACGGTTTTTTCTTAAAGGCTCATACTGAAGTGGCATCTTCAATAATAAATCTGACATTGTCTAAGTTTTTATTTTATATATAAAATTATTTTCTTATAATTAATTTATTATAAATATAATCTATTTAATAATTTTTATCAAATGCCAAAAAAGCTTGAAATAACATTTGACATGGCAAAAAATATTGCAAATGAAAAATTTAACGGAAAATACTCCTATGATAAGTTTTCCTTCAAGAATATGACTACAAAATCAACTATAACTTGTCCGAAACATGGTGATTTTGAGATGAACTTGAGAAATCATGCAATATTGGGTCAAGAATGCCCAAAATGCAAAGGTAGAAATCTAACAACTAGTGACATAATATCAATGTTTGAAGAGAAGCATAATGGAAAATATAACTACGACAAGGTTGTTTACACTAAGATGCATTCCAAAGTTACAATAACTTGTCCAATTCACGGTGATTTTATTCAAACTCCATCAAAACATCTTCTTGGGCGTGGCTGTCCTAAATGCAAGTCAGATAAAACTAGAAATAGATTAACATTGAAAGAACAAGTTGTAATTGAAAGAATGACTTCTGTCCATGATGGTTTTTATTCCTATGACAAATTTGCTTATAATGGAATGCATTCAAAAGCTACAATTACTTGTCCGAAACACGGAGACTTTGAGCAGATTGTTGAAGACCATATCAATGGTTGTGGTTGCCCAATATGTTCATATCAAGTTTCAAACAGTGAACGTGAGATATTTGATTATCTTGTAAGAATCATAGGTAATGATAAAATTATAAGTAGGGATAGAACAATATTAGAAGGGAAAGAAATTGATATATTAATCCCTTCTATGAAGAAAGGAATCGAATTTAACGGAATAAGATGGCATAGTGAAGAATTCGGTAAAGACTGCAATTATCACTTGAATAAGAAGTTATTGTCTCTATCAAAGGATTTTGACTTGATTGAAATTGATGAAAATGTTTTCAATGAAAATAAAGAAATTATATTAAATATCATTGAAAAGTTAGTTAATGATAATATTGATATGGAATTAATCGAAAATCTAAGAAAAATGAATATTATTGAATTTCATGATAATAGAATTATTCTAGATAGAAGATATTCGACAAAGGCATTAGTAGAATTCATCAAGAATGAATATAATTCTTCCATTGAAAGCTATATAAATCCTCAAAAGACAATTGAAGAGATAAAAGGAAATAAATATAATATTTGGAACTGTGGCTTTATCAATTTCAAAGCAGACTTTTCTTTTTAGTTATTATGTTTATAACTATTAATAGTTATTTTTCTTTTATATATAATAATATATTATTATATATTTTCTTTTTATTAATAATATT